>ERZ773063.770-NODE-770-length-20185-cov-10.045156_pt1 | contig 20185 bp, 15 predicted proteins | sample MGYA00580625_ERZ773063 | MGnify/ENA primary metagenome ERZ773063 (study PRJEB29015, sample SAMEA2738022) | human oral metagenome | biome: human oral; feature: human-associated habitat; material: dental | place: China | collected 2042 ... | reverse complement strand
CAGATCCACATCCTCGGGTCCCACCATGCCCGCGCCCGCCATCGTCGGCGCCCCGGGGCGCGCGGGCGCCTCGTCCGGCCCCCGGCGCGAGGCCGCGTGGACCGCCTGGTCCACTGTGCGCGTGTCCATGCCGAGCCACCCCGCCAGTTGGCGCGCGTACTCGCGGCGCAGCGCGCGGTCCTTGATGCGGGCGACGATGCGCGCCGACGAGCGCAGCCCCGCGACCCTGCCCTCCGCCGAGCGCAGGTCCACGCCCGACAGGACCGAGCGGATCGCGAACTCGAAGAGCGGGGTGCGCGAGCGCACGAGGTCCACGACGGCCTGGTCGCCCTGGCTGAGCCGCAGCTCGCAGGGATCCTGCCCGCCGGGTGCAACCGCCACGAAGGTCTGCGCCGCGAAGTTCTGGTCCTCCCCGTAGGCGCGCAGCGCCGCCTTCCGGCCCGCGCTGTCCCCGTCGAAGGTGAAGATGACCTCGGAGCCGTGGGCGCGCCCGCTGGCCAGGACCACCCCCGCCGCGGGGTCGGCGCTGTCGCCCAGCAGGCGCCGGATGATCTTCACGTGCTCGGGGCCGAAAGCGGTCCCGCACGTGGCGACCGCGCAGTCGACCCCCGCCACGTGGGCGGCCATGACGTCGGTGTAGCCCTCGACGATGACGACCCTGTGCCCCTGGGTGATCGCCTTCTTCGCCAGGTCGAGGCCGTACAGCAGCTGGCTCTTCTTGTAGATCGGGGTCTCGGGCGTGTTGAGGTACTTCGGCGAGTCCTCGTCGTCGTCCAGGCGCCTGGCCCCGAAGCCCACGGTGGCCCCCGTGATGTCGCGGATCGGCCACACGAGGCGCCCGCGGAAGCGGTCGTAGATGCCGCGCGCCCCCTGGGAGGCCAGCCCCGCGGTCTGGATCTCCTGGTCCGTGTAGCCCCGCGAGCGCAGGTGCCGGATCAGGGCGTCCCAGCTGCGGGGGGCGTAGCCCACGCCGAAGTGGGCGCACATCGCCTGGGTGAACCCCCGCCCGGCCAGGAACTCGCGGCCCTTGGCGGCCTGGGGGGTGGTGAGCTGGGACTGGTAGAACTCCTCCGCGATCCGGTGGGCGTCGACGAGGCGCCCGCGCCTGCCCGGCTCCTCGGTGCGCACACGGGCGCCCCCCTCCTCGTAGTGGAGGGTGATCCCCGTCTTCGCGGCCAGCGCCTCGACGGCCTCGGCGAAGGGCAGGTGGTCGATCTTCTGGACGAAACTGATGACGTCGCCGCTCTCCCCGCACCCGAAGCAGTGGAACATCCCCACGGCGGGGCGCACGTTGAAGGAGGGCGTCCTCTCGTCGTGGAAGGGGCACAGGCCCTTGAGCGAGCCGATCCCGGCGGGCTTGAGCGTGACGTGGTCGCCGACGATGTCCTCGATCCTGGCAGCGTTGCGCACTGCTTCGATGTCGTCTTTGCGTATGAGCCCGGCCATGGGGACGATTCTACTGTCCGCGCCCGCCGGGCACGCGCGGGCCCTGCCGGGCCGCCCCTCACAGCTGGCTGGAGAGCATCCCGCAGTGGCGCGCGTGCCACGCGGAGGCGGACACGTCGGTGAGGGAGGCGACCTGGTCGATGACGGCCCGCAGGCGCACGTCGTCGGAGGATGCGGCGCGCCACTGCTGGGCGAACACGGGTTCGAGGGCGTCGGCCCCCGCCTCGTACAGCGCGTCCACCAGGTCGGCCACCAGCGTGCGCTGCTGGTAGTACACGGGCTCGCTCTCCCGCGGGCTCATGACGTAGTGGACGGCCATGCCCTTGAGGACCTGGATCTGGGCGCGGGTGGCCCGGGGGACCACCAGGTCGGCGCGGTACCGCCCCAGGGGCTCGGGCCCGAAGGCGTCGCGGGTGGCGCGCACGGTCGCCGAGCAGAAGCGGCCGATCAGCTCGCTCGTGAGGTCCTTGAGGCGGCAGCGCGCCGCGTACCCGGCGTCGTAGTCCCCAAGCCAGTCCTCCATGGCCAGCAGGGCGCCCAGCGCCTCCTCCAGGTCGGCGCGGGACACGGCGGGGCCGTACCAGCCCAGAGTGGAGTCGATGACGGCACTGGCGCGGGCGTCGTCGCGCAGCTGCCCGGGGGCCAGTTTGCCCGTCGCGATCGCGTCCTCCACGTCGTGGACGGAGTAGGCGATGTCGTCCGACAGGTCCATGATCTGGGCCTCGAGGCACCTGCGCCCCGCCGGGGCCCCCTGGCGCATCCACGCGAAGGCGGGGGCGTCGTCGCCGTAGACCGAGAACTTGCGCGTCGACTTGGCCAGGTCGGGGCCCCCGGATTTGACCCACGGGTACTTGCAGATGGCGTCCAGGGTGGCGCGCGTGAGGTTGAGGCCCGCGGGAGTGGAGTCCGGGGCGATCACCTTCGGCTCCAGGCGCGTGACGACGCGCAGGGTCTGGGCGTTCCCCTCGAAGCCGCCGATGCGGGAGGCGAGGCCGTCGAGGGCGCGCTCGCCGTTGTGCCCGAACGGGGGGTGGCCCAGGTCGTGGGAGAGGCACGCGGCGTCGACCACGTCGGGGTCGGCGCCCAGCTCCTTGCCGAGCTCGCGGCCCACCTGCGCGACCTCGAGGGAGTGGGTGAGGCGGGTGCGCACGAAGTCGTCGCTGATGGGGCCGAGCACCTGGGTCTTCTCGCCGAGGCGGCGCAGCGCGGAGGAGTGCAGGACCCGGGCCCGGTCCCGTTCGAAGTCGGTGCGCGCCGAGGACTTGGCCTCCTCGTGGACCATCCTGTCCATGTCGGAGGGCGCGTAGACGCCGGCGCCCCCGTCGACGCCGGGGATCACCAGGGAGAGCTCGTTCGTGTCCGCCACTCCCCCAGCGTAGCGCCGCGCCTCGCCGATAGCATTGGAGGGCGACGACGCGCCCCCGCGGGGGCAGTGAGGAGGACGGGGATGCCCACAGCACCCGAGGGGCAGTGGCAGGCGGACGGACGGACGGGCCTGGGGGCGCCCGGGCGCGCGGATGGGCGCCCCGGGGCGGGCGGCCCGTGGCCAACGGATCGGACGGCCCCGGGGGCAGGGGGCGCGTGGACGACGCCGCGCGCCTCGCCGGACACCTGGGTGCCCGCGGCCCCCGCGCGCCCCGCGCCCCGCGGGCGCTGGCGCTGGCGCTGGCGCGTGATCGTCCCCCTGCTGGTCGGCGCCCCCTTCTTCGTGCTAGCCCTCGTGCTCTTCTGGCTGCCGCACTCGTCGAACAGCGCACGGCAGCAGGATCCGGCCATGCAGGAGTCCGACATCGTGGAGACCGAGGCCGTGCCCTGGGCGCTCGAAGGGGAGGTGGCGCCCGTGAAGCAGACGCCCGCCCCCTCCGACTCCTGGTTCAAGGGAGCGCGCGAGGCGTGGAAGATCGACGCGCCCGCGCTCAAACGCGGCGGTTTCGAGCAGATCGCTGCTTACGCGGCGAACGGGAGCGCCCTGATCACCATGCAGGGCGCGAACGCCTGGCAGAGCACGATCAAGGGCTGGGACACCAGCGGGGCGCAGCCGCGCGAGCTGTGGGCCCACACCGTCCAGATCACGGACTCCCCCACGATCGGCGCCGAGGAGGCGGGCGTGTGGGTGGGCGGCACCCTCTTCGCCGACGGCTACGCCATCAACGGGCAGACGGGGCAGATCGTGTCCCTGACGTGGATGCGCTCGCAGGGCGCCGGGCGCCGGGTGAACGACCTGGTCGTCACCGGCGACGGGCTCCTGGTCGCCTGCGACCCGGGCCCTGGGCAGTGCGCGGCCCGCAAGTCCGACGGCTCGGTCGTGTGGACCTCCTCCACGGGGCTCAAGGGGCACACGATGCGCGGCACCGCGCTGGGCGGCGGGGACGAGTGGATCTGGCTCGACGGGGGCGCGGGAGCCGCGTCCTTCATCAACGCGAGGACCGGCCAGGTCAACGAGGAGCATTACGGCTCCACCGGCCCGTGCTGGCGCGCGGGCGCCCGCGACGGATGGCTGGTCGCCTGCCAGACGGACACGCGCATCACCGCCCTCCACGCGGACGGCACGTCGGCCGGGGCCTTCGACGCGGCCCACTGGCCCATCCCGGCCAGTCCGCAGGGCGGGTGCTCCAACGCGAGCACACCGGTCTGGGCGGGGGCGCCGACTCTGGACGAGGCCATCGCCTACTACCGCGACTCCGACGCCTCCCCCACCCTGGGGACCCTCACGCCCACGGACTGCGAGCACATCGAGTACGCCTCCCCCACGGGCGCCTCCACCACGATCGACCTGTCGGACGACCCGGAGCGCAGAGCGTTCACCCTCGGGGACTTCGGACGGCAGCTCCAAAGGCAGCTCGCCATCAGCGCCGACGGGCGCGTCCTGGCCATCGGCAACTCCATGCTGGTCGACCTCACCAGCGGCAGGCGCATGGACATGGCCTCCGCGGGCTCGCCGGACCTGCCGCTCCTCGCGACGCCCGGCCTCATGCTCGCCGCCGACAGGTCCGGGGTCATCGCCATCGCGCCGCGGGAGTGAGCCCGGCGGCGCCCCCGCTTTCATGAGAATCTCCTCATGCGGGGGCAACGGGACTCTCATGGTCGCCCGCCACCCTGGTAGTGGTGAAAGGAGCACACGTGTCAGAACGCATGAGGATCGCATGGACGATCTGCGCCATCGCCGCCGTCGGCATCGCCGCATTCATCGGCCTGCGGGCACTGGCCAGCGGCTCGGGACAGTCGATGCGCGAGTCCGGACTGGTGGTGCCCTCCCAGTCCGGGGGCGCCGCTGCGCAGTCCGACCCGGGGACCCCCGCCCCCCCCGCCGGGCCCGAGCCGACGGGGCCCGGCGCCGAGGGGCCCGCGGATCCGGCCCCAGGCCCGGTCCCGGCCCCGGTGCCGACTGCGCCCGAGGCGCCCTACCAGGTGACGCCGTCCCAGCCCCAGCGCGCCACCTCCGACGACGATGACGACCACGACGACCACGACGACCACGACGACGACTGAGGACCGCCCAGGGCCGCGTCCCGCCCGGCGCCGCGCCCCGCCCACTCAGTCCGAGGCGGCCGCGGCGCTCACCGACGCGCCGAAGTCGGGGATGTTCTCCAGGGGGATGACGCCGGCGTTCTGGCTGACCAGGGCGATGGCCTCGCGCAGGCCCATCCACCACTGGTGCAGGGGGCGGCGCGAGTTCAGATCCAGCTCGTCGTTCATGTGCTCCAGGCGGTGGTGGGTGATCCTCCCGCCCGTGAGCCCCACGTAGCTGGAGTGGTGGGTGCCCGCCTCCAGCTGGTCGGCCAGCAGGCCCAGGGCGTGGGCCACGAGCTTGGTGGCCATGATGCGGTCGAAGGCCGACGGGTCGCCGCCCTGCTGGAGGTGGCCGATGGCGGCGTGGCGCACGTCGTACAGGCCGCGGCCCTCCTGGGCGAAGATCTTGGCGAGCACGTCCAGGGTGTAGTTCTCGCTCGCCCTCTCGTTGCGGATCACCAGGTAGAGCTGGCGGCCCGAGCGGAAGGACTCCACCATGCGCGCCGAGTCACGGGCGAGCTGGGCCAGGGTGAGGCCGTCCTCGTGGAGGTAGACGCGCTCGGCCCCGGTGGCGATGCCGCTCATGAGCGCCAGGTAGCCGCACTTGCGGCCCATGGACTCGGCCACGAAGCAGCGGTGCGAGGCCGCCGCCGACTGCTTGATCGAGTCCAGCGCGCCCACGGCGTTGTTCAGGGCCGTGTCCGCCCCGATGCTCAGCTCGCTGCCGGGCAGGTTGTTGTCGATCGAGGCGGGCACGCAGATGATCGGGATCTTGAAGGCGGGGTAGCGGGGCCGCTCGGAGACCAGCTCGTAGGCGGACAGGTAGGCGTTGTACCCGCCGATGATGAGCAGGGCGTCGATCTCGTGGGACTCGATGGCGCGCCCCAGCGCGTAGAGCTGCTCGATGGTGGGGACCTCGCGCCGCGTGCCGAGCTGGGCGCCGCCGTCGCCGACCCAGCCCTCGACGTCGTCCCAGCTCAGCTCGCGCACATTCCCATCCAGGAGTCCCGGGAAGCCCCCGTAGACCCCCAGCATGGTGAAGTCGTGGTCCAGGCCCAGGCGCACCGCGGCCCGCGCCGCCGTGTTCATGCCCGGCGCCAGGCCGCCCGCGTGGACGATGGCGACCCGCTTGGAGCCGGCGCCCGCCTGACCGCGCGAGGCGACGACCTCGGGGTCGAGCTCGGGGGGAGTGGACATGGTCTCGAAGATCCGCAGCATCTCCTCGAAGCTCGCGCCGCGGGCGGCCACCGCCCCCTCGTAGTCCCCGCCGGCCACGAGGTCCTTGACCGCGCGCGTGGCGCGGATCTGCTCCATCATGGGCAGGCGGCTGATCCGGTTGTGGCGCTCGGCGATGATGACCGGCTCCGTCTGCGGGGTGGCGACGATCATCTCGCGGGCGGCGGCGCAGCCCAGCAGGGTCGACATCCACCGGTCGTAGGCGCTGGGCTTGCCACCGCGCTGGACGTGGCCCAGGATCGTCACGCGGGCGTCCTCGCCCAGCCGCTCGGCCAGGACGCGCTTGACGTCGTCGGCGGAGATGCGGTTGCCGGACCGGTCGGTGGCGCCCTCGGCGACGACGACCATGGACTCGCGGCGCCCGGCCTCCCGGCCCTTGGCGAGCTTGCGGCACATGTCCTCCTCCCAGCCGCCGGCGGGCGGGAGCTCGGGCACCAGCACGTAGTCGCAGCCGCCGGCCACCGCCGCCATGAGGGCCAGGTAGCCGCAGTGGCGGCCCATGACCTCGACGATGAAGGTGCGCTGGTGGGAGGCCGCGGTGGAGGAGATGTCGTCGATCGCCTCCAGGATGCGGTGCAGGGCGGAGTCGGTGCCGATGGTCATGTCCGCGCCGACCAGGTCGTTGTCGATGCTGCCGACGAGGCCGGTCACCATGAGCGCGGGGTGGGCCGCGGCCGTCTCGGGGGAGATCTCGCCGCGCTCGGCCAGCTCGGCGACCAGGCCGGGCCAGTTGGTGCGGAACGCGTCTGTGCCGGTCAGGGACCCGTCGCCGCCGATGACGACGAGGCGGTCGATGCCGTGCTCCAGGAGGTTGCGGGCGGCGGCCAGCTGGCCCTCGCGCTCGCGGAATTCGGCGGAGCGGGCGGTGCCGATGAGGGTGCCGCCGCGGTGGAGGATCGATCCGACCGAGTCCCACTGGAGCGGGTGGATGCTGTCGCCCCCGGTGACGGCGCCGGCCCAGCCCTCCATGACGGCGTAGGGCTGAGCGCCCATGCGCAGGGCGGCGCGCACGACGGCGCGCACGGCCGCGTTCATGCCCTGGGCGTCGCCGCCGGAGGTCAGGACGCCGATGCGCACCGGTTCCGGCGGCGCGGGCGCGGCGGGCGCGGGGGAGGTGTCGGCGGCTTCGGTGGGGGGCGTGTCGGCTGGCATCTGTGGATCCTTCCGGGCGGGCGAGACATCCTGTGATGAGTACCATTGTGGCCCGTTCCCGGCTCCCGCGCTTGCATCGGAGGTCCCGGGGCGGGGCGTGCCGCGCTGCCCGTGCGATGGCACGGGGCGATGACGCTGGACGTCAGTGTTATCAACCGGAAGTGAGGTTCTCGCGATGAGGGGCATGACCGGGGACCTGGTCGGGCTGGTGCCGCCCCCGGAGGAGCCCGATCCGACGGTGGAGCCACTGAGGGGCGTGCTCGGCGCCGGCGCCGGGGCGTTCGATCCGGTGGCGCCCCTGGCGGACTCGCTCCGCGCCGCGGCGTCGGTGGCGGTGTGGGGGTCGACCGATAACGGCGACCTGTGCCTGTGGGTGGTGCCGGCCGACGGCGAGGCACTCGTTCCTCACCGGCGATCAGTGCATCCGGGTGATGGACGCGTGGCCCGCGCCCTGGAAGACCATCCAGGAGGAGCGGGAGAAACGGGCTGGAACCGAGTCCGGATGAGTCCGGAACCGGAAGTGGATTCGAGGCGTCAATGCGCGGCTGAGAAGAAGAAGGAGGAGTGTCATGCTGTCGTTCAGGTGGGTGCTCGGCGATATGACCGATAACAGCCCCGAGGAGATCCCGGCCCTGCTGGCCGACCTCGCCAATGCCGATGAGGAGCACGTCGACGTCGGATTCGGGAAGGGGAATTACGGCGTCGGCGTTCTCGCCGACCGGTGGATCTTCATCGAGGACGTGGAGGCGGACTCTCTGCCCCCCTTCAGCTTCCACGCCCCCGATGACGAGACGATCGTTGAGATCGGGCGCCTGCTGGACGCGGGGAGGCTGAACGAGATTCTGGAGCGCTACCCGTGGCGGGACGGCTATCCCAGGGCCGACCGCTGAACGCAGAAGGTTATTCAGGTCGCCCGCATGGTGGGACGGCGTCTCGCATGTTGTGACGCCGCCGATCTGCTCGGACCACTTAAATGCGGTTGGACCACCGTATTTCGTGAACCAGGTGGTCCAACGGAACACAAGTGGTCCAAGCAGGAGAACGCCGCCATGAATCCGCCGGCGGCCTCGCGCCCCGCCCCGCACCCCGCGCCGCCCCAGCCGGACCTTGGTCCCGACCCGCCCGACGGGTTCGTGCGCGCGCGGGCCGCGGTGCGTAGGCTCCCCCACGGAGCCACCCGCCCCGCGCCGCCCGCGCCGGGGCGGGGCCGCCCCGCCATCGGGATCACGACCCGGAAGGACGACCGCATGGACCTGTACGAGTACCAGGCAAGGGACCTGTTCGACCGGCACGGGGTGCCCGTGCCGCCCGGCGCTCTCGCCACCACGCCCGAGCAGGCGCGCCGGGCCGCCCAGGACATGTTCGACCGCGGCTCGCGCCTGGTCGTCGTCAAGGCGCAGGTCAAGACCGGCGGGCGAGGCAAGGCCGGGGGCGTCAAGCCCGCCCGAACCGCCGAGGAGGCCGGGGCCAGGGCCGCCGAGATCCTCGGCATGGACATCAAGGGCCACCCCGTGCGCGCCGTCCTGGTGGCCGACGGCGTCGAGATCGCCTCCGAGCTCTACGTCGCCCTCCTCCTGGACCGCGCCGAGCACCGCTACCTCGTCATGTGCTCGCGCGAGGGCGGCATGGACATCGAGACCCTCGCCGCCGAGCGCCCCGAGGCCCTGGCCCGCATCGGCGTCGACCCGCTTCAGGGCGTCACCGCCGACGTCGCCGCGCGCGTCGTGAGGGCCGCCGGCTTCGAGCCCGGCCCCGCCGCCGACGCCGTGGCCGCCGCCATCGTCAAACTCTGGGGGGTCTTCACCGCCGAGGACGCCACCCTGGTCGAGGTCAACCCCCTCGTGCTCACCCCGGGGGGGGACGTCCTCGCCCTGGACGGCAAGGTCAGCCTCGACGACAACGCCGCCTTCCGCCACCCCGAGCGCGCCGCCCTCAAGGACACCGCCGGCGTCGACCCGCTCGAGGCCCGCGCCAAGGAGGCCGGGCTGAACTACGTGCGCCTGGACGGCCAGGTCGGGGTGCTCGGCAACGGCGCTGGCCTGGTCATGTCCACCCTCGACGTCGTCGCCGCGGCCGGACGGGCCCACGGGGGCATGAGGCCCGCCAACTTCCTCGACCTGGGCGGCGGCTCGTCGGCCGAGATGATGGCCACCGGCCTGGAGGTGGTCGCCTCCGACCCGCAGGTGCGCGCCATCCTCGTCAATGTCTTCGGCGGCATCACCTCCTGCGACACCATCGCCGAGGGCATCGTCACCGCCGTCGGCTCCCTGCCGGACTTCGACAGGCCGATCGTCGTGCGCCTGGACGGCAACAACGCCGAGCTCGGCCGGAGGATCCTCGCCGAGGCCGCCATCGACGGCGTGAGGGTCGTCGACACCATGGACGGGGCCGCCGACGTCGTCACCGCCATCGCCCAGCGCGTCACCGAGCATCCGGACGCTGAACGGCGGGACGCCGCCGCCCGGCCGGACGCTGAACAGCCGGACGCCGCTCGACGAGGCGGCGAGCAGCGCACCACCGCCCAGCACACCGCCGTCCAGCAGGGGGCCTGAGACCATGAGCATCTTCCTGACCGAGGCCGACCGCGTCATCGTCCAGGGCATGACCGGCTCGGAGGGCCGCAAGCACACGGCCCGCATGCTGTCCGCCGGCACGAAGATCGTCGCGGGCGTCAACCCCCGCAAGGCCGGCACCTCCGTCGCCTTCGACGTCGCCCCCCTGGGCCCCGGCGCGGGCGACGTCCGTGCCGGCGCCGTCGAGATCCCCGTCCACGGCACCGTCGTCGGCGCCCGCGAGGCCACCGGCGCCGACGTCTCCGTCGTGTTCGTGCCCCCGGCCCACGCCAGGAGCGCCATCGTCGAGGCCGTCGACGCCGGCGTGCGCCTCGTCGTCGTCATCACCGAGGGCGTCCCGGTGGCCGACACCGTCTACGTCCGCGCCTACGCCGCCGAGCGCGGCGCGCGGATCATCGGCCCCAACTGCCCCGGCATCATCTCCCCGGGGCGCTCGAACGCGGGCATCACCCCGCCCGACATCACCGGCCCCGGGCCCCTCGGCCTGGTGTCCAAGTCCGGCACGCTGACCTACCAGCTCATGCACGAGCTGCGCGACCTCGGCTTCACCACCTGCATCGGCATCGGCGGGGACCCCGTGGTCGGCACCACCCACATCGACGCCCTGGCCGCCTTCGAGGCGGACCCCGACACCCGCCTGGTGGTCATGATCGGCGAGATCGGCGGCGACGCCGAGGAGCGGGCCGCCGCCTACATCCGCGAGCGCATGACCACGCCCGTCGTCGCCTACGTCGCCGGCTTCACCGCCCCGGAGGGCCGGACCATGGGCCACGCCGGGGCCATCGTCTCCGGCTCCTCGGGCACCGCCGAGGCCAAGAGGGCCGCCCTGGAGGCGGCGGGCGTGCGCGTGGGCCGCACCCCCAGCCTGACCGCCGACATCGCCCGCGAGCTCTACCGGGGGCTCGCGGGCGGGCGGGCGTGAGCGCCGCGGGCGGTCAACGGGGACTGAACGGCATGAGGTTCGGACGCGGCGGGCGGATCGGCGATCTGCGGGCGCTCCTGGTGCCGCCCGACTGGTTCTTCGCCGTGCGCGCCGGCGTCGAGCTCGTCGTCGGCGCCTGGCTCGTGGTCCTGCTGCCCGTGCTCGCCGTCTTCGTGACCACCTCCTCCATGGACGCGGCCGCCGCCCTGTCCCTGGGCAAGGCGCTGCGGGTGGGCACGGGGCTGTGGAGCCTGGGCCTGGGCGGCTCCTACGGCCGGGCGTCCTCGCCCGCCGGGGTCCTCGGCCTGCCGCTGCTGGGAGTGACCCTGCTGCAGGCTCTCATCGCGCGCAGCTCGGTGCGCCGGGCCCGGCTGAGCGGTTCCCGCGCGGGCGCGTGGACCGTGACGACCTCCGTGCTCACGGCGGCGGCGGTGGCCGCCCTGAGCGGACCGGCGGGCTCGCGGACCTGGCCCGCGGTCCTCGGCGTCGGGGTCATCAGCGCCCTCGTCGTCGTGTGGTCCCTGGGCCGGGCCGGCCGGCTGCCGGTGGGGCTCGCGGACCGGTGGGCCCGTCGACCGCCGTGGGCGGATCCGGCCCTCGCCCTGGCCCGCACCACCGCGGCGGCCCTGGCCGTCGTCGCCTGCCTCGCGGGGCTGGCCGCCCTCATCGGCGGCGCCGGACGCATGTCCCGACTGCACGGCGCGCTGAGCGCCGGCGGGATCGTCGCCACGGCCGGGCTGATCCTCCTCCAGCTCGGCTGGGCCCCCACCGTGATCGTGTGGGCCCTGTCCTGGGTGGCGGGGCCGGGCTTCGCCGTCGGGCGGGGGACGACCTTCAGCCCGGACCACGTCCAGGCCGGCGCCGTGCCGGTCCTGCCGCTGCTGGGTCTGCTGCCCGCCGGGCCGCTGGGGGGCGAGGGCTCCCGGCTCGGCCTGTACCTGCCCCTGGTCGTGACCGTGGCGGCGCTCGTCGTCGTGTGGATCCGACGCCGCGAGCTGGCCGGGCTGACCCTGGGGCGGGCCGTGATCGCGGCGCTGGCCGCCGCCGGCCTCGTCGGCGTCGGCACGGCGGCGGTCTGCGCGGCCGCTTCGGGGCCGATCGGCCCGGGGCGCCTGGCGCGCACGGGGCCCTTCACGGTGATGACGGTGCTGCTGGTCCTCGTCGAGGTCGGCGTCGGCCTGGTCGCGGGCGCCCTGGTCACCCATCCGGCGACCCGGATCCTGACCGAGCGCGGAGTGCGTTCGACGGCGCAGGCGGCCGAGGCCGCGGCGCAGAGCGCGCGCGAGCGCGTGGAGGAGGGCCTGGGGATGGTGCGCGATCGGAGCACGGAGGGGCGCGCCGCCCGGGATGCGGAGCAGGAGGGGACGGCGCCGGAGAAGACGGACCGGGGGAAGCGGGAGAAGACGGAGCAGAGAGAGTCGGAGGCGTCGTGGGAGACGGGACGGGGGGAGGACCGCCGGACCCGCCGGGAGCCCCGCCGAGGGCGGGCCCGCGAGGAGGAGCCGTGGTCGGAGGACGCGGAGCCGCCGGACGCGGGGCTGCCGCGGTTCCGGGCGAGCCGGGCCCAGCGCTCCAGGCTCTTCGCCGGCTGGCGCGAGCGCGCCTCGGAGCGCGACCGGTCGACGGGGGAGGATTGACCGGGCCCGCAGGGCGCGAGCGCGGTGGGGCGGGCGGGGCTCCTGAGACTCGCCCGGGCGAGGGGTTGTCCAAATCTGTTGCAAAGGCGCTCCGGGCCGGGATCGGCCGCGAGAAGAAGCGCGGAATATCAACGATTCTCTTCCGACGCTCCGGCACGATCGGGGCCTTTGTGGCAGATTTGGACACCGGGATTATTCCGGGTGTGTCTGAGCGCGTTTCCCGGGTGTGATGCGAGGGGTCTTTGAGGGCGGTGGGGCGCGGGGGTTGGCCGTGACGGTCTGCCCGAGTCGCCTTCGGGTGCGGCGGGATCGGCGGCCCGGGCGGCGACGGCGGTGACCGCCCCTGCGTGAAGTGGGGAAAGCGGCCGACGGCTCCCCGCTCACCGGTGAGGCTCCTGCGGGATCGCTGCGGTCGCGAACCTGCGACAGTTCGGCGACAGTCTCGGGATAACAAGCCGGTAATGTGTACACCATACAACCCATCCACTGATTCCTGAGAGGAACTCGCCATGCGCCTTTCCAAGATCGTTCTCGCCGGCGCTGCCACCGTGGCCCTGTCCCTGTCGCTGGGCGCCTGCTCGTTGTCCGTCAACGACGCCGGCTCCGCTTCGCCAAAGGCCTCTCAGGCCCAGGGCTCGGACGCCGGCTCCACCGGCGCCCAGGGCTCGACCGGCACCGGCAGCACCGGCAGCACCGCAGGCGGCGCCACCGGCTCGACCGGCTCCAACAACCCCACCGGCAGCCCCACCGGCTCCGGCGACCACGACGGCGACGACGATGACGACGCCGAGGACGCCCCCATCACCAACGCGGCCTGGAAGGAGATCCTCGACAAGGGGGAGCGCCAGACGGTCTCCGGCAGCTATGCCGTCCAGGGCTCGGGGACGACCCTCAACCTGGTCGGCGACCTCGACATGCTCACGGTCCAGGGCGCCGAGAACACCATCGCCGCCGAGGACGTGGACACCCTCATCATCCAGGGATCGGACGTCACGGTCTACGCCCGCGACATCGACCACCTCCAGATCCAGGGCTCCAACGTCACCGTCCACTGGCTCGGGGACGACCCCGACATCCAGGACCTCGGCGCCAACAACACCACCGGAAGGCTCACCCAGTGACATCGGTGAATCCGGCGGTCCGCCCGTGATACGGCCCGCCGCACCGGCCTCGTCGTCGGTCCCATCACCGGCCTCGTCGTCGGCCACGGTCCTGCTGGTCGACGACGAGGCCCCCATCCGCAATTCGCTGGGCCCCTACCTGGAGCGCAGCGGCCACCGCGTCCTCCTGGCCGGCGACGGCGTCGAGGCGCTCGACCTGCTGGGCGCCTACGACGTCGACATCGTCGTCACCGACGTGCTCATGCCCCGCATGGACGGGCGCGAGCTCGTGCGCCGGCTCAGGGCCGGCGGGACCTGGACGCCGATCATCATGCTCACCCAGCTCGACGCCTCCTACGAGCGCGTCTCCGCCCTGGACGACGGCGCCGACGACTACCTGTCCAAGCCCTTCGACCCGGCCGAGCTGGCCTCGCGCATCCGCGCGGTCCTGCGCCGCACCCGCGGGATGAGCCAGCCGCTGACGGCGGCGGCGCGCCTGGTGGCCGGCGACCTCGTCCTGGAGCGCGCCAGCCGCCGCGTCGAGCTGGCCGGGCGCGAACTGAACCTGACGCCCAAGGCGGTCACGCTCCTGGACTACCTCATGAGCCACCCCGGCGAGCTCCACACCCGCGACGCCCTCCTGTCGGCCCTGTGGGGCATCGACTTCGCCTCCTCCACTCGCGCCGTCGACCATCGCGTGCGGGAGATCCGCCGGGTCCTGGGCGACGACGCCTCGGCGCCCACCTACATCGAGACCGTCTCCGCCGGAGGGTACCGCTTCCGCGCCGAGGTCCACGCGTGAGTCGGACGGGTGCGGGCGGACCGTCCTCGGAATCGGGCTGGCCGACCGGCCGCGCCCTGGCGGGGTGGGTCGTCGCCCTCGGCGTCGCGGTCGTGCTCACCGCGGTGAGCCACCTGCTGTGGGGCGGCCTGAGGCTGCGTGTGACGGCCTCGCCCGCGCTGGTGGTCGGCGAGGTCCTGGCCGTCGTCCTCCTGGTCGCCCTGGCCGTGACCGTCGGCCGCCGCCGTCGGGACGCCGCGCTCCGGCGGCTGCGCCTCCAGGTCCAGGAGGAGGCGCGCATGCAGCACCGCCAGTTCCTGCGGCGCCTCGACCATGAGCTCAAGAACCCGCTGACGGCGGTGCGCGCCGCCGTCGCCGACGCCTCTCAGGGCGCGTCCCCCGCCATCGCCGTCAACCTCGAGGTCGTCGACGCCCAGTCCCGCAGGATGAGCCGGCTGCTGACCGACCTGCGCAAGCTCGCCGAGCTCGAGGCGGCGCCCCTCGACCTGGAGGACGTCGACCTGGCCGAGACGGTCCAGGACGCCGTGACCGCCGTCATCGAGGAGGCCGCCGGGCGCGGGGCCGCCGTGCGCATACGCCTCGACCTGCCGTCGGTCCCCTGGCCCCTGCCGCACGTGCGCGGCGACGGCGACCTCCTCTACTCGGCCGTCTACAACATCGTGTCCAACGCGGCCAAGTACACCCCCGCCGGCGGGGCGGTCGAGGTGCGCGGCCGGGAGGAGGGCGGCACGGCGACGATCGAGGTCGCCGACACGGGGATCGGCGTGCCCGAGCGGGAGATGGGGCTCGTCTTCCGGGAGCTGGGCCGCGCCGGCAACGCCCGCGCGCTGCCCGGATCCGGGCTGGGCCTGCCCCTGGTGCGTACGATCGCGCAGCGCCATGGAGGGACCGTGGGCATGACCTCGCGCGAGGGCGTGGGCACTCGTGTGTGGCTGGTGCTTCCGGTGGCGGGGCCCGCGAGGGCCGCCTGAGCCAGTTCGACGACGACGGCGGCCGGTCGCGGCGATCCCGCATGCGACATGCCCGTGCCCCTCTCCTCTGCTCGCCGTCTCCGTCGCCCTGTGCCTGACGGCGAGCGGCTGCACGGCCGGTCTCCCGGGGCGGCGGGGCCGCGGGCGGGCTCGGCGCCCCGGACCGATCTCGGTGCGGAAGTGAACCGATCTCGGCGCGGAATACGACCGATCTCGGCGAACAGGGGCGGCGGGGGCTGCGGACCGGGCGGAACGGGGCGCACCGGGCGGGCCGGGCACCCGGCCCGCAGCCCCGCCTGACGGCCCCTTGGAGTCAGTCAGCTGGACGCGAGCGCCTCGGCGACGTCGGCGGGCAGCGGGTCGATCGGGCAGGACGCCGCCTCGTCGGGCAGCGCGCCGTTGACCAGGTAGTCGCTGACGCGCGAGACGGCGCACGAGTTCGACAGGGAGGCCCCGTGCTCATAGCCCTCGACGGTGAGCAGGTGCCCGGCGTCGAGCTGCGAGGCCAGGGACTGCGCCCACGAGTAGGGGGTCTGGGAGTCCCCGGTGACGCCGACGACGAGGATCGGCGCCGAGCCGGAGGCGTGGACCTCGGCCGGCGCGGAGCTCGCGGTGACGCCCCAGCCGTGGCAGTAGGCGTCGGTCCCGGCCGGGAGGGACCCCATGGCGCTCATGAGCGGGTACTCCTCGGCGGCCTTCGCGGCCTCGGCGTTCCAGGTGGCCTGGTCGGCGACGTCGGGCGAGTCGGCGCAGATCACCGCCGTATAGGTCATGGCGTATGCCGCCTCCTCCTGCGACGTCGGCTTTGAGATCTGCCTAGCCCCCGGAGCCAGGGCGCCCACGCGCGCGAGCTCGGTGCCGTCGTGCCGGGTCATCGCCTGGGACAGCGCCCCGGTCAGCGCGGGCCAGTACTCGGGCCGGGCCAGCCACAGGTTCTGCGCGTGGTTGAAGGCGGTCGCGACGTCCATCTGACCGGTCTGCCCGTCCTCCTGGGTGACGGTGAGCGGCGCGGTGCTCAGGCCCTTGAAGAAGGCGATGAGCTGGGAGACGGCCTCGTCGACGGTGCCGGTGACCGGACACCCCGCCTGCCCCAGGCAGGACTCGAGGTACGCCCGCGCCCGGCTCTCCCGGTAGGCGAGCTGGGCGTCGGCCACCTCCGTGCGGGTCAGCGCCGGGTCCTGGGCGCTGTCCAGGACGGCGCGTCCGACATTGCCCGGGAAGAGCTCGGCGTAGGCGCTGCCGATCGTGGTGCCGTAGGAGTAGCCGAGGTAGCTGAGCTGCTTGTCGCCGACAGCGGAGCGCAGGATGTCGAGGTCGCGGGCCACGTCGAACCTGCCCATGTGGTCGATGAGGCCTCCGACCTCGGAGTAGGTCCGGCAGGCGTTGGCGTCGGCGGTCCCCTTGGCCGCTGTCGACGTCCAGAAGATGTCATCGATCTTCGGGGCCGTAGAGGCGTCGCCCGACGGCGGGGTCGCAGCGTCCGACGGCGGGGTCGCGTCGCCCGACGGCTGGGGTGCGGCGACGTCGGGCGTCGGGGAGGCCTCGGCCTCCTCCGCCGGAGCCGGGTTGTTGTCGGCCGCGGGGGCCGCGTTGGCGCCGGCGGCCGTGGCGGCCGTGGCGCCGTCGTCGGCCCCCTCGCCGGAGGGCGCCGTGTCACCGGCCGCGCCGCCGCTCTGCGTGAGCTCGTCGGCGTCCCAGCAGGTCAGGCGGGTCGAGTCGCCGACGCCGCGCGGATCGAAGCCGACCAGGTCGTAGGAGGCGAGCATCTCGGGGGTGTACGAGGCGGCGGCGGCCGCGACCATGCCGGTGCCGCTGCCGCCCGGGCCGCCGGGGTTGAGGAACAGGGAGCCGAGCTCGGCCGTGCCGTCGGAGGCCGGCAGGCGCCTGAGGGCGATGGAGACGGTCTCGCCGTCCGGATCGTCGTAGCTCAGCGGGACGGTTGCGGTGGCGCACTGGTAGCCGACGGCGCCGTCCGCGCAGCCGGTCCAGGCGAGCTTCTGGTCGTAGAAGGACTCCAGGCCCGCCGGAGCGCCGCTCGACGACGGGTCGGCGGAGCCGTCGGCCGCCGGGTCGTCCGCGGCCGGGCCCGATTCAGCCTGCGTGCTGGAGGACCCCGACCCGTTCTGCGCGCTCCCGGGGCCCGCCGGGCTCGGCCGGCAGGCCGTCAGGGCGGCGGACAGGCTGAGAGCCGTCAGCGCCGCCGCGAGATGCCCGAGGCGAAATCTCCAGGCTAACGTCATGCTGAAAAAATATCACGGCGCCTGCATCGCCCATTGTTCGTCTCATCTGTCGCAGGACAGCGACAGCACGGGGACACCGCTGCGACACCCCGCCCGTAGGGTCGTCCCCATGAACCACTCGATTCGCTTCCCCGCTGCCGACCCCGGCGGGCGGCGCCCGCGGCACGCCGTCTGCACGATCCTGCTGAGCGCCGCCTGCCTCGCCCTGGGCGCCTGCGGCTCCTCGACGCCGGTGGCGACATCATCCTCGCAGGCCGACGCGACGGACCCGGCCACCGCCGTCGGCCCCGCTCAGACGGCGGGCTCCGAGACCGCGGACGCGACGGACCCGGCGACGTCGGCGACCGCGCCGACCGCGTCCGCCTCCGCCGGCGCGACGGCTCCCGGCTACCCCCTGGGCGAGGCGCCGCCCGTCCCCCTGTTCACCCTGCCCGACATGGGGCTGCTCGCCGCCGGAGGCGGCGCCCTGACCTCCGATCAGACCGCCAACGTCGACTCCGTCCCCGGCATCACCGTCTCTCCGGCCCGCTGCGACCAGTCCGGGAGCATCGCCTCGGGCTCCACCAGCACCATCCTGACCACCGGCGGCTCACCCGCCTCCGCCGATGCCGGCTCGACCGCCGGCGGCTCCCCCTCCGACGGCGGAGCGACCGTCGTCGACAATGGCAACGGCTCGGGCTCCTACACGAACGGGACCACGAAGATCGTGACCAACGGCGACGGCTCGGGAACCTATGTGGATGCGACCCTGTCGGTGACCGTTAACACCGACGGCTCGGGCACTTCCACCAACTCGGCCACCGGGGAGAACATCGTGGTCAACAGCAACGGCTCGGGCTCCTACAAGCGGGGCTCCGTGAGCATCGTCAACAACGGTGACGGTACGGGGAGCTACACGGACGGGACGCTGTCCATTGTCAACCACGGCGATGGCACGGCGCTGGTCAACGGCCAGAGCACCGCCGCCAAACCCCTGCCGCCGGTCGGCAAGGTCGGGTCCTTCCCCTCGATCGACGCCGTCAGGCCGGTGAAGTCCTGCGGCACAGCCATCTCCCTGGACTCCAGCATCCTGTTCGACGTCGACTCCTACCAGATCCGTCCCGAGTCGGGCGAGGTGCTCAGCTCCCTGGCCCGGGTGCTCACCCAGGCCGGAGCCCCGAAGGCCACCGTGGCAGGGCACACCGATTCCGTCGCCGACGAGGCCTACAACCAGACCCTCTCCGAGCAGCGCGCCCAGGCCGTCGCCGACGCCCTGCGCGATGCCGGCGCCACCACCGAGCTCACCGCCGTCGGCTACGGGGAGAGCCAGCCGGTCGCTCCCAACACCACTCCCGACGGCTCGGACGACCCAGCCGGGCGCCAGCTCAACCGACGGGTTGAGATCATGGTTCCGGTCTTCTGAGCCGTGGCGGACCGCGCCGGTTCGTCTGCGGACGGCCCCGGCGGACGGCCCAGCCACGGGCGCGCCGGCAACAGCGGGAGCACCCGCGCCGAGCACAAACCCCTGTCCACCTCACTCACCTGCAAGGAGCACGTCATGACCGCTGCAAGCACCAGGAGCACTATCAGCGCCGCGAGCGCCGTGAGCGCCGCTACCACCGTGAGCGCCGCCTCCGCGCTCTCAGCCGCCTCCGCCGTTGCCGACGCCGGCCCCATGCCGTCCCGTCCACTCCCTGCGCGCCGCCTGGTCGCCCTCGCCTGCGTCGTAGCGCTGAGCGCGGGCCTGGGGGCCTGCACGGTCAACCTGGACCGGGGCGGGTCGACGGATTCGCAGGGCTCCGCGGGCGCGTCCTCCCACTCCGCCGCCGACCCGTCGCAGGAACCCTCGGAGGACTCGGACGGGGACATGCCCACGCCGAGCGGTAGCCCAACCGCACTGCCTCCGCTGACGGACCAGGGAGGCACGGCGTCCCCCGATCCCGAGCGCCCGGGCGCGGGGGCCACTATCACCAGCAAGGAGTGGGTCCGCGCCCAGCAGTCCAGGGACAAGAAGACGATGACGCCGGACAACGGTCAGGTCGTTGTCGATCGCTCGTTCGCGACGGTTGTCATCGAGGGCGACGTGACGAACCTGACGGTGAGTGGTGATGGCGTCACCGTCATTGTCGACTACGCGCAGAACGTTATTGTCAACAGCAATGCCGATGTCTATGTGCGCGATACCAAGAGCGTCACCGTCTCCAGCAGCTTCAGCACCGTGCTGTGGGCCGGCAACACTCCGCAGATCAAGGATCTTGGCGACGGCAACACGATCAAGAACCAGGCCGAGGACGACTAGATGATCGAGTCCGGGGTCGGGCGCGCGCCTGGTTGGGAGAGCGACCATCCCATGCGGCCTTGAGATAGTCGACGCCCTTGGGCGCTGTGGGGATCGGCGCGGTTCCGGTTTCCGCGGCCTCGCGGCGCGGGTCGGGCGGCGCGGGTGAGGTCAAGGCGCCCGGGGCGCCGGTCTCCCAGGGCGGCGGGGGCTGCGGCCGGGCGCAGCGTTCGGTCGCCCGCCCGCCCGGAGCGCACCAGAACGTGAACGTACCTTCCCCACGCGAACGTACCTTTCTCCCATCCTTCTGGGGGTAGACCTCAGAAGGATGGGAGAAAG
>ERZ773063.766-NODE-766-length-20252-cov-3.314997_pt1 | contig 20252 bp, 17 predicted proteins | sample MGYA00580625_ERZ773063 | MGnify/ENA primary metagenome ERZ773063 (study PRJEB29015, sample SAMEA2738022) | human oral metagenome | biome: human oral; feature: human-associated habitat; material: dental | place: China | collected 2042 ... | reverse complement strand
AATACGCGGACGTTTTAAATTATATGCCGATAATTTTTGCGATATTGCTATGCGAAGGTAAGACGCTCCTTCTTACTAATTCATATTTTAAGGCATTACGCAAAGAAGGACAAATGCTTCGTATAAATTTAATTTCTTTGATTATATTTTCAGTATTTATTGGATTTATTGTATATTTTTGCAATGATATATTTATCATAATGTTTTGCCTGTTTTTATCTCTTTTTGCCAAATATATCGCATTGAGTTATGGTCTGAAAAAATTTATAAAAAGTATAAATTTTTGCAATATTGCTGTAGAATTTTTTTGTGGTGTTTGCTTTATTGCTATATCTCATATATTGCCCGGCGTCTACGCGTTTTGCTTAATAATAGTAAGTTTTATAGTTTTAATTGTATTAAAAAGGAAAACTTTTATCCAATTACTTAAATTTATAAAAACGATATAAATCTGAAAATATTGCTATGAGTAATAATTATATCAATTTCGATGTAGTATTTTATATTTTCATAAATTTCGCTAAAATTCAAATTTTTCAAAGAAATTTTATTATATACTTCCCATTCACTTTAAAAAAAGGACGACCATGCCAAAGATGAAAAGCGTGCGCGGTGCCGTCAAGCGTTTTAAAGCGGGCAAAAACAAGATCAAAAGAGGCTCAGCGTTTCGCAGCCATATTTTGACGAAGATGTCTCAAAAACGCAAGAGGAATTTGCGCGAGGCCCAATACGTCGATTCTACGAACGTATCTGCGGTTAAAAAAATGCTTTGCAAATAGTGCAAAGTTAGTTTTTGACGAAAGTCATTCAAACTCCCCTAAATTTATGGATTTTAGGGTAAGATCCCCAAGGGACGCCGATTAAGAAAGGATTAATATGGCAAGAGTAAAAACGGGCATCGTTAGACGCCGCCGTCACAACAAGGTGCTAAAGCTTGCGCGCGGATTTTATAGCGCAAGACGCAAACATTTCAGAAAGGCTAAAGAGCAGCTAGAAAGAAGCCTCGTTTATGCCTTCCGTGACAGACGCGCGAAAAAACGCGATTTCCGCAGACTTTGGATAGTGCGCATCAATGCAGCTTGCAGGCTAAACGACATCAGCTATTCTAAATTTATAAACGGACTTAGAAAAGCGGGTATCGAGCTTGATAGAAAAATTTTAGCAAATATGGCTATGAACGACGCCGAAGCTTTCGCAACCGTCGCGAAGAAGGCAAAAGCGGCATTAAAATAAGCTTTAAAATTTGGCCGCTCCAAGGCGGCTAAATTTTTAAATTTCGACAAAGCTTTTAATTTTAACAGCGCGTCTGCAAATTTGTCGAAATTTAAGAATTTGGGTAATTTTATTTGAGGCGGTGCAGAATGCTAAAGTCTTTGAAAAAAATCGTATCTCTTGCGCTTATCGGTGCAGCAGGGTTCGGCTATGCGAGCGAGCAGAATTCCTGGGGCTATGCAAACGCGCAAAAATCTCCTTCTAACAACACTTCTCGTTCTGATGTAATGAGCGCTGCGGATAGCTTGGGCGCGAAATTAAGCAGGCGCGACGCGGCTAGCGATAGCTCCGCGAGCGACGAGTATGAAAACTCATTTCGTATCAAGCTCGAGTATGCAAGAGGCTTTGCCAAAAAGGGTTCATATTCGGGCAGGCTTAATAATCAGCGCGTTATGATGCCTGCGTTTCGCTGGACGGGCAATAGCGGCGTAAATGCCGAGTTTTGGAACGGAATTACCAATATAGGCGGCGCGCTGGTTCCTTATGTGGCTTTCGGTTCATACGAAGCGGCGACGCCGGGCAATCAAACTACGCAATATCTGGTCAGAAGAGAAGAAGACGCAGTTCAGATGAAGCGAAATATCGCGGCGGGCATATCAAATTTAGGCTATACCTATACTAAAAATTCTACTAGAAATCTAAATTTAGTCTATGCCGATATCGATAATTTCGTAAATTTCTACGGCAGAGAAAATATCGCGGGATACTTCATCGACGAAGTTAATACCGAAAACAATCCCGCAACTATCGCCTATATGGCGAATATCTACAATTATATCAAGACTAAATATCCGGGAATGCTCGTTTTGGCGAACAACGGCTGGGGCGTGCGCGACGCCATAGCTCCCTATGCGGACGTTTGGATGCTGCAAGAGGTGAGCGCGGACGACTACATAAACCACTATCGTCCTAGAACCTCTGAGTTTGAAAAAGACCCCGCAAATTCCTCTAAAATTCTGCACGTCATATACAACGCAAGACCCGATCAATACGACGAGATCATAAGATTATCTCGCGAGCGCAACGCGGCAAATCTATTCATCACCTCCGATACGAATGCCTATCCTAGCGGATACGATGATCTGCCTACCTATTTTGAAGCACTGATGCTGGCGATCAATAACTTCACGCCTAAAAACGGCAGCCTGTTTTCGCAGGTCGCAAGAAGAGGCAACCGAGTAGGTATCGAGATGCCGCGCTCGAAGGTCGATCTGGATCTTACCAAGCTAGCAAGGAATTCCGCTTATAAAAATTTAACCGATACCGACGGGCAGGAGTTTAACGTAAATGTAGGCGCGATAGGAAACTACGGCGGAGATTACAAAGACCGCTCGGGTGGCGTCAAATACGATCACAAGAGCGACGGAATTTTACTCGGAGCCTCCAAGAGAGTGGATGATCTTACGCTGGGCGTGATCTTTGGGTACCAAAAATCGGACGCTTGGTATGAGGGTAAATTCGACGGCGTGAAAGAAAACATCAAATCCTACGAGCTCGGTCTGGCGGGTAGATATGATTTTAACGAGAACGTGGATTTGGCGGTCAATTTAACATATTCGACGAACGATCATAAATTTGAAACCAATAACGGATTCGGCGCTATCCATGGCGCAAAATACAAATCGCAAATTTGGGATTTCAGCACCAGAGCCGGGTACAAATTCTTATTTGAAAACGGCTACATTAAGCCATATTTGGGGCTTGGAGCGATTAGGGTGAACGAGGATGCGATATCCAGGCTTAAATTTAGCTCCGCTTCAAAAACCGCACCGAACGGCACCGCGGGAATTTACGCGATCAAGGCTTTCGGCGATCTGCAGATATTCGCAAATGCTGAGTACGAGCATCGATTTAGCGGTGATTCGTATCACGCAAGCAGAAAGTATTCGGACAGATACGACGTCGAGGGGCTTGATTATTCTAGCGGCGTCTTTAACGGCGCGATCGGACTGAAATATAAGATCCTTCAAAGCGTCGCACTCAGCGCATCATACGAGCTAAGCGAGAGCAAAAATAGCCTCGCTAGAGCAGGGGTAGAGGCGGAATTTTAATTTTCATAGAATTTCACGCAAGCTCTAAGCGGACGACATAGAGCTTAGAGATAGAATCCCTTCATAGCAAGCGGAATTTTACAAAAATCCGCTTTCAAATTTTATCTAGAGCTCCGCCTAAAATTTTAAAATTCCAGCTGCGGATTTCGTTTATATATTTTCTCGCTTTTAAATTTCATATACTATCGCTTTTATGCTACTTTCAATATAAAGAATAATGCGGATTTTGCAGTAGAATTTTGCACGTGTCTTTTAAAAGTGGTCTGAAATTTTAAAGATCTGTGCCTGCTTTAAATTCCGTGATTATTAAATTTTAAAATTCCATATGCAAAGAAATTTTAAAATTTTAAATCTGGTTCGATAAAGAGATTTTGCTAAGCGGCGGGATTATAAAAATTCTAAAGCAATGGTCCGCGTGAAATTAAAAGGTCAATCCGGATTAATTAAAATCGCTAAGACTAAGACGATGGGGTAGAATTTTGCGGATCGCTCCGCAAAATTTAAGAGAGATTATTTTAGCTTGTCTAGTTCGATGATGTAAGGCACAGAGTTTACGCCCGCACCGAAGTATTTGGCAGCTAGGGCTTTTGCAGCGTTTAGCTCGGCAGCGCTTACGTCTTTGGCGCCTGCTTTGTTATCTTCAGCGTAATATTTTTTAAAAACCGCTATCTTTTGCTCGTCGGTTTTAGCATTTTTGATCTCTTTGTAGATGAGCGCGGATTTTGCGTGGCCGTCATCGCCGTGAACGGAGGTCATGACGATATCGACATTATTATTTTTTAGCGTATCTTCAATCCTTGCCATCTCTTTACGACAGAATGGGCACAAAGCGTCTGTCAGCATCAAAATCGTAGGCTTTTTAGGATCGTTTCCTAGCTTGATGATATTGTCTTTACTCTCTGCTTTGAAGACCTTACTTAGCTGTCCTGCGATGCGGTCTTGTTTGATCTGCTCCTTATAGACTACGCGTTTTTTAGGATCGATGATATCGGTAAAGATCAGATCGCCTTGGGTGAAAATGATCTCCTCTTGCGACATATTGCCTTGAGAGATTTTTAAAACGACCGCCTCAACGCCCTTTGGCTCGCTAAGTGGAATGCGCTCGGCGACCTTTATTTCGATGCCTTGAGGCGCGCCGCCGTAGATAGATAAAATTTCGCTGTCGCTTAAAGCCGCGTTTAGGCTCGCTGCGAGCGCAACTGAAGTTAAAATAGCTTTTTTCATTTTTTTCCTTTGCAAAAAATTCCGCGCATTGTAGTGCAAAATTTTAAATTTTTACTTTTTCAAATAGCGTTTATTGTCGATCGTCACGATATTTCCCATTTTATCTAGGTATTCGAGATAGCAGATGACGAATTTCCTGCTAAGCCCAAGCCCCTCTTTGGCATTCGTGACGTTTACGAAGCCCTCTTTTTCGATGATCGCGTAGAGGCGCTTGATCGCCAGGGCTAAATTTTCAGCCTCTACGAAGAGATTGTGCGCGAGACGGACGACCTTTTTGGCGTAGGTCAGCTTCTTTAGCGCGTCATCGCCGCTTTCGCGGTCGATCTCCAGCTCGTCATATACGTTATACGGCGCGAGAGGCGCTATGCCGCCCTTTTTGATGAGATCAAAAATTTTACTCTCCAGGCTCTGCTTGAGCGCGTCAAAATCCACCCCCGATTTTACGTAAACCCCGCCCTTTTTGGAGACGATGCCGCCTCGCTCAAGCTCGCTAAGCGCACGCGCGGCAAGATCTTCGCTGGCCCACGAGAGCTTTAGAGCGATCGAGGCTGGCGAGAAGATCGCGTAGTCGTTTTTTGAGACGATAAATTTTATGAGGCTTTTTACGTCCTCGATCGCGCTTAGATCGTAAACGCATAAATTTGCTTCGTCAAAATACGTCCCTTCTATGCCACGTGCGATCTTTACCGCTTCGTCGTATTCCATCCCGAAGCGCTGATACGCCGAAAATAGCCCGAATCCATGCTTGTGAAAGAGACTTAAAATTTTAAACGCTTCGGTGAAATTTCGCTTCAAAAGCGCGGTTAGAAGCACGGCTTTGCTTTGCTTTTTTAGCGGCTCGACCACGGCGTTTAGCACGCGCCCGCCGCCGATTACGCGCGAGTTTGCCAGGCAGACGAAGGGTTCATTGAATTTCAAAAACATCGTTTTGTCAAATTTAAAGCTCACGAGCTTCTCACCGCTAGGAAGTTCTTTTAAAATGAGCGCTTTTGCTGCGCTTTGCTTACTTCCGACGCAAAACAGCACGTCTTGATTATGCGAAATTTCGCCGCTAAAGGTGCAGTCGGCTTCGTTAAAGCCGCGGAAAAAGCCCTTTTTGCTTAGGATTTGCCCCTTTTGCAGCTCGCTCGTTTTGGCGTCCAAGCTCAGCGCGACGCGGTTTGGAGCCTGCGCTAGCGGCGTGTCCTCGTCGTGGATCTGCACGCTTTTGACGTTAAAAATTTTACCTAGATCGCAGTTGTAAAGCTTCTCGCCCTTTGAAATAGCGCCGTTAATGAGGCTACCCGTTACGATGGTGCCGAGCCCCTTAAGCGAAAAGACGCGGTCGATGTAGTAGTGCACGACGCCGCCTCCTTGGCGCTGCGCGGGCTTGATATTAAAGAGATAGTTTTTCAGTTCGGCGATGCTTGGGGGGTCTTTTATGCTGATAAAAAAGGTGTTTAAAATTTGCAAATTTTTAAATTTGGAGATGTATTCCTTGCTCTGCGCCGCGACCTCCGCCTTGCGCGCGTCGTCGGCTAGATCGCACTTGCTGATACACAAGATCACGCTTTTTACCCCAAGCAGCGATAAAATTTGAATATGCTCGCGACTTTGCGGCATCAGTCCGTCGTCCGCGGCGACTACCAGCATCGCAGCGTCGAAGGCATACGCGCCGCTAATCATCGTCTTTACTAGATTTTCATGCCCCGGAACGTCGATGAAAGCGACGTTGGTATCTCCCGAGCGCAGATGGGAAAAGCTAAGATCGATCGTGATGCCACGCTGCTTTTCGCTCGGCATCCGGTCCCCCTCAAAGCCATTTAGCGCCTTGATTAACGCGGTCTTTCCGTGATCGATGTGGCCTGCGGTGCCGATGATTACGCTATTCATAAATTTCTCCGATCTTTTTTATTAAATCTTGTAAGTCGCTTTTTAAAATCGATCTGAAATCGAGCAAAAATTTATCATCCTCGATCCGTCCGATTATGCCCGCAGCGCGAAATTTTGCCTGCGTGCTCTGCGGGTCGGCGCCGTCAAGTATCGCAAGCGCGACGCTAGGGTAGGAGGCGCCGGGCATCGTGCCGCCGCCTACGAAGGTAGTAGTAGGCACGATCTGCGATTTTACGCCGATGCGCGATTGCACTAGCTCCGCTCGCTCACGCAGCTCGTCCAGGCTCAGATGGATCTGATCTATCGTCGTGATGAGGTGAAATTCTTTATTTATATACGCCTTGATCGTCTCGGCAAGCAGGCTTAGCGTGATCTTGTCCACGCGCAGCATTCGCAGTAGCTGGTTTTTGCGCAGGCGCGCGATGAGCTCGCGATCCCCTAGGATGATGCCGCACTGCACGGAGCCGAAAAGCTTGTCGCCGCTAAAGCTAAGCAGCCGCACGCCGCTTTTTAAAAGCTCAAAAATGGATGGCTCGCTTTTGCCTAGCCCAAATCCCAGTTCGCTCGCGTAGCCGCTTCCAAGATCGTAATAATCGATGATCTCGTTAAAGTTTTCCGCTTTTTTCATGCTAAATTTTGCAGGAGCAATTTTAGAAGCTTGAGCGAAAATTCCGCTCTCACCGTCTTCATGAAAATACTCGCTCTTTTCGGACGGCTCGCCGCTATTTAAATTTAGAATATTCGCAGAAACGGCAGCTAAGCTTAAACCATTCGGTGCGGAATTTAAAATTTCGCCCATCGTATCCGACGAGCCGCCGCAAAGATTTTCTAAATTTTTAAAGCTTGCCGTTCTAAGCGCTAAAAATTCTCTCTTTGCCTGCGAGGCGCGACGTGCGAGAGCCGCAACTTCCGCAGCGCTTACGCTCGAGCTGAAGCCTGAAATTTTAAAATTTGAGCGGTGAACCTTCATCAGAATCGCAGTGTTTTCATTGATCGCTTCCTCGTAATCTTCCGGCTTGGTTTTGTTCGTGGTGCCGATCTCTGTGAGCTTTGCGCCCGAGTTTGCCATCACCTCGCTTACCCGAAAGCTCCCTCCGATCTCGACTAGCTCGCCGCGGCTTACCACGACTTCGCGTCCGCGCGCGAAGGTATTTAGCACCAAAAATACCGCCGCAGCGTTATTATTGACCACGAGCGCGTCCTGCGCGCCGAAGAGCTCGCTGCACAAAAGCGCTATGTAGTCATATCTATTGCCGCGCGCGCCCTCGGATAGGTCGTATTCTAAATTTGAATACGAGGTGATGATCTTTTGCGCGCGAGCTAAAATTTCGGCGCTGATGACGCTGCGGCCGAGATTTGTGTGTAGCACGACGCCGGTTGCGTTGATAAGCGGCTTAAGGCTTAGATTTTGAAATTTTTCGTAGCGCGATTTGATGCGTGCGATGATCTCGCTTTCGCTTGCGACCGAGCCTCCTTGCAGCGCCTTTTCGCGCTCCTGCCGGATGAGCTCTTGCGCGATTTTGATGATTTGCGGGCGGAGGCAGTTTTGAAACTCCTGCGCGTTTGCGATTTTGTCGATTTTTGGTAGTTTGATTCGTTGCATTGCGACCCCGATGCCTTAAAATTTAGGCGATTTTATCATTTAAAGCTTTGATTTTGCTTTATCTATAGAATTATTAATTTAAATTCTATTTACTTTAAGTGCAGAATTTAAAAGCTGTTTAGAAAATAAGAGTAAAACCCGCCTAATTATCAATTTAGGATAGATTATGAAAGAACATGGATTTTATGCCGCGGGGCTAAAGGATGTCGTCTTAAGCGACGATATCGAAATTTGCGGTGATGAAGAGGAGGCGAAAAATGAGGAATTTATCGTTGCGAATTCGCCGAAATTAAAAGCGCAAATTTATGCGCCCGAGATAAATTTTTATATAGAAAATTCCGCAGATGAGCCGCTACAAATCGCTAAAAACGTAGATATTTTGTATCGCGCCAAAGATATCGTCTTCGACGGCGCGCTAGATAGCGACTATCAAAAGCCCGTCGGCAAAAACGTGATTCTCGCCTGTGATGAGCCGCGAGAGGGGCTTGTGGGGCTACTTAGGCAGCACGGATTTAAGGTGATCGCGTTAAGCAGGGCTGAGATAAAGTTCGTCTACGGCGAGATTGGCGATCTTGCGGTTACGATTTTAAGCGAGCAGGATGAGGTTGAGACTGAGGCGGATTTTTTCTTGATTAGCGGCGCGACGCCCTATCAGCTACGACAAAGCGGCTGCTACGAGATCTCGGGGCTAAAAGACGATGAAATTTTAGAAATTTTAAATTCCAAAAGCCCGGTTTATCATTATAAGAATTCCACGATCTTCGATCCTGCGATCTGTCAGTATCAAGGCAGGCGAAATGAGTTGCGCACGCCATGCGTGGAGGTTTGCCCTACAGTGGCGATTTTGAAAAACGACGAAAAGCGCGAGTTAGTATTTTCGCATATCGACTGCATCGGTTGCGGCGCGTGCGTGAGCGTCTGCCCTAGCGGCGCGCTGAAATTTGCCAAGCTGCCCCAAAGAGTATTTGGCGAGATCGCAAAGCTCTATGCAGGCAAAATTCCGCTTCTCATCGCAGAGAGCGAAATCGCATCCGCACCTGCAGTGCAGCTTCCGTGCGGCGCGCTACCGTTTGGAATTTTTGGAAGCAAGCAAATAGATGAGATAAATTTGCTAAGCGCTATGCAGGAAAGCGGCTCGAGCGTGATCGTTTACGGCGCGGACGTAGGCGAGGGCACGCGCGAAGCGGTGGAGCTTATCAATGGAATTTCGCGCGCGATCTATGGCAAGGACGCGGTATTTTTAGCGCGAAATTTAACCGAGCTGCAAGAAGCGCTAAAGTGGGCGCAAAGCTCTCAGCCCTGGGCTTTTAGCCTAAACGAACAGGGCCTTAGCAAGAAAGAAATTTTCTCAAAACGAGTAAGCGCGATGATCGGCGAGGGCAGCTTCGGCACCGTAAAAAGCGGAGAGTTGCTAAAATTTGGCAAAGTAAGCATAAACGAAGCAAGCTGCACGCTATGCCTTAGCTGCGTGGGTGCCTGTAATACCGGCGCGCTGTATGCCGATAACAGCGACAATTCGATTAAGCTCAATGCCTCGCTTTGCACGACGTGCAACTACTGCGTGCTAAGCTGCGCCGAAAAGGATACGATCGAGCTTGAGCCTTGCGGCGTGGAGCTTGAGCCGGGATTTTTTAATTACAAAATGCTAGCTAAAGATGAGCTTTTTAAGTGCATTGAATGCGGTAAGGAATTTGCGACGAGCAAAGCCGTGATGAAGATCGCGGATATGATGGGTGCGCATTTTGCAAATGAGCCTGAAAAGATGAAGACTCTTTTTTGCTGCGGCGATTGCAAGGCGAAAATAATGATAAAAAAGCAGATAGAAGATGCTAGAAAAGGGGCAATGTAATGGATGCGAATCTACTTCAAGCAAGAAGCTACTACTACGAATTTTTTGCAATTCCGTTTTTTTTCTATGAAACGGATACGAAATTTAAGCGCTGGCAGCAGCAGCTGGAGTTTTTACGCAGCTCGCCCATTGTGCCTAGCGATGAGGCGGAATTTCAAAATTTGGCGAAATTCGATTTTGCAGCGTTTAAAAGCGAGCAAAATTCCGTGCTTTTTGATTTTTCATACGCCAATGTGCCGATGAGTGCGAGCTTCTACGACGAGGGACGCGACGATGGACGTATGCGTGTCGCGGTAATCGACGTGCTAAAAAAGAGTAAATTTCGCCGCAATATGGAGCTTTGCAAAGAGTGCGAGGACTATGTGGGATTTATTTTTTACCTGCATTCGACTCTGCTGCGCGACGCGGCTGCAAAACACAGCGCAGTTTTAAACGGACAAAATTCCGTGGCAAACGAGCAAAATTTTACGAATAGCGCGAGCTTGACGGCGCAAGACGGCGAAACGCTGGCGTTAGAGCTTTTTACGAATGTCACCAATAGCTTTGTGGATGAGTTTAGCGAGCTTTTGTGCGGGCATGTGCGGGCGGATTTTTTCAAATCATTAGGCGCACTAATGAGAAGCTTTTTTGCGCTTGAACGCTCGCTTTTAGCTATAGCTGCTCCGCAAAAGAAAGATCGCAGCGTCGTTAAAGAAGCGATCAAAAAAGGCGGCTATCAAAATAAATTTACCAATCCGGAAGATATTTTTGATCTGGATTGATAAATAAAATTTTTAACGGAAATCTTAACGCGAAAGCAGAATTTCGGTTAAATTTTAAACTCGCAAGCTCGAGTTTTGCGAGTAGTTTTTTAGTTAGAACTTTATATTTTGAATTTTAAATAAAATTTAAAAAGTAACTTAAAATTTAATTTCCATCTCACTGCCTTTTCGTTATAATTCATTAGACTTAAATCCTGTAACAGGCGTTACTACAATAAAAGATTTAAAGCGATTTCTTCACAAAGGAAAACCATGGAGAACAAACGCAGGGATTTTCTTAAAAAATCTCTAAAAATCGGCGCAGTAGGTGCCGTGGGCGTTGCCGCGTCTCAGGCTCTAGCGAAAAGCGAGCAGGACTATGGCGATACCGTTCGTGGCAAATCACCGAAAAAAGAGGTGCTTTACTGGGAGAGTGAAGCGTGGAAAAAATACTATAAAGTAGCTTACTAGGAGAATTTTCATGAGTGAGAATGCAATCGGAAGGAGATCGTTTTTGAAACTCGCCGCTTTAGGAGCGAGCAGCGTAGCCGCGTTTGGCGAAAATAATACGCTAAGAGCCGCTACTGAGCAAGAGATCAAAAACCCATTTCCAGGTTCTGTTATGAAGCGAACGATATGTTCGATCTGTTCCGTAGGCTGCGGTATCGAGGCTCAAGTGGATGAGAGCACCAATACCTGGATTCGCCAAGATATGGCAGTAGATCACCCGATCTCGCAGGGCAGTCACTGCTGTAAGGGAATCGATCAAATCGATCTAACCAAATCTAAAATGCGTCTTAAATATCCGCTCAAAAAGGTTGGCGGCAAGTGGGAGCGCATAAGTTGGGAACAAGCCGTTAACGAAATCGGCGATAAAATGCTTCAAGTCCGCAAAGAGGACGGTCCAGATAGCGTAGTATTTCTGGGTTCGGCTAAATTTTGCAACGAGCAGGCATATTATTTTAGAAAATTTGCAGCCTTTTGGGGTACAAACAGCAACGACCACGTAGCTAGAATTTGACATAGCGCAACAGTCGCCGGTGTGGCGAATACTTGGGGTTATGGAGCTATGACAAATCACGTAGGCGATATGGCGAAAAATTCTAAAATGATCCTTTTTATAGGTGCGAATTCCGCGGTTGCAAATCCAGTGGGAGCTATGAAGCATGCTCTTCAAGCTCGCGATAGAAACGGCGCAAAAATCGTCGTCGTCGATCCAAATTTTACTAGAACTGCGGCTAAGGCCGATATGTATATTAGAATTCGTCCGGGAACTGATATAGCGTTTGTGTACGGAATGCTGCATCTAATCTTTAAAAACGGCTGGGAAGATAAGGAGCTAATAAAAACCAGAACCTACGCTGTAGAGGAGATTAGAGCCGAAGCTGAGAAGTGGGATCCTAAAGAGGTAGCAAATGTCACCGGCTGCAAAGAAGAGGAGCTGATAGAATTTACGAGGATGTTCGCTACCACAAAGCCCGCTACTTTATGCTGGGCTCTAGGCATTACACAGCACTCGATCGGAAGTTCTAATACTAGAATTTTGGCTCTTTTGCAGCTCATACTAGGCAATATGGGCAAGCCGGGCGGCGGCTGCAACATCCTTCGAGGCCATGATAATGTTCAGGGCGCTACCGATATGTGCAATCTCTCCGATAGCTTACCTGCGTATTACGGGCTAGCCGATAACGCTTGGAAGCACTTCTGCAAGGGCTGGGGCGTAGATTATGAGCAGTTTATTAAAAGATTTGCCGTCTCTACTAAGCAGCCGCACGAAAAGCAGGGTGAAAAAGTGCCTGGTACGAATTTTACCGAGTATTTTCATTACGATCCGAGCATCGAGCAAGATACGATAAATTGGCGCAACGAAAAGGGCTTTTCGCTATCTAAATGGTGGCAGGGCGTTTTGAAAAACGAGCCCGTTTTAAGTAGTGGCAATGTCCGCGTTCTTTGGGTGCAAGGCACAGGAATTACTTCTATGGCTCACGTTCGCGAGACTCAAGAAGCATTAGGTAAGATCGATATGCTGGTAGTCGCCGAGCCATTTTTAAACGAAGTGGCGATTCTAAACGATAGACCGGATGGAATTTATGTTTTGCCGGTAGCTACGCAGTTTGAAAGCGAAGGTCATCTAAGCGCTACAAACCGTAGCGGTCAGTGGAGAACTCAGATCGTTAAGCCGCTATTTGAGAGCAAAGAGGATCAAGAAGTAATGTTTTTATTCGCGAAAAAATTCGGCTTTTACGACGAATACGTTCGCGGCATGAAGATGGGCATCGTTGACGGTGAGCTTAAGCAGGTTAAAGACGATTTTGTTTGGCCTGACGACGCTACCGATGAGATCGCACGCAATACTCAAAGTATTGGAAATAACGGACGCACCGCAGCTAGATTTCGCAGACAACAGAAAAATTGGCATCTATTTGATCCCGATACTTTGCGCGGCATAGGCGGAGAAGTAGAGGGCGAATACTACGGGCTTCCATGGCCTTGCTGGGATACGCAACACCCGGGCACGCCGATCCTTTACGACGTAACTAAGCCTTATGCCGACGGCGGTATGGGATTTAGAAACCGCTTCGGCTTAGAGCACGACGGCGTTTCGCAGCTAGCCGACGAGAGCATTACACTTCCTGGATCAAAAATTCAAGGCGGACACGCAGAGATTACCAAGGCAAATATCGAGCAGGTTTTAGGCATCACGCTAAACGAGGAAGAGAAAGCCAAGATGGGACCTACGTGGAGCACAGATTATAGTGGCATTATCGCTAAGAAATGTCGCGAGTTTGGAATTTGTCCTTGCGGAAACGCAAGAGCCAGAGCCAAGGTTTGGCAGTTTGCGGATCAAATTCCAAAGCATCGCGAACCGATCCACTCGCCTAGATGGGATTTGGTGGAGAAATATCCGACCTTTGCGGATCAAAAACGAAATTTCCGCGTCTTTACGAGATTTATCTCCGAGCAGAAAAAGCAGGATTGGAGCAAGGACTTCCCTACTATCGTAAGCTCGCTAAGGCTTGTAAATTTAAGCGGTGCGGGTATGATCGAGCGCACGAGCAAGTATCTTTCGGCGATTACTCCGGAGATGTTTGCGCATGTAAATCCTAAGCTTGCCGCTGATAAAGGTATCAAAGATGGTGAGATGATGTGGATTCATTCGCCGCAAGGCACGAAGATCAAAGTCAAGTGCATCTATTCGCACGCCGTTACGCCTGATCGTATTGTTATGCCGTATAACTTCGCGGGAATTTTTCAGGGCGAGGATCTAAGCGAGCGTTACCCTGAGGGTACTAAGCCATATATCAGAGGCGAGAGCTCAAATACGATTACCAACTACGGCTTTGACATAAATACGCAAATTTCGGAATTTAACGCCGGTCTTTGCAGACTAGAAAGAGCATAAGGAGATAAAATGCCGGCAAGATTAAAATTTTACGTCGATGTCGAGCGTTGCATCGCTTGCTATGGTTGCCAGGTAGCCTGCAGCTCGGCGCACGAGGTTCCCGTGCAGATCAATAGGCGCAAGGTTATCACTTTAAACGAGGGCATAGAGGGGCAGGAGGTTTCAAGCTCTATTGCTTGCCAACACTGCACCGATGCGCCTTGCGCGCAGGTTTGTCCGGTTCAATGCTTCTATATCAGAACCGACGGCGTCGTTTTACACGACAAAGATAAATGTATCGGCTGCGGATACTGCCTCTACGCGTGTCCGTTCGGTGCTCCGCAATTCCCTAGAGACGGAGCTTTCGGTATCAAAGGCGCGATGGATAAATGCACTATGTGCGCGGGTGGGCCAGAGCCTACGTTTTCGCACGAGGAGCTTCATAAATACGGCCAAAACCGCATCGCAGAGGGCAAGGTTCCGATTTGTGCGGCGATCTGTTGCACGAACGCTCTAATCGTGGGCGACGCGAGCAGAGTTTCGGAGGTTTATCGCAAGCGCGTACTTACGCGCGGCGTGAGCCTATAAGATTGTGGAATTTTAAACTCCTCCGGTTTTAAAATTCCGTCTCTTTTCGCAGAAATTTCAACCGAGCGACGGCTTTAAATTTAGCGGTCGCTCGGCGCGAAATTTTATTTGAAAATTTTGCACTGCCCATTCACTACTAGATTATTTCAAAAAATCACTTCTTGCTAACATTAAAATTTTAAATTTATGCTACAATCACTCAAATTTAGGATTTGAAATCTTAAGCGAAAGGATCTGTCTTGAAAAATAAAATTTCACTTTTTTTGGTCATTTCGGCGTTTTTGATTTTTACAGGTTGCTCTAAAAACGTGCCCGTAAATAGCGGTATTGTGCGTACTTCCGAGCCGCTTCACATTATGGAATTTCCGCAGGATAAACTCATAAGCGTAAATTTCACCAATACCTCTACGACGGATTCAAATTTAACCCAAGTAGTGATTCAGCATCTGCGTGCGGATGGATTTAAGGTCGTAAATAAAAGTGCGGCGAACGTCCAAATCGGTGGCAATCTCAACTACTTCCGCAAGGCGGATTTTTCGCGCAGATCGTGGGATAATCCGAGATTTAGCTTCGGTATGGGCTTCGGCAGGTATTATAGATATACGGGCGTGGGCGTAGGCTGGGGGATGCCGTTCGGTTATGATCCTTGGGACGACGACGATTATTACAGAGACTATTTCTACGACTCGCAGATCAGCCTCTACATAAGCGTTAAAAACAAGGGCGCTTGGAAGGATTACGTAACTAATCTCAACTACCAAAGCATCAAAAATCCGGGCTCTAAAGACTCGGTAATGGATGCGCTAAATTTTAAAATTTACGAATATATAAGACAACTGATTAAGCAGGGAAGATGATAGTAAAAGAGAATAAAAAGCCCGTAGCGATGACGCTGGCGGGATCGACGATTTTGGCGCTCGCTAGCGGGGATTGCTACCACCCGGGCTTTGGCGGCGCGGCGCTTTTTGCTTCCGTAGTAGCGGCATTTTGCGCGTTTTTTTGCGCGCTCAGACTCGGCGCGAAAAATTATTTGCAGATCGGCGAAGACGCCCTTACTATCGTGCGCGGCACAAATTCCGAGAGCTTCGAATACAAAGATATCGCAAATTTAGGCACCAAAACCTTCATCGCGGGCAGAAACAAAACGGAGCTTTTAAATTTTGTATTCAAAAAAGCGCCCCAGGCGCAGGACCGCTTTAATTTTTTGCGATTTTATAGCGACACGGAGGCCACACTGCCGGGCTCATTTGAAATTTCGATCTACGAGCTGAGCAAAATTTTGCGCGAAAAAGCGGGTCTTTCGCAAAGCTCTGAGGAAGAGCAGGTCGCTCCAAAGACTCGCAAAGGCGCTAAGGGCTCTAAAAAAAGTGCGAGTAGCGGTAAAAATTTTAAAGCTAAAAACTTTTGCGATGAGAATTCCGCTTCGCAAAATTCCGATACGCAAAATTCTAGCGCCGCACAAAATTTAGGTGAAAATTCAGGCGCGGAAAATTCCGGCTCCGCGCAGGATTCCGCCATGCAAAATTCTAGCGGTGCTGCCGATTTAAGCAACGCGCAGAATTTAGAGGGCGCTTCAAATTTAAACAAACAAAGCCCCGTCGTGCCGAATAATACAGTTTCTTCAAATAATGCCGCTGCGGGTGAAAATTTCACAGGCGCCGAGGATTTCGCGTCTAAAATTTCCGCGGGCGATAATGAGCCTGGCGCTGCGCCCGAAAGTACGGCGGTAGCTGACTCCGATACCGCCGATGCCGCGATGCAAAGCTCCGCCTGCGAAAGTAAAAACAAGTAGAGGCGCGGTCTTGAACTCCTTGCCGATCGGAATTTTCTTGCAAGGAGCCGCGCTGATGCTCTCGCTCATCGTCGCGATCGGCGCGCAGAATATCTTCGTCATCTCCCAAGGCCTTGCGAAAAACCACGTCGCAGCGGTTTGCATGGTTTGCGCGCTAAGCGATGCCGTATTTACGGGCGTAGGGATATTTTTAATCGGCGGCGCCCTTGAGCAGGGCTCGCTTCTTACTCAAATTTTAGGCATAGGCGGGATCATATTTCTGCTCTGCTACGCGCTAAGTTCGTTTTTTAGCGCCTACAAGGGCTCGCATTTTGCCAAGATCCAAAACTCGGCAAATAGCCCGCTGGCGCCCATCGTAGCCAAAGCCCTTGCGGTGACGCTTCTAAATCCGCACGTGTATTTAGACACCGTCGTGGTCGTGGGCTCGCTGGGCGCTACGATTGCGGATCCGCAAAAGTCGTGGTTTTACGCGGGAGTTATGTTTGTATCGTTTGCGTGGTTTTTCGGCTTGGGCTACGGTTCAGGGGCGCTTTCGAAGCTTTTTGCAAGCAGCAGAGCATGGCGCATAATCGACGCGCTCGTGGGGGTTTTGATGCTGTATATGGCGTATCTGATCGCGAAGTTTGTCTTTAAAATTTAAAATTTAACGCTAAAATTCCGCATTCTTGATAAAGGATCTATGATGAAAATTGAAATTGAAAGCGGGCTCGAACTAAAAGAGGCCTTGTGGCGCGTAGAGAAAGCTCTGCGACTGGTGACCGACAAGGACGGCAAAATCACATCGAGCGCGACGCTTTACGTGGGCAAACATTCGCTTTTAAATTTACTCGATACTGACCAGATCGAAAATATCCAAAATGCCTATGCGCGCGCCAGAACGGAATTTCGCGCGGAGATGCTGGGCGTACTGGAGGGCTTTTTATCCCAAGAGGATGCCGAGAAAGATCCGGAATACGCGCTATTTAATCAGCTCTACCAAATGGCGATGACTGCGGGCAGAAAGAGCGATATCTTTATCCATGTCCAAGGCATCAGCGAAAATGAAGTCGTGCTGCGCGTGTATCAGCGCTTCGAGCTGGAGAGCGGCGAGACAATATATTACGCAGGCGGTGAGTTTAGCTACACTCTGGATGAAAATTTCGGCAAAATTTATCGCTACGAAATCTGATTTTGGCGGTACGGCGCGAGATCGATGCCGCCTCGATCGTAAATATCGCACTACGCTTCTTTGCTGCAGCGTCTGAATTTAAACCCCCTAAAACACGCGGCGAGCTAAATTTAGACAAACTTTCTGCAACGATAAAATTCCGCTCGGTTAAAATTTATCGCGATTTCAAATTTAAAGCTACATGTAAATTTTTATCCTTCGATACGCAAATTTTACCCTACTGCCCGCCTGCCTTCGAGTTTGCCTTGTTTTACGTTCGTCAAAATTTTAAATCGAGCTCGAATAAATTTTGCTCCTTAGGCACACAAATTTTGTCGGATCGCACTTTTATGCAAAAGAAAAGATAATTAAACGAAGCCGAATTTAACCAAGGTGCGTGTATAGGAGGGCGGGCTCAAAGATGATACGCTAGGTGGAGGTTTGCTGCCATTGCTTACTTTAAAAATTTTAAGCATTAATACGTGCAAAATGTAAAAAACAAAGAAGTGAAAACGCAATGCCAAGTAAAAAACTAGGATAATAAGAGCGCTGATCGGTCTGGCGATAATGATCGCAAAAGCCGTTGTTTGGCAGCTGGTGGGGCTAGTGGGGCTCGTGCCCTTTATCGTGGGCGTCACGGGATTTTGCCCCGCTTGTTACTTTTTAAACCGCTGTTCGCTAAAGCGCTAAATTTAGCCGCGGTATACGGTTTTGCCGTACATCGGGTAAAAGGCGCGATAAATTTTATGGCGAAGCGAGCGAGCTTTAAATTTTAATTATCCGCGCTTCGCTGCGGGATGTTAAATTTAAACTAGCCCTTTAAAGCTTAAAATTTTATCGCGCGATGCAAGGCGGTAAATTTAATGTGGCAAATTTAATCTCGTGCCCCCGTCAATCGGCATGCCGCTATCTGGGTGAAATTTTAGTACACGCCGCTTTCGGCGTTTTTGTTAAAGTCGGCTTGCGCTCCGCACCCGCCACAATCAAACTTCTATGATTAATTACACTTAGCCTCTTAAAATTCATCTTAAATTTGCTAAAATTGCAGCAAAATTTAAAATTTAAAGGAGCCCAAATGTCAAATATCTTAATCATAGGCGCGGGCGGCGTGAGCCAAGTCGCGACCGTAAAATGCGCGATGAACGCGGACGTTTTTAGCAAGATCACCCTTGCTAGCCGCACCAAAAGCAAGTGCGACGCGATCGCTAAATTTATCAAAGACCGCCTAGGCGTGCAGATCGATACCGCCCAGATCGACGCGGACGACACCGATGCGGTCGTAAATTTAATCAAAAAAACGGGTGCGCAGCTACTGCTAAACGTTGCGCTGCCGTACCAGGACCTAACGCTAATGGACGCGTGCTCTCGCGCCGGCATCCCATACATCGACACCGCAAACTACGAGCACCCCGACACCGCCAAATTTGAATACAAGCTACAGTGGGCGAAGGACGAGGATTTTAAAAAGGCGGGCACCATGGCGCTTCTTGGCTCTGGCTTTGATCCTGGCGTGACGAACGTATTTTGCGCCTACGCGCAGCAAAATCTCTTTGACGAGATCGGCGAGATCGACATCCTAGACTGCAACGCGGGCGATCACGGATATCCGTTCGCGACGAATTTCAACCCTGAAATCAACCTGCGTGAAGTGAGCGCAAAAGGCCGCTACTGGGAGTGCGGTGAGTGGAAAGAAACGGGGCCGATGGAAATAATGTTCAAATGGGACTACCCGAAAGTAGGCGTCAAGGACAGCTACCTGCTCTATCACGAGGAGCTAGAAAGCCTTGTTAAAAACATCAAAGGGCTAAAACGAATCCGCTTTTTCATGACCTTTGGACAAAGCTACCTAACTCACATGAAATGCCTAGAAAACGTCGGCATGCTACGCATCGACGAGGTCGAGCATAACGGCGTAAAAATAATTCCGATTCAATTTTTAAAAACGCTTTTGCCGGATCCTGCGTCGCTAGGCCCGCGCACGAAAGGCAAAACAAACATCGGCTGCGTGATACGTGGCTTAAAAGACGGCAAAGAGCGCCAGGTCTATATCTACAACGTCTGCGACCACGAGGCTTGCTACGCCGAGACGGGCGCGCAGGCCGTGAGCTACACGACGGGCGTGCCTGCGATGATCGGCTCGATGATGGTCGCAAAGGGCATCTGGAGCGGCAAAGGCGTCTTTAATATGGAGAATTTCGACGCCAAGCCTTTCATGGACGAGCTAAATAAACAGGGCTTGCCGTGGGAGATGATAGAAATGAAGCCAGGCGAAAGATACGAAGTTTAAATTTTAGACTTGTCTCGTGAGCGCTTTTAAATGATTTCGTAAATTTCGCCCTGCGACAGACTATATGTCTAGTCTTGGGACGAAATTTACTTCAAAACATTTAAAATCATCTCACGATACTTCGCCCTGATTTCTTATAATCAAATTTCAAATTTGCAAATTTAAAACTTATGTGGCCAAATTTATTTTTCAAGCCATCTTTTGACCCAAATACATTTTCTAAATACTATTTTATAACTTTTCTGCATAACATAAAACCATAAAATAGATATTTTGGCGCTCACAGAGATAAAGAAACTGCCGTAAAGGCGCTTGCAAGCTATTTTATAACTGAGCTAGATAAGCTTGAAAAGCTAAAAGTAGATGAGCTTTTAAATGCTAGAATAGCTAAAATCTTATCTGCCGGTGCATTTGAAGAGGGCAAATAGCGCTAAAAAATAGTACT
>ERZ773063.765-NODE-765-length-20253-cov-7.249282_pt1 | contig 20253 bp, 24 predicted proteins | sample MGYA00580625_ERZ773063 | MGnify/ENA primary metagenome ERZ773063 (study PRJEB29015, sample SAMEA2738022) | human oral metagenome | biome: human oral; feature: human-associated habitat; material: dental | place: China | collected 2042 ... | reverse complement strand
CATATGACCTTTTTCTTTGTTACAGATTAGGTCTCACATCATTGACTAATGCACATTATCCAGTCTTTCAAGGTTATTTATTCTTTTGTATTTAATAACTATATTCCAGTTACTTTTTATTATTTATCTCACAAATACTTATGTCCTAGATAAAATTTAAAGCTTAAATAATCAATTTGATTATATTACATTTCTAATCAAATCCGTAATTATTTATAGTTTCATACACCTTATTATTTTTACTAGGTATACAATCCTCTACCCAATTCCACCAGAAATATCCACCTACAAAACGTTTATGTAATTTAGGCATTCCATAATACTTCTTCGCCATTTCGATTTTACTTTTTTCAGTTGCATTTTGAGCGGTATTTCCGCACTCGCCTATACCGAGATAGGCTGATGGAAAAATATTACCGAGTTTCTTAAATATACTCTTCCATTTAGGAGAATACCCTCCATTGTCATCTTCATAATAACTTACGAAACAATAATCGACAGAATCAGATAGTGTCTTAGGGATATTATTCTCCGTCCACTCTATCATGTCTTTCTGTGGCGAATCAGTACAATATAGCGTCACTGCTGTTTTTCCACCTTTATTCTTGATAAATTCATTTACTGCAGATACTTTATCAACGATAAGCTCAGACTTTTGCTTTATCCATTCCGTTCCGTTTATTTCATTTCCGACTTCCCAAATACTTACATATTTAGATAAACTATCATATGAGTCTTTGAATCTTTTAAGATAACTTTCACGGTTCTTAAATTGTTTCATTTCAAAAGAATCAACGGGGCAAGCCATTATATCCGCATAAGGCGCGATTGATTTGAAGAGCTTTATATATTCTTCGGGAGTTGTTTCTATTGACATAACTATTCTAACTGTAGGTCTATGTTTTAGATTTTTCAACCCCTCTAGTACATCATTTAATTCTGTATCATCATACCATGCATCATCAATGGTAAGTCCATATATCATTCTATGCTTTGACGTGGTTTTTTTCTTCTTTATATTCCCACATCCGCACAGAGAGCTTATTAAAACAATTAGAATTAATACTGTATAAGCGACCTTACGTAGTGTAGTTCTTCTAAACACTGTTTTATCATTAGACATGGTTTTTCTCCTAACACCATATTTTTCAACACACTTTTATTACGAATTCGATTTCAAGTGTAATTCTCAAGTGTAATTCAATCACTATTCATTGGAGAAATAATAACAAAAAGACTGCCATTCCCTTCTTCCGAAAAAATATCAATCTTTGCTCTGTGCAAATCAGCGATGTCCTTAACTATAGAAATCGGTGCAAATATCGCTAAGGATAACAGAAATAAGCGTAGTTCCTTGCCTAAAACTGATATAACTCGAATTCCACGAATCCACTTTTGTTCTTCACTATTTTACACATCAAAATAATAGGATTTGTGTCCAGATGAATTGTACTTGGAAAGCCTACCGGACTCAAACGGTACATTCACATCAAAGCCTCTGGCAGCGTACCTTTCTCTAACTTTTTATCTTGATCATATATTACAAAATATATTCCGTCTTCAAACGTTTCGAAATCATCTAAATCCGTTGACCTCTCCATGGTCTCATGTTCTAACTCGTTTCGTGCAATGTGACTAGACCATGTGTCAGATATAGCAAATGAAGCTATAAACATTACTAAAAAAATCATAGATATAAACACTGTGTACCAAAGGGTTACCTTTGAAACGATAGAATGCGATTTATTCTCTTTCTTCTGATTTGAAAACATACCCCATTCCCCTCTTGGTGGTGCTGGGTCCACTTAGGTGGTAAGGTATCACTTTTGAAATACCACCAGCCCAACATCCGTAGGATGATCAAGATATAGTGCGGTCTTAGACGTTTTATTATCTAGTATCATCTTGATTATCAGGATATCTCCACCTGCAGCAATCGTCATCAATACGCCCACTGATAGGACACGTATATCGGTCGTAATGCATCCAACTATGCATGGCACTATTCCGAGCAGCAGACCAGGCATTATCGCGCCCGTTATGTACTGCCACCTCGTAAGTGGCTCACTGCATGTGCAGTATGGTGTTAGATATTTCCAAATCACGCCAAATTCGATATCTTTGAATCCTTTTTTCGTAAACCTACTCCATGTTACCCCGTGAATCAGTTCATGCACCACAACTAAAACTAAGAGCACAACAAGGTCAGATAGCACCGAGCTAATGGTCGTTCGCGTTCTGTCAAAAGCAACTCCGTCGTATCTCAAAACATATATCACTATAAAAGGTATAGTGATAATCAGCCCATAAAAAGCACCAGTGTTCGCCTTAACTGCAGACATCGTCATGTCTGTCTTAGTGTATCCTTTGCATTCCAGTTCTTCGCATTTTAGAGAATATCTCTCTAGTCTTCTTTTCTCAGTAGCGGTAAGTACGCGTTCCTTACTTGCCATATATTTAAACCCCAATTTCTACCTATTATCATAATTTTTCTTTAAACTGTCTTAATATTTTAAACACATGTCAGTTATGAATGTATATATTCTCCTAGATTTACATTCTAATAAAATAGTGTAGAGATCTCCATTTGCAATAATTATTAAATTCTTTTTTATGAAGGACCTAATACTCCTCATATTCCAGATTACGGCGTCGTGATTTGTATTACTGATGCTGGAAGTGACCTTTCGGTGCTTTTCTCTTTCCAGTCATATGCTCAACCTCGAGCGCATACACTAGAGTCCTCGGAACAGCGGCAGGGTTAAAATATACATTTTTATCCTCATGATAGTGATTCATGAGCTGCCTCAGAGTGTGCATCTTCTCATCGTCCGAGAGGATTCGAATCTTGCCTCTTCCGATTACACTCTCGTAAGCCATCGTGCAGTATCCCTTGTCTTCGAAATATTCAAGCTCATGTTTACAGTCCATCTCGAAGGTAGCTCGATTATCCTTCTCGAATAGTCCAACCTTGTAGCCCTCGAGCGCACTGTGAAAATACAGCGTCAGCTTGCCGTCATGTACCTCCGTTCCGAAGTTGAGCGGAAGTATGTACGGATATCCGTCGTCATTCAGAGCCAGCCTGCAGACGTCACAGCGATTTATAATCTCCATCAGTTTGCCGAATTCTGTTATCTCTCTGTCCTGTCTTCTCATTATATATCCCCCTTGCGATTATGCGAATCCACCTAGCATTTTCAACTTCTATGCCGAATCTCAGTAGCGCACTGCCTATGGTTTTACCGCACTTTGAGAATTTCATATACCTTGCAAATTCAAATTTATCTAATATCTTTTACCATATAATTTTTTGCTAAATTTGTATATTTTTTATAAAATCTGTTTTTGCCTCAGTATATCCATCCCTATCATGTTCAAATTCTTTCCAAAGGGATAATTTTAAGGTTTCATATTCTTTGGCTATTTCCTTATACTCATTCAAATAATCTCTGAAATATAATTCATCATTATCTCCAGCAATTCTAATATGAAGATGGAATACTTTTTCTGCAAATCCTTGTTCTGTATAGCCTTTGTTTAATGTGATTCGCGTTTCATTCATATTCATGCATAACCAACCATTATTTATAAGAATATGTTTAACCATATCCAAAGCTTCCTTGTCGTTTACTTCAACTAACATATCTACAATATTTTTTGCCCATATTCCCGATATAGCGGAACTACCGATATGAGATATTCTTTTTATACTTTTGCTCGGCACTATTGATATGATCGTTTTCCTTTCTTCTTCATACCATTTTATCCACTCATTATTATGTTCAACTAGAAATATCGGAAATAGCTGCCAAAGTTCTTTTAAACTCATTTCTTCTAATTTTTTACTCACACCAAACCTCTACAATTTAAATTTATCAGTTTTTGATTTAAACTGATTTTATTTTCTCGTTTATAACTTGCAAGAACACTATAACTAAGGATATTCATTATCGGAAACAATATTATTTTTATTATCCATCTTATAAAACATCCTCTATTTCTGTTAAATCATTCTACTGTGTGTTCTTTCTTGTGTTTATTGATTCATGGATGGGATGGATTTTACATCCTTTTCGCTGTATCCAGAGAAGCTAAAGTGCAAGTCCTTATCGGACTTGCAACTCATAAAGTATATTCCTGCTGGTGATCTTTCCCATGAGTTGCCCTGCCAGAGGGCGAGAAGTTGTTGTTTGGTCATATGCTATCCTCTATGATTATTGATTATTGCAATATGTGCTATCGCGGTTTATAGCTCTGAATCTTCATCGGTTAGTACTTTCTTCTGCCAGCAACGCTTACCGCACTTTGGGCACTTCATATATCTGTCTCTACCTCTATGCGGAGCTAAGATCACCTCTCTATAGGTCGGTACGTGTCTGTGATGACAGAACTCACATTCATAATACCCTGCTTTTTGCTCAATGCCAACTGCAATAAAGCCCACTACAAGAACCATAGCGACAGTGAATGCAACTAGCGCTATTCTGAGCCAAATTGGCATAACAAGCAATACTGCAAGAACTATGAGGATGATTCCCACTATGATTGTCGGTAGGGTCAGCAACGTCTCCAGTCTAAGCATACGCTTATCGCGCTCTTCTATCTCTCGCCTCATGGCTAAAAGATTTTCCTCTACTCTCTTGTCATATGATTCTGTCATGATCTTTTCGCCCGACAGGAGTTCGTTTACGTTAATATTCAGAAGCTCGCATAACTCTAGCATGATTCCCGAGTCTGGCATGGACCTTCCAGTCTCCCATTTCGATACTGCTCGGTCACTGATGCAAAGTTTCTCGGCGAGTTCAGCCTGTGTCATGTGTCCTTCCTTCCTACAGGATGCTATGAATTTCCCAATTTTGATTTGATCCATATCGGACACCTCCTTTCATGACTCAAGCATATGACGAATGCGTGGGTGGGTACAGGAACTGGTGGTTGAGTTGTGGTATTTATGCTGATTTGCAAGTAATAATTTACTTGTTTGTATCATTAATCGTTTGTACTTTCCGATTCTGGGAGTAATAAATATTCAACTTCAACATCAATGCCCTTGGTAACCTTCTGTAGCGCTTCGGCACACCTCTTAAGATATTTTATACTCTTTTTCGCCACCTTAACCTTTGTCTTAATCTCCTTTTTTTGATCTTTATCCATCTCATCAGACTGTTTGGAGAATTCCTCAACAATCCTCTCTAAGTTGTCAACTCTACCATCCACCTTGCTATATACAGCCTCTATCATTTTATAGTCTTTTAACTTATCTCGTAATACAACTTGGCTAAATGTTAGGAGCTTGCAACATTCATTGAGTACATATCCATCTTGTGAAAGAAGATTCATCGTCGTAACAGCAGATATTCCAGTTCCACTAATCATTCCGACAATTGCTCCGCCACCAGTAATAATCGCTGTACCACCAGCCATTCCTAAACCACCAGCTGCAAGAGAACCTCCTCCAACAGCTGCGAGGCTATAGCTTACAAGAGCAGCACCTGACAACCCTGCCGCACCTTCGCCGATAATCGCAGTTGCTATTGCAGGTGCAAATGTAAATGCGAGCCCTCCAGACACAAGAACTGCCGCTGTTGTTCCGACTGCACCAATTACAAGGTTTCTTGTTGTACCAGTAATTGTTACACCAGCTTTTTTATATATCTTCGTGAACGCTTCAATGTCCTCTTTTTTGGCCTTATTTTGTATTTCAATAAACCGCTTGTTTAGATATTTACTCTTATTTTTAAGATTTTTAAAACCCTTATCTTTATCATCACCGAATATCGGGTAATACGGCTTAAAGAGACTTGCTTCCATAGATACTAAGAAAACCCAAGTTACATTAGCATTGTCTTGGAAACGCCTGCCTAGCTCCTCTTCACTTAAGAAAAATTCATACTTCTCAGATTGAACGATAGATAGATTCCCTATTAATTTATCGCACCATGCTTTTACCCACTCAAGCTTCAACTTTTTCGAGGAGTCTTTCTCCGTAATAGAAATATCATCTTCTAAGATAAGCTTCTCCAGAGAGTATAAAACTCTAAGCTGTTCATAATTTAATGACAAGCATTCGAGATTTGCAACACCCTTCTCGAATTCATTTCCTATTTCTACTTTCTTTTCTTTTTCTTCCCTAATATCTTCAGCAACTATTGACCCATCTGCTTTGCAAGTAATGACAAATCGTCCTATGCCTACATAGTTTATATTAACCGCAAAGTCTACAAAGGTCTTTGGATTTATTCCCTTATTCTTGATCGCCGATCTTATCGCTGCATCAACGCTATCAACCGCTAGAAATGTTCCAGATGAAACAGTTACCATCCTCCTAATTATTCGGTTATTGAATGGCAGAAGTTCTGATATGTCTATATTTTCAAAATCCTTTACGGAATTAATATCTGTTTCGTTTATCGCAATATTAAGTCTTCTTAAGAAGTACATTCCGCGAACCAAGCATTCATTGATAAGTACGGGAACACTCTGTCTACCAAACTCTTGCAATATACCAATTTCGCTTCTCAAATCGAATTTTACTGGCTCAACGATTTTTCCATTTTTGTCACGCTTTGCCAAAAGTGTTCCATTGAATAGTTTTGAGACCCAAACGCAAATCTCTTCTTCTCCAATTTTTCTATCTCTAAAACACGGAAGTACGGAAGCTTCCTTTATCAGTGATAAAATCGGTCCTGGAATACCAGTGCCTTTTCCTGCGGTTGATTTCGAACCAGCCATATCGCTAACCATATGAAAAAACCAATGTACAATTCCGAACAAAACCTTTTCTGCAAAATTCTCGCCAATAAAGGTCTTATCAGCAACATCAACAATTAGCAGTTTGCCGTTAGTGTCAGTTCCAATGACCTTACTCGAGAACTGTGTGAAAATTGAGCACATTAGACCACATAGGCTGAAATGATGTGAAAAGTCACGAAGATGATGTTGCAGCCCTCCTCCAAAGTCAGCTGTTTTACTATCTGCAGCAATGGCAAATTTTCTCTCCATGAAAGCGATTGCCCCAGATAACTTACCTCCTTCATATCCATTTAGACGTGCTACCTTCTTTACAAATTTATTAGTCTTATCATTTCCCCATTCATTTGCACGTTCAAGCGAAAATTTACCGACAAAGAAAGAGTCAATAAGACCCGCTATTGCTCCACTGGTGATAGCCAAAAGGTAATCAGTTCTATCCGCCTTTTTTACGTTATCAGTCCAGTTTACTTCAACAATTTCTCTGAGATTCTCTGAAGTAGGATAAATTAAAGCATGTAAATCTTCTTTAGGGTCTTCTAAATGAAGTAAATCGTTCTGAGGAAAGACTACATCATATGTAATTGTGAGATCGTCAGCTTGTCCAATCCAGTCAGTCATTGTGATCATTATCGGTCTCCTTATGCTTGTGCTTTATATCAGTAAATCTAACGTAGTACTTTATGTGTTTTCATTTCTGTCATAGACAAAGTTCTCTAAAGCGTAATGACATTATCCCTATTTTCGTTATCCGATATATCAGTACCAAGCTTTATCATTTACCTATCCATATATAGTTTCTTTAAAAGCAAATATCTCTTTGGCCTGCTGTCTGACACACCAATAATATCGCCAAGCCACAGAATTCGATCGCCCCTCCACTCGTTAGCTAGGAATACATGAAGAGCATGTAAGGGAGCATTATCCTTATTCGTTGACTCCCAGAACTCACCTCCTATGAAGTTTGATTGCCCACAGCATTTTATGCCCAATCCAGATCCTCAACATTTTTCAACACCATAGTTTCCCCAGTGAAGTCATTTTTTAATTCGACTTCATTTTCTTTGACTTTCACATTATTATACCAATCACCAAGACTAGCACTTTCCCCAGTATGTATGTTGATAAGCCTGCTAGTTATGGGATTCCAAGTGTGCGCATCCACTGTTTCTGCAAGCAAATAATACGCATCTAGAAAAATCAGATTCCTTCCATACATCCAAAACGGAAGCTTAATATCTAGGAGTGGTAATTTTGCGGAGAAGATTTCGTCGCCATGCGGAGGAACCGTCTCATAGTGAAACTCTATCTCACTACCATAGTACGCAATAGTCGCGCCTTCGCAGCCGATATTTTGAGGAATGCCTTCGTTAGCTATGATAAATTCCATTGTGCCTCCTTTACCTCGTGTTTAGTACACACTCACAAGTTCTTTCAAAAACTTAAGGCTACTCTCGGAATACTCACGCTCCATCGATTTTATAAACTCTTTTTCAGCGTTTTTCCAAACAGCATACTGAGCAGTTCCCATCGCTCTTACAAATTCTTCAAAATCGGAAGCAACAGGCACTATCTCCTCATAAGTCATATCACTTGTGAATGCATATATCTCACCGGACTTACACTCTAGTAGAATAGTGTATGGATCGCCGTTTGCAATAATTATTAGGTTCTTTTCACGAAGAACGGGATAGTCGTCATAATCAAGATTGCGGTTAATCAGCCAGCTTAGGCTCGTCTCATCGCCATATCCGAACTGGTAGCTGAGAAAACCGAAATTCCCCCAATTGTAGCTTAAAATATGCTCCGAAAATGTCAAATCTAAATACTCTATTCTAATTTCGGATTTTAATTTCTCGATTTCGGACTGCGGAATTTCTTTTTTGATAAGAATAATTCCATCTGTTATTTCAGCATCAAGTCCCTCTGTCTCTTCCATTATTGAAGATATTATTTCATCGATTGTTAATAGTTGCATCTGTGGTTCCTTTCTCTAGCAAAACGACTCATCTTCATCATCATTAAATATGCTATCCTTACGAAGTCCAACTTCTTCCTCTTCACGATGGTATTCTCTATCATTATAATTATAAATATATTCACTTCCAGTCCAGCTAATTCCATACTTTCAATCTCTTCATATTCACCAGAATCACAATTAAAAGCTCACTTTGACATAATTAGTTTTCCTCAAAATTATCTAATACATACTTCAACATTTCATACGCAGCCTCTTTCTTTGCCTGTTTCTTAGAAGAGGCTTCTGCATAGAAATAGTACTCCATTTCATCAATATGACATTCCGCATTCCAAAACGGGTTGCCGTCATTATCATGAAACTCTTTAAAACTATACTCTGGAATAGAAAAATAGCCGCGACGTGATAGAGTCTCTAGCTGGTTAATCGCCATATTTAATGAGGGATTAACGATTTCATCCTTAATTGTATATAACATGTTATTTGCTTCCAAATAGTCATATATGGCTTTTGATGCTTCTTCATGCGCCGTCGCCTTGGTCGCACCGTAACCAACGGCTTTTTTAACTCCGTCTACAGTGATATAACAAGCGTACTTTTCGTATATATTAGGTGCTTTAGAATTTAATAAGTTGAAAGCATAACATCCGTAGCTTTCCGCAAACTCACGTTCCGGTAAATCTCCAGTTCTTCTTAGGTTCCAATCTTGAACTTCTTGAATATAATTGATTTTATTTTCAAATATAATGGCCTTTGGATTAAGCATTACCATAACTGAATCCTGTATTCGTGAAATATCATAATTCGAATCGATTGCTTCTGCCCCAAGTATAGCTTCAAATAAATCTTCCATAACCGAAGGTGATTCCTGGACATTATTCTTTTGATCACCATTTCCCATAATCAAATACTCAGCCAGCCCTAGATTATAAATACAATTTGCAAGTGTGTCTTTCTCAACCAATCTTTTTTTAATTTCAGTAAGTTTGTTTTCCTGGTACTTAGATACAAACTCATTAAAATCTTCATTTGTGTTAAAATTATCCCTTTCTGATGCAAGCATACCAAACTCTTCAGAAAGTATTTTCACCACTATAAAATCAAGTACTTTATCGCCAATAAATTCAAGCACCTCATTGTTCTCACCACCGTACTCCTTTGAATATGATCTGCGCACAAAAGCCTGTTGAAGCAAATCTAGATTTTTGAAATTAAAAGCAATAATTTGTTGGATTTTTGATAGATCATTTCTATCCATTAAGATCCCTCCTTATTCTAAAAGAAGGCACAATAATAGCCTGACGTTTTTCCACATGAAAAGACTGCCCGACCTAATGAGATTAAATTAAATTCTATGTTTCTCAGTATTTTACTAACATCCACTTGCATAAATACTAGCAAATAAACAGATACATTGTTTTCAATTTAAACTTACTATGCCTTACAACATTTACAGAAGTATTATACTTATACTCAAGTCAATAAGCAAATAAATTGGAGAAATCAAAGTTTATAGAGTCTAGTTTCAGAGTCAGATGAGGATTATTTCCATCATCGTCAAAACACCCTCTAGGATCAATATCAAATTCACTAAAAATTCCATATCCACCTATCTGTATGTGATTTTCTGTATATAACTCATCGAGAATATAGCTCGCTTTTTCATAATCTATATCAAATAAAGAGGAAAGTGAGATATTATTCGTAAAATACTTTTCCCATTTTTCATCAAATATTTTTTCAAATCTAAAGTCCTCAGGTGTGACCCATTGCTTTGTTTTTTCGAAGTCCATAGCAAATGGTGCATTTATGCAAATTGAAGAAATTAATTCTCCACGAACAGCTTCATTAGGTTTATAAATATCTGCTAGTTCTTCTAAATTAAAATGCTCTTTAATTGTAGGATAATAGATGACCCTCTTATTAATGTCAGATGTGCATTCCCCAAGCCCACTGTCTGTATTTACGTCTCCACCAAAAATCCAGAACTGCATAATTCCCGTTTTAGGGTAGATATTGTTTGCAGGAAGCTCCTCGCAATTTATCTGTGCCAAGTACATTAACTGCTCTCCATTTTCATTAACAGGGATACTATCCGTTTTAGGTAAGTAGAACACACCCGCGACATTGCTGCTTGTTAATGAAACCTTCGTATTGGGAATTAGTTTAATAGCTATAGTTTCCTTGTTTTCTTCTTGCTTAATTTCTTCAATAAGTGCATTTACTTTTTCTTCCATTGTTAATCCCTTTCTCACATATAGTCTGAAATTATTAACTATAATCTAATATATCCCAATTATTTAAATATTGTAAAATATAGTCGGGCTGTATTTCATTTGACTAAAGATCTGCTTTGCAATTAATCTTAAGCTAGTTACATATCATAAATTGAAACTTGCTCATTCACATTATCATCATTAACTTTGTTATAAAAATGGGTGAATAAGGATGCATAAGTTTTCTTTCCAATTCCTTGTGTGCGTCCGATTTCCCAAAACCTTCTATATGGCTGATTAGCAGTAATAACCTCTTTCTGCTTTGACGTCAATCTAACTATTCTTGATAAGGATTCTATAGAAGTAGAATTGAGCATCTCCAGCATATTTTTTTCCGTTCCTTGAGCTTCTCTCATATCATCCAAACATATAACAACATCCAATTCTAAAGATGATAAATACTTTTCCATCAATGGACATACCTGCTTCCAATCAAGTCCTCCTTTTGATGTTCCTAGCTTTGGAAATGCAATTGAATTAAATCCATAATCCTTATAGCTTGCAGCAAATGCCTTTAGCCCTCTTTCAATCCACTCAATTTTAGATGGATACTTAAAATGTATTTTAGTCGGAAAATTTACAATAATTATTCCTGAAGAATCTTTAAAGTAGTCTACCTTACCAGTACAAATATCCCCATTTTTACATTTTATTACATAGTCCTTATACATGTCGGGATATCTCAAACCAAACTCAAGAGCTATTCCTGCTCCCATTACACCATCACAATTAACGGTATTAACGATTGCCTCTGCTCCAGCATTAAATACTGTACCCTTATAATATCTAATCATAACCATACTCCTGGTGAAAAATGTTTCTTTTCTTTGGTATCTCCTAGTCTGAAAATATTTATATTTCCAATGTCATTCCTAGCTTTTTCCAAAATTTTCTCACTTCTAAAATAAATTGCAGTTATATATTTAATAGGTAGTGCACCAATTACTACGGCCTCTGCATCTCTATACTTTATCTTGCAATCTTTACTACACTCATCATTTGGTATACTCCCACGTTCAAAAATTTCATTCCAGTTAAAATCCTTTACTGATTCAATCCCATTACTCGGATTGCCATAATTTTCTCTCGCTGCACTTTTTTCGTAAAACTCAACATCACAATCTAGTATAATTTTTGGATTTATAACAATGGCTACCATTTCAGTCTTTCTATTTAAAGCCCGCTTCTCAAAATGATATGATATAGGTGTGTTGAATCCGTACATTAACCTTACCTTGTTCTTCACCTTATCTGGAGTATCTCGAAGAACTTTCTCCTCGGCAACATCAAATAATTTATGCCTCGAATTAATCATTTCATCCCTACTATAAATATATCCATCTTTGAGTATTGATTTTAGATTCTCATATGCAGTATAGTGAACAAACCCTTCACTTCCGTATTTTTTCATTGTTGAAACCATATACTCATACAGTTCCTCTTTTTCATCTTCTGTTCTAATTATTTTGAGCATATCGCAATCGATTTTTGTTTTTTCAAACTTGCGTGGCTTTGCTTTTTCATCACTATCAAAAACAACCTTAATATATTGATTATCTTCTTCAACAATTGTTCCTTCTCCCCAGCTGCGTTTGGCATGATGAATAATTCTATGTCCTTCAAGCACTTTATTCTCATACATAAAATACCTCCTGCAATTATTCGCTCATCCATTTATTATCTTTATAGTTAGATTCCATTGTGCCAGCTACGATTACTGCAATAATAAATCCTATGCACGGTATTAAATTAAGCAAAGCAAGCAAGCCACCCACTCCTATTAGCATCGTGAAATCTACGTATTTCAATTAATATCCAATACATCACCATTAGTATAAATACATATATGACTACCTCCGGGTCAATAGACAATTTAACAAACACATTTATTACAGTAGCTATAAGATATGATATAGCGATGCTAAGCCAATATTTCTTTTTAGGGTATGGTAAATACATAATATTCCTTCCTTTTAAATTTAATACTCGTAATAGTCGTATTCTTCTATGTCTTCAATTGGTGCATACGGGTCGTCTATATCATCATCATAATAATACTGCCATATTTCTGAAAGATTCATATTATTTTCTCGATACTCACTCTCAGCTTCCCTCATCATTTCTTCATCTAAATCAGTTTTTCCCTCGTAAAAATACTCATAGTCTGAATTTATATCACATAGGAATCTCAATGAATAGTCAGATTCTATCGATTCATTATACAACTTTACAATTTGTTCTATACTCAGATCATAAATAGATCTACAGTCTTCTATTTTAATGAATTCAGCATACAATCCTGGTGTTAGGTTTTTAATATAAACTGGCTTATGCTGGTAAATTGACAGTGCTCTTCTGTCATTAGCAAGTTCCTCCTCTATTTGGCACATCTCCGACATAATCACTTCCCGTTCTTCAGGATCCTTGTGGTCTAAAAGCATCCTTCTAAGCTCTGGAATTCTTTTTCTAGCATATGCAATTCTATCTACCAGTTCCTCCTTTTCGCAAATATAATTATGCAAATTGGTTCTATTTCGAATCTGATTATTAATATAATAATCAACATCCTTTAGTATATCGTCTAGATGAAGCACATCGGGTAAATGAAAACTGTTAGAGTCAATTATCTGTTGCGGATTTTTTCCAGTAATTTTCTTTATTGTTTTATAAAATACTGAGTAATCACTATAACCGAATCTATCAATAATATTATCCATTGTTTCCTGTGGCGAGTTATGTATTTCCTCCATAGCGCGAATTGCTTTCCTTTCCTTATAGTACCTATTAACTGTAATATTTTGGGGATAAAAGTATTTAAAAAGCCCACTAAGCTCCTGTGCTGTCATTGCAAGAGTTGTTTTTAGCTTATCTTCTATCTCTTCCCACGATTTAGTAACATTTTCTTCTATAGTATCAATCAATACATCAAAATCCTTGTATAGCATAATTACTGATTATAGACTTACGTCACGCTGCCTCCTTCAGCTTTCTTTTGCTTTTATTAAGAACTAGTATCCCATATTCTTTCTCAATGTATTTAATATATCCCGGCAACTTTGCCATTGTCCTATGAATTGCAAAATCTGATCTTCCTCGTTTATGATTAATAGCATTTTTCAGGCATACGCCGTTGAGGTAGTATTTAATTACACCATAGTATCTTTTCTGTGAAAAAAGAAAATAGTGAACGCCATCTACTATCATGTAAAAATCAGTTTTTTCGTTTGAGTTTTGTTTGCAATAGATTGTTGTCATACTAATTACCTCCGTTTCTCTTTGACATCTAAAGTATACGGATGATGATTATATATGAACATTGCAAAACCTAAGCAAAAAGTGCAAACTTCTAAGATTTTGCCTTATTCATTGTTTAGGCGTTGTGATATGTAAATCTAACCTCAGCCTTTGAAGCATTTACTAGTTGTGCTGCTCCTCATATGTTTCTAGATTATATAATACAGCATTTGACGTGGGCTTTTTATCGTTTTGTGTGTTATTGATTGTATTTGGGTTGTATTTTTGGTTTAGTGGTAAGGAATAGATGCTGTATGATATTTGCATCGTTAGCTCGTATGTGCTAGTGTATTCTTGTCATTCATGATGAAACCTCCTTTGTTACATGATGTGGTTGGCGAACCAGCATTATGATAACAGGGAGGTTTTTTCTTGAGGGTAAAGCCGTTTTGAATATACCGTTATATTCTGTGGATTATCGATTCACATAGCTATCACTCGGCGAATCCTCTGCTAGAACAGTTCAGAATCATAAAATAGGGAATCGAATAACGATTCCCTATGTAATATATACCCTATGCAATTTTCTTTGTTTCAAACACATATTTTTCTTTTAATTTTGAGCATCTTTCTTGTGGAATTATTCCTTCATGTTGCAATCTGCCGGCTACAATGCCCGGGTGAATTCCTATCGTTTTAGCAAATTCAACAATCTCATCATCAGATGTATATCTTGAAGGAGCTAATCTTCTATAATCCTCAGGCGAAATCAAATAGTTCTTTGCAAACTTATCTGCATCTATTTCCAGTTTATTATTAATATCCATCATTTCTTCTAGTGTGCTGCTGATAAAGACCTTCTTAATCTTTTGCTGAAGTACATGCCTGATTTCATGAAATAAAGAAAACCAGAACTTATCTGCATACACGCCTCGATTGTTTATCGCAAGAACTACCCTATCGTCTGTTACCCACTTGACAGCACCATTCACTCCTGAATTCTTCAAGTGTGGTAATAAAACAAATGCAATACCGCATTCAGCAAATATTTCATGCATTCTTGGCAAAAATTCCTTAGGTTTCTTTACCGTCATACCTCTAAGCTCAGGTAAATACCCTTTTAACTTCGCTGCATTATAAGGCTTCGTCTCAATATCTTTTGAGATATTTATAGCTGTTTGAATCCATGCTCTAGAGTTAATGATATTCTTATCACTGTTAAGAGATGCACTTGATCTAAAATTTATTAGAAAATCCGGCTGCAACATAATTCTTAAATCCGCAACCTTAAAAAACTTACATAAATTTGCAACCTTATCGTTGATACTTCTTGTTTTTGGCAAGCCAACTACATCAACAAAATATTTATAATCTATTTCTTTTACAAGCTCTGCTTGTGCATCAATATCTTTAGCCTGCTGTATCTCTATCAGTTTTTGATCATAAGCATTCTGTAGATTCTGCCAAACTTCTACACTTGTTCCAAGCATTACGGAAAGCTTCTTTGCTAAGTCATTGGAAATATTAGCCTGTCCATTAATCAACTGGCTTAAAGTCTTTGCGGTTGTTCCCATTCTTGTGGCAAATTCAGCCTGACTAACTTCCATATCTTCAATAATATCTGCAATATAATATCCAGGGTGAAATGCCACTATATCATTGTATTCATTTACATTACTCATAATGATTCGACACCTCCGTTACCTTCACAATTCTAATCATTTTACATTGAGCCAAAATATCTCCTTCTGTAATCGCCCTTCCATCGTTATAGCAAGGAATCATCGTGACCCTATACCCTGTATTACCTAAACGTATGCTCCATTCATCTTTTCTATTACCCTTTAAACGCTCAAAATGAAACGGAGGATAATTAGCAAGATCCATTAACGACTCTGCATTAAGTATAAAGTTTTCTGCAGATATAAGTTTCTTTTTTACTTGCTCAGGATATCGCCACTTCTTCTTGTACTCAGAACAAAACTGTTTCTTTACTGTTTCATTCTTATATAGTATTTGGATTCCCAAATCTAATTACTCTCCTCCTTTTATTTCATTACCATTTAGGTAACAAAATTATAAAACTAATCAATTTTAATTTCAATACTTTTCAAATAAAATATATATTTTCATTACTTTTTACGTAACAAAAATTTGTATAGACGCACCTCTCTATTGAGATACGCCTTGCATAAAATCATGGTTTATTGATAGTAAACATACCGACTCAACATGAAATGAATGAACATTCAGTACGTTAACTCAATCTGTCTGTATATGTGAACATATCCACAAAACTATTTAACGATAGCTTAAAGTTATCGTTAAATAGTATTACCTCGATAAACTGAGAGTTAGTTTGAAAAAATATTTTTAAGTATTGGTATCAAAAACATAATTATACCTATAAAAATTAGTCCTTTAACATCCAACCCGGCCTTTTCTTCTATTGCATCTTTGATCATTAATAACCATCCTATAAAGCTGATAATAACTCCTATAAATGTTAAAAATAATCCAATAGGCGCCAGCATCTTAAACAATATACTTGGATAGGCTTCACCAGAAAAAATTAGCACTAATAAAATTATTATTCCAAAGACTCCTATCATAACGCCAATATTATATAGTCTTTTGTTCATAATGCTTTCTCCCCTCAACTTACAACTATCTCATACTTTTTTTCTAAATTATCCAAAATACAATTAAATATTTGTCTTTTTATTTTCGATGTAAGCATTGATTCTCTTGTTTTTTTCATCCAGATATCCTCTACAGAACATCGCACAGAGTTTTAAAATAATCATAACAAAATATATGCAATCTCCAGTGTAATACTCTTTTTCCAGATTTAATCCATGTCCAATCCTATTCCTGATATTAGATCCTGCTTTTTGCTGCATTAAGCCATCAAAGGTAAATATTATGTTCTCATCAACACATTCATTCAAATTTTCACCAAGAAATACCTGGCTTAGAACTTTCTTTTGTTGTACGCCTTCATTAGGATTATAGTACGTCATCAAATCCCCACACATTTCAGCTAGGTTTCGAATAAGATTCTCTGCCTTAGGCGCAAGCTTACCTAATGAATCTGACATGTGACCAATTAACCCCAAATACACCCCTCTTTGTATATCCTTTTCTTGTCCGTTGGGAATAATTGGGTTATTTTTAAAAATCATATCCAAGTCCGTCTCTTGTAAATCTTTTTTTATAAAATAGTTAATAAACCAGCACCCAATCGTTTGTCCTTGAATACTTTCATTTTGTTTTGCCTTATTATACATGTGCAGAAGAATATTATTTTCATCTTTCAAATTAAGAGGTTGTAATAAAAATTCGGTTTGTCCATCAGAATCCATTAATTGAGTAGGAAACATATCTGATAATGAATGATTGTCTACAATATCATTTCGAATGTCTTTTTTCCTTTGAAATTCAAATGCAAAAACAACATCCCATATTAACTCTTCAACACTGTGACCTTCATATGCATCACTAAATTTTTTATAAAGCCCAGATGCATCAAATTTAAACTCATGCATTTTCATATATTTTTTCTTTTCTCTTTGAAATTCAACAAGGCATCTTAGAGCATTTTTATCTTTTTCTTGAGCACCGTGATTCCTAAATAGTTCTATTGCTCTTTTAATATTCTCCTCTGCAATAAACCAGTCTCGATTATCATTAGAGCTTTTGTCACCGGTCTCTTCTACCAGTTTATTCGCCTCCTGCATTAGATAATCAGCATATTCTATATAAACCTTATTTTCAGATGCTTGCCCATTTTGTTTCTTGTGAATTTCAGCTTTTATATGATAAGCTTGTTCTAACTCTTTAGATGTACTAATACTGCCCTTATTTTTACAAATTAGTTTTTCTGTAAGAAGAATCATAGTATCGAAATCATAGTTATAATTTCTCATAACTAGTAATTCTAATAATTTAATAGATAGGAACGAGGAATCGTTTCCGTTTAACGTTACTACATCATTGTATACTCTATCTAAAAATTCTTCTTCCTTTACTTTGTCTCTTATTTTTACTGAAAGTTGGATAGCCCTATTTATGTAATCAACACAGGTTACCCAATATTCTTCATGAAACCATTCAATATAAGATTCATAGTATTCTTCAGCCGCGATTTTTGCAGCTTTATAGTTTTTATTACATAGCCAAATAACATCATAAATGTGTGCCTTAAGATTTTTGGGTAACCTTTTCCAATCCAAGGACCTAAATATCTTAAGTTCATCATCTGTAAATGGAGTAACATCTTCACCTCCATACTTAATATACTCATTATTTTGTTCATTTTCTATTTGATCATGTCTGTAAATAATTTGAATTCTATAAGCCCTTTCAAATAAATCAAATACATTCAAATCAAAAGAATCGACTAATTTATCACGATTTAATTTATGAAAGGATTGTGGAAAATAATCAAGATGATAACTCCTTTTCGACACCCCCATTTCACTGATTAACTCATATATATCCATGCCTACTCCTTGCGATCACCCCTCCACTCGTTAGCAAGGAGTACATGAAGAGCATGTAAGGGAGCACTATCCTTATTCATTGACTCCCAGAACTTGTTCCCATAGTCAAAATCACGGGGAGAGATATACTCCTTCTTATCTATATTGACCCATTTGTAATATTCGCCCATAATTCACTCCTTTAGAAGTTTTGACGCCATTCAGCATTTTAAACCCAGTTCAGGTTCTCAACATCCTTTAATACCATAGTTTCCCCAGTGAAGTCATTTTTTAATTCAACTTCATTCTCTTTGACTTTCACATTATTATACCAATCACCGAGACTGGCAATTCCCCCAGTATGTATGTTGATAAGCCTACTAGTTATAGGATTCCAAGTGTGAGCCTCCACTGTTTCTGCAAGCAAATAATACGCATCAAGAAAAATCAGATTCCTTCCATATATCCAAAACGGAAGCTTAATATCTAGGAGTGGTAATTCTGCGGAAAAGATTTCGTCGCCATGCGGAGGAACCGTCTCATAGTGAAACTCTATCTCACTACCAAAATATGCAATAGTCGCTCCTTCACATCCGATATTTTGAGGAACCCCCTCTTTAGCTACTATAAACTCCATAGCATCTCTCCTTATATTTCGTTTAGTACACGCCCACCAGTTCTTTCCAAAAATCGAGACTACTGTCAGAAGCCTCGCGTTCCATCAATTCCACAAACTCTTCTTCGGATTGCTTCCATACTGCATATTGAGCAGTTCCCATCGCTCTCACAAATTCTTTAAAATCGGAAGCAACAGGTACTATCTCCTCATAACTCATGTCACTTGTTAATGCATATATTTTCCCGGATTTACACTCTAATAGAATAGTATAAGGGTCACCATTTGCAATAATTATTAAGTTCTTTTTGCGAAGAACCGGATAATCCTCATATTCCAGATTGCGGTTAATTAGCCAATTGAGGCTCATTTCATCCCCATATCCAAACTGGTAGCTGAGAAAGCCGAAATTCCCCCAATTATAACTTAAAATATTTTCGGTAAATACCGAATCTAAATACTATATTCCAAGTTCAGATTTTAATTTCTCGATTTCAGACGTAGGAATTTCTTTTTTGCTAAGGACAATTCCGTCGGTTATTTCATCATCAAGTCCCTCAGTTTCTTCCATTATCGAAGATATTATTTCATCGATTGTTAGTAATTGCATCTACAGTTCCTTCCTCTGCTTTATGACTTTATATCGCTATTTAGCCATTAACCTTGACAGCAACAATACCGTCTTGAAGGTATTCAAATTGCCAAGAAGTTTCTTCAAATGTCTCCACTCTATATGTCTCACAATTTTATAGTTCTAATTTTATGCCTTTTTTTCGCAAGTTTTCTATACACTCCGTTAGATATTCATTATCATGCTCTTTGTAAATAGGGGTATCTATATTTCTTTCTTCAAGATCATTATATTGTTCCGCCTTCTTTCCCCTGTAATTCTTATCTCTCCATTCTGCAGAAACC
>ERZ773063.742-NODE-742-length-20673-cov-8.846833_pt1 | contig 20673 bp, 19 predicted proteins | sample MGYA00580625_ERZ773063 | MGnify/ENA primary metagenome ERZ773063 (study PRJEB29015, sample SAMEA2738022) | human oral metagenome | biome: human oral; feature: human-associated habitat; material: dental | place: China | collected 2042 ... | reverse complement strand
TCGCCCCGCCGCCTAACCCGCTGCCAAAACGCAGCGCACCATGACGGACGATGAAATCGAAGCCGACGTAGCCGCCTACCGCGCCGCCCGCATCGCAGAAAAAGAGGCTGCATCAGCCTCTTCCTCTACCGCCGACGAAAAAAGGGCATAAAAAAAGGCCGCCTCTAGGGCAATGTCATTAAGTTAAAGGTCAGATTTCGTTCTGACCTTTTTCTTACTCCATAAGCCATTAAGTTAAGACATCAAAACAGTCTCCCATGCACGGACCCCCCAAGTCCAAGCATGGGAGACTTCTTTTTTGGTTCTTTTGGGGCTATGTTTTGCCGCCTTCGGCTCGATAATGGAGTATAGACACCAGAAATCCTCAAGATTTAGACACACCAAACAGGGCAGTCTTCATATCTTAGACTTCCCTGAAGGGGTTCTATTCAGTTGCAGTGCGGCTACGCCACTCGATAGACAAAGGCAACGGCAGACTTTATCTTCACATTCCGCTCGTCCCGCCGCCCCTGCCTGATGGGCTGCTTGTATTTGAGCAGTTCCTCGTACAGTTTTTCTATCGGCTCGTTGCAGTGCAGCCTGAAGAATCTGCGTGTGGACAGACACGCCATCTTGAAGTCGATATTATATGGATATTTGGTAGCAGTCTCTTTCGTATCGGAATCTTCTGTGTTTTCTACAGCTTGTTTTGCCGTCTCTGTCTGAGCTGCTTCCCATTCCTTAGCCGCTATGATATTCCTCTCCACAGCGTTGAACATGATGAGGCGGGCGTAAATCTCCATCTGGACAGCTTCGTCCTTCTTGCTGTGGAAATGAATGGCACCAATGGAATATTTCATGTCACGGAAGCTCGTCTCGATGTCCCAACGCATGTGGTAAAGCTCTTTCATTTTGGCAACAGGAAATTCAAGCCTGTTGAGATTCGTGACCAGAACCTCCCAGACGTCTTTTCCCGTGTCCGGGTCGTTTATGAGGAACTTTACAGCACGGAATTTGATTGTGCATCTGTCTTCAAAATCCCATTGCTGAACGGCTGTTTTGGGGGAACGGGTTTCTTTGTTGCGTCGCTTTGGGGCGTTGATTTTGTAGACTGTTTCTCCAGCAGCTCGCCTTTTCATATACTCTGCATACGAAGTAGTCACTGGAACAGAAAGCTCCATGTCGCACTCCTCGTCGGGAAGATTTCTGATTTCCTTAAAACCGTCATTCGTTCTCACCCGAATGACGTAATGGCAGTTTGCCGTGCGGTTCAGCGTCTCGATTAGATTGTAGCTCTCATAGCCCCTGTCCATGATAATAATGAACGGGTCTTCTTTGGGCATACGCCCAATCATTTCCAAGGCAGCATCTCTCTCATTACAAGAGTTTCTGGGCTGTAATACGCAATCCATGTATTGACGAGCTATAATGTCATACATGATATTGGCGTGAATCTGACAGAACGGTTTAAGAGACTCCCCGTTTCTTTTGTTCGTGTCCACGATAAAAGCCGACTTCGGATTCCACGGCGTCTTGAAGTCCGAGCCGTCAATAGCATACAGGCGGTATTTTCCGTTGAGAAGCCTCTTCGGGGCAGACTGGTTGTAGTCAGACAACAAATCTTCGAAGACAGGCAGGGACAGCTTGTCTCTTGCCTGAACATAGGCAGAGGCGGTCATCCTCTCAGAAAGCTCTGGGAACGCCTCCTGCAATTCAGCGTCGAGGCAGTTGCCCTGCATATTGAGCACGACATTTACGAGCTTTTCAAACGGCAGCTTGCTCTTGCGGGTGAAGTGCTGTGGCTGTTTCCTGTAACGGTCGATGTTCTCCGTTATATGGGAAATGGAGGCATTGAGGGCATCCATTGCATTCGGTTCACGTTCCTGCATGACGGTCAATGCCTCCTTTCTAACTTATTGTTCTTATCAACGGCTTATAATGTAACTATAGCACATGGCCGACCTTCATGCTGGAATCGGGTACTGGTTACAAAAAAATCTCAAAAATTTTCGCCATAGGATTTTTTTCTATGGCGATTTGCTATATTTTGGGCGATAAGGTCAAGAAGCTAGAATCTGGCCTCGGAGAAAGATTTTTTGTTTTTAAGGAAAGGAACGATTTTTTTATGCAAAAGAACAGGTTGAAGAAGAAAGCGGCTCTTACGATGGCTGTGTTGGGGGCTATTGCTCCCAGTATGGATATTGAGGTTACGGGAGGAAGAATTTTCTCGGAAAACAAGGCTGAAGCGGGTACGATTACTCATGGAACATTCCAACGCCATCAGAGTGACCAAGACGAAGCAATTTATAGAGTAACATCAGATGGAAGCAATTTATATTTGGTGGCGGATAGGAGCAATGGTGTTAGCATAGCAACAATAACAGGATACACTGGTGGCGTGTCCTCAACAGACCTCACCAACGCAGAAAATCGTGCCAAAAGTGACGCAACAACAAAGGCAAACAAGGCCGAGTCTAATGCTAAGAAGTATACTGATGATGTAGCCAAGACCAAGGCGTCGGCCTCGACAATATCAGCGAAGCTGGTAAGAACGTAATTCGCGAACTTGCCAAGGCCGAGATGAAGGACACGGGCGTAAATACGGAGGGCACGACTACCATCATCGAGAAGACCACCGAAATCAAAGGTGATGTTATCGCTGATGGTAATATTCACGGCAAGGGTGATATGGAGGTAGACGGCACAACCACAATCCACGGTGATACCATCATCGAAGGCAATACCACCATCAAGGGTACTACCACGTATGAGGGCGATGTCATCAACAAGGGCAAGACCATCAATAAGGACGAGGTGGTTAATGAAACTACTGTCACCAACAAGGAGACTGTAATCAACGAGGCCGACGTGACTACTAAGGGCACAACTACCCATGAAGGCGAGGTCATCAATAAGAGCAAAACCATCAATCAGGGCGAAGTTGTGAATGAGTCCACCGTTACAAACAAAGGAACCGTGGTTAATGAGTCCGATGTCGTCAATAAAGGCACGACTACCCACGAAGGCAAAACCATCAACAAGGACGAGGTTGTGAACGAGACTACCGTAACAAACAAGGGCGACGTTATCAATGAAGCTGACGTAACCACAAGGGGCACGACAACCCATGAGGGTGAAGTCATCAACAAGAGCACTACGACTAACGTCGGGGCTGTGGTCAATGAGAGCACTGTTACCAATAAGGGCGTTGTGACGAACGAGAGCGACGTTCATACCAAGGGGAACGAAATCATTGACGGCAACACCACAATTCATGGTGACACCACTATTGATGGAACAACCACTCTCAAGGGCGACACCGTTATCGGTGATGACGCTGGCAACAAGCTGATTGTCAATGGTACGACTGAATTCAAAGAGAACGCCCAGTTCGACAAGGACGTAACCGTGAAGGGAAGCCAGACCATCGAGCAGAATCTCTATGTGAAAGGCGATACCTTGACTGAGGGTAATTACGTTGTGAAAGGCAACTCTACCATTGAAGGCGACGCAACTATCAAGGGAAGCACCACCTTGGGCGGTGACAAGAACACGGACGTTCTGGAGGTCAATGCCAAGACCAACATTCATGGCGACACCACGATTGGCGATGACGCTTCCGACAAATTCACGGTGAACGCCACCAGCGAGTTCAAGTCGGACGCTACTTTCGACCAGAATGTTCTGGTCAAGGGCGACCAGACCGTTGAAGGCAATTCCGTGATTCGTGGCAGTCAGACTGTCGATGGTGACAGCCATACCAAAGGCAGTGCCGAGGTAGATAAGAACCTTGTCATACATGGCTCTGAAGTAGTAGGCGGCGAGCTGACAGTCAAGGATAACGCCAAGTTCCAGAAGGATGTTCTTGTCGAGGGCAGTGCGGAAATCAGCAAAGACCTGACTGTTTACGGCTCCGAGACCATTGACGGCGATAGCCATATTAAGGGCGATTCCGTAACTGATGGAAACTCCGTTGTTCACGGGGATTCTACTGTTGCTGGCAAGTTCCACGCCAAGAGCGATGCCGAGTTCGACCAGAATGTAATCATTCATGGCTCCGAGACTGTTGAAGGAGATAGTCATACCAAGGGCAATGCCGAAGTAGATAAAGACCTCACGGTGCATGGTTTTGAGGTTATCGACGGCAGTCTGCATACCAAAGGTGACGTAGAAACCGATGGCAATTCCGTAACTCATGGAAGCTCCACAGTAGATGGCAAGTTTCATGCAAAGAGCGACGCCGAGTTTGACAAGGACGTAACCATTCATGGTTCTGAAACCATTGCCGGAGATAGCCATATCAAGGGCAATATCGAAGTAGACAAGAACATGACTGTCCATGGTTCTATGAACATCGAGGGTGGCATGAAACTCTCTGACGACATCACCACCAAGGGCAACCTGTCTGTCGAGAAAGAGTTTTCCGTAATCGGTGACGCCAAGTTTGGCAGCGATGTTCAGGTTGAGGGCACCACTAATACTGGGGCACTGGTAGTCCGTGGCGACGCTGCTGTTGGTGGTAGCATTGCCATCGGTGAGGACGCTCATATTTATGGAAGCACCGAAATCGACAAGAATCTCAATGTCCATGGAGATACAATTCTGGACGGCACGTTCTTTGCCAAGGGAGCCGCAACTTTCGGTGACAAGGTGGACATTGCCAAAGACCTGACCGTGGGTGGGAACTCCCATATAAAGGGCAATTCCGAAGTAGACGGCAACTCTGTCGTGCATGGCAATTCTGTTGTCGAGAAGAATCTCAGTGTCGGTGGCGACGCTGTTATTGACGGTGACATCTACGGCAAGAGCTTCAACGTCGGCAATGAGAAGTATATTGACGCCAACGGTATCAATGCGAACAATCACAAAATCCGCAACGTGGCAGATGGAGAGATTGGCCCGAATAGTCTCGACGCAGTAAATGGTCGCCAGCTCTACAATACTCGGAAGTCTCTCGAACATAACATTCAGCAGGTCGGTGCGGGAGCAGCAGCCTTGGCTAACCTGCACCCTCTGGAGTTCGAGCACAACGATAAAGTCTCTGTATCTGCCGCTGTGGGCAACTATAAAGACCAGACCGTTTTTGCCGCAGGCGTATATGTCCGTCCTGACAGCAAGAGCCTCATCTCACTCTCTGGTACTCTGGGGTACAACGAGAATATGCTTGGCGTGGGCTTCTCCAAGAAGTTCGGCAAGCATACTGAGTTTGAGAACATGACGGAAGACCAGTTGAAGGACGCTCTCTCCAAGCTGTCTGAAGATGCCAAGGAAATCAAGGAAGAAAACAAGGCCCTCCATAAGAAGAACAAAGCTCTGGAGGCAGGCAATAAGGAACTGTCCGAGAAGCTGGTAAAGAACAGTGCGGACGACCTTGCCCTGAAGGCCAGCATGGAGAAGCAGATTTCGGGTCTCACCGTCAAGAACGCTGACCTCGAAAAGAGCTTGTCCGATGTGACCAAGGCTTACAGCCAGCTCATGTCAAAAGTCGATGGCATGGCAGCGGAACTGGCAAGTCTCAAGACGGCACAGAAGTAACCATATTTCTAATTCTCGTAGCTATCAAAAAAAGGACGCTATCCTCATTCACAGGGGATAGCGTCTTTTGTCGTTCATGCCTTATTTCTGGGGCATACCTAATAATTACGCCCCGCCAATTACAACTTTCTGCATGTTTTTGCATTTGGGACACTTGAAGGACGAGGTTCTCTTTTGGAACTTTCTAGGGGCAGTTGTTAATATGCCACCTCCTGTTTCAACAAATCCGCATCTTTCGCATTTCTTTTTGAACTTCATCATAGTTCCCTTGTCTTCTACGATAATACACCCCTGCTCTGCCACCACCATAATGATTCATCTCCTTATTTTCTCCAAAAGGTTCCTTCTTATGGTTTCCACGGACTTGCCACAAAATCTGTTTAGGGTTTCGCTGTCGGATAAGGCTATAGCTGCGTCATTGAATCTCCTGAAATCTGGAGTTTCGTCAGAGGCACTGCTACCACCACTGGGCAGATATTCATACGTCAGCCACCAGCTCTCGTTCATCATGGGCTTTATGGATAGGGTAGCGGAAATCTTATCCAAATCGGCTTTGTCTACGTCCTTGACATTCAGTTGCTCGCCGTTGCGTGTCACACAAAATCCGACAAAGAGATTGTTGAATATCTCGATTCTGAGCCAGACATCAACCCCTGTAGAGATAACAATATCCTTCAGATGGTAGTTTATCCCCGGATAAACACTTGACGCTTTGTAATAGTTGCCAACTAGGTTTTCCCACGAAACGAATGAGACCTTGCCTAATTTATCCAGATGGTATTCGCTGGTAAGGCCCGCCATTTCCCTTTCGAGGGCTGTGAACATATTCTCCATAACTTTAGCTTTGGCGTCATCTATTGTGTTGCTTATTTCAATCCCAGCGATGAGCTTATCTTTGTCGCTCAGCAATTCGTCTATAATTCTGCTTCTTTCCACGACATCAAACCTCCCAGCAAAGTTCTTTACGGCGTACATGTACTGGCTGATATTCTGCCTCATCAGCAAGTCATCTTCATTGTCAGCAATATATCTCAGCCATGACAGAATATCTCTGGCAAACGAAATGCACACCAAGTCATCAAGGTCTACCCTTAAATCAAGACCTTTCCTGCTAAGTTTCTGGGAATAATCGGACGGAGGAGTACCATGTATGGTCAGGTAATAAATCTTTGCGTCCTTGTCCTGTTCCTTGGCGTAGTCGTAATAGACAAGGCACTGGGCTTCCTGCTCTTCCGCATATATTTTGACCTCTATGGGGATGAAATGCTTGGCGTTGCATATAACTAGGTCTATCCGCCTGTCTTTGCCCAGATACTTGTCGTGTATAGGATATTCTTTATAGACCTTAGCTCCGTCCAAGTATTCGTCCAATTCATTTGGAGGAATCTTCAACACCAGCTTCAGGAACTCCCTTAAATACTTGTCGGCCTTTTTGTGTTTCCCATGCGGGTCTATAATGTCGCAGATAAACCTGCACATGATTACTTCCTTGGTGCTTATCCCCAGCACACTGTAGACGTCATATAATTTTTCTTTCTCGTCTTTGTCCAGCATTCTGCATACATAATCAAGCATTTGGCTGACCATACGGAAACAGCCTCCTTTCTGGATTGCCTACTTCAGACCAGCGACAATATTCCTTATCAGGTCTATGATTTGCTGCTCTATGGTGTAGTCGTTCCTGTTGAAGCACATCAGGTCTTTATACCAGTACCCGCCCCAATCCCAGAAGGCGGGTTTCTTCTTCATATTCAGGGGATTTTCGCCCATCATATCACGGAACTCCTGAACGCTGTGGTTATCGGCTCTTGCCAGCTCGGCTCCCAGTTCAATCATGTTGTCGGGACGCCAGTCAACATAGAAGGACAGCGTATATTTCACCCCGTTGGCGGATTGCCTGTCTACGCAGCAATAAGCAAAGGTAGGCAGCATTCCCTTCTCGTCTCTTTTTCTGGGGATTTTAACCCTGAAGTCATCTATGTCTTGGAGTTTGTCGCATACAGATTTTACAATGTCCTTGCTGTAGTTGCGTCTAGCCCATACTTCATCTTCCATTGCAGACGTTTCCAAGCTGTTTATGGACGTTATGGAGGAACTCTTTAAGATTACCCACAAGTTGCGTAACTCTTCTTCCGATACGGTCTCATCATCATCTATTTGCAGAGCCTTTATGAAGTGGGGCATAAATCTCTGTATGCTGGCCCTCTTTTCTTGGAGCATATTTACTGGAGTATCCTTGGGGAGGATTTCATCGAATATATCGTCGTTGTCGCCAGTCCCCGATAATTCCTGTAGGATTTGTGCGTCAACATCGTTTGAAACCAGATAGGTATAAAGCTCCTCGAAGCCAGTCTGCAAGCAGACCACTGTGAACAATATCCTCTGCCTGATGTTGTTCGGAATGTTCATCACGGTTCCACGAGATACAAAATCCAACAACTGATAGGTGTTGAACAATCGTTTCATTGCTCTGGGGTTGAATCCTATGGATGTCCTGATAAGAGCCGTAAACAGCTCATTATCATTGCCTTCGACGCTTATTCCGATTTTGCTCATCATATCGCCCACATATTTGCTTACGGAATAATGGGCGACGGGCATCTTGAATGGCAACTGTATTATTTTGTCGAAGAAGTTCCTTCCTTTTTGGGCACTTACATTATCCCCGTACTTCTCCCGTATCCCAGTCGTAACCACCTCATAATCCACAGCAAGTATGAACACGCAGTTTTTGCAGTCAAGGAACAGCTTCAGAATCTCCAGAAGCTCTACGGCTTTGGCTGGCTCCAGTCTGTCTAGGTCATCTACGAATATTACCACACGGTTCTTTTTCTCTTTGGCTAGTTTCTCGTCCACCAGCTTTTGGAAGTTCTCTTTCAGGCGTAATATCTCTTGAGCAACGTCCACGTCCTCGGTCGGGGTGGTAACATCCCTAATCATGCCTGCTGCTTCTCCACCAACAACAGCGTCCGTGGCTACACAAGCTACCTTACGGGTGAACCCAAGAACCCCCTTTGCGACGGTAGACAATACGTTCTTCTTGCCACCTAGACCTTTTATCAGGACATCAATCATGGAGAAGGCCAAGCCATTACCCATGCGGAATTGGGAGAACTGCCATGTATTGAACCAGATAGGCCAGACGGTATCAAGCATATTCTCTTTTATCATGTTCATCATGCTTGTCTTGCCACTGCCCCAGTCTCCTTGGATGGAAATGGTCATCGGCGTTTCGCAGGTGTTTATGAAGCTGCTTAGCCCCGTGACGTAAGGCTTTACGGCAAACAAGTCCTCGTCCATACTAAGCAGCGGGGCGTCTGTTACGCCTACATTACTCATGAATATCCCTCCATGTACGATTATTAGTCTATCTGTTCGATTAAATCGCTGACAGGCTCAAACCGCCTGTCAAATGCCAGAACAACTTTTGTTCTAGTATATTCTTTTCGGCAAGCGGATTCTCCTCCCCAAAACTCTCCCGATGGGGGGGGGTTAAATTTTCCCGGCCCTGAAAATGACCCAAATAGCCCTCTACGCCAGTGCGTATGCGGGGGTCTCGAAATTCAACAAGATGGTGACTGAGTTTTGTGACGGTGGGGAGTGATTTTCGACAATAGCGAAATGGCTTCCATCTTCTTTATTAAATGTCCGCCGAAAAAGGACAACAAAAAAAGCCCCCTCAAAAATGAAGAGGGGACTGTTTGGCGAGGTTGGGGCTTAACTTAATGACATTGGCCTCTAGGGCGGCTCTTGCTATCTAATAACTTTTAAGGCATAATATAGGAAGGAGGAAGCGATGCACCCGATTTACTTTTACCGTGACAAACAGGGACGGCGTCCTGTTGTAGAGTATCTTGATGAACTCGCCGCACGGAGTGACAAGGACAGCCGTATCAAACTCAATAAAATAAATGACTACATCGAAGCTCTAAGCCGCGAAGGGACACGTCTCGGAAAACCATACGTCAAGCATATTGGCGGCGACCTGTGGGAACTGCGCCCTCTGCGTGACCGTATCTTCTTTGTCGCATGGCACGAAGGCAGTTTTGTTCTTCTCCATCATTTCATGAAGAAGACGGTGAAGACCCCGCCGCGGGAAATCGAACAAGCAAAGAGAGAACTCAAAGAGCTGCAAGAAGGAGGAAATCATCATGCAGAATAACAGTGCCATCGGCGAATCTTGGGAAGAAGTCCGCAATCGCATCTTCACTCCCGAGGAGATTGCAGAAAGCGACCTGCGCGTCGCTCTCATCGGCGAACTCATCCATGCACGGCAGGAGCGCGGTATCACACAGAAACAGCTTGAGGAGATGAGCGGTGTCACGCAGCCCGTCATTGCCCGCCTTGAGCGCGGCACAACCAGCCCCAACATCTCCACACTCACAAAACTCCTTGCCCCACTCGGGAAGAAGCTCGCAATCGTCCCGATGTGAAGGTCGATTTACAACTCAACAATTTGCCGACGACGGCAAAACGCAAAACAAAAGCCGCCCCCCTCTGCGCCAACAGAGAGAGCGGAAATTATAGCGAAAAAGAAATGCAAGCGATAATAAAGCGATTACAGATTGAAGATCCTACGACCAAGAAAAAGAGGATGGTCGTTGACCATCCTCGTGTGAAATTAAAGTATACTAACTCGTTTGGTGTACAACAACCAAGTGAGTAAAAACAAGCTTATCCCCCACCGGCTATAAAGCATGACCTGTTCAGTGCAGAAAGGAAATACCCACCAAATAAAAGTGATAAAGCAGACCAGCAGTGCCCATATAAGAAAAAAGACGGACACTCTGGAAATTGCATGGTGCAACTTCTTAATCATAATGATGCGCCCCCTTTTATTTTGATTATATCAGAAATTAAAAAACACAAATTAAAAAAGCCGCCCACCGTGCTACCAACACAGCGGCGGCAGACATGACGCGAATCATGCCCTAAGCACTTAAATTCTACCATGATTCGCCTCCTATTGCAAGGAGGTTTTATTTATGTCCAAGATACGCATACGCAAGCGCGGCAACAGCTATTCCTATAGCTTCGACATCTCGAAGAATCCGCGCCGCATGAAAGAGAAAGGGGGATTTGCCACCGAGGATGAAGCATTCGAGGCAGGTGTAAAGGCCTATGCCGTCTGGAAAAGCGGCAACATCGGCATCACGTCGGAGAAGGTGAAGCTGCGGGAGTATCTCGCCGCATGGCTTGATAATGTTGTGCGTCCAAACGTGAAGCGGACGACGTATCAAAACTATTCCTGCGCAATAAAACTCCGTGTTCTTCCCCGTTTAGGTGGTATCTTTTTACAAGACCTCCGTCCGCGCGATGTTGCTGCGTGGGTACAGGAACTTGCAAATAAAGGGTTTGCGGCAGGAACGATCATACAGGCGAAGTCTGTCCTGTCTGTTGCGTTGAAATATGCCGTCTATCCGGCAGAGCTCATTGCTGTCAATCCGGCGACGAATATCCCTATCCCCCGCTGTGCGCCACGCAAAGTGATAAAACGCGTGATCATAACACCGGAGCAGTTTGCCGCCATCCCCAAAGCTACGACCTGCTACCCCGCCATCAAGATCATGTATCACACGGGAATGCGCATCAGTGAAACACTTGGGCTGACATGGGAGGGACCTGAACACAGGTAAGATTTGTGTCTCACGTCAGCGATTCGAGGCGGGCTATTTTGATACGCCGAAAACAGAAAGCAGCGCGCGTGTATTCTATGCAGACGCATCTTTTATTTCCTACCTCCGCACGCTTCGCGCTGAGCAGGCAGAGGATCAGATGCGTTTCGGGCAAGCCTATCAACTGGCCTACGAGGATTCACGCGATGATCGGGCTCTGGTTCTTCTTCCGAAGAAACTTCCTGCGCCGGATTACCTCCTGCGCCGTTCGCTCGTCTGTATCCGTCCGAATGGTGTCCCGCTCCATCACACCTCCGTCACGCTTGTTTTGCGAAAATCCGGGCTCAATCCGCACAGTTTTCGTCATACCCACGCAACGAAGCTGATTGAGGCGGGGGCAAAGCCGGTTGATGTCGCAGCACGCCTTGGACATGCCAATGCAAACATCACGCAAAACCTGTATGCGCACGATACAGAGGATATGATGCAGGAGACAGCTCGCCTCTTCGGTGAGATTGTAGGCAAGTAGTTTTGTAGACAAGTTGTAGACAAATGCTCCTTGTTATCTTCTAAGCCCTTGAAATGAAAGGGGCTCTTTCTAAATCACTTATTTTGTGATAAAATAAAAATGTTTTGGTGCGCTGCGGGAGGGAGTTATGACGGGCGAAAAAAACAATGCGCGCACGACACTCTGCTCGGCATTCATACTCGTCTCCGTCGCCGCATTGACGATTGTTCTGACGGTATCTCTGCTGACGCGCGCAGGGATGCCGTTCGTAGCGGCATATACGGTCAGCGTCCTTGCGTGCATCATCGGGACACTCGCCGCCTCATACGGCGGACGGACACTCATTGCACTCCCCTCGCCCGCCATCACGGCGTGGCTCGTCTATGAGGAGGTCATCGCAAAGGGGCTTGCGTGGCAGGAGATGCTCGGCATTGCCGCAGCCGCTGCCATTGTCGGGACTGCACTCACGCGCACGAAGTACGCGGCGGTGCTCATACGCGCCGTGCCTCTGATCGTCCGCACGGGTCTTGCCGTCGGTCTCGGACTCACAATGCTTGTAACGGCGGCGCTCTATGCGCGCATTCTTCTGCCCTCGCCGTGGGCACTCACGATGGGAGGCACGCTTAGTGACCCGCTCACCTACTTTACGCTGACGGGCATTCTGCTCGTGCTCTTGCTCTCTGCACGGGGCGTACGCGCAGCACTGCCGCTCGTCATGCTGCTGATCGGTGTGCTCACATGGACGGAGGGCTTCTGGGAGATCCCCGCTGCACCGTTTTACACGCCCGATCTCTCTGCGGCATTTACGCTGACGCTGCCACAGACGGAGTTTGTGGCGGCGATGACACTCGGTGTGACGCTGCTCCTTGTACTCATGATCGAGACGATGGCGGTTCTGACAGCGCAAGCGCATGTGGAAAGCACACAGCCACTCACACGCCTCTTGGCAGTCAGCGGCGCAGCCTCGTTCATCGGCGCATTCCCGCTGACGGCTGCACCGATCTCGCTCGCCGTTCCTGCGGAGACGGAGGAGCGCCGCATTGCGGGCATACCGCATACGGCACTCACCGCTGCGCTCCTGCTGCTCCTTATCCTGCCCTGTGCACCGCTCATGCAGGCACTTGCGGATTTCCCCGCCGTCCCCGCCGTCGCACTTGCCGTGACAGGGCTGCTGCTCCTCGCGCGCGGCGTTCAGATGCTCCGCAGCACAGAGAATATTGGTCTGCGCGAGGGGGCTGTTCTCGCGACATTTCTCCTCGCGTCGTACGACATAGCTGCGGGGCTGACGCTCGCGCTGATTCTCTGGACACTGCTCACGGCGGCACGCAGAGAGCACATTGCGCGTGCAACATGGGCGCTGACGACATTCTTTGCCGTATTTGCCCTACTCAAATGGATATAAATATGAGGAAGCACTGATAAATTCAGCACCGCCATCTTAGCGCATCTTTTTTGCCCGCACTTCGTCGGCAAATCCTCCACAGAGCACCACTCTGCGTCCGGTTTGCCTCCTCGTTCGGACGAAAAAATCTACGCCAATCTGACGGACTTCATTTTATCAGTGATTCCTAAATCTGGGAGGTTCATCACTTGCGAAAGGATACTCTTCTGTGCGGCTCTCTTGCCGCAGCCCTGACGGGACTTTTCATTCTGACGACAGCAAATGCCGACGCGCGCCGCGTACACGCCCCCGACACATCGACGAGGATTCATACGGAGCGCAGTTCCGCCCCTGCAAAAGAAGCGGACTTTCGTGCGCGCATTGACGCACTCATGAGGAAAACAGAATCTGCAAATGCTGTGGCAGTGCCAAAGCAAAGGGAGCCGGAGCCGCTGTTCAGTGTGCCCCAAACACTCTCGGAATACGACACCGCCATCATCGGCACACCGCTCGCTAGTCAGGAACAGTGCGTGGACTATCTTCTCAGCGTGAACCCGACCCCCGCAATCTCCGTCACGCCGCGCGAGCTTGTTGCCTACTACTACGAAGAGGGCGCGCGTGAGGGCATCCGCCCCGATGTCGCCTTCGCACAGGCACTCAAGGAGACGGGATTCTTCCGCTACGGCGGCACGGTGACACCGGATCAGAACAACTACTGCGGACTCGGTACAACGAGTGCAACCGTCAAGGGGGCATACTTTGCCACCTCGCAGATCGGTGTGCGCGCACATATCCAGCATTTGCTCGCCTATGCGTCCACACGTCAGCCCATATCGCCCGTAGTCGACCCCAGATATACACTCGTACGTAATGTCTACGGTACGAACACACTTGGGAATTGGCAGGATCTCAACGGTCGCTGGGCAGTCCCCGGCGATTCGTACGGACAGAGCATCCTCTCAATGTTTCGCGCGATCCTGCACAAGTAGGGAAGGAGAACCAACAGAATGATTACCGTCAACAACCTGAGTCTGCAATTCGGCAAGCGCGTCCTCTACAAGGACGTGAATCTGAAATTCACCCCCGGCAACTGCTACGGCATCATCGGCGCAAACGGTGCGGGCAAGTCCACCTTCCTGAAGCTCCTCTCGGGCGACATTGAGCCGACGGGCGGCATCGTGGACATCACGCCGGGCGAACGACTTGCCGTTCTGCAGCAGGATCACTATGCCTACGACGAGGTAGAGGTGCTGCGCACGGTCATCATGGGGCATCCGCGCCTCGTGGAGATCATGGACGAGAAGGACGCGCTCTACGAAAAACCGGACTTCTCCGACGAGGACGGCATGCGCGCCTCGGAGCTGGAGGCGGAGTTCGCCGAGCTCGACGGCTGGAATGCGGAGACGGAGGCGGCACAGCTGCTCAACGGACTCGGTGTCCCCGACGCAAAACACCATCTCAAGATGAACGAACTCTCCCCTGCGGAGAAGGTGCGTGTCCTGCTCGCACAGGCACTGTTCGGTTCGCCCGACATCCTGCTCCTCGACGAGCCGACGAACCATCTCGACGTGAACTCGATCAACTGGCTTGAAAACTTCCTCGGTGACTTCCCGAACACCGTCATCGTTGTCTCGCATGACCGCCACTTCCTCAATCAGGTCTGCACCTACATCTGCGATGTGGACTTTGGCAAAATCTCCCTCTTCGCCGGGAACTACGACTTCTGGTATCAGTCCAGTCAGCTCGCCCTGCAGATGGCAAAGGACGCAAACAAGAAGAAAGAAGAAAAGATCAAGGAGCTGCAGACCTTCATTCAGCGCTTCTCCGCAAATGCGTCGAAGTCCCGTCAGGCGACCTCGCGCAAGAAGCTCCTCGAGCGCATCACGCTCGACGACATCAAGCCCTCGACGCGCCGCTATCCGTACATTGCCTTTACGCCTGACCGCGAGGCGGGCGATCAGCTGCTGACGGTTGAGGGGCTGTCCAAGGAGATTGACGGCCGTCGGCTCTTCAAGAATGTCAGCTTCACGCTGAAAAAGGGCGACAAGGTCGCCTTCGTCGGTCCAAACGGCGCGGCGAAGACGATGCTGTTCAAAATCCTCATGGGCGAGGAGGAGCCTGACGAGGGCACGTTCAAATGGGGCGTCACAACGACGCAAACCTATCTCCCCTCGGACAACAGCGCCTACTTCGACGATGTGAAGCTGAATCTCGTCGACTGGCTGCGCCAGTACTCGAAGGATCCGGACGAGACCTTTGTGCGCGGCTTCCTCGGGCGTATGCTCTTCTCGGGCGAGGAGAGCCAGAAGCGCGCCGAGGTACTCTCAGGCGGCGAGCGCGTGCGCTGTATGCTCTCGCGCATGATGCTCTCGGGCGCGAACGTCCTCATCTTCGACGAGCCGACCGACCACCTCGACCTCGAGTCCATCACGGCACTCAACAACGGGCTCATGTCGTTCAGCGGAACGATTCTCTTCGCCTCGCGCGACCACGAGTTCACGCAGACCGTTGCAAATCGCATCATCGAGATCACGCCCGTCGGCGTCGTTGACCGCATCTCGACCTACGACGAATACCTCAGCAACGAGACGGTCAAGCAGCAGCTTGCAGAGAAGTATAAGGCAGCGGAGTGATTTGTCAAAAGGAAGCTGTTGCGTGCTCCACGCAGTCACTTGCGTGACGAAATGTTCGCGTGGAGCATGTCGGTTCATCCTTTTAGGCAGGAGGGGAGCTCATGTTTGGTATACTCTTGCAGGGCACAGAGAACAGGAACGCCGCACTGCGCCTGCGTGAGATGGTCACGGTGCTGCGGCGCCACGACATCGTACACGGGCTGACGCCGGCAAAGCTGCGTGCTATCTTTGAGGATCTCGGTCCCACCTTCGTCAAATTTGGGCAGATTATGAGCATGCGCCCCGACTTCCTCCCGACCGAATACTGCGACGAGCTGATGAAGCTGCAGACGGGCGCGCGCCCCCTCCCCTTCCCCGTTATCCTCTCCATCGTCGAGCAGGAGTACGAGCGTGAGTGGAACAAGGTCTTCCGCATGATCGACAGTACACCGCTCGGCTCTGCGAGTATCGCGCAGGCGCATCGCGCAACCCTCACCTCGGGTGAGCAGGTCGTCATCAAGGTACAGCGCCCCGGCATCCACGAGATCATGCGCATGGATCTCACGCTTATGAAGCGCGCCGCCACCATTATCCGACTCGTCAACCGTGACAATGTGGTGGATTTTCGCACGCTCATGGACGAGATGTGGAACATCGCCAAGCAGGAGATGGATTTCCTCATCGAGGCAGGGCACATCGAGGAGTTCGCGCATTTGAACCGCGATAACCCCTTTATCTCCTGGCCGCGCGTGCTGCGCGACCTCTCCACGCAGCACATCCTCGTCATGGAGTACATCGACGGCATCCCGCTTGACGATGCCGACGCCCTGCAGGCGGCAGGTGTCAACGTCACGCAGATCGGGCGCCGCCTCGGCGAGAACTACGCCAAACAGATCATCGAGGACGGCTTCTTCCACGGCGACCCGCACCCTGGCAACATCCGCGTGCGTGGCGGCACGATTGTCTGGCTCGACCTCGGCATGATGGGACGCCTCAGCAACCGCGATCGCACGGCGCTGCGCCGTGCGATCCTCGCGCTTGCGACCCACGACACCTTTGAGATGAAGTCCGCCATCCTCGCGCTTGGCATTGTAAAGGGGCGCATCAACCACGCGCAGCTCTATCAGGACATCGACGTCATGATGGAGCAGTACGGTTCTCTCGATTTCAGCGATGTGCACATGGGCGTGCTGACGAATCAGATTCTCGGCATCCTGCGCATGCACCACATCGGCTGTCCGAGTGGTCTTGCCATGTTTGCGCGCGGAGTCATGACCGTCGAGATCGTCATGCGCCGCTGCGCGCCCGAGGTCAGCTTTCTCGAGATCTTTGCACGCAGCCTTTCGCTCGACATCGTGCAGGGCATGACGTGGCGCGAGGGGCTGATGAAGGCGCGGCAGGAGGGCATCATGCTCCTGCGCAAATCTATCCAGATTCCCGAGCAGCTCGCCGACCTCCTCAAGATGACAATGAGCGGACAGGCAAAGCTGAACATTGACCTCACAGGCTCGGAGGAACCCGTCCAACGCCTCGACAAGATGATCAACAAGCTCATCATCGCTCTCCTGTGCGCAGCCCTCCTCATTGCCTCGAGCACCATCTGCACGACGGATATGAAGCCCCAGATCGGCGGCATTCCGTTCCTCGGCATCCTCGGCTACCTCATTGCATTCATCCTAAGCCTCCGTCTCATCTGGAACATTCATAAGGGAGTGTAGAGTATGCGCGGTATACGCGGCGCCACGACGGTTGGGCGCAATAAAAAGGAAGAAATCTGGCAGGCGGCACAAGAGCTCATGGCGGAACTGCTGCGCGCGAACGCCATCGCTCCCGCCGACATCGGTGCGGCGATCTTCAGCGTGACCGACGACCTGACGGCGGCATTTCCGACGGCGGGTGTGCGGCGCATTGCAGGCTTCGACCTCGTTCCTCTGTTCGATGCGCGCCAATGCGCGATTGAGGACAGCCTCCCGCGCTGCATCCGCGTCCTCCTCCTCGTCAATACAGACACCGCACAGAGTGACATTCACCATGTCTATCTCCGTGCGGCGGCAAACCTCAGACCCGATCTTGAGGGATAAATTTGCGGAAAGCTCCATTATGAAAAAAATATTCCACCTCTTCGCCGCATTCGCCGTTCTGGGGACTTCCCTCCTCTCCGGCTGCGCCTTCATGCTGACGGGCGAAAACGGCGATCCATATACAGCGGACGACGTGATCGACATCGTGTCATCGGAGTTCGCCGCCTGCAAGCCTCATATTGTCCCCGTGACAACTCAAGTTGAAAAAGAAAAACCGTTCCAGCGCAATACATACGTCCTGTACGATGAGGCGAACGATTTCACCTTTTCCGCCAGAGCAGTTGTCCGCGGACCGACGCTCCCGCTCCCATGCGCCCAGCGGGATACGAACGCAGACTTTACCTATGCCGAGGGCTATGCCGCCCATCTGAACCCGCAGATCTGCGCAATGACAGAAACGTACGGTTTTCGCACCGCCACACGGGAGGAGTCTGCTGCATTGATCCAGTCGAAGATCAAACGTAAACAGGGCAATACAGAGCTTTCGCTCTTTGACGAGGGGGATTTTATCTTCGTTAGTGACGGCGCAACAGGTGCGGATATGGTGACAATCTGCAGGAACCTCTACGATATGTATAAGCCGGAAGGAGACGGCGTGATCCTCTCCAACCTATACGGGCGCAAGATCACATTCTGCTATCTGCCGCCCGGCGAAGAGGACTTGACCAAAGGCATCTTTATCCTATTCTTCACACTGGAAGGTCGGAACGACTGGGCGGCCACGCTGTCCGACAATCCCGGCTCCTCATCGAATGAAAAGGATGTCGCCGTTCTGGAAAAAAATCTCGGGCACTACTTCGAGCATTGTCTCCGTGAGGCAGCACATTCGCGTTAGAGTTTCTTCCATAAGAAAAGCACAGAAGCCTTCGCTTCTGCGCTTTTTTCATATGCGGTTTCTGTTTAGCGTTTGCGCATCCATGCAGGAATGTCGATGATGTCCATGCCGCCGGAGCCTGCATTCGGCTCGATGACGTTCATGCGGCGGTTGTTCGCCGCCCCGCCCATATTCGGCGGAATAATCGATGCGGCGGGACGTGCCTGCGGCTGGGGTGCAGTCGGCTGTGCGGGCGCCGTCTTTGGCGCAGACGCGCCACTCATGCCCGGCATGGAGATCCAGTCCGCCGTCAGATCCGTATCGGTATAGTTCGTCCCCATCGCGCCGGCCTCCGCCGCCCCGCCGAAGCCGGTCGCGACAACGGTGACGCGCACACTGTCATCGAGATTCTCGTCCACGCCGATGCCCCAGATGATGTTCGCCTGTCGACCGTTCGACGCATTCATGATGACGCTGTTCAGCCACTCGGATGCCTCGTTGACCTCGAACATGCTAAGGGTCTTCGAGCCCGTGAAGTTCATGATGACGGAGGTCGCGCCCTCAATGCTTGTCTCGAGCAACGGCGACTCGATCGCAGCCTTTGCCGCCGCAACCGATGCGCCCTCGCCGTGCGCCTCGCCGATGCCCATGATGGCAGCTCCGCCATTCGCCATCGTAGTCTGAACGTCCGCAAAGTCAAGATTGACAACGCCCTGATTCGTGATGAGGTCGGTGATGCCCTTGACGCCCTGCCAGAGGACATTGTCCACCTTGCTGAACGCCTCGGTGACAGGTGTGCTCTTGTCAATGATCTTCATAAGCCGATCGTTCGGGATCGTGATGATCGTATCGACGTGCTGCTGCAAATTCGTGATGCCCGTGTCCGCATTGCGCGCGCGCGTCATGCCCTCATAGGAGAAAGGCCGCGTAACGACAGCAACTGTGAGCGCGCCCAGCTCGCGCGCACACTCCGCAACAACGGGCGCAGCGCCCGTACCCGTACCACCGCCCATGCCTGCGGTAATGAATACCATATCCGCGCCGCGCAGAGCCGCGACAATCTTCTCGCGGCTCTCCATCGCCGCCGCCTCGCCAATCTCGGGGCGTGCACCTGCACCGAGCCCCTTATCGCCAATCTGAATGCGCACAGCCGCCTTGGACTGCAAGAGTGCCTGTGCATCCGTATTGATTGCAACGAATTCAACGCCCTGCAATCCGGAATCGATCATATTATTAACCGCGTTGCCACCGCCGCCGCCTACACCGACAACGATGATCTTTGCGAGCTCTTCAAAGTTATCATCCAGTTCGAACACAACTTCAGCCTCCATATGATGTATATATTGTTTCTATCAATAAATAGTAATTGTTCTTGCATATTTTACCATGAAAATCAATATATTTCCATAGTAGAGAAAAATTTTTAGCTGATCCTACTCCACGCTGTCCCGATAGTCTTTGAGCAGGTAGCGACGCAGGATCGCGAGGTTCTTGAAAATACGGAAGCCGAAGGCGAGCAGTGCGACGTAGTAGAGGTCGATGCCGAGGCGGTCGCCGATGAAGACGAGAGCCGCCGCAAGCAGGGTGTTTGAGAAAAAACCCGTGACAAAGACGTGCTTGTCAAAACGCTCTGCAACCGCCGCGCGAAGTCCGCCAAATGCCGCATCCAATGCGGCGACAAGTGCAACGGAAAAGAGTTTTGAGTAGGCAAGCGGTATAACGATAGGACTCATGTAGCCGATGAGAAGCCCGATCAGGAGACTGACAATAACGATGTAGATCATTTGCTTCCCTCCTCGCGCTCTGTGGTCTCGTGCGCGTAGCTCTGGCGAATGCTCCCGCGATAGGGCGGAATGTAAACATCGTTGCTCACCGTGATGTCGAGCTGGATTCCCCAGACGCTCAGCGTCTCTACCACACCGCCGCGCATGCGCAGTGAGTTCTCGAGGGACTTCTTGTCGCCAATCGCGCGAATCTCAAACGGAGCGGACGAGCGTACATTGTTCACCGAGAGCGTCGGTCCCGCGCAGCGGATCTCAGAGATGCCCGTGAGGCGCTGTCCGTTGACGGAGATCGCCTCCGCGCCCGCAGCGCGCAGTTCGTTGATGACGCGCAGGAGATCATCGTCATGGATGACGTACAGGTTCG
>ERZ773063.739-NODE-739-length-20759-cov-18.534003_pt1 | contig 20759 bp, 10 predicted proteins | sample MGYA00580625_ERZ773063 | MGnify/ENA primary metagenome ERZ773063 (study PRJEB29015, sample SAMEA2738022) | human oral metagenome | biome: human oral; feature: human-associated habitat; material: dental | place: China | collected 2042 ... | reverse complement strand
GTGACCACGGTCGGCGAGCAGGCGTTCTCGGAGAACACGGCCCTGACCTCGTTCCACATCGGCGTGGGCGTCACCTCCTTCGCCGAGACCGCCCTGTACAACGACCGCAAGATCGCGACGCTGACCGTGTCCACCGGTAACCCGGTGTACTCGGCCGAGCGCAACGTCCTGTACCGCAAGGCGGATGACGGCCTGCACCTGATGCTCTCCCCGGCCGCCAACACGCTCACCGACTACACGGTGCGCGCGGGCACGGTCGAGATCGGCGCAACGGCCTTCGCGAACAATAAGACGCTGACCCGGGTCGTCCTGCCCGAGGGCCTGAGGGTCATCGGTGACGACGCCTTCGCGGGCACGACGGCCCTGACCGAGCTCGTCATCCCCGAGTCGGTGGAGCGCTCGACCGGCGTTGTCGGCAACTCCTTGGAGCTCGTCGAGTACGGATCCAAGGTGACCTCGATTCGCATGGAAGGCAGCTGGGTTCCCATGCCTCGTCGCATCGTCGTGCGTGGCGGCGTGGACGGCTCCTTCGTGTACGACGGTCGCCCGACGAACGGTCGCCGCCAGAGCGCCTACTTCGGTGAAGGCATGACCCGCGTGTCCTTCGGCGTGGACGTCCCGCGCGTCCTCGTCCTGCCTTCGACCCTTACCCGCCTTGACCTCGAGCCGGAGCTGAGCGACGCGAAGAAGGACGACACCCACGTGTACGTCGCCGCAGCCGAGGGTGAGACGGCGTGGAACGTCGCCAAGGGTGCCCTCGAGGCGGCCGGCATCGACGTCTCGCACCTGCACACCTACACGGGCGCGTCGATGACCCTGGCGGGCGCAAACATCGCCGAGGCCTCGAGAAGTTACACGTACACGGGCGAGGTCGGCGCGTCGGTCGACGTGACCGCGACGGTCGCCGGTGGCATCGCCGGTACGCAACAGGTTCGAGCCGTGCAGATCAGCGCGGACGGCACCGAGACGCTCGTGCGCGACTGGACGACGGTGACGGACGGTGGGGACCGCGCTGCGGATTCCTCGGTGACCTTCCCGTGGACCCCGTCCGCCGCGGACGTGAGCCTGCGCGTCCAGGTGCGTGACGCCTCGTATCTGACGAGCACGCTGATGGTGAAGCTGCCGGGTACTCCCGAGCCGACGCCTGTGCCGACGCCGGACCCGACGCCTGCGCCGACGCCGGACCCGACGCCTGCGCCGGAGCCTTCTCCGGATCCGACTCCGGCTCCCGAGCCGACCCCGGATCCTGCTCCTGCCCCGCAGGGAGGCCAGTGGATCAGTGATTCCACCGGCTGGTGGTATCGCTATGCGGATGGTTCGTACCCGGCTGGTGTGTCGGTGCGGATTGGTGACTCGGTCTATCGTTTTGACGCTCGCGGGTATATGCGTACTGGTTGGGTGAGTGAGGACGGTGCGTGGTTCTACCATCATGCGTCGGGTGCTCAGGCGAGTGGTTGGGTCAAGGATGGTGGTTCTTGGTACTACCTGGACCCTGCATCGGGTCGGATGGCCACGGGTTGGTTGCTTAACGGTCCTACCTGGTACTACCTGACGTCTAGTGGGGAGATGGCGACCGGCTGGGTCAAGGATGGCTCGACGTGGTATTACCTGAGGCCTAGTGGCGCGATGGCCACGGGTTGGCTGCTCGATGGTTCGTCGTGGTATTACCTGATGCCCAGTGGGGCGATGGCGACCGGCTGGGTTAAGGATGGCTCTACCTGGTATTACCTGAGGTCCAGTGGTGCGATGGCGACCGGTTGGCTGATGGATGGTGGTTCCTGGTATTACCTGAGCACCGACTCCGGTGCGATGTACACGGGTGGTCACTGGATTGGCTGGACGTGGTACAACTTCGCCGATTCGGGACTCCTCATGAGCTGACGCCTCACGCGAAAGGCTGAGCTGGGAGACCCTGCGCCCGCGCCCCGGAGAATCTCCGGGGCGCGGGCCTTTGTTCGACCACTAGGTCGGGACAGTCGTGATGTGGCTTCGCGCACGCTCGCTTGTAGGGGTGTATGCAGCGTAACTTCTGGATTTCGGTTTATTTGTCAGATTCAGTGGAAAGATGTTATGTAATCCTAGAAAAAATGGGTGAAAATCGGCCGCATCGTCGCCGCTCTGCACTCGTCACTGATCCGGGTTGATGCATGGTACTACGCGCAAAGGTACTCAATGCTTGATTGGCATATGCTGAGAAGGAGTGTCTCAGAGGGTATCCACAAACCCTATTGAGAGATATGTTTGGCATGAGGGGTCGTGGTCGCAACACGAAGCATTCCCGTACCAACTGGCAATAGAGGGGGCCACAGATGTCCCGTCGACAGTCAACGGTGCTGGCGTTCGCACTCGCCGGCGCCCTGTCCCTGACCGTGGTCAGTGTGTCAGCCGCATTTGCCGCAGACGCAGGTGCCGCCGGTCGGGTCAACGCAGCCGCCCCGCTGCAAGCGGACGCTGACGGCTTTGTCATCAACGCCGACGGCGTGCTCGTGGGGTACACCGGTGGGGCCACCGAGGTGCGCATCACCGAGGGCGTGACCAAGATCGGCACCAGCGCCTTCACCGGTGCACATCTGACGAAGGCCTGGGTTCCTGCGTCCGTGCGCTAGATTGACGACCTCGCGTTTGCGCACCGTCCCCTGGAAGAGATCACCTTCCAGGACGACGACCACCCTTCGCAGCTGACCATCATCGGTGAGCGCGTATTCCTCTACACGCCCCTGGAGCACATCACGCTGCCTCGTTCGGTCGAGATGGTGGGCCTGGAAACATTCGGCGAAATGAAGAAGCTGCGCTCCGTCCACGTCAGCCCGAGCATGCAGGCCGGTGGCCTGCTGTACGCCTTCACAGGCAACCCCCTCCTGGAGCGCATCGACGTCGACTAGGCCAACCAGAACTACCAGAGCCTCGACGGCGTCCTCTACACCAAGGGGCTGACTCACCTGGCGACCTCCCCGCAGGCAATGAAGGCCGGTGGTCACTACCCGGTCGCCGAGGGGACGCACACCATCGACGAGGGCGCGTTCTCCTACGCCCAGATCACCTACGTGACCCTGCCTGCGACCCTGCGCCACGTGGAAAAGGCCGCGCTCGTGAGCTCGCAGGTCACCTCCCTGACCCTGCCCGATGACTGCGAATCCATGGACAACATGGCGTTCTGGAACAATCACAAGCTGACGCGCGTTGACCTGGGCGGCACGAAGCTCCTGCCGGACAGCGCCTTCCGCTACAACCGGGAACTCGCCGAGGTGAACTTCCGCCCCGACCTGAACCGCCTCACCAGGGTGGGTGACTACGCGTTCGAGGATGCGCCGATCACCTCGGTCACGCTGCCCGAATCGGTGACGAGCATCGGCAAATTCGCGTTCTCCGACAATAGCTCCCTGACCCGCCTTCACCTGGACTCGGGCCTGACATCCATCGGGGAAGGTGCGTTCGTCGGGGCGACATCCCTGACCTCGCTGACCGTCGCACGCGCCAATCCCGTCTACTCGGTGGATGGCGGCGTCCTGTACCAGAAGTCCATTGGGGGCAAGCTCCTCGTCCTGTCTCTGCCCACGAACGGGGCCACCGAATTCACGGTTCCCGACGGTACGGTTGCGATCGCTCACTCCGCCTTCGTAAGCAACACGTCCCTGCGCCGCGTCGTCTTGCCTGATGGCCTGACCAGGATCGAATACGGCACCTTTGACGGCTGCGACAACCTTACCGATATCGTCATTCCCAACTCGGTGACCGTAGCCCGTGGCCTGGTCAACAACGGCCTGGACACCGTCGAGCTGGGCTCGAAGGTCACGGAACTGTGGATGACGCCGCGCGACACCACCACCCCGCGCCACATCATCGTGCGCGGCGGAAACAACGGCGAGTTCTACTACGAGGGTAAGGCCACCAACGGCCTCCCCGACAGCGCCTACTTCGGCGAGGGGATGACCAGCTTCACCTTCTGGTTCGACACGTCCCGCGTCCTGGTCCTGCCCTCGACCGTGAAGGACATCAAGCTCGCGGAAGACATGGCTTCGGATCTCAAGGCGAACACCGAAGTCTACGTCGCCGCCCCCAAGGGTTCGAAGGCGTGGACGCTCACCGAGGCGGCCATGAAGGAGGCTGGCTACAACATGGCGGCCCTCTTCGAGTACACCCGCCCGCAGGTTGCGGTGTCGGGCAACGGAATCAACGAGGCCGGCCCCGGGTACACGCTCACCAGCTCGGTGGGCACGCCGACGACCGTGAAGGTCTCCGCGCAGGGCGGCACCCTGGGTGGACGCCAGATGCGCGTGGTGCAGATCGGTGCCGACGGCACCGAAACGGTTCTCCAGGACTGGGATTCGATGCAGGGCAGCTCGGACGAGAGTGCGTCCACGCGGATGTGCCGCGCGATCACTCACCCTCATGCAGCTCAACACTTTAGGTGTGAAGAAAGTGAGCCGACAATGTTCCACTACCGACGCGTAGCGCTAACACTGATAACGGACGGTGCCCTCGCATTCACGACGACCGGCGTGCCCGCGGCCTTCGGCGCCGACGCCGACGCAACCCAGGCCTCGTCGCCCCAGCAGGCCAGCGATGACTCGCCGAGTACGATCATCGTCCAACTCGACGCGCGTGATGACGGAACCGACCGCGCCGCCTACTACGCGCAGATGAAGACGCGCATTGGCGAGGCCGTGGCGGCTGCCAGCCGGGGTGCCACCATCTCCGATGTGCGCGACTACCTCCACGCCTTCGATGGATTTGCGATCCAGGCACCTGCCTCGACCCTCCGTGCGATCCAGGCGACGGCTGGCGTCAAGGGCGCTTTCCTGGACGGAGACAACTCCTTCGTCACCGACGAGGAGATCAACGGACAGTACCGCGCCGCTGCCGGCGGTGGAGACTCCGGCATCACGCCCGGGGCGGCGGCGCAGATGATGCGAGCCAACGCGGCCTCCCAGAAGGGGCAGGGCAAGGTCATCGAGCTCATCGACAGTGGTATCGATACCTCGCACGAGGCCTTTGCCGGCGACCTGGATGCCGCGTCACTGCGCCTCACGCAGGATGCGGCAGCTTCCCTGACCTCCCAGCTGGGCGCGGGCAAGGCGGGAGTCTGGGTCAGCCCCAAGATTCCTTTCGCCTACGACTACGGTGACGGGGACACGGACGTGCTCGCCACGCACGAAGGAGACGAATATGCGCGTGCTGCGAACACCCAGGGCACGCGCGTCGCCACCCTCGTGCGCCAGCGCGCGGCATCCGACCCGGCGTTTTCGGGCCTGTCGGACGGCGAGAAGAACGCTGTGGTCACGAAGCTCCTGATGGGCACCGCCCGCCCGATCACGGACGCGCAGCAGGATGACGGTACCTTCTACTCGCCTCGCCGAGTGGGTGCCGGCCTGGTTGATGCTGCGGCGGCCACGACCTCGTTCGTGTACCCGACCGTCGTAGGTGCGGCGAACCCGTCGCGTCCCAAGGCCGACCTGGGTGAGGGCACCTCCGGCTGGAGCTTCCAGGTCACCCTCACGAACGTCTTCGACACCGCCCGCACTTTCACCCTCGGCGGCCAGGCGCTGTCCGAAAAGGTCGAGAGCATGCTGCTGTCGCACCACTCGACCAACTGGGCGGGGAAGGGGATCGACCTGACGTTCTCCGCGGACTCGGTGACCGTGCCCGCCAAGGGGGAGTCCACCGTGACCGTCACCGTGACCCCGCGCGAGGCCTTCGCCTCGTACGCGGCTGCGAACACCCCCAAGGGCACGTTCATCGACGGTGCCGTGACCTTCACGAGCACCGACGGAGCGCCGAATCTCACCGTCCCCTACATGGGCTTCTACGGCTCCTGGGGCGCGCCCGCCATCTTCGACCAGGTCACCCCGAACAACAACATCAGCGGCTACGGGTCGACCTTCATGGACGGAAACCTCCCGTTCGGACAGCAGAGTCCCTTCGATGTCGAGGACGAGCGGATGATCAACGGGGTCGATCCCGACCTGTTCATCATCACCCGTTCGACGGACGAAAACGCGCGCAGGGGCGTGCGCCCGGGTACCGTGCTGCTGCGCCCCTGGTTCTCCGGCTACGCGCCCGATGGCAGCGAGCTGCCGGATGGACGCTACACGCTGACGATCGAGGGCACGACCGAGGGACCCTCGCCCTCGACCCAGCAGATCAGCTACGGCCTCACGCTGGACACCAAGGCCCCCGTTATCTCGAACGTGACGGTCAGCGGCGACGGTAACGACCGCACGCTCTCCTTCGACGTCGCCGACTCCTCGCCCATATCGGCCGTCGGCTTCTCGGCCACCGCCGATGGCCCCATCGTCGAGCGCGGCGCCGAGGTCTACCCGACCGAACGCGGGGAGGACGGGCTGGTGCACCGCCACTTCGACGTCCCGCTGACAGACGCCTTGGCGAGCATCGGTGGTGACCCGTCGTCCATCTACCTGCACGTGTGGGACTGGCCCGCCAACAAGGGGACGGCTCCGGTCACCCTCAAGGCGATCCCCATGACGTCGCTGGCTCTCTCCCAGACGTCCGCGACGCTGAGTGTCGGTGAGACGCTGACGCTGAGCGCCACCCACGAACCCGAGGACGCCAACGTGACGGCGCTTTCCTGGTCCTCCTCGGACGAGGCCGTGGCAACCGTCAGCGCGACCGGCGAGGTCAGTGCAGTGGGCGCGGGCGACGCGACCATCACCGTGACCGACCCGACGCAGCCCAGCGTGACGGCCAGCGCCACCATTCACGTGAGCGCTCCCGCCCCCGCCGCGAAGGCAGGAACGTGGAAACGGGATGGCCGCGGCTGGTGGTACCGCTATGAGGACGGGACCTACCCGACCGACACGACCCTCGCCATCGACGGGGCCACCTACCGCTTCGACGCGCGCGGCTACATGCGTACCGGCTGGGTCGAGGAACAGGGCTCCTGATACTACCTGAAGACCGGAAGCGGCGCGATGGCCACGGGTCGCCTGCGCATCTTCTGGACCTGGTACACCTTCTCGGAGACGGGACAGCTGATCAGCTAGATCACCTCTGAGCCTGCCCCAGGCCCGCGAACCCAGCGTGACGCCGGGTTCGCAGGCCCGCACTCCCCTCTACACGTGGGGCGTGCGGGCCTGGCGTCTGACAAAGGGAGAAAGCGCGAAAATTCCCAGGGTTTTTTCAGGTTGTCTTGTCGTTGTCGCAAGGTTCGCCCGATACGCTGAATGTCATCACAAGGGAATACGGCACGGACCACGAGGGTCCGGGACATGCCGACGAGACTTTTTCGAGGAGCCTTCTGGGAAAACTTGCACTGTGTTGATGGGATAGGCTGAGGGGTCGACCGCGAGGTCGGCCCCTCAGCCTATGCGCTGCCTTGCACAAAATGTCAGTGGGTGGACATGACGATGGCCTAGCGGACATGCATACTGCACAACTGGCAGAACTTACGCATAATGGGACGGCGCGCCACACGGTGCGCATCTCATCCTCACGTTGTCGATACGTAAGTGAGCCATTGATGTCCCATCACTCCACCCCGGCACTCGCCCTCGCCGCCGCCCTCGCCCTGACCGGCGTGAGCGTCCCGGCGCTCGCGGCGAGTCCCCAGCCGGGCGGTGTCCTCCCCGCTAACCCCGCCCAGGCCGCCTCCCCCGAGGCGCGCACGGGCACGCGCGTCGAGGACCCGCTCCTCTCCATTCGCCAGGCCGAGGCCGGGGGAGTGACCCTGCCAGACGCTGCCTCTGCGCAGGAGGCGGCTGATGACACCCCGACGACGATCATCGTCCAGCTCGAGGAGGGCTCGGTCGGCGGCTCTGCAACGGCCACGCGCGACGAGGTCAAGGCCCGCGTTGCCTCGGCGGTTCAGGCGGCCGTGCCCGGCGCGCAGGTCGCCACCGTGCGCGACTACACGAACGCGCTCGATGGCTTCGCCATCGAGGCTCCCGGTTCCGCCCTCTCCGCCATCCAGAAGGTCCAGGGTGTGAAGGTTGCGTTCATCGAGGGTGTGCACAAGCCGCTGGAAACCAGCGCGGATGGGGCGGGCGCACCCGTCCTCAAGAACGCCTCCTCCCTGGCGATGACGCACGCGGCCGAGGCTGCCCAGAAGGGCGATCGTCAGGTCATCGAGGTCATCGACTCCGGACTGCAGACCGACCACGACGCCTTCGCAGGCTCGATGGAGGGCGTCGACGTGCGCCTGAGCCAGGCCGACGTTCAGGCCTTCGCGAGCAAGCTGCCGCATGGGGCGTCCGGAACCTACGTCAACAGCAAGATCCCCTTCGCCTACGACTACGCCGACAACGACGCTGACGTTGTTCCCCACTCCGAGAAGGACTTGTCCCACGGCACGCACGTTACCGCGATCGCGGCCGCCGACGCTGACGTCCTGCAGGGCACCGCGCCCCACGCGCAGATCGTCGTCGCCAAGGTGGCCTCCGACGCGGACGGGTCGATGCCCGATAGTGCCCTCCTGGCCGCCCTCGACGATGCTCTCGTTATCAAGCCCGACGTCATCAACCTCTCCCTCGGTGACGACGCCGGCATGAGCAGCGACGCTGGCAGCGTCTTCGCGGGCGTCTACGAAGCATTGACCAACGCGGGAATCAGCGTCAACGCCGCTTCGGGCAACGCATTCTCCAACGCGTACGGCAACAACAGCGGCCAGAACAAGCCGTTCGCGACCGACCCCGACACGGGCACGCTCGGCGAACCCGCCTCCTACAAGTCCACGCTGGCCGTCGCCTCGGTCGACAATCAGGAGGCCCTGCCCTACGTGACCCTGGGGGACCGAAAGATCGCCTACCGCGCCGCGCTCGACGGTCAGGGAGAGGCCGTGCGCGGCCTGCGTGACATCCCCGAGAAGAGCTACCGCGTCGTCGATGCCGGCGCGGGCGGCGGCGAGCTCGACAAGTACGCGGGCGCCAACCGACTGAGCCTTGCTGACGCGATCGTCCTCGAAGACAAGGGCGGCACCGACACCCGGACCGGCACGGCAATGACCGACGAACTCAAGGCCTCGTACCTGACAGGCTTCCCGTCAACGCCCGCGGCCCTCATGATCGCCGACACCGACGACTCGACCACGCCCTACCAGTCGATCCTGGGCGCCACGACCTCGATGCCCACGGTGACCATCACCAAGCAGGACGGCGAGGCGATCCGCAAGGCGCTGGCCGCCGGGGGCGGCGCGGACGTGTACCTGACCGTCACGCACTCCGGTATCGTGCTGGCCTCGAACAACCCGACGGCCTCGGAGTTCTCCGCGTGGGGCGTGGCCCCCGACCTGACGCTCAAGCCCGAAATCGCGGCCCCCGGCGGCGACATCATGTCCGCGTACCTCGGCAACGAGTACCAGCGCCTGTCGGGCACCTCGATGGCTTCCCCGCAGATTGCCGGCATCAGCGCGCTCGTGCGCCAGCGCATCGCGGGTGACCCCGCATTCTCCGGCATGAGCGCCAAGGAGAAGAACGCCGTCGTCACCAACCTCCTCATGGGTACCGCCCACCCGCTCATCGATGTTGAGCTGGGGGACGGCACCTACTACTCGCCGCGCAAGGTCGGTGCGGGTGCCGTTGACGCGGTCGCTGCCACCACCGCGACCGTCTACCCGACCGTCGTCGGAGCCGCCGATACCTCCCGCCCCAAGGCCGACCTCGGCGACGGGACGAACGGCTGGACCTTCCAGGTGTGTCTGACCAACCTCTCCGACGCCGCCCACACCTACACGCTCGGTGGCCAGGCGCTCTCCGAAATGGTCGAGGAAGGCATCTTCCTCGAGCACTCGCAGAACTGGACGGGCGCGGGCATCTCGCTGTCCTTCTCCGGTGATGGCGTGTCCGAGGCCGGGGACGCCCAGCAGATCACGGTCCCCGCAAAGTCCACCGCCACCGTGAGCGTCGCGGTGACCCCCGAGTCCGAGTTCGTGGCCTTCGCCTCGGCGAACACGCCCAAGGGAACCTTCATCGACGGCGCCGTGACCTTCACGAGCGAGGACGGGACGCCGAGCCTGACCGTCCCCTACCTGGGCTTCTACGGCTCTTGGGGTGCCCCCAGCGTCTTCGACGGCAAGTGGTCGGATGACGAGACGACGCCCGTGCACGTCTACCGTTCCGCGCTGGTCAACGCGCACTCGTCCATCCCGCTGGGCGCGCTCAACCCGCTCTCAGACAAGCAGGACTCGAACCTGGTCACGACGATCAACACACAGCGCCTCATCACCTCGCGCGCCAAGTGGGCGGGTGCCCCCGACAAGATCGCGCCGATGACCGGCATGCTGCGCTCCGTCCCCTCGATGACGCTCACCTACCGCAACTCCGCGGGTCAGTCTGTGCGCTCCTACATGATCAACCGCGTGCGCAAGTCCCTCTACGACCTCGAGACCGGCTGGATGAAGCCGGGCGAGTTTTCCGGTGAGGAACCCTTCTTCGATGGGTTTGATGAATCGGGTAACGCGCTGCCCGACGGTCGCTACACCCTGACGATTGAGGCCGCGACGGACGGCCCGTCCTCGCAGACTCAGCAGATGAGCTACGAGTTCACGCTGGACACGAACGCACCCGTCATCTCCAACCTGACGGTGAGCGGTGAGGGCGATGCCCGCACCGTATCCTTCGATGTCACCGACGCCTCGCCCGTGGCCGGCATCGACTTCCACGAGGACGCCGACGGTGCGTGGTACTATCGCAAGCTCCTCGAAGACGACGGTGAGATCCTGGCCGACGGCACGCACCGCTACCACTTCGACGTGCCCGTCTCGGAGCTTACGAGCGCGTGGGCGAAGCAGGGACGCACCGACGAGGCCCCGGTGACCCCCTACCTGTACGCCTGGGACTGGGGCGTCAACCCCGTGAAGCAGGAGGTTCGCCTCCAGGGTGACCCGGCGCCTGCTCCCACGCCCGATCCTTCTCCTGAGCCGACGCCTGCTCCTTCTCCTGAGCCGACCCCGGCTCCTACGCCTCAGGATGGGGCGTGGATCAAGGATTCTGTTGGTTGGTGGTATCGCTATGCGGATGGGACCTATCCGGCGAGCCAGACGGTGCAGATTGGCAATTCGACGTATCGCTTCGGTGCGGATGGCTACATGCGTACTGGCTGGGTGAGTGAGGATGGCGCGTGGTTCTACCATGACGCGTCGGGTGCTCAGGCGAGTGGCTGGGTCAAGGATGGTGGTTCTTGGTACTACCTGGATCCGGCGTCTGGTCGCATGCGCACGGGTTGGTTGCTTGACGGTCTGACCTGGTACTACCTGATGCCTGGTAGTGGTGCGATGGCGATTGGTTGGGTCAAGGATGGGTCGTCCTGGTATTTCATGGCTCCGAGTGGTGCGCTCATGACCGGGTGGGTGCAGGATCGGGGTGCCTGGTATTACTTGAGCACTGATTCGGGTGCGATGTATACCGGCGGGCACTGGATCGGCTGGAAGTGGTACTACTTCGCCGAGAATGGCCAGTGGAACGGCTGATGCCTGACGCGAGGCATTGAGCTCGTACGAGGTCGTGTGCGCCCCCGGCAGACCGGGGGCGCACACTCGTTGTGCTCCCAATTATCTGCGGGGTCAAAATCCCAGGGATTTCTCAGCTGCCCTTGCCGTTGTCGCAAGGTTGGCCTCTTACAGTAGGTGTCATCACAAGGGAATACGGCACGGGCCACTCGGGCTCGGGTAATGCCGACGAGAGACATGCTGAGGAGCTTACTGGGACTACTTGCACTGTGTTGATGGGATACGCCGAGGGGTCGACCGTCAGGTCGGCCCCTCGGCGTATCTGCATCTGGAGCGACTCGTGGGAACTGCGGGCGAAGAGCGTGACGTGTTGGCGGTGGCTTCGTCGTCTGTGCAGCTGAGTGTGTGCGGTGGTGTTTTTCATGATGGGTCTGTAGTACGGAGTGTGGTGAGGAGTTTGCGCTGCGGGCTGTGCTGGGCACGAAAAACCGGGGCGCGCCAGGCATATCGCCCGACGCGCCCCGGCCTCGTCAGTTGGAGACCCGAGTGCTACTCAGAGGCGCTCAAAACCAGCGTCCCACGCTGCGCGCATGGGGTTCGCGTCGGCGACCAGCTGATCGAAACGCAGGTCGGCGATGTCGATGACCTCGCCGAGCGCGAAGCGAGCCTCGCGAGCAGGGGAGTGCTCGACGCGGCGCCAGCCCGAGGACAGCAGGTGCTTGCGGTCCACCACGTTGTCCACGCAGATGACCAGCGGACGATTGAACTTCTCGTGGTAGGCGGCAGCCAGAGCGCGCAGCTCCTCGGCTTCCTCGGAGGACACCTCGCCCACGGACAGGGACGAGGTATCCGAGCTCGCCTGCTCGTCGCCCGCGCCGTCGAGGACCAGGGAGACGACGTCCGTGTAGGACGCGATGAGCTCCTCGGCCTCCTCGGGGGAGGCCGCCAGGACCGCGTCCTCGAAGGAGGAACGCAGCTCGGACACGGAAGCGAAAGGACGGGACTCCCAGGCGCGCTCGACCGGCCACGTGTGTGAGGAGAACATCGACGAGAAGGTCGCCACGAACTGGTCGCGATCCATCGCGTTCACGTCGTCCAGGTTGATCTTCTTGCCATCCACCACGGCCACGTCCGGCGAGGCGGGGCGTCCGATGTGGAAGAAAAGGAGGTTCAAGATGATGGCCGTCAGCGAGCCGATGGTGACGCCGGAACCGAAGATGATCTGCAGCCAGGAAGGCATGACCGTGACGATACCGGGCTTCAGCGTCACGAGGAGGGCAAGGCCGATCGACGTAGAGACGATGACCGCGTTGCGATTGTCTCGTAGATCCACCTTCGAGAGGGTCTGGATGCCAACAACAGCGACGTTCGCGAACATCGCCAGGGACGCGCCGCCGATGACGGGCTGCGGAATCGCCGCGACGATGGCCGCCGCCTTGGGCAGCAGGCCGAGGATGATCATGAAGACACCCGCTGCGGTCACGACCCAGCGGGACTTCACGCGGGTGAGGCGCACGAGGCCGACGTTCTGCGCGAAACAGGTGTAGGGGAAGGAGTTGAGGACGCCGCCCAGCAGGGTGGACAGGCCGTCGGCGCGCAGGGCGTTTGCGATGTCGCGCGGGGCAATGCGCTTGCCCACGACCTCGCCGGTGGCGAAGACGTCGCCGGTGGTCTCCACGGCGGTGACCGCCATGACGATGATCATGGCGATGATTGCCGTCAGTGAGAACTTCGGGATGCCGAAGTAGAAGGGGGGTGTAATGGCGACCCAGCTGGCCTCACCGACGCCGGAGAAGTCGGTCTTGCCCATGGCGAAGGCGACGGCCGTCATGATCAGCAGCGCGAGGAGGACGGAGAGCGTTCCCATGAAGCCCTTGAAGAGGCGCTGAATGATGATGATGATCGCGATCGTGCCGAATGCGAGGCCGAGAGCCTCGTACGTCGAGGCCGTCTTCGCTGCATCATCAGCCGCCTTATCGGCCCAGGCGACGATGTCTCCGGCGGAGACGGACAGGAGTGTCGTGCCCATGACCGTCAGGAGAGTGCCCGTGACGATCGGCGGGAAGAAGCGCAGGAGCTTTGCAAAGAAGGGTGCGACCAGGAAGACGATGAGGCCGACGGCGATGATGGAGCCGTACATGGTGGCCAGGCCGGTCCTGGGGTCCGCGCCGGCGGGCGTGGCTGCCGCGCCGATCGCGATGAGGGGTGAGACGGCGGTGAAGGTGACGCCCTGAATGAGGGGGAGCTTCACGCCGATGAAACGGCCGATGCCGGCCGACTGGATGATGGTGGCGATGCCACAGGTGAGCAGGTCCGCGTTGATGAGGTGGACCAGCGTGTGTTTATCGAGTCCGAGCCCGGAAGCGATAACGAGGGGGACGACCACAGCGCCCGCGTAGAACGCGAGGACGTGTTGGATGCCCAGAATGGTGAGTTTTCCAAAGGGAGGAATTTGATCGACGGGGTGGGGAGCGGACGAGGGGCTTGATGCCATCTGTGTCTCCTGGACCTTTATCCAAGTGTTGAAGGGACGCATCCATTCTCTGTGATCGGGCAGCAGTTTTTACGAGTTATTTAAAAAGTGTGGCGAGTTATATCTTGTTTCTCCTTGTCGTGGGAGGTGTGACGTGGGCGAGTTGTTGGAGGTCGGGGTTGAAATGTCGCGTTTTGTCCCTCCGTTGATGGTTGTGAGGTGGTGGACTTAGTCGTCACCTGTCGTTGGTTTCCGTCTCGCTTCGTGAACGATGGGGTGTGAAGCGGGGGACGTGCGGATGTCCTCGGGGAGCGATTGGCCATCGATGTTTGTCAGGTGTTATGAGAGAGGTCTGCCCTCGGTTGTGGGAGGCATTCCTGTTACTGGGAAACGTGCCCGTGACACCGCATTTGAAGGTGGTGAAATAACAACCATTCGGCAAATTTGGGTGACCTGAGGCACAGAATTGACGGTTTTTGGGCAAAAAAACGAAAACTTTTCGTGAAATCCGCGAAATCTTGCCCTAAAGTCGGCGAAATCGTCGAAGATTTCGTAGTGTGTCATTCGTGGCCACGAAAGTGGTAACCAAGAACGAACAGGAATGAGGTTTCTCAATGTCCGTGAACCGTACCGAGCTTGTCGCTCAGATTGCCGAACGTGCCGACCTGACCAAGGCGAAGGCCGACGAGGCCCTGGCTGCCTTCCAGGCCGTCCTCGTTGAGTCCCTGGCTAAGGGCGAGGCCGTCAAGGTCACCGGCCTGCTCTCGGTCGAGCGTGTTGAGCGCGCCGCCCGCACCGGCCGCAACCCCCGCACCGGCGAAGAGATCAAGATCCCCGCTGGCTACGGCGTCAAGCTCTCCGCTGGCTCCACCCTGAAGAAGGCCGTCTCCAAGTGACGCGCTGACGACAGCGAAGCGTGTGGGGCGCGACCGCGTGGTCGCGCCCCACACGCGTCTTTGTGGCCATGATGCCGCCGCGATGGGCAGTGGCGCCCCGGCGTGCTCGTGGCCGTTGGAACCGGATGGTGTCGGTTCCGCGCATGACGGTGCCCCCGGCCTGGTGACTCAGGCCGGGGGCACCGCTTGGAGCTCGCATGAACGTATGTGTCAGGCGTCCACCTTTTCCTTCACGCTCAGCGACAGGAGCGGGTGGTGGCAGGCCACGCGGTGCGTCTCATCCGTGAGCATGGGCTGCACCTTGCACTCCTCGCCCGCAAACGGGCAACGCGGGCGGAAGCGGCAACCCTCAGGCGGGTTGACGGCGCTCGGCGGCTCGCCGGTGAGCTTGATGGCATTCTCGTCGTGCTTGAACTCCGGGTCGGGCACGGGAATCGAGTCGATGAGCGCTTTCGTGTAGGGGTGCTTCGGGTTCTTGACGACCTCGGAAGCTGGGCCCTCCTCGACGATGCGGCCCAGGTACATGACGCCGATGCGGTCCGCCATGTACTGGACGACGGCAAGGTCGTGGCTGATGAACAGGTAGGACAGGCCCAGTTCCTGCTGCAGGTCCTTCATGAGGTTGAGGACCTGTGCCTGGACGGAGACGTCAAGCGCGGAAACGGGCTCGTCCGCCACGATGAGGTCGGGCGCGAGGGTCAGCGAACGGGCGAAGCCGATGCGCTGGAGCTGTCCGCCCGAGAATTCGTGCGGGTAGCGGTCGAGGATCTCTTCGGTCAGGCCGACCTGTTCGAGGATCTCCATGATGCGCTCGGCGATCTGGCGAGCGTTGCCGGTCTTCTGGATGCTCATGGGCTCGGCCAGGATCTGGTCGATGCGCATGCGCGGGTCCATCGCCGCGTAGGAGTCCTGGAACATCATCTGCACGTCGCGGTGGATGCGTACGGCGTCGCGTCCCTTGAGCGTGGCCAGGTCGCGTCCATCGAGTTCGATGGCGCCACCCGAGGGCGGCTCGAGGCCGGCGATGAGTCGGCCGACGGTGGACTTACCGCAGCCGGACTCGCCGACGAGGCCGTAGGTCTCGCCCTTCTTCACCGTGATGGAGACGCGGTCGACGGCGGAGACGACGCCCTTCTCGCGCTTGAAGAAGCCCGATCCGGCTGACTCGTACTCGCGCGAAGCCTCCTTGACGTCGAGTAGTGTTTCGTGGGAGATCTGCGGGACGTCCGCGGCCGCACGGTCGGTCTTGTTGGAATCCATCTTGCCCTGGAGGACTGCGGGAGACTCGTCTCCTTCCTGGACCGGGTGGAAGCAGGAGAAGGTGTGGGTCTCGTCGCCGCTCAGGTCCGGGTAGCCCGCGCGGCACTCGTCGGTGGCCCACAGGCAGCGGGCTGCGAAGCGGCAGCCTACCGGCAGGTTGGTCAGCGATGGGGGAGCGCCGGGGATGGAGAAGAGCTTGGTGCCGGCTGCGAGGGCGCGCTCGGGCAGGGCTGCCATGAGCGAGCTCGTGTAGCGGTGCTTTGGCTCGGTGAACAGTGTCTTCGTCGGTGCGGTTTCAACGATGCGTCCGGCGTACATGACGGCAACGCGATCGGTGTGACCGGCCACAACACCCAGGTCGTGGGTGATGAGGATGACGCCCATCTTGTATTCGTCGCGCAGCTCGTCGATGAGGTCGAGGATCTGCATCTGCGTCGTCACGTCCAGGGCCGTCGTGGGCTCGTCCGCGATGAGGATGCGCGGCTTGCACACGAGGGCCATGGCGATCATGACGCGCTGACGCATACCGCCCGAGAGCTGGTGCGGGTAGTTGTTGATAACGACCTCGGGACGAGGCATACCAACGCGCTTGAGGATCTCGACGGCGCGTTCGAGAGCTTCCTTCTTCGACAGGCCCTCGTGCACGCGCAGCGGTTCGCACACCTGAAGGCCGATCTTCATGGTCGGGTTCAGGGAGGTGAGCGGATCCTGGAAGATCATGCCGACCTTGGTGCCGCGCAGCTTGCGCTTCTCCTTGAGCGGCAGCTGGGTGAGGTCCTGTCCGTCGAGGATGATCGACCCGGAGGAGACCTTGCCGCCCTGGGGCAGGAGCCCCATGAGAGACAGGGCGGTCATGGTCTTGCCCGAGCCGGATTCGCCCACGATGCCGAGGGTTTCGCCGGGGTTCACGTGCAGATCGACGCCGGAGAGGGCGCGGACCACGCCGGAACGGATCTCAATGTCGGTGTGCAGATCTTTGATCTGAAGGAGTGGAGTATTCATAGTTCAGTGCTCACCTCTTGCGCAGTCGAACTTCGAAGGCGTCACGCAGGCCGTCGCCGATGAAGTTGAACGACAGGACCAGGAGGATGATGAGGACGCCCGGCGGGTAGAGCAGCCACCAGTTGCCCGAGTAGACGTGCGACTGGCTGTTGGAGAGCATGGCTCCCCAGTCAGTGGCGGGAGGCTGCGCGCCCAGGCCGAGGAACGACAGGTAGGCGACGTAGAGGACGGCGTCGGCGACCTGGAAGGTCGCGTTGACGATGACGGTGCCGATCGTGTTGCGCACGATGTGCGTCCGAATCGCTCGGGGCATCGATCCGCCCATACCGCGCATCGCGACGACGTATTCGCGCGTGCGCAGGGATAGGGCCTCGCCTCGAATCAATCGGGATGTGCCCAGCCAGGACAGTGCTGACATGATGATGATGAGGACCGGGACGGTCGGGGGGATCATCGTGGCGATCAGCATGAAGAGGAACAGGACGGGCACGGACATGAGTGCGTCAACGATACGCATCATGACCGCATCGATCCAGCCGCCCACGAAGCCGGCGATCGCACCGTAGAGGGTACCGATCGTGGTCGCGAAGATGCCGGCGAAGAGGCCGACGATGATCGAGGTCTGGCCGCCCTTCATGAGGCGTCCGAGCTGGTCGTAGCCGACCATGTCGGTGCCGAGCGGGTGCTCGGCGGAGGGGGCCAGCGCCGAGTTCGACAGGTCGGTGTGGATCTGGTCGGTCACATAGAACATGGGGCCGATGAATGAGAAGGCCATCAGGATGAGGATCAGGCATACGCCGAAGACAGCGAGCTTGTTTTCCATGAAGACCTGCAGGCCCTGAAGCTTCGTCGACTTCCGGGCAGTGCGCGCCTTCGCTGGCGCGCTCACGGGTGCGGTTGCTGTGGTCATTTGGCACGTCCTGCCAGTCGGATGCGGGGATCAGCGAGGGCGTACAGGAAGTCTGCCAGGAGCGCGCCGATGACGGTCGCGAAGGAGACGATCAGGGCGACGCCGAGGAGGATCGGGTAGTCGCGCCTGCCGGTCGCCTGGTAGTACAGGTAGCCCATGCCGTTGAAGTTGAAGAGCGTCTCGATGACCAGGGCACCACAGAACATCGCGGGGATGTACAGGCCGATCATCGTGATGACGGGGAACATGGCGTTGCGCAGGGTGTGGACGAAGACAACGCGGAATTCCGACAGGCCCTTCGCGCGGGCGGTGCGCACGTACTGCTCGTTGAGGTTGTCCACCATGGAGGAGCGCACGTAGCGCGCGTAGGCGGCGATCGTTCCAATCGAGAGGGCGCACACGGGCAGAATCAAGTGATCCCACTGCTCCCACATGACCGCGAGATCCTCGCCTTGCGGCGCATCGTTGGGCAGGATGGGCCACACCTGGGAGAAGAGGACGATCAGCAGAAGGCCCGCGAAGAAGATGGGGGTCGAGTAGGCGAGCAGACACGCGATCGTGACCACGTAGTCAGGCGCTTTATTTCTTTTTACTGCCTGCCACACGCCGAGGGGAATCGCGACGATGAGGGCGAGGATGGTGGACAGGAGGGACAGGAAGATGGTGCGCGGCAGGCGGGCGGCCAGCAGGTCGTTCACGGACTGGTTGTGCTGGTAGGAGTATCCGAAGTCGCCGTGCGCAATTTTGTTCAGGTAGCTGACGTACTGCTCGGGGATCGGGCGATCGTATCCGTTCTCGTGGTCGAAGGCCGCGAGCTGTTCTTTGGTCGCATCCTTACCGAGGGCTGCTCGGGCTGCGCCGCCCGGCTGGGATTGGAGAAGGATGAAGGTGATGATGGTGACCAGGAAGACGACGATGACTGCCTGGCCGAGGCGTTTGAGGATGAATTGGATCATTGCGAACTCCACAGTAAGGGGGCAGGCGCCCGTATGTGCGGGTGCGGGCGCCTGCCCCATGAGGCGTCAAGGCGAAGGGCTACTTACCTTCGGTCGACCACGACCAATCCTCGGGCCAGGTGTCGCCGGTGGCGTCGATGTCGCCCAGGTTGAGCGTCTTCTTCACCGCGGTGATCTGGTAGTACGGGTTGGGCATCCACAGAACGGGGAGGTCCTCCGCGAGGTAGTCGTTGTATGCCTGGAGAGCGTCGGGCTCGGAGGAGCGGGTCGACTCTTCGATCAGCTTGTCGGCCTCGGGGTTGGAGTACTGGCCGAGGTTGACGGGCGCGTCAGTGGCGAAGAGGCGCTCGCCGGAGGCATAGATCGGGAAGCCCCACGAGGTCTGGGAGCCGAAGAAGGACATGTCCCACGTACAGGGGGTCTCGTCGTCGCATGCCTGCGAGGCGCCGACCGAATCGGGAACCTCGTTCATGTCGATCTTGATGCCGACCTTGCCGAACTGGGAAATGATCTCTTCGAACATCTGGTGCGTGGAGACGAAGCCCGACTGGGAGACGAGCTTGAAGTTCAGCGCGTCGCCGGCTGCGATGCCCTCACCGCACTGGTTGTCTCCGGTGCCGGGGTTCTCGCAAGTGCTGGCACCGTCGGGGTTGATCTTCCAGCCGTGGTCCTCGAGGAGCTTCTTGGCGGCGTCCGGATCGAACTTGTAGACGCAGCCCTCGGTGGTGCCGACCTTGTCAGCCGCCATGGGGACGGGGCCACAGGTCGGGGAAGCGGTGCCGGACCAGATCTTCTCAGACAGGGTCGGCTGGTCGATGAGCTCCTGCATGGCCTGGCGGATGTACTTCTGCTTGATGAACTTCGAGCCGGGGGCCTTGTCGTAGAAGTTCAGGGCCAGGTAGGTGATGGTGTTGCCGGGCCAGAGGAAGACCTGGTAGCCCTTGTCCTCAACGGCCTTGCGCTGGTTGTACTGAGCAGCCGGGATGTAACCGAAGTCGATGGCGCCGGAGCGCACGGAGTTGAACTCGGCGTCGTCACCTGTGAAGGCCTTGTAGATCAGCTTGTCGATCTTGGGCTTGTCCTCGCCCCAGTAGTTCTCGTTGGGAACGAGCTCGAGGCCCTGGTCGGGGGTGAAGGAGGAAAGCTTCCAGGGGCCGTTCACCGTCTGCCACAGCGGGTTGGTGGCGTAGGAGGAGAGGTTCTTGGCCTCGCCCTGCAGGTAGGAGAAGACCTTCTGGGCGCCCTCGGGGGTGCGGTCGAGGTCGGAGACAGCCTCGTCGGCGCTGGACTTGTCCCAGGCGTGCTGGGGGAGGAGGGCAACCTTGTTGATCTGGTTGTCAATGAACCAGGCCGGCGCGAACTTATCCTCGGTGGTGATGGAGAACGTGTGCTCGTCGACGATCTTCAGCTCGGCGCCGTCGGGGAAGAAGCCCTTCTTGTAGGAGGCCCACTCGTCCTTGTTGTTGGTGACGAGGTTCCACCAGAACTCAACGTCGCGGGTGGTGACGGGGGTGCCGTCGGACCACTTGGCGTCGTCGCGCAGCTTGATGGTGAAGGTCTTACCGTCTTCGGAGACCTCGGGGACCGTGCCCAGGGACTTGGGCAGGTTGATCTTGTAGGGGGTGTCGGAGGTGGACTTGTAGGCGAAGAGGGGGCGGTACATCGCCTGGATGAACTGTCCGTTTTCGCCCTGGGTGTAGCCCTTGGCGGAGACCGGGAAGATCCAGTTCGGGGTGCGCGAGGCCATCGTGACCTCGTTCTTTCCGGTTTCCGAGGTGGCCGCGCGGTTGCTGCCACCACAGGCGGACAGGCCCAGAGTGGCGACCATTGCGAGCGCCGCTCCGGTGGCGATCCACCGCTTCTT
>ERZ773063.738-NODE-738-length-20765-cov-4.394592_pt1 | contig 20765 bp, 14 predicted proteins | sample MGYA00580625_ERZ773063 | MGnify/ENA primary metagenome ERZ773063 (study PRJEB29015, sample SAMEA2738022) | human oral metagenome | biome: human oral; feature: human-associated habitat; material: dental | place: China | collected 2042 ... | reverse complement strand
TGGTGAGTTGGAAGCAAAGATTGACGAAATAGACTGGGCAGGAGCTGTAGCTAAAAACAACGAGAATGCTTATCTTGGCTATAAGGCGCAGCATCCAAATGGTATTCATAGTAAGGAAGCCGATGAGAAGTTGAAGAATATTCTGACACCAGAGAAGGCTGAGGAGACAGCTGTTACAAAGGTAACGGATGGTGAGAGAGCAAAAGCGGTTGCTGCGGTGCGCCAACTCTTACAAGGTATCAACAGTAAAAGCACGGATAAGATTTCTGGTGCTGTTGCGCCATCATTAAACTTCCTTGGTTCAGGTGGTGCTACGGTGAAGGATATTCGCCGTTATATGACCGACCGACTTTATCAAGCTGATGTCAAGACAATCAACTGGCACCTTGGTTCGCCTGCTGAAGTAACTAAAAAGAGTGATGAAGCGGGTGCAGACATTCGCCTAAAGATACCAGCTACATTGGATATCGATCGCAAGGGTGGTAAGTCAAAACGTAGTTATGTTATCTCTGCGACAATCAAGAACGGCAGAATAACCCATATTAATTGGTAATAGGTTTACCCTTTTAAGGTAAATAAGATTAGCACTTAAACAAGTTTTGTTTTATTGTCGAACGAACTAATTGTCTTTATATTAGCGTTGTAGCGAATTACTTCAAGATAGAAAGACTGACAAAATACCGACAATAAAACAAGACTATTCAAAAATAATATGCTTCATATTGGGGCTAATAGTTGGTAAAATAAAACTTGCTGTCACTCCTGTCAGCCTTTTTAGGCTCATAAGTGCCAACATTTCATTCATTTACGCGAAATGTTAAAAGTGACAGCAACTTATTTTTAAAAATACCAAGTACATATAACTTGTATTCTATGTGAGATGTTATATATGTCAGCTGCCCTTTTTACAAGCCATCAACACCCAACATTTAACACCCAACACCCCCACGTTAATTCTCAATCTGATCAATCGTAGGCTTTTTAATCTCAGGCACAGGAGCCTTTACAACTGGTTCAGTCTGACCTTCTGGAACATTAGGAACGATGACAGGATTCTCTGGATCAGTCATTTCCTCCGACTCTGAAGATTCCTTCTTAGGAACTTCAGTCTTCTTCTCCTCCTTCACCTCTTCGTCTTTCTCCTCTTCCTTTGTCAATACAGGAATCTTCGGACCATTATCAATACCGATAACTTCACCCGACATATCCACTTCGTACTTACGAGGAGGAGCCATCTCACGTGTTTCCATGAGAACAGCAAGTACTATAGCACCCACCACAAGCACAATAGCACAGATGGATACGGGTACCTTATAGGTTGGTTTCTTCTTCATTATCTTCGTTTTCTATCCTTTTATCTTATTGCTTTTTTCGCTTACTCGGTAATCTGTACACAGTAAGGAAGTGGCTGCTGGAGTGTCAGAAAGCTAATTGTTGGCTGATTATCCTTCGTACAAATCAGCGTAGTCTTGTCTCCCTTCACAGCATTACCCATGTCATATCCCATCGCTTTCACCTGTGCCTGCAAGCCCGCAAAGGCAGTACGGTTAAAGACATAGATATAAACCGTCTTGCCATTTTGTGCCAAGAGTACCATACTGGAGTTACCACGTCCCATGGCAGTTGGTAGAAAGTCGCTGGTTAGGTTCATATTCTTCACCCAGTTATAGTCCTTTCCAAACTCGTCCGATGAGACTCCTTTATAGCTGTAGCCTTGCTTCTCAAGCACTTGTTTACCCACTTGTAGTGTCTTTGCTTGAAAGATTTTAATCGCATCAGCCATCGAAACAATATCTTTTTGCGCACGTGCTCCCATTGCAAAGAGAAGCACTGTCAATAATAGTAGTATTTTCTTCATTCTTCTTTGTTTGTTTATTCCGTGTCCTTATCTGTCCTTATCGCTTTTAAACAACGCCATTATGACACGTTACAAATTTATGAAAAATATGGAGAATGAGCAAGAAAAGGAGAAAATTTACTTTGAACTTTGAACATTGAGATTTGAACATTGAACTTTATGATATGTGCTTTAGCCCTCTATTTCACTTTTACCGACTACGAATTTCACTAATTACGCTAATGACTCGAAGCATTTTTATCCTTTGAACATAAAACATTGAGGTTTGAACATTGAACTTTATGATATGTATAAACCTCCATCTCACTTTTACCGACTACGAATTTCACTAATTACGCTAATGCTTATTGCAATGTAATTCGTGTCATTTGCGTAATCCGTAGTTGACGAGTTAGCCCATTACTTGTAGCGATAAACCACAGTTAACATTAGTATTCATAATTATGAATTCTGAATTATGCATTATGAATTAACAAAGGTGCACCCTAATAGTCATCCTATTATTGGTACACCTTCATTACTATATGTGATAAAGTTTATATGCAATTACTTTCTTTTTCTTTTAGAAGCTAAGCGCTCTTCACGGATCTTAGCCATTGCCTCCTCCTTCTCTTTAGAGCGTTGTCCTGAAAGACGAGCAATAAGACAATCGAGATCAGCAGCTATCTCCTTGAACTGAACGAACTCCTCTTCATTCTCAAACAACTTCCCTACCATGCACGATGGGATATCCTTCGCCTTCTCTTGCAATTCCTTACCATGCTCAGTAAGCGAAACATAGGTTTCTCTTCCATCCTTTTCACCCTTGACACGGTTAACCAATCCAAGTTGAGCCATACGCTGAACAAGTGGAGTCATTGTGTTTGAGTCAAGATAAAGTCGGTGTGCAAGTTCCATCACCTTTTGATTGTCTTCTTCCCAAAGAGCCATCAGTACAAGATATTGAGGATAGGTAATACCTAAATCCTCAAGCAATGGATAATAAGTTTGAGTAACAAGGCGGCTTGCTGTGTACAATCTGAAGCAGAGCTGGCTCTGCAGTTTTAGTTGGTCGTATACCATACTTTTTTCCTTAAATGTTTTGAAAACTTTAAACTCCTGAAGTAAACTTTAAACTATATTGTTACCTGAAAATAATCTGTTCTTGCTGCAAAGGTACAACAATTTATATTTATCGTTAATGATATAAGCCGATTTTTAACATTAATTAGATAGCTAAAGTTGTATTTTGATAACATAAAACAACAATAAGCGGACATAAACAATACAAATCGTTTATGCCCGCTTATGCGTATTTATAAGAGTTTATCTCTACTTATTCAAAGTAATAAAGGAAGGTTGCAACACCCTCAAGTGCTGGCTTGCGCTCGCCCTCAATCTCAATCTGGAACTTGATACCAGCCTTGCAGATACCACGGATATTCTCAATACTATCGAGTGTGGCAACAAGACGAATGCGTGAGTTCACGAGGACTGGACGACCAAAGCGCATCTTATCCATACCGTAGTTGACCATCATCTTAAGGTTGTTCACCTCAATAATCTCCTGCCACATGTGTGGGAGCAGTGAAAGTGTAAGATAGCCATGTGCGATAGTACTCTTGAATTGGCTTTCCACAGCTGCACGCTCTGTGTCAACATGAATCCACTGATGGTCGAGGGTAGCATCAGCAAAGAGGTTAATTCTCTCTTGGTCAACGAGTAACCACTCGCTCTCACCAAGCTTCTCACCCAGTCGGGCAGCAAGCTCATCGTAATTGTTTACTGTTAATTTTGCCATAGTTTTTGTTTCATGTAATTTCTACATTACTGCGTATGATAGTCTTTCTTTATCCTCCCTACCCTCCTTATATATTATAAGGTGTGAAAGGATATACTATCTTTTGTCGTACAAAAATACAAAAAACATTTCAATTGCCCAAATTGAGCTATGCTACTGACCCTCCTTATGGTGCCAATAGATGCACATGCAAAGTTTTTTCCTTACCCGCTACAGACACCTCATTGACATAAACAAGCTTATACTTGATATCAAGAAAGTTGCCAGTTTTCTGCGCACTTATCACCTCGATACGTGGATCTAAGAGATAGATATCCAAATATTTCGCTAAGCCACTAACAGGAATCCATGCGACAAGGTTAGAATTTCCATTATCACCTTGCACCTCATTTGCATACAAGTCAATGTTCTCGCCATCACGCATTAATGACATCTGAACTTTCTTAAACCATACTCGTGGGTCAAATGCCTTCACTGCTGCAGAATAGTCACCATCAGCCTTGCTTCTAAAATACTTACCAAAGAACTTTCCTACGTCTGTACTGTTGGCAATAAGAAGTTCTTTATCAAGCGCAGAAAGTGGCTTAAAGCCTGTAAGTTCCACATTGAAATTAGCCAATTCTGTGTCGTGACCATCCTTAGCAACAAGTTGGATAGAGAGCGTGATAGCGTTTGTCCCATCATCTCGATGCTTACTCTTAAGATAAGGTACGAACTTCTCACTATCAAATTTAAGCAAAGAGGTATGAAAAACATCTGCATGCTCATACACACCACGCATATATAACTTGCTAACCTCCTCTGTATTTACGCTGATTTGGTTGCGATAATACTCATTCTTATTCATCTCAACACCAACCGAACTATTCTTTCGACCCTTATAAGTAATCGTAAACGCTACCTGACCAGACGTACTACTACCAACGTAACGCACATCGCTAACCGTTGTATTTGCCCAGTCAGCTGGTGTAAAGGTGTAATGCTTGCTGCCACCAACGCTTGAAGAAGACAGATTAATAAACTTCTGTAAATACGCTGCAGTGAACTTACTATTATCCTTCAGACGATAAAGTGTATCGAAATCAAAGTCTTTCAGATAGTTAACGTCTGTTTTCCATGCTGCAACAGCACGTGATACCATCTCATAATCATTTGGTTTCTGTGCAAAACCAGCATATTCAACGTCCTTAGTAAAGGTTTTACCACTGCTATTACCCATTACTCTCAACGTAAAAGTACCCTTCTCTTCATCGCTATTCAGTACATCTACAGCCGTAACATTCAACGCCTTACCATTGACAGTTTTATTTCCTAAACTTGCTTTTGCCGTTTCCAATGCTTGATAAACATTCTGTTGCTTATCAAGATTGAGGAACTTCACAATATCGTCATTCGTTACTTCTGCCGCATTTTGCTCAGTAGATGGGTTTGGTTGTACTGGATCCGACGAACTTCCGTCACCTCCACAAGCGGCACAGAGTAATACTATAGATACCGCAAGAATTATTTTTCTCATTGTTTTATCCTGTTTTTTAATGATTATTGAGCTTCACACCCTCACTTCTTACCATTCTAACAAAGCGGTGTAAAGCTATTGAATCCTTGCATCTCACAATAATTCAAGTGCAAAGATACTAAAAAAACTTGAAAAATCAGTATCGACATAAGACTTTATCATTAATCCATAGACACAACATCTCACACATCATGCCAATGAGAACACCATACGAATAATCTGAATTGTAACACTCTGACAAGAACACCGTTCGAATAATTCTAAATGATAAATTCTGAATTAACATAGTTTTCTGCTCACATTTCAACATTTTTTTATAATTTTGCCACCATCATGAGATATACTGTCAAATGCAATAACTGCGGTCGCGACTTTGTAGCTGAGACTGAGCAATATGGGACAATGAAATATCGTTGCCCTTATTGTGGTAATGTGTTGAACTGTAGGTTTGATGCCCCTAAGTCTTTCCGCACACGTGCTCGTTCCGTTATTCCATTGGCTGACGCCTCACCTATTGAGGTAAAGAAAGCCAAGAATCTCCCTACTGTCTCAACCCATCTCGTTAGCTCGCCTTCAAAAGAGAAGCTTGCTGAGATGAGGAGTAAGCTGATGGAGGCTTCTCAGCGTGCCCTTCACGTATCTAAGCAAGCCGGTGAGACCTTGAAGAATGCGACAGAAAGTACCAGTGAGTTTGTAAATAAATCGTCTTCTTGGCTTCGTCGTTTTCAAGAGAAATACACAGATGGCGACCTTTGGATATTCTTTGGTTTCAGTTTTATCTTCATCCTCTCGGTCTTTATAGGACTTTTCGTCTGTGCAGAGGCAGTGAAACTCTTATCAGAGGGACACTCATGGCTGTTTAAGAACTATATTGAAATAAGGAATTCTATCTAACTTTTGCATTTCTTATACCCTCTTATCTTCTGTTTTTGAGCAACAGGTGTTTTGAAATATCCTTACATTTCGAGGGCGCTTTTACTCTTTATTTCTGCTAAGAAAGGGCTTAAAAGCAAGCTATTATAACCAACAGATAATCAAAGAGTTATAAAGTCGTATTCTAAAAGGTGCTTTCTAAGGGTTCAAAAGGGCGTTACTTAGACTCTTAAAGGGCATCTTTAGCAAGCCAAAAGGGCGTCTTTTCAAAGCCAATTAAGCATCTATTGATTTTTGATTAGTGACTTTTTTATTACAACTAATCAAGTATTATCATCTTTCCCTTGCTTTCTTGCCTACTTATCAATGTGTTTTTTCGCGTTTGTTTTCGAAAGCAACCTACCCTTTCCGTACTGCTTTTTATATAAGGTAAACACTGCAAAACATGCACTAAGATGTGTCCAAGATACAAGTTGGAAATAAAAACGCACATAATATTATGTTAAAGAAGATAAAACATGCTTGAATTAAAAAAAATACTATAATTTTGCACATATCTAAGCAATCGACAACCTAAGTGCCATATCTAATGTCACAAGACCTAAACAAAATATAAATAAAAACCTTTTAAGCATGAAAGCTATGAGAAAATCTAACCTTGGAAGGTCGCTGCTACTGGTAGTGCCCCTTGTGTGTTGTCCTTATACTGCACATAAGGCTTATGCCACCCCGACAGTAACCATACAGGCGCAGGCCTCTGTTATCAAAGGAAAAGTTATCGATTCACGTACAGGCGAACCAGTCATAAGTGCCAGTGTCACCGTAAGTGGTACGAAGAAAATCGCTCTTACCAACATTGATGGTGAGTTCTCTATCGACGCAAAGGCTGGTGAGGAGCTGGTGATTACATCCTTAGGCTATGAGAAAACGACGGTGCGAGCTGAAAACAACATGACCGTAAGCATGGTTTCTTCATCTACGATGCTTAGCGAAACAGTGGTTGTAGGCTATAGCACGCAGAAACGAAACAGCCTGACAGGTTCGTTGCAGAGTATTGATAATAAAGAACTTACTAACATTACGACAGCTAATGTCACCAATATGTTGACGGGTAAGGTACCTGGAATGAACGTTATGCCGGGTTCTGGTAAGCCAGGTTCGTTCGGTGCCATCATCGTTCGTGGTAAATCTACTATCAACGGTAGTACTGCACCGCTGTGGGTTATTGATGGAGTAATCGTCGGTAAAGACCCAGGTGACATCAATCCTAACGACATCGAGACACTCACCGTACTCAAAGATGCAGCCTCAACAGCTATCTATGGTTCACAAGGTGCCAATGGTGTCATCGTTGTTACAACCAAAGGAGCAAAGTTTGGTAAGACTTCTATTACCTTCTCTGCCAAGATGGGCGTTTCAACTCTGAACAATGGTAAAGTGAAGATGATGGATGGAGCCGAGCTATACGACTATTATAAGTCATTTACTAATGCTGCTGAGATTGCTTTCCCACGCTGGAATGATAAGCTCCGTGATAGTAATTTCGACTGGTGGAAGTTGGCTACACACACTGGAAACGTTCAGAATTACGACCTTACTATTAACAGTGGTGGCGAAAAGTTGAGTGCTGTCTTCACAGGTGGTGTCTATAAAGAGGATGGTGCTGTGCGTGGATATGACTTCACTCGATACAACACGATGATGAAGCTGAACTTCAAACCTTATTCTTGGATTGCTATCCGTCCATCCTTTAATGGTAGCAAGGGAGTGATTGACGACCGTCAACGCTCTACCTATTCTATGTATTCTATGCTGCCATGGGATAGCCCTTACGATGAAACCGGCAAGATTGTTGGCAATAGGTCATCGTCATGGGTGAACAGTAACTCTACTAACTACCTTTACGAATTACAGTATAATTGGAGCAAGTACGATTCTTATGCCTTTAATGGCAACTTCGACTTTGATATCTATCTCACTGATTGGCTGACGTTCTCTTCTGTGAATAGCTATCGTTGGAGTACCCACCTTGATAAGAGTTACTCTGATCCTCGTACATCAGGAGCAGAGGGTAAGGGTCGTGTGAGTGAAAGCACGAGCACGAACACACGTCGTTATACCAACCAATTGCTGAAAGCGACACGTAGTTTCGGTGATTATCACGGCTTCTTGATGCTCGGTTATGAGTTTAATGATGGTGAATATCGTTATCATAGCAGCGATGGAACAGGTTTGGTTCCGGGCTTTGCCCAACTTGACATCACCTCAACTCCTGAGGCTGTGGGAGGTAATAAATACGAGTGGGCAGTGCAGTCTTTCTTCGCAAACCTCAATGCTGATTATGCCAATAAGTACTTGCTTCAACTCTCACTGAGAACTGATGGTGCAAGTAACTTTGGTTCTGATGCTGCTTATGGTACGTTCTTCTCAGTCAGTGGTGGCTGGGTTGCTACGGCTGAGAAATGGTTTAAGGTACCTTGTATTGACTATTTGAAGGTGCGTGCATCGTTTGGTTCGGTAGGAAGTCGCCCTAACAGCCTCTATCCTCAATACGGACTTTACAGCTTACGTGCAAGCTATAACGAGGTTCCTGGTGCTGTCATCGCTCAGCTTGCCAATAAGAAACTGACTTGGGAGAAGAGCTATACCACTGGCGTAGGTATCGACTTGAATATGTTTAAACGTCTGCGTATGACCTTCGACTTCTATAGCAAGCGTACAAGCAACCTGCTCTTTGCAGTGCCTATATCTGGTGTTATCGGTGTGACAAGCATCTGGCAGAACATTGGTGAGCTTACCAACACAGGCTTTGAGACCACCCTTTCGGCTGATATCATCAAGAGTAAGGACCTCACTTGGACGGTTGATGCCAACCTTTCTACCAACTCAAACAAGATTAAGAAGTTGTATAGTGGTAGAGACCAGATTATCGAAGGTGATGGTATTGCTGGTTCAACCAACACGTTGTTACGTCCGGGTCTGAGCGCAGATACATATTATTTGCGTGAATGGGCAGGTGTTGACCCAGAGAATGGTGCGCCACAATGGTACACAACGGATGCGAATGGCAATCGTGTTATTACCCACAACTATGCCAAGGCAGATCAAGTAGCCCTTGACAAGCGTGCCACTCCAAGTGTATTCGGTAGCTTCTCTACCACACTTACCTATAAGAACTTCGACTTCAACGCTGTCTTCGGCTACTCAATGGGGGCTTACATCTATAACTACTCACGACAGGAGTATGACTCAGATGGTGCTTATACCGATCGTAACCAGTTCAGCTTGCAGAAAGGTTGGAAGAGATGGGCACAGAAGGGAGACGTTGCAACACACCCAGTTGCTGCCTATAACAACCCATCTAACTCTAACAAGGCATCAACTCGCTACTTAGAGAGCTCTGACTTCTTGAAGCTTCGCTCAATTACTTTGGGTTACAACTTCAATCTTAAGAGTGATATCGTGAAGGCATTACGCGTTTATCTCAGTGGTGAAAACCTCTTCTGCATCACCAATTATTCTGGTGTAGACCCAGAATTGCCTGCTGCTGATGGTGGTCGCAATACTTCTGGCGAACGCTCAACAGCCCTTTCAATCTCAACAGGCGCTGGTGTTTATCCTTCTGTTCGTAAGTTTATGCTCGGCGTTAACGTCACATTCTAAATAAAGAATCTGCCCTATGAAAAAAGTATATGTGCTGCTCTTAGCAGCTATTGCAATGGTATCGTGTAGCGTAGAGCGTCATCCTGAATACATGATGGATGATGATACCATGACTAAAAACATTGATGAGAGTTTTCCATCGCTACTGAATGGATGCTATGGATTCCTAAAAACGTGGTCGGACCCTATGTATCGCTGTGGCGAATATGCAGGAGATAACATCATGATTCGTGGTACTTCTACCGATGCTTTCTATGAGTTTATCTCTTATTCGCGCACTCCTAATAACTACCGATTGCAGAACTTCTGGGATTATAGCTATAAAGTGGTTGCGCAGGCATCTAATATCATCAAGGATATTCCTGAAGGTAAGAGTACGATTACCGATACACAGTTGGGAGAATGCTACTATCTGCGTGGCATGATTTACTTCTATCTCTGTCGTGCATACGGTAGACCATACGCGCAAAACCCTGATACAAACCTCGGTATGCCTATCGTTAACGGTACACCTGACGACCCAGTACACGCTATGTTGCCTAATCGTTCTACTGTGAAAGAGACCTACGAACAGGCAATTAAGGACTTGGAGAAGGCGGCTTCACTGATGACAGAAGACATACATGGGGAAGAACGATGTATCTTTGCTTCTAAAGAGGCTGCTTGGGCTATGCTGAGTAGAATCTATCTCTATATGAGTGGAACTTACGAAACGCCTAACACCGCTTACGCACAGAAGAGTGTTGAGTACGCAACAAAGGTAATCGACTCTGGTAAGTTTAGTCTGTTGAGCCGTAAGGACTATGGTGTTAGCAACACTCTCGAGCCAGAAAACAACCCTGAAAACATCTTCGTGGTGAAGAGAGTAGACTCTGAGTTCCCTGGTTGGGATTATTATTACACCATCGGCGGTATGTATTCAAATATCGGCGGTATGGGTTGGGGCGAAATGTATGCGTCTGGTAAATACCTTGACTTGCTGAACGAGACTGGTCAGAACGACTGGTTTAATAAGAAGTACACCGATATTCGTGCACAATTCATTGAGCCACAGTATGTAAAAGACAAGACAGACAAGTATGTTCCTGTCTTCCGCTTCATCAAGAATGTCTATGATGCCAAGGGTAATCAGGTGAATTTCAACTACGTACAGTTGCGTTATACTCGTCAGCCAGACAATAGTTTGACTTGCGATACCACTGGAACGGGACACACTACCCCACTTGTTCTCACACCAATCGACCCTGCACAGCGTCTTTACTCGATTAATTATCAGGGACATACCTATCGTGGTGTGCTTGATTATCAGATGAAGCTCAACCGCGTTTATCCTATGTTCTATGTGGTGAAGTGCTCTCGTCAGGGTGGCAAGGAGAATCAGTTGTATTCGCCTATCATCTCTCGTCTTGACGAAATGTATCTCAATCGTGCTGAAGCAAATGTAAAATTGGGTAATATCGCCAGTGCGATGGCTGACGTGAACACAATCCGTGAGCGTGCTATCGTGGGTGGAAGCTATACGAGTGCTCAGTTTACTGCTGCCACAGCAAAGACTTTGGTGGATAAAGAACGTCAGTTAGAGTTGGCGTTTGAGGCAGAGCGTAGCTACGATGTGTTCCGCAATGGCGACACCCTTACACGTCGTTTCCCTGGTCCTCATCAGCCAATGGTTGACATTCCAGCAACCGACTACCGTGTGATTTACTTCATTCCACAGTCGGCTATCAATGCTTATAAGGGCAATCTGGAACAAAATCCAAGTAGTAACTAACACACTTTTGAGAATGACAACTGATGTGTAGCGTGGCTGAAAAGAATCTTCTCAGCCCTTACACATCCTGTTGTCCTCTCTTTTCATCAGCCTAATAATAGGGAGGGCTATATCGTTAGCCTTCAACAAAACTCTTGTAACGTTATTTTTTTAACCCCAATCGGTTATTAGAGCCTAAACATTTTTTGTTTTATTATCGAGTAGATTGTTTGGCTTTGGAACGCAGGCGTAGCGGGCTACGTCAAGTTACAAAGGCAGGCAAGATGCCGATAAGAAAATGAAAGATGTTAGGAAACAATACCATAATATGAAACAAACATATTGTGGTCTAATGATTGATTGGGGTTTAAGGCTTAGTTAGCGGGCTAACTAAGCCTTTTTGATTATTCTTTTGGAGTTCTATTCTATACCTTCTTATCGGTTTATTAGTTACTTTCAGGTACTACAAATGGTCACTACATGAAGTCTATAGCTACAGTAAACTTTATTAATTCATATCCTATAAGAAACCCACAGATCTGAATTTTATTTACATTTACCTTTGATTTATTTACCAAAAACAGCCGAAAAAACGCTTTCCTTACTGCCTTTGTAACTCATTCGTTATAAAAGAGTTACAAAACTGCTTTTCAAAAGGTGCTTAATTGGACTTCAAAAGGGCGTTAGTAAGGGGCTTAAAGGGCATCTTTTGCACGCTAAAAGGACGTTAATTCAAACGCTATTAAGCCTTAATAAAAATCGAGGGGAGGAAAAATATTTACAAAGCAGGTTGCTATTAGTTAATTCGTTGACCACTAAAATCGCTAAAAAGTCTACTTCAACAGATACTGCTTTCTTGACTCAATGATATCTTCCATGTTCTCACTCGCCCATGAAAGGAGGTTATCGATAAGCGGTAGTAGACTTTTCCCTTTCTCCGTAAGCGAATATTCAACGCGGGGAGGTATCTCAGGAAAAGCCTCACGACTGACGAGTCCATCGCCCTCCAACGTCTTCAGCGTTGCTGTAAGCATCTTTTGAGAGATGTCAGGTATATTACGTTGCAGTTCCTTAAAGCGTTGACAATCGTTGTTCTCCAACGTGAAAAGCACCAACATCGACCACTTGTCCCCTACTCTTGATAGTACATTTCTTATAGGACAGTTAGGATAGAGGGCATCTCTGACTTCGTTTCTATTCATACTTATAAATTCTTTAAGTCATATTACTGCACAAAAGTAACTATTATAAGCTAAGGCTCGAACCTTTTAGTGTTAAACTATGTAAAACACGTACCTATTAAGTGCTTTATTATCAGTATTACTTACCTCAAGGTAACTGGCTGACATTTGCGTGCCTACTTGTAGAACAGACTGAAAGTCAATACCTTTGCATCATCAAAACAAACAAAACAATAAAACAAAAAGAATTATGAAAACAGTTGAAACGATCAAGAATGGTAAGAACTTCACAGCAGTAAACGTAGGTAAGCTCAGCGACATCAAGGACTATGTGCTCCCACTTGGAGAGATTGAGATTCCGGGTAAGGTATTCGTTGGTCAGGCATTGCAGACGACAGGTAGCGAACTCTCATTCCAGACTCTTGTACCTGGTCAGGACAGTGGTTTCCTTCATACACACAAGACACACGAGGAACTTTACTTTATCCTCAAAGGTGAAGGTGAGTATCAGGTTGATGGCGAGGTCTTCCCAGTGACTGAAGGTAGTATTATTCGCGTTGCTCCAGAAGGTAAGCGTGCGCTGAAGAATACTGGCAATGACGAGATGTTAATGCTCTGCATCCAGTATAAGGCAAACAGCTTTGCTGAGAATGATGCACCTGTTAGCGATGGTGTGATACTGAATGAAGAACTAAAATGGTAATTGACCCACTATTCCCTACGTGTCCGATACGTAATATCCTTGCAAGGGTATGCGTGCCGGACACGCTTTGCCTTATCCAAACGCTTGGTAGGAAAGGCAGAGCAACTTACGAAGAGTTAAGGCATGACCTGCCCGACTCTCCCCTATCCGCCTCGCTAAATATATTAAAAGAAGATCGGATTATCGTTGAAAGCGACAATCAATACGTCCTTTCAAACATTGGGAAAGAACTCTTTCCACTCATTTCAACGCTCATCACTTGGTGCGAGAGGAATGTTTCCCCATCTCTAAGGCTATAGTTCAAACAAGGTGTAACATTGTATTTAGTGACATTTCAGGCTTCTACAAAACGAAAAGGAGTGAAAGAAAATATCGTTTCTTCCACTCCTTTTTTCTTATATAAATATAGTCTATTAGCTAAAAGACCTACCCTTTGAAAATACAGGATAACAAAAGCACTATAGCTATGTGCTTAATATACTTCCTATCATTTGTCAACTAACACTATGTTATAGCCCCCTTGTCTAATAAGAAATCATAGATGTCTATAAATAAAATACCATCTTCATCCTGATAACGAGGACTATGATCACCAATTATAACCACTTTCTGAAACGAATCATCAATTCTTCTAAGTGATTGTAATTCTTGGTCACGTTTCGTATCATCAGGAATGCTGAAAGCAGACTGGATATAAGCTCTCTTATAACCTTGGTTACAAACAAAGTCTACTTCAAGTATCTTTCTAATCTTCTTCCCATCTTCGTCCTTAGTATTCCAAATGACCTCACCTACATCAACAGCCATTCCACGAGTACGTAATTCATTGTAAATAGCATTTTCCATCAAGTGAGTTTTTTCTACTTGTCTGAAATTAAGAAGCGCATTTCTCAGTCCTAAGTCTTCAAAATAAAACTTAGAAGGCGTATCTATATAACGTCTACCCTTAATATCATAACGTAGAGCGCGTTCAATAATAAATGCATCTTGTAAGTAATCAATATAAACTTTAATGGTATCTTGACTAATCGCACTTTTCTTTACTGTTCGGAAAGTATCAGCAAGCTTTCTTGGATTAGTCAAGCCACCCACTGTAGAAGCTAACGTGCTTATGAGTTCTTCAAGATCACCATCTAATTTTATATCATAACGCTCCTTGATATCCTTTAAATAAGTATGCTTAAACAAGCTTTTTAAATAGACGACTTTCTCTTGAGCGGAAGTCATTGTGACTACTTGTGGTAATCCACCATAAGTCATATACTCTATCCAAAGATTCTCTACAGATTCATCTGGTCTTGCATCACGTATTTCAAGAAAAGAAAGAGGATGTACTTTAATCTCTAATCCACGACCGCGAAACCCAGTTACTATATCCTTAGATAAGAAACGAGCATTAGAACCTGTAACATATAGATCAGCATTCTTTACCTGTAAGTACGAATTAAGTACGTCCTCAAAATCACTAACAAGTTGCACTTCATCAAGTAAAACATAATGCATCTGATTATCCTTCAATCTACTATCAATGTATTCAAGTAACTTATCAGGGTCTCTTAACACTTTGTTTCTGCGGTCTTCAAGATTTACCATAACAATGTGTTCATCACTCACACCTTCAGCTTTTAGAGCCTCAGAGAATAACCTGAAGAGAAGATATGATTTACCACATCTCCTCATACCAGTAATGACCTTAATCATTCCATTATGTCTCAAATCCATCAATCGTTTGAGTAATGCATCACGTCTTATCTCCATTCTATTCTATATTTTTGCACCTATCCGCATTTTTATCGACTACAAATGTAATCAATTATTGAGATAAAAGCAAATCTATTTTAAGATAATTCTAACGTATGAAAGGAAGAATCTGCTTTGTGTTACATACATAAATAAAAGACTTCATGCACTATATAGCTGAAATAGAACGACGAGTGGATGCAAATATGATTCGAACGGATTATAGACAGTTAGCAAGAACGCAAAAAAGATAGGGAACGACAAATTGTGATTCCCTATCTTTTTATTTATCAAATGACTATAATAAGCCCTTTACTTCTCTAACACTTTAAACTCAGCACCTGTTGCGAAGTCCTGACCAGACTGCTCACTGAGCGCTGTCAGACGGACGAAGCGAGCCTTAACTGGTGTGGTGAGGAAGATAGTCTTTTCCTTTCTGTTGTTCTCAAACTCACCTTCAGCAACAGCCTTACCCCATGTCTTGCCATCGTTGCTTACCTGAATGCTGTACTTCTTGATGTTACCATTGTTACTGTCCTGACGTGGGAGGTAGGTGAAACCCTTGATAGTTTTCATACCACCACAGTCGAAGTCAACCCAGTGTGGGTAGTTAGCCACCGTAACAGAATACATTGTATGCCAGTAGCTGCTTGGATTTCCATCAGTAAGGTGGCTTGCGTCACCCTCACCACTCTCCTGACTTGAAGCGAAGACCACTGACAATGGGATGCTCTCGATGCGTGAGAAGGTCTGAGAAGCTACAAGCCAATCATTCTCCTGCGCCCAAGCTGAGATAGTACCGCCATCGCGCAAGTTAACAGGACCAGTGTACTTCACTGCCTTCTTGCTGTCATTAACACGATAGTAGATATCGCCCTTCGCACCATTGGCGTTGATTGTCACATTGCCCTCACCGTCACGTACGATGGTAAGTGGTGTGGCACCGTTAAGACTTACATTCGCATTGCTAACGAGGTCGTTGGTCTTAACAGAGTTCATCGGACGAATCATATAACCGAAGGTGTGTGGCGTTGCCATTACGCGGTCGTGCATCAACGGACCACCCTGTCCACAACTGTTACCACCAAGACCAGTGATTGCCATGTCAAGATGCAAATATGTATATTCGCTCTGAGGTAATTCGTGTGGATGGTTAGCCATTGCGATGGAATTATCCGACCAAGGAAGTGCTGAGAAACTCATCTTATCCTTAGCCACGAAGACAGCACCATAGAGGCCATTGTTACCGTCATTGCCTGCAAGTGAGAGCCAACGAGTATCCTGATGATTACCCGTATCCTGTGGCTTAGGGAAGGCAACGAACTCATCCTCAACATCCTGCTGCTCGTAGATACCAATCATCTGACCTGTCTTACGGTCTGGATAGTTGTCAATAGTACCACGACCATAGTAATTCAACAGGCTGAGAGCCTTTGGAACACGTATGGTATAACCTAACTTAGCGAGTGCCAGATTAGGCTTATTACTTGTTATTGCGCTCTCGCACTCGATGCTACCGTCAGGGAAGATGGTATAAACCACCTGCGTATTAAAGCGGAAGTCATCCTTATCGAATGGCTTTTCCTTGTATTCGATGAGCTTCTTCCAGTTGGCATTGCCACCCTCAAGGCGATAACCATAAGGTGCTTGTGACTCAACATTGAACACAACAGAAACAGAACCGTCAGCATTTGCGTGGGTTGTATAGTTGGTACACTTATGCTGCAGGTTATTCAAACCGTTTGCATACCAAGCTTCGTAAGCCCAGTTGTCATTGTTAACCCATGCACGGAAAGCGTTCAACTCTGGTCCACAACCGTCTGCAATGATAGTCTTACCATCATACTGAAGGTTATAAATCGTACCCTTTGTGAGGTCGAATGTCGTTGTGAAGGTCTTGCCAGAGAAGACTATCTTATTGTCCTTTACGGCAGACATCATCACCTTACCTGCTGCAGCGATTGCTGGGCGAGCCGCTGCTGCCTGTACAGGCAACTGCTCTTCAGCCTGAACATATCCTGCCTTTGCCCATGGCATGTCATGCTTGAGGCGATAGGTAATGTGGAGGAGGTACTCCTTATTTGGGTCAAGACCCTCGTTGAGTCCTGAGATTGTAATGCTCTTATGACTTCTTGCTGGTACACTACCAAGCTCAAGGTCGCCCTTCTTAACGGTTACACCATCAGCTGTCAGGCTATAAGACATTGCATAACCACTGAGGTCATCAGAGTAGTAGTTTTTATTGAATACATCCAAAGTAGCTGTCTTAGCGTCCTTCCAACTTGTACCAATATATTGGTAAACCTTCTTCACCTCATAATACTGTGGCTTTGGAGTCTCATCACCGAAGATAACACCATTCATAACAAACTGTCCATCGTTAGGCGTATCACCGAAGTCACCACCATAAGCGAGGTAACGCTTGCCATCCTTTGTGTAGTTGTACATACTCTGGTCAATCCAGTCCCAGATAGCACCACCCATAAAGAAGTTCGTAGACTCCATTGCCTCCCAGTAGTCAACGAGGTTACCTACAGCGTTACCCATTGAATGGGCATACTCTGAGATATGGAAAGGATACTTGATACCCATCTTACCCTTCACCGCATCACGGGTCCAAGCAATACTTGGATACTGGTTAGAACCCATGTCAACGATGTCGTTGTTGCGCTCATACTGTACTGGTCTTGAAGCATCGTAAGCCTTCAGAGAGTCGTAGGCTACAACAAAGTTATGCCCCGGTCCTGCCTCATTACCCAAGCTCCAGATAACGATTGAAGGCTGGTTGACAAGCTGGTGCGTCATTGCCATTACACGATCAACGTGTGCTGCTTGGAACTCTGGCACATGTGAAAGCGATGCCTTGCCATAGAAGTACTCATGGCTCTCGATGTTTGCCTCGCTCTCTAAGTAGATACCATATTTGTTGCAGAGATAATAGAAGTAAGGATCATTAGGATAATGGGAGGTACGTATGTGGTTGATATTCGCACGCTTCATCAGCATAATCTCATGTTCCATCTGCTCACGAGAGATAACCTTACCTGTCAACGGGTTGGTATCGTGGCGGTTAACACCCTTGAGTTTCACTGGCTTACCATTGATATAATAATATCTTCCAGCCAAACCGAACTCGTCCTGACTTGCTGGTGTATCCTTAATCTCCACCGTACGGAAACCAGTTTGGAAACTTATCGTTTCAAGAACTTTCTTTCCTTGCATCAACTCACCAACGAGAACATAGACATTAGGCTCTTCTGCTGTCCATGCTGCCGCATTGTTCACTGTGAGCGTCTGTCGAACGTCAGCCTGTCCCTTACTGTTACAAACGGTCTTTGCCTTTGCATCCTCGAAGGTTGCCACCAACTCGTTGTCATCAGCAAAGAGTCTATTCTTATAGATACTCCAACGCAGATGTAAGTCTTTCGCATTCTTTGTAGTGAGGTTCTGCAGTGTTGTGTTAAGGTTTACAGTCCCCTTGCCGTCTGTATAGGAAGGGATAGCCTTCACATCAGCAATATGTACCTTCGGAGTAGCTGTTACGCTGACATTACGGAAGATACCTGGCAAGCGGAACATATCCTGTGCCTCAAGGAAACTACCGTCTGACGAACGATAAACCTCTACTGCTACCTCGTTCTTTCCCTTAGTGATATAAGGGGTAATATCGAATTGTGCCGTATTGCGTGAGTTCTTTGAGAATCCTACGTAACGACCGTTAATCCACAAATAGAAGAATGAGTCTACACCATCAAAGTTGAGATAGACCTCCTTACCGTTCCAAGTTGCTGGGATATCAAAGCTTCTTCTAAACGAACCTACCTCATTACGATATTCGTAAGTGGTGTAGTTCTTTGGCGGTTCACGCATAACGCCCTTCTTCCAGTCGCCCGGTTCGATGTTATATTTGAAGATAACCCACTGATTCACATAGATTGGCACACCATACTTCAGTGTTCCATCTTTCTGAATACCTGCCATATTCCAGCTTACTGGCACCTGCAAACGGTCCCACTTGCTGTCATCATACCCCTTTGTGAAGAAGTCTTTTGGACGTTCATCAGGGTTCTTTGAGAAGTGGAAACTCCATTCTCCGTTGAGAGAAAGGTAATCCTTAGCAAACTCTGGTAATACTTTTCTTGCCTCGTCAACCGAAGAGAAAGAAGAGAATAGCGCACGAGCTGGCAGTTTGTTATAACCCAGTGCACCAGGTGACTGCCATTCATTGCCTGTTGGTGCTGTTGCCTGACCGAAGAGATAGCCTCCAGTAGGATAGTCATCAGCCTGCATAGGCGCAGCTGTTAATGACGATAATAATAAACCGATTAAAAATTGTTTATGCATAATAGTTAGGTGTTATATTCTGTCTTATCTGTCTCTGACTGCCTTCTTCAAGGTTTCTCCAAAGACGCTATGAGGTTGTTACTCAGCATGCAGACCTCACTTCTTTTATCAATGTAGGCAAAGTTAATAAAAAAAAACAAATAAGCAATAGGAAAGGGAGGATATTACGTAAATAATACACTCTTGGGCAAGTGGACAAGGAAACGAGTGGACAAGTGAACAAGTTGCTTGTATCAAAGACAAAGTAACATAGTAAGTGGGCAAGGAAACGAGTTGACTGTAAAGAAAGACAGAGTAACAAGGGAAGTTGACAAGGGAACGAGTTGATTGCGGAGGAAGTCAAAGGAACAGGGGGTAAAGGCTTACTATATATGGGGTGAGAAGGGGTTGAAAAAAGCAAGAGACTAATACACTTCTTACAAGAAGAGTTTAGTTTTCATTTGCTGTCACTTTTAACACGTCAAGTAATCACACTGTAAACTAATAAGTTAGACGAGATCTTCGAGTGATAGCAGTGACAGCAAAGTTTGTTTTATAGAAATACATTGAGAAAACAATGCAACATGAGGGGTGACACACTAAACAAGTGAACGGGTTGACAAGTTAACAGGTTGCTTGTGGAGAGTACGAGACAACATGAGAACTCGGTTTCCGTTATGCCACTAAATCTATAACAAGTCACAAGGAGCAACGACTTTCTGATTTGGGTCCATACCACGTCTTTTCATTAGTTTACCAAGTCCGAAGATATGATAAGACTTGATAGGCTTGGGCGTAGCGAGTTGAATACCAAACTGATCCTTATAGATGTCGTATATAAGTTCTGAACAATAATACTTGTCATTATTAAACTAAAAGGCTAAATCATAACGCTTACCAAGGTATTTAGCGTACTTAATTTTGACAGGTTTGTTCAGTACTCGTCTTCTCTTATACCTTCCCATCTTACCCCTATCAATCCATTTTTTAGTGGAGTGACCTTGACAACATTAGAGGCTTCAAGCACATAGAGTTTTCCTTCCTTTTCCACAATCACACCGCAATGTGACCACGGAGAATTAGTTGCTAATTGAATAAAAGGCGACTGACGACTTTGCGATACTTGAAAGATTAAGTCTCCCTCCTTAAAATCATTCGTCACTCTTGGAGTTCGCTGCGCATACAATGCAATAGCAACCAATAGCAACATGATTATTGTCTTAAACTTTTTCATTATTATTCTGTTATTCTTTGACTTACAAGGACTCTAAAAACATATTTTCCATTATTTAGGAGTAGCCGTAAAGCGATTGTAAAGGTAATGATTCTAAAGCAGAATGTCAAGCGGAGCAGACTTCTTCTTATAAGCTACTCTCTG
>ERZ773063.734-NODE-734-length-20837-cov-23.391396_pt1 | contig 20837 bp, 18 predicted proteins | sample MGYA00580625_ERZ773063 | MGnify/ENA primary metagenome ERZ773063 (study PRJEB29015, sample SAMEA2738022) | human oral metagenome | biome: human oral; feature: human-associated habitat; material: dental | place: China | collected 2042 ... | reverse complement strand
ACAGCATCTTTGTTCTCGTCAAACCGAAGGATGCGGCAGAGGAGATTGTTGCGCGTATTCAGGAACTCATTCGCTGAAGGGAGAGGGAGATCTTATGCTGCAGAGTCTTCGCGTATGGAATTTTGCCCTGCTTGAGGAGGTTTTCGTCGAGTTTGGTGCGGGACTCAACATCCTCACGGGGGAGACCGGTGCGGGTAAATCCATCCTGATCGATGCACTCGGAGCAATTCTCGGGCAGCGCGTCTCGAGCGATGCTATTCGCAGCGGTGCGGATGCCCTGCGCGTTGAGGCGGTATTTTCGCTCGATGAGAGCGATGCGGAACTGTGCGCCCTGCTCGCAGAGCAGGAAATCGAATGCGAGGATGAACTCATCATCTTGCGCAAGATTGCACGGACGGGCAAGGGCTCGATCCTCGTCAACGGCAGTCATGTCACACTTACCTTTCTCAAAAAAATTGCTCCGTATCTCGTGGATATCCACGGGCAGAACGAGAACCTTGCCCTGCTGCGTGAGGACGCACAGCGCAATCTGCTTGAGGGCGGGGACAGTGATCTGCGTACGCGTCTTGCGGCGTATACACAGGTCTATGCGGACTGGAAGGAAAAGACGCGCCTCAGAGAGGAGCGTGCGGAGGAGATTGAGGGCATCGGTGAGCGTCTGGACTTACTGCGCTGGCAGGAAAAGGAGATCGCCGAGGCAGAGCTGACGGTGGGCGAGGACGAAGAACTCGAGACGGAGATCCGCCGTCTCTCCCATGCGGAGCGTTTGGTCGAAAACGCTGCCGAGGCGGCGAGTTTGCTCAGCGAGGATGGGGAGGAGGGGATCGCCGTCCTGTCCGCGCTCGCCCGTGTCACACATGCACTTGATGAGGTTGCGCGCTATGATGACGCACTCGCGAACGCGCAGAATATGATCGAGGAGGCATACATCTCCCTACAGGAGGCATCCTATGAGGTGCGCGACTACCTCGATGGCATCGATGCCGATCCCGCCCGGCTCGACCGCATCCAGACACGCATGGATGTGATCGACCGCCTCAAAAAGAAATACGGCGGGACGATCCCCGATATACTCGAACGCCTTTCTTCCGTTCGCGGTGAATTGGAAAGCCTCGATAACTACGATGTGGACATGGCGCAGCTGGACAAGGAAATCGGCACACTCCGCAAACAACTGAAAAACCTTGCGGCGGAGCTCACCGTACGCAGACAGGAGGTCGGTGCGGCACTTTCCGTCGACATTGCGCGTGAACTCCAGGGGCTCGGCATGGCAAAGGCGCGTTTCCGCATTGTCGTGACCCCTGCAGAGAAATACACAAGCCGCGGTGCAGACAGCCTCGCCATGCTCTTTTCAGCAAATGTGGGCGAGGAGGAGAAGCCCCTTGAAAAGATCGCCTCGGGCGGCGAGCTCTCGCGCATTGCTCTTGCCATCAAATCCATTGTCGCCGCACGCGATACAGGCGGGACGAGCATGGTGTTCGATGAGATCGACACGGGGATCGGCGGGCGCACCGCCCAGATGGTCGCCGAGCGCATCGCCTTCGTCGCACACTACAAGCAGGTTCTCTGCATCACGCATCTGCCGCAGATTGCGTGTATGGCGGACAACCATCTCTACATCGCAAAGTGTGTCAAGGGCGACGCAACTGTGACACAGGTGACTGCGCTCTCTGATGAAGAGCGCGTGCGCGAGATCGCGCGCATGGCATCCGGCGATGATGTCACCGAGGCGGCACTTGCAAACGCACGCGAAATGCTTGCAGGTGCGGAGAAGAAGAAGGCAGGATTTCAGAAGAAGTCGAAGACAAAGAATTGAGAGGTATACCGTGAAGAGATGCGGAATGAAGCGTATCTTGATTGCAGGACTCGCGGCATCATCGCTCTGTATGGGCAGTGTCCACGCAGAGCCAATGGCACAGCAAATGCCGTCACCGCTCGCTGCATATACGAGCGTGCGTGACGCGTGGGCGGTCGCAGGGCTTCCTGTCTATACGCCGACCCTCCTGCCCGTCGGCTATGTGCAGAAGGATATCATCGTCATCGATAAGAGCCTCGCCGAGATCTTCTACCGCAATGAGGCGGGCAAAGAAATTTTGTTTCGCATGGCGAAGGGCAATGCGGACATCAGCGGCGACAATACAGTCTATGAGGTCAATCAGATTGTGCAGATCGGTCGCCAGTACATTCGCGTCAGGGGGACGGAAAAGCTCGTCAACCTCGCTCTCTGGTCGCGCGGCGGCTATACCTTCTCCCTGTCGTTCGAGGAGCCAATTCCTATCGTAGCCGTACAGGCCATCGTCAGTACGATTCCGTGGAACTGACTGATTATGGTGTAACCGGAACAAAAAAATACTGCATGATTTTTCTTCATGCAGTACCGTTGTGTAGTGAAATAATTATGACTCGGGGAATGCAACAACAAGCATCATTTTGAACGGTGTGTCATTTGCCGCATAGACCGAGTGCGGGTGATTGGCCGGCATGACAATGCTCTCACACGCTTTGAGTGTATAGGTCTCATCGTCAATCTTGATGATGCCCTCGCCGTCGAGAGCTGTGACGAGTGCATCGCCCTTTGACTCGTGCGTGCTGATGCCCTCTCCCTTTGCAAAGGCAAAGAGGGTGACGCCAAGCCCCTTGTTCTGGACGAGCGTCTTGCTTACGACCTGCCCTTCTGCGTATGCGACTTGATCCTTGAGCAGAAGTGTCTGCTGGTGCTGGATATTGTTCAGGATTGCCATATTGTTTCCTCCTTATGTGTTTTGGAATTTATGTGCATAGTATACATGGAATGCACACAAAAGAATGTGACCGAAGCCACAATTCCGAGAGAAATACTCGGAATTTGAGAAAATCAAAAATTTTTTCGGTTGTCAAACGTGAACCTTTGTCCTATAATAGTGAACAGGTTATTTTAGGGATTCGAGTATCGGACAAAGGAGGATGGCGTTGGATCGCAGTGCAGTGATAGATACGGTGCAGAAGCTTGTCGATGCGCCGTCGGTCTACGAAGGACTGAAGGCGAAAGCAGAGGTGTTCCTGAGAGCGGTGGACACGCCGCAGGAAAAATCTGCGTTTCAGGGACTCATTGATGAAATAAAGAGCGATGTGCTGACAATTGATCAGCTCATCAGCTTCACAGAGTCACCGGATGGTGTCGCGCTGTTCGGCGCGCAGAGAGCAGGAGAGTATAATGCTGCGGCAAAGCAGGCGAAGGAGCAGGGGGAAGATACCTGTATATGCCCTGCGTGTCAGGCAGGTAAAGAAATCCTTGCGAATCAGGCGGCAATCGCCTAACAGAATGTATGGAAAGGAGCTGTTGCACGAATGCTTTCGTGTAACAGCTTTTTTGTGAGAAGTGAATATATGATCGTTGCGGATGTCTATATCAACATTCCGATCAAGAGCATACAGCAGGAGTTCACCTATGTTTTGCCGGAGGTGTTGGGACAGGTCGATGTGGGCTGGCGGGTCTTCGTTCCCTTCGGAAATGTGCGCAAGGAGGGGTTCGTCACTCGTGTGCGCCCTTACGATCCTGTGCGGGACGGGGACCATGCACTGAAGGAGATCATTGAGGCGGTGGATGAGGAGGCGTGGTTTTCGCCCGAACTCCTTGTCGCTGCACAGGAACTTGCAGATTTTTACCTCTGCTCGGCAGCGGAGATCATGCGCCTCTTCATGCCGGGTAAGAGTGGGTTGCGTATTTTCTCTGTCTATTCGGCGGCGGAGAATGCGGATGCATCACATTCCGTCCTATCTGATGTGAATGCGTGTGCTGTTTACAAGTATTTATGCGAGAAGGGCAGTAAGCGCATGGCGGAGCTGCGCCGTGCCCTGCCGGAGACGGCAGTGGAGGAGGGCGTGGAAAAACTCCTGCGCTGCCATCTTGTGCGCAAGGAGTATCACGCTGATAAACGCGATCGCGCGCGCTATGAGAAATACTATACGGCGGGAGCGATCACAGATGAACTGCTCGCTGGCCTTGCTCGCAAGCCCGCACAGGTACGGGCACTTGTTCTCTTCCGGGAGAAGCCTGAGTATGCACGCGCAGAGCTTGATGAAAAGGGCGTCTCCTTGGCAACGATCAAGCATCTTGTTGCAGCAGGGTATCTGACGGAGCACTTGCGGCGCAAACTTCGTTCCAGTTATGGAGCAGGGACGGAGACCATGCGTGCGGAGGAGTTGACTGCGGCGCAGCAGACGGCTGCTGATGCGCTGCGCGCAGGAATTGCAGCGGGCGGCTTTCGGGGCTTTCTGCTGCACGGTGTGACGGGCAGCGGCAAGACACGCGTCTACATTGAGACGGCGCGCGCTGTGCGCGCGGTAGGACGACAGGTTATCGTGCTTGTTCCTGAGATCGCGCTCACAGGTCAGCTCATCACGGCATTTCAGGAGGTATTCACGGACGACATCGTCGTCCTGCACAGTCAGCTTTCGCACGCGGAGCGCAATGATTCGATCTTTCGCGTGCGGCGCGGGGAGGCGGGCATCATCATCGGTGCACGCTCCGCCCTCTTCACACCCGCGCATGATGTCGGTGCGATCATCCTCGACGAGGAACAGGATATGTCCTACAAACAGGATGAGTCGCCGCGCTATCATGCGCGGGTGGTCGCGGAGATCCTTGCGCGGCGGCATGGGGCGATCCTCGTGCTCGGCAGTGCGACGCCGTCGCTCGAGTCATATACGCGTGCCCAGACGGGGGAGTTGACGCTCCTTACGATGCCTGAACGCATCGGCAGTCAGCCGCTGCCGCAGGTGCGTGCCGTTGATATGCGCGAGGAGCTGCGGCGGGGACGGCGTACGATTATCTCGCTTGCTCTGCGCGAACTCCTGACGGAGACCCTTGCACGTCATGAGCAGGCAATCATCATGCTGAACCGGCGCGGTTATTCCACCTTCATCATGTGTCGCTCCTGCGGCGCAGTGATTACGTGCAAGGAGTGCTCACTGCCGCTCGTCTATCATGCCAACGGCGCACTCCTTTGCCATCACTGTGATCTGCGTGCTCCTGTTCCGGAGGTCTGCCCCAAATGTGGGAGCCGTTACATCAAATACTTCGGTTCGGGTACGGAAAAACTCGAGGAGGAACTGTCCCAGCTCCTCCCTGAGGCGCGTCTTGTGCGCATGGATCGCGATACGACGGGGCGCAAACTTGCGCATACGGAGATTTTGACGCAGTTCCGCAGACGTGATTTCGACATTCTCCTCGGCACGCAGATGGTGGCGAAGGGGCATGACCTGCCAGGTGTGCAGTCCGTCGGCATCATCAGTGCAGACGCGAGCCTGAACCTGCCGGATTTTCGTGCGGCGGAGCGCTGCTTTATGCTGATCACACAGACGGCGGGACGCGCGGGACGGCATGGGGCACGCGGCGAGGTCATCGTGCAGACGTACAATCCGGAGCACTATGCCGTTCGTACCGCCATGCGGCAGGACTACAAGGCGTTCTATGCGCAGGAGATTGAACTGCGCCGCGAGCTGTTCTATCCGCCGTTCAGCCGTCTCGTAAAGCTTCTCTTCCACGACACGAGCCGCGAGCGCGCATGGAACAATGCACAATCCTTTGTCACTGCTGCACAAAAGGAATGTGCAGGTCAGGCGGGGTGCTCCGTGATCGGTCCCTCGCCTGCATTGATTGCGAGAGAACGAAACGAATATCGTTTCATTGTGCTCATCAAGACAGATGCACTTGCAGACATACAAATGTATTTGCGTCGACAAGGGATTCATCTGCGCGATGATGTTGCCATTGATATCGATCCTATCGTAATTTTTTAAAAAGTAATATAAAAAACTATTGAATATAATTGTAAATCCTGTTAATCTGGAAATAGAAGGAAAGACTGATGAAATGCGAAGCGGCACGAATCATTTTTCTTCAGAGCAATGGAGGAATGACTTCCTATGGTGACGATTCTCGGACGGGCAAAGATCAATTTGACGCTCGATATTCTGGGGCTTCGGGACGATGGGTATCACGAGATCGCGACAGTGATGCAGTCACTTGCACTCGCAGATACGCTCACGCTTACACGGCAGGAAGAGGGGATCACACTGACCGTGGATTTGCCGGGACTGGAGGCAGATGAGCGTAATCTAGCCCATCGCGCGGCGGCACTCATTATGAATGAGTGTGGGGTCCGCAACGGTGTCCACATTGCAATCACGAAGCGCATTCCTGTTGCAGCGGGGCTTGCGGGAGGCAGTGCCGACGCGGCGGCAGCGCTGCGTGGAATGAATGAACTCTATGAACTGGGGCTTTCAGATGAATGTCTCTGTGACCTCGGTGCAAAGCTTGGGTCTGACATTCCCTTTTCTCTCATGGGGGGCACAGTGCTTGCGACGGGGCGCGGTGAGGCTCTGCAAAGTCTCACGGATTTTCCGCAGACATTTGTTGTACTTGCAAAGCCTCCGGTCGCCGTATCGACGCCATGGGCGTATCGTAGCTACGACGCTCATCCGCCGGAATATCATCCGGACAATGCGGCGTTCATCGAGGCGCTTGCGCGTGGCGATAGAGAATCCTGTGCGCAGCTCATCTCGAATGTACTGGAGCCTGTAACGGAGGCGGCGCATCCTGTGATCGGGGACTATCGTGTGCGTATGTTGACGCATGGAGCTATCTGCGCCATGATGTCGGGCAGCGGTCCGACGGTGTTTGGTCTCTTTGCGGATGAACGGACAGCGGCAGACGCAGCAGAGGCTTTTCGCAGGGAGACGGACGCTGCGGTATATCTGACACGCACCGCAGGCAGATATGGTCAGCAGTAGAACCAGAGGGATAATATGCAAGGAAAACTATCACCAGTAGTTGTGAACAGCTACCAGCCGCTTCGTGAAATTGTCTGTGAAGTTCTGCGTGATGCCATTCGCAGTGGCATCCTAAAGCCCGGTGAATGGCTGAAGGAAAACGATCTCGCGGACGAACTGCTCGTTAGCCGTACACCCGTACGAGAGGCGATTCGAAAGCTCGAACAGGAGGGGTATGTCGTTACTGTGCCGCGGCGTGGGGCTTATGTTGCGAGCGTATCCATCCGCGATATCAATGAGATCTTTGAGATTCGTGCAGCACTTGAGGCGCTCGCCTGTGAACTTGCGGCGGAACGAATCACTGATGAGGAACAGGAGCGCTTGGAACGGCTGCTTGTCGCCATAGGTCGTGCGATTGAGGAGCACGATATGGAGCGTATTGTGCGAACGGACATTGAGTTTCACGAACTCCTCTATCAGGCAGCACGCAATGAGCGTCTGCTTGCAATCATTGGCAATTTGCGTGAACAGCTGACACGGTTTCGCACGATTTCCATGTCTTATCCGGGGCGTCTCAAGGCGACTCTCGAAGAGCATCGTGCGATTGTCGATGCGATCGGCACAGGTGATGCCCGCCATGCACGCAAGGTTGGTGCCAAGCACATGGAGAACTCGGAACAGACCTTGCTTTACGCTATTGAGGAACAGGAAAAAAAGACAGGTACAACCATAGTGAAGCGCAAGAGCAAAAAGAGTAAGGAAGCTGAGGAATAGATGCTTTCAGAGAACGGGAGGAGCATAATGTTGGATTTTATTACAGTCATACTGGCAGCAGGAAAAGGCACACGTATGAAATCCAAGCTGCCGAAGGTGCTGCATCGTGCTGCAGGAAAGGCAATGCTGCAGCACGTCATTGATGCAGCGGATGCAGCCGGTGCACGGCGGAATATTGTGGTTACGGGCTTTGGCGGAGAGGTCGTTCGTGAGACCATTGGAGACAGTGTTGAGTATGTCGAGCAGCGTGAACAGCTGGGCACAGGACATGCCGTACTGCAGACAAAGGAGCTGCTTGCGGGGGAGCATGGGACGATCATGGTGCTCTGTGGGGATACGCCGCTCCTGACCGCAGAGCTTCTGGCGCGTTTCCACGAGGAGCACGTACATGCGGGTGCGAAGGCGACGGTACTCACGGCGATCATGCCGAATGCGAAGGGCTACGGGCGCATTGTTCGCCGTGAAAGCGGCGAAGTGCTGAAGATTGTTGAGCACAAGGATGCAACGCCGGAGGAGCGTGAGATTCACGAGGTCAATGCGGGAATTTACTGTTTTGACGCACAGGCACTTTTCTCTGCGCTTACAAAGGTGACGAACGACAACGCACAGGGCGAATACTATCTCCCAGATGTGCTCAGCATTTTGCGTGACGAGGGAGAGAAGATTTGGGCGGTTGTCGCGGACAACTACGAAAGTACGCTTGGCATCAATTCGCGCAGCCAACTCGCCGTGGCAGAGCGGATTTTGCGCCGCCGTAAGGTCGAAGAACTCATGGCGGACGGTGTCACAATCATTGATCCGCATACCACATTCATTGATGCAGAGGTGCGCATCGGTATGGATACGGTCATCTACCCCTTTACCTTTTTGGAAGGGGTTACGGTCATCGGCGAGGACTGCGTGATTGGACCGCATGTGCGCTTTCAAGACATGGTCATTGGAGATAATGTCAAGGCGCATTACGTCTACGCGCATGATTCGGAGGTCGGGAGCGATGTAGATCTTGGGCAGTTCAACCACATTCGCCCGGACAGTCTCATTGGCGCAGGTGTGAAGATGGGAAATTTCGTTGAGGTCAAGAACTCTGGCATTGGGGCAGGATCGAAATTGCCGCATCTTTCCTACATCGGTGATTGCGATATGGGTACGGGGGTCAATATGGGCTGCGGTACAATTACTGTCAACTATGACGGAAAGAATAAATATCGTACCGTCATCGGCGATAATGCTTTTGTCGGGTGCAACTCCAACCTCGTCGCCCCTGTTACGGTGGGAGAGAATTCATACATTGCGGCAGGGTCTACCATTACGCGCGATGTTCCCACGGGAACGCTTTCGGTGGCACGTGCACGTCAGAAGGAAATTGAGGGCTGGCACGACAAACGAAAATGAGATTTGCACATGATCTTTGTGTATGGCGTCGCACACGTTGAAAAAGACCGGGAACGCCCTTCCAAAAATAAACAGCGCGTGTTATACTATATATAAATTTGTGTATTCTGTTTATAGTGACGCATCTGCTTTTTAGGAGGAACAGAGAGATGAGCTTTCCGACCGACAACGTGTGCATTCTGACAGGGAATGCGAATCCGAAGTTGGCAAAGGATATTGCGGATCGCATCGGTATACCGCTTTGCGAGGCTTTCGTCGGACAATTCAACAATGGTGAAATCCAGGTCATGATCGAAGAGAGTATTCGCGGAAAGGATATCTTCATCATCCAGTCGACGAGTTTTCCTGTGAATGACAATCTCATGGAACTGCTGATTCTCACAGATGCGTGCAAACGTGCATCCGCTCACAGTATTACTGCGGTTGTTCCATATTATGCTTATGCACGCCAGGATCGCAAAACGCGCGGACGTGAACCAATCTCTGCGAAACTGGTTGCCAATCTCATGACAACGGCGGGGGTGACCCGTGTGGTCACGGTCGATCTTCATGCAGGACAGATTCAGGGGTTTTTCGATATTCCCGTGGATCATCTTGCCGCAGCTCCGGTTCTTGCCAGTTATTTCCGTGACCAGGAGATTGAGGATCTCGTTGTCGTTTCTCCTGATCTCGGCGGTGTTACACGTGCGCGCATCATGGCGGATTTCCTCCATGCACCGATTGCCATTATCGAGAAGCGTCGTCCGCGTCCTGGCTGCGCAGAGGTTATGAACCTCATCGGCGAGGTTGAGGGCAAGACTGCGCTCCTCATCGATGATATTGTTGATACGGCAGGTTCTCTCTGTGAGGGGGCAAAGGCTTTGAAGGAACGTGGGGCAAAGCGTGTGCTCGCAGCGTGTTCGCATGCAATCCTAAGCGATCCTGCAATCGAGCGTCTCAATGCTTCCGTGATTGATCAGCTTGCGATCACCGATTCCATTCCGATTCAGCCGGAGAAGCAGTCCAATAAACTCGTCACACTCTCTCTCGCACAATCCCTTGCGGATGTTATTGTGCGGATTCAAAGCCACCGTTCGGTGAGTCTGCTTTTTAACCATCATTAAGCAGCCCCGCAGACAGAGAAAAAGAGGCGTCTAAGGGGCGTCTCTTTTTTATGGAAGAACTGATAAATTCAGCTGTGCCAATTTGACGGACTTCATTTTATCAGCGATTTCTATATTTTTTGCAGGAGTACATTATGCACGTCGTCATCATTGGTTCGGGGCCTGCCGGTATCTCCGCCGCACTCTATGCGCGGCGCAGCGGTGCCGATGTGACAGTCGTCACGAAGGGGGGAGGCGCACTTGGAAGCGCAGCGTTGATTGAAAACTTTTACGGCTTTCCCGAGCCAATTACGGGGACGGAACTCGAACGACGCGGCATTGAGGGAGCAACAAGAATCGGTGTTCGCTTCGAGAAGGACGAAGCAATGGCAATTCACATGACAGACGGAGAGCGTGGGTTTTGTATTGAGAGTGTGCGACAATGTTATGAAGGGGATGCGGTCATTCTTGCGGCAGGTTCTCAGCGTAAAATAATTTCTGTGCCCGGGATTCGTGCGTTCGAGGGGCGTGGTGTTAGTTTTTGTGCAATCTGTGACGCATTTTTTTACCGTGGAAAAACGGTTGCTGTCATTGGTGCGGGAGACTATGCCCTGCATGAGGCTCAGATTCTACAACCGCACGTATCGAAAATCTCCATACTGACGAATGGAGCGGAACCGTCCTTTGATACTACGGAGGGTATTTCCGTGGAGAAACGATCCATATCGTGTATTGAGGGGGATCGCCGCGTTCGTCAGATTGTCTTTGATGATGGTTCACAGATGCCAGTGGATGGCATCTTTATGGCGATTGGTACGGCAGGAAGTGTGGAGCTTGCACGCAAGCTGGGCGTAATGCTACATGAAGGAGCAATTCTTGTGGGAAAAGAAATGGAGACCAATGTCCCAGGTATCTATGCCGCAGGAGACTGCACGGGCGGTCTCCTGCAAATTGCCAAGGCCGTCTATGAAGGAGCCACGGCTGGACTTGCGGCTGTGCGTTATCTGCGAAAATAATAAAATATAGGAAAGAGAAAAAGGGGGGGTGAACATGCCGGAGGATGTTGCGGAACGCTGTCATTTTAGAGATTATATCAAGCAATTTGAGCTGTGGAACGCATTGACCGATGCGCAGAGAGAAAATCTGATCTCTCATACGCGGTTCAGTTGTTGTGCAAAAGGAGGCTTTGTTTATCGAGGTTCGCTTGCGCAGGCGGGGACGCTTCATATCATTTCCGGATCTTTGCGTGTTTACATTCTCTCGGAGGAGGGGCGGGAATTTACGCTTTATTTCCTGCGCGATGGAGATGTTGGACTCCTTGCGAGCACCTCATCTCTCGGTTCGACTTCCTGTGATATTTCGATTGAGGCGGCTCAAAATACTGTATTGTTTATTTCGGATACGGCGGTTGTACGCGGCATTCTGGAGGAAAATATTCCCGTGCGTGCGCGTGCTTATGAGCATGCAGTCATTCGTCTCTCTGAGATGTTGTGGAAATTTCGGCAGATGATCTTCACTTCGGCAGATCGACGGCTTGCTAAGTTTCTGCTTGCAGAATCTGCACGCACTGCAGGTGATGAGATTCGCTTGACACATGAGGAAACGGCACAGTATCTTGGCACGGCACGCGAGGTGGTCAGTCGGCTCATCCGTGAATTCAGTCAGGAGGGGTTGGTAAAGACCTCCAGAGGGCGTATTCACATCCTGAATCGTGTCGCGCTGCAGGAGCGCGCAGGCGTCTGATCCCTACTTTCATCGGAGGATTTTATGCTGCTCTATGTTCTTGTCTTTCTTGTCATCTTATTGCTTGTCATTTTATTCCGTTATTTACCGCGGCGTATTTTTTTCATCTTTATTGCTCTACTTACTGTGCTTGGTGGTATCGTTTTTCAGATGCAGACGGCAGAGCGTGTGCCGGAACAGTTATCAATGGAGCAGCGTTCCGTCATCGCTCGTGATCAGGAACTCTTTACGCCGTGGTGGGGTACATATCAGAAGCAAATTGCAGAACTAGACCGCAACTGGATGCGCTATCATCAAATTCTCACCGATGCGAAGGAAGGTGAGAGTAAGCTTGCGGTTACTTATGCGCGCCTTGTAGAACTTGAGCAGGATATGCAGGAACTACGTGTTCGTATGGAACAGAATGTACCGCCGACGGAACTCTCAAATCATATCTATGATCCGATTGTACTTATCATGAGCAAGACGAATGATTATGCAGCTGCCGAACAAAAGGCAATCACGCTGACACGCGCGGCAGCAGACCCTACGGCCATGCGGGAGCAGAATCCCGCCATGCAGGCTCGCCTTTTGGAACTTGTTATGCTGCGCGAGTCTCCTGTGGCACTTTTCATCAGTGATGAGGTCGGTATTATTCGACGCTATTTTGCGCCTGTTTCACCAACACATGAGGATACGGTCGGTGTGGAGGCAGAAAGTGATGAAAAAGCTCTCGACAAATAATATATTTTAAGCTATAATGCACAATGTGTTTTGACGCGCGCTCGTAGTCCAGTGGATAGGACGTTAGCCTCCGGAGCTGAAAGCGTGGGTTCGACTCCCGCCGAGCGCACCATATTGATCGAATGTCCTGTGGATTTTTACACAGGGCTTTTTGTTTGCAAAAAAATGAAAAAGGATTTTGATAGAAGGCGCAGAATATCTACTTAAGGAAATTATTGCTTTTTCGTTAGGAGATGAATGAATGACGCGAAAAGAGATGCAGGCAGGCATACGTCCGGTACTGATGCGCAGCCTGCATTTGAAAAAGAACGCATTTCGGCAATTCTTTTATGAGAGTTCGCTTCACTTCGGTCAGCAAATTGGCAAAGATATTGCGGAACTCAAGGATGAAACCGCATCGATTGTCAACAAGAAGTATATGTTCTCACTTGCAACGGAGAAGAGTGGTGCACAGACTTTTCTGAAATGGATTGCTGACGAGTTTAACGCAGAGGATGTTTCTCATGAACAGGAGGAGCGGCTGCGCCGTCTGGTTGCAGAGTATCCGAAGATCCGATCCTATATCCGTATCGAGGAAGACCAGCTTCTTTTTGACCATGATCGATTTGCGGAAGATGTGGTAGCCGGGCGATTCAAAGAGACGATCTTCGGTATGACCTTCGATATTCAGAGCGTCATAGAGACGGCGATCAATACGGGATCAGTAGCACTTGATTTTTCGATTGAGCCGTTTAAGAAGCAGCTTCTCTATGCGGATCATGTTCGTGCGAACATTCAGCCGTATGCAGATCGTCTGTTGACGGATATGAGCCTCGGGCATTGGGATCTCTACGAGGAATTGTCCGATGAAGGACGAGAGGACAGTGTATGTCTGCGTCTGCCGCCGACGGATTTTCTTGTTGCACGTCCACCTCAGTTGGATGTTATCATGAATGGAACCTGCGCCATTGATTTTGGCACGCGCAGCACCGTTGTGGTCTGTCGGGATCGGGAGCCGCGTCTTCTGCGCATTGGCAAAGGAAACTATGAGAATGAGCCGACCATCCAGGACTATGAGAACCCGACGGCGATCGAGCTGATTGATATTGAGAAGTTCAAGCAGCTCTATCGTGCACGTGAAGGTCGCCCCTATACGGAATGGGCACAGGTCACGGCATCCCATCAGGCAGCAGACGCGATTTTCGAACGTCAGTCCACGGAGGGCATTGCTGTCTACTACTCTGTGTTCAGTGAACTCAAGCGTTGGACACGTGACACGGCGAACTCACCGATCCTGAAAGACCGGCGCGGATATATTCAGGAAGTGAAACCGTACGCAGAAACACAGCCTCTCGATGCGGGCGGTTTTGATCCCATTGAGATCTATGCGTATTATCTTGGACTCTACATCAATAATATGCACAGGAACATCTACCTCGACTATATTTTGTCCTTTCCCGTAGGCTATGAGAAGAGTGTGCGGGAACATATTCGTATGAGTTTTGAACGAGGTCTGCGCAAGACGCTTCCCAAGGCGTTGCTCGATGACGCGGAAATGATGCGGCGATTCCGGGTATACGATGGTGCAAATGAACCAGCGGCGTACGCAATCAGCGCACTTGAGGCGTATGGTCTTGAGCCGAAGCGTGTCGGTGAGGAGGTTGCTTACGGCGTATTCGATTTTGGCGGCGGTACGACGGATTTCGACTTTGGTGTGGAGTATGTACCAGAAAATGGACGACGCAAATTCGTTATAGAACAATTCGGCTTTGGCAGTGATATGTATCTTGGTGGGGAGAACATTCTCGAACTCCTCGCATACGAGGTCTTTAAAGACAATCTTGCGGAGATGCGTCTGCACAAAATTACGTTTGCTCTGCCGCCTGAGAGTGAAACCTTTGCGGGAGCAGAGGCACTCGTGCGTGAAACACGTGATGCAGCATCACATCTAAACAATAAAATTCTTGCCGAGCGACTGCGTCCTTTCTGGGAACGGCGTGAGGGATATGAGGAATTTGCTGCAGGAGATCATTTTGATACAAACATCACGCTGTTTTCCTCAGAAAAGACGGGAAATGCGGGGAATCGCACAGAAATCCGTCTTCACATCGATGTGAAGAAGCTCGAGCGTACGCTGGAGACACGCATTCGACGCGGTGTTGAAAACTTTTTCCAAGCGATGGCAGCAGCTTTTAAAGGTCGTGATGTACGTCAGATACATATCTTTCTTGCCGGAAATTCCTGCAAAGCACCGATGGTGCGTAAGCTTTTTGATGAATACATAGAGCGCCAGATCAAAGCACAGCATACGGTGCAGTCCGCGACACAGGGCAAGATTGATTCTGCAGAGAAAAAGCCGGATGCTTCTGCTGTAAAGACTGCGATGCAGCGTAAGGACGCACCGTTTCTCCTCTACCTCCCACTTGGTATGGAGGATGCAGAAAAGGAATCGAAGGTTCTTCACAACGGCTTTGATCGTCTGCGTACGGGAAAGACTGGGGTTGCCTTTGGGCTTCTCCGCTGTCGCAAGGGAGGAAAGGATGTCAAGATCATCAACAAGAATGTGGATGAGCATGACGAGCTCCTTTTTCCATACTTCCTTGGCAGCCTGAACGAACGTGGTTGTTTCAATGTGGACATCGATGCGCGTGTTGAGTACGGTGAGTGGACGTATTTCACTTATGCGGACGAGGACGAGTTTGAACTCTACTATACGCAGGAACCTCGTGCGTTGAAAGGTCACATGAAAGCGGCGGAGGTACGGATGGTACGCTGCATGATTGATGCGGATGATGTGAGTGATGACGATATGGTCGGTATCTATATTCGAAAGCGCTCACCAAATACAATCGAATATACAGTCGCCTCGGAGGAAGGGCTTGCGGCAAAGAGCTATAAGGGAACGGTATATACGGTTCGTCTGGGCTGATCTGCATCAGATCGGAAAGGAGCGCTACGATGTCACACTTGCCTTTTAAGAACTATATGGAGGATGCTGTTGCGCAAATGTTGGATAGGCTAGCGCCACAGTATCCAGACATCTGTATGTGTGACCGTTGTCGTACAGATATGATGATGATTGCTCTGAACAATTTGCCGCCCCGTTATGTCTCTACGCATAAGGGAAGTGTTCTTCAGCGTGTTCAGGGCATGGAGCTCCAATATGAGGTAGAAGTTTTAACTGAGGTCATGCGTGCGGTACAGATTGTCGGCGGTCAGCCGCATCATGGGCGCAATGAGGAGGGGATATAAAGGAATCGCTGATAAAATGAAGTCCGTCAGATTGGCGTAGATTTTTCGTCGCCTCCTAAAATCCTATATTGTCCACCGAGGTACTGTTGTGCAAAGTTTTCCAGCTTTGGGCAACAGTACCTTTTTATTATTATGTGATATTCGTCTCAACTGACCAATAATTTTATGAGAACTTTAAGAACTAATGCGAAAAGTAATTGATTTTTCTGAATGGGAATGTTATAATGATTTCATAGTTAAGAACTATTGGTATACCCCGTTCCGAATCGTGTCACTTATTGCTAGGGATGGGTGACAGGAGAGTTTTTAAGGAGGAAGTACTTATGAAGGTAACTGTTGTTGGTGCAGGTAACGTAGGCGCAACCGTGGCAAATGTCGTCGCACTCAAGAAATTTGCACAGGAAGTCGTCCTCATTGACATCAAAGAGGGGGTTTCCGAAGGCAAAGCGATGGACATGATGCAGTGCTCGCACGCACTCAACTTTGACACGACGGTCAAGGGGGTTACGAACGACTATGCTGCTACGGCAAACTCCGATGTTGTCGTCGTTACTTCCGGTCTGCCGCGCAAGCCTGGCATGACGCGCGAGGAGCTTGTCGGCGTCAATGCCAAGATTGTCAAGAGCGTGGTGGAGCAGGCGCTCAAGCATTCCCCGAACGCGATCTTCATTATCATCTCCAACCCGATGGATGCAATGACCTATCTGGCACTGAAGTCCACGGGACTGCCGCGCAACCGCGTCATCGGCATGGGCGGTATGCTCGACAGCAGCCGCTTCCGCTATTATCTCTCCGAGGCTCTCAATGCGGCAGGGCATCCCGCAACGCCATCCGATGTCGACGGCATGGTCATCGGCGGTCACAACGACAAGACGATGGTTCCTCTCGTCAGTATTGCAACGCTTCGCGGAATCCCCGTCACGCAGCTCCTCTCGAAGGAAGTACTTGCGGATGTTGTTCAGAAGACGAAGGTCGGCGGTGCAACGCTGACGGGACTTCTCGGCACGTCAGCTTGGTATGCGCCGGGCGCATCCGCAGCAACGCTGGTTGAGGCCATTGCTCTCGATGCAAAGAAGGTCATCCCGTGCTGTGTTTACCTTGAGGGTGAGTATGGCGAGAAGGAACTCTGCGTCGGCGTTCCCATCGTGCTCGGCAAGGGCGGCTTCGAAAAGGTCGTCGATGTGAAGCTCGAGGGCGAGGAGAAGGCGAAGTTTGAAGAGAGCGTAGAGGCAGCACGCGCGGTCAATGCACAGCTTGGCGACGCACTGAAGTAATCTCTTTCATTAGTAGCTTAAAAGGTCTTTGCAGCAGGTCTGTAAAGACCTTTTTTATTGATCTGACGATATTTCTGTATGAAAGGTACATTGCCACTTGACATACCAGCCATATTTCCTCTATAATAGCAATGCACTTAGGAAGTGTGTATGACTCACTAGCTCAACTGGCAGAGCAACTGACTCTTAATCAGTAGGTTCACGGTTCGATTCCGTGGTGGGTCACCATGTGTATTTTATCCGCTTGGCGGTTGTTTTGTCGAAAGCAGGTTGGAACACCAACCTGCTTTTTGTATATAGAGACATTGGAGGCTCATGCGTGAATATCCTGATATTAAATGATGACGGCATTGCGGCAGAGGGACTGAGATCACTGGCAAGCCATCTTGCACAGCGCCACAGCGTGACTGTTGCAGCACCCATGCACCAACAGAGCGGAACCTCGCACGCGCTGACAATCGGGCGTGCAATCGAGGTGCGTGCCGACGAATATTTCGACGCGGATGCGGCGATTCGGGCATGGGCGATCGACGGAACACCGACGGACTGCGGTAAGCTCTATCTCGATGCAATCGCAGAGGAAATGCCGGATGTTGTGCTCTCGGGGATCAATCATGGTTCGAACCTTGGTACGGACGTAATTTACTCTGGTACGATTGGTGCTGCATTCGAGGGTTTCTTTCACGGCATTCCGTCCTTTGCACTCTCACTGATCGAAGGAAGTAATATTACCTATGTAGAAGCGGCGGCATATTTTGAGCCGTTTATGGAAAAGATTATGACGGAGACGAAAAAGCCGTTTCTGCTCAACATCAATTTCCCGAAGGAACTTGCAGGAGGCACGCCGCAGTTTGTCTTTGCACGGCAGGGGGGACGCGACTACATCAATGCCTTTGAGCGAATCGAGGAGAACGGGCGCGTGCACTACAAGGTGGCGGGTGAGGTGTCGGATACAGACAAGGGGGCAGGTACGGATATCTATGCGGTGGAGCACGGGCTGATCTCAGTGACGCCGGTCGGCATGGATATGACAGATTATCCGCTGCTGGAGGAATGCGGCAGATTGTTTATGAAAGATGAAGGGAGATGCTGATAAGATGGCGGTACTGAATTTATCGGTGCTTTCCTAATATACACATTGATAATCACTATAAAGAGAGGGGATTCCGTCTTCTCCTCTTTTTTTTTACGACTATTTGCGGTATAATAGCGAACGTGAATAGGATTCATATTTTTCTTTGGGGGAATCATCGTGCTGTATCCGATGAATGTTGATCTGGCCGGGCGTCTTGTCATCATCATCGGCGGCGGTGTGGTCGCGGAGCGTAAGGTGCGCGGCATTCTTGCGCTGGATGCGGAGGTTGCAGTGCGTGTCATCGCTCCTGCGATGACGGATGTTCTGCGTGAACTCGCCGACTGCGAACAGATTGAATGGCGCGAAGAATACTACGCAGGCGGTATGTTGGAAGGAGCATTTCTGGTCTATGCGGCGACCGATTCGCCGTCGGTCAATGCGGAAATCGCTGCTGAGGCAAAGAGGCTCGGACTGCTTGTCAATGTGATTGATGATCCGAACGCCTCATCCTTTCAACTGCCCGCAACGCTGCGGCGTGGAGACTTTCTGCTGACTGTTTCGACGGGCGGCGGCAGCCCTGCACTTTCACGGGCAATACGGATGGAGATGGAGCAACTCTATCCGCCTGCGTTTGGGCTGTGGTTGGAGCGCGTTGCACTTCTGCGCTCAGAACTGCAGGAGGCACTTCCGTCGAGCAGGGAGCGTACGCGTTTTTGGCGTATGGCACTGCGCCCCCATCTTTTGGATATGATCCGCAGCGGAGAGTTAGAGAAAGCAGAGGTTGAGTTACGCAATGCAGCTCTTGACATTGGGGCTAAATCATCGAACGGCTCCGGTTGATGTGCGTGAGCGCGTTTCATTTTCCCGTGAGGAACTGCGTTCAGGGCTGATGAATTTGGGAGAATACGACGGCCTGAGTGGATTGGTCATCCTGTCCACCTGCAACCGAACGGAACTCTATGCATCGGTGGATGAGTCTGCGGCAGGGGCACAGGCGCTGCGTCAGTTTCTGAATGATCTGGCACAGGGCGGGGATGATCTGGACGAATATCTATATACGTACACGGATGACGAAGCGATCCGGCATCTCTTCCGTGTTGCCTCCAGCCTTGATTCCCTGGTGCTCGGCGAGGGGCAGATTCTCTCGCAGGTCAAGGAAGCGTATGCGATTGCACGTGAGGCAGGGGCGACGAGTACGGTGCTCAATCTGCTCTTTCATCGTGCGATTGCAACGGGAAAACGCGTGCGGACGGAGACGCGCATCGCGTACCGTTCGGTATCCGTGAGTTATGCAGCAGTGGAGCTTGCCGCTGCATCCCTTGGTGGACTGGGCGGTTGCAGCGGGCTGATCTTTGGTGCGGGCAAGATGGCGGAACTGACGGCGGAACATCTGCGGTCGCATGGCATCGAAACGATCTACGTGGCGAATCGTCACATTGAGCGTGCGCAGCGCCTTGCCGAGCGAATCGGGGGGGAAGCGATCCCCTTTGATCGTGCAATGGACTATATGACCTGCGTCGATGTTGTGGTTACATCTACGGGAGCCCCGCACTATGTTATCAAGTCGTGGGAAGCGCGCCGCGTGATGGCACGGCGGCAGGGGCGAAAACTCTTCCTCATCGATATCGCTGTTCCGCGCGATGTCGAGCCCGAGGTCGCGGGCATCAAGGGCATCGAACTCTACAACATCGATGCGCTTGAGGCGGTGGTGGACGAGCATCTCAGTGAGCGTCAGGCAGAGGCGGTCAAGGCAGAGAACATCGTGGATGAGGAGGTAGCAGCTCTTCTTGAGCGCTTTAAATATCTGTCCTTTCAGCCACTCATGGCACTCCTCTCGGGGCGCTGTGAGCGCATTCGGGAACGCGAGATCAAGCGCGTAAGTGCAAAGCTTCCGGATCTCTCGGAGGAAGAAGGACGGCAAGTGGAGCACATGAGCCGCATGATCGTGCGAAAGATCCTGCGGATCCCGATGATGAAGCTGCGCGCCTCCGCAGGCACGACGGATGAGGCGTTCTACATCGAGGCAATGCGTGCACTCTTTAAGTTGGATGCGATAGGAGAGACAGGTACAAGTGAACAGCGACACAATCACTATCGGTACGCGGGCAAGTGAGCTGGCTCTGTGGCAGGCAGAATACATCGCGGCGGAGATTGAAAAACAGTACCCTACTGTGCGTGTGGAGCTCCGAAGGATGACGACGAAGGGCGACCGTATTCTCGATGCACCGCTCGCGAAGATAGGGGGCAAGGGGCTCTTCACAAAGGATCTCGAACAGGCAATGTTCGCGGGTGAGATTGATCTCGCTGTGCACAGTCTGAAGGATATGCCGACGGAGGTTCCTGATGGGCTGGTCATCGGTGCAGTTACGGAGCGGCTGGATGCGGGCGATGCATTTGTCAGTGTGCGCTATCAGTCGATGGAGGAGCTGCCCCAAGGGGCAAAGGTCGGTACGTCAAGCCTCAGGCGGCGCGCCCAGCTGCTTGCTGTGCGTCCGGATCTCAAGATCCACGATCTGCGCGGCAATGTCAATACGCGTCTGGCAAAGCTCGATGCGGGAGAGTTCGATGCGATTGTCCTCGCAGCAGCGGGGCTGAAACGCCTTGGGCTTGGCGAGCGAATCCGTACGATTTTGCCGCGTTCTATGATCCTTCCCGCCGTCGGGCAGGGGGCACTCGCGATCGAATGTCGTGCGGACGATATGCGGATTCTGGAGTTGATTGACTTCCTACGTGACCCACAGATGACGGCAGCAGCGACTGCAGAGCGCGCCTTCCTGCGGCGTGTTGAGG
>ERZ773063.733-NODE-733-length-20848-cov-30.926369_pt1 | contig 20848 bp, 17 predicted proteins | sample MGYA00580625_ERZ773063 | MGnify/ENA primary metagenome ERZ773063 (study PRJEB29015, sample SAMEA2738022) | human oral metagenome | biome: human oral; feature: human-associated habitat; material: dental | place: China | collected 2042 ... | reverse complement strand
TGACGGGCGCAGGGAACATCATCGTACACGCGCTGATCTATCTGCTTGTCGCACTTTCCATGATTCCACAGCTCGTCGTCGTCTACACCTCGTTCCTTGAGACACGCGGTGCGGTCTTTACGGGCGGCTATTCGCTCGAGAGCTATACGACGATCTTCAGCAGCCTTGGCACGGCGATCTCGAACACCTACCTATATAGCACGGCGGCGATTCTCGTCATTGTCTTCCTCGGCATGACGGTTGCATATTTGACGACACGGCGCAAGAGTGCGCTCACGGACATCATCGATACGCTCACGATGTTCCCGTACATCATCCCCGGCTCAGTTCTGGGTATCACACTTCTCCTCGCGTTCAATGAGGAGCCGCTGCTCCTCTCGGGAACGGCGCTCATCATCATCATCTCACTTGTCATTCGGCGACTGCCGTATACGCTGCGCTCCAGCTCGGCGATTCTCTACCAGATCAGCCCGAGCATCGAGGAGGCGTCCATCAGCCTCGGGGCTTCGCCGCTCAAAACCTTCTTTAAGGTGACGGCCGTCATGATGCTGCCCGGTGTCATGAGCGGGGCGATCCTCTCGTGGATCACGGCGATCAACGAACTCAGTTCCTCGGTTATCCTCTTCACGGGGGCGACCAAGACGATGTCCGTCGCGATCTACACGGAGGTCATCCGTGCAAGCTACGGTACGGCGGCGGCACTCTCGACCATCCTCACGCTCACGACAATCGTTGCAATGGTGACATTCTTCAAGGTGTCGGGCAGCAAGGATGTGACACTGTAGGGTTCTTAGGAATCGCTGATAAAATGAAGTCTGCCAGATTGGCGTAGATTTTTCGTCCGAACAAGGCGGAAAACCGGACGCAGAGTGGTGCTCTGTGGAGGATTTTCCGCCGAAGTGCGGGCAAAAAAGATGCGTCAAGATGGTAGTGCTGAATTTATCAGTGCTTCCTTAGGCGAAAGCCTTGTTCATAGAGGTCTTTTACATCAAAGGAGGTCTTTTCATGAAACTCAAGAAAATGGTGGCCGTCTTGGCAGCATCGCTGATGCTCGGCGGCGCGCTCACCGGCTGCGGCGGGGGCGGCGGAGAAAAGAAGGCGGCATCGGCAGATGACAATTCGCTCGTCGTTTATTGTCCGCATCCACTGACGTTTATCAACCCCCTTGTCGAGGAGTTTGAGAAGCAGAGCGGCGTAAAGGTCGAGGTCATTGCGGCGGGCACGGGCGAGCTGTTAAAGCGCGTTGAGTCCGAGAAGTCGAATCCGCTCGGCGACATCTTCTGGGGTGGCTCACTGAACACGATGAAGCCGAAGGCGAATCTTTTTGAGAACTATACGTCGAAGAACGAGGATCACATCCAGGCGGCGTTCAAGAATACCGAGGGTCCGATGACGCGTTTCACGGACATCCCGAGCGTCATCATGGTTAACACCAACCTCATCGGCGATGTGAAGGTCGAGGGCTACGAGGATCTGCTGAACCCCGCGCTCAAGGGCAAGATCGCATTCGCCGATCCGTCGAAATCTTCCTCGTCCTATGAGCATCTCATCAATATGCTCTATGCAATGGGCAACGGCGACCCGGACAAGGGCTGGGACTATGTGGAAAAACTCTCGCGCAATCTTGATGGCAAGCTGCTTTCCGGTTCGTCTGCGGTCTACAAGGGGGTAGCGGACGGCGAGTATGCCGTGGGACTCACGTTTGAAGAGGGTGGTGCGAAGTACGTTGCGGACGGCGCGCCCGTGAAGCTCGTCTACATGAAGGAAGGCGTTATCTCAAAGCCGGACGGCATCTACATCATCAAGAATGCAAAGCACATGGAGAACGCGAAGAAGTTCATCGACTTCATCACGAGTAAGGAAGCACAGAGCATTATCACCTCGAAGCTCCATCGCCGTTCCGTGCGTGACGATGTGGATCCCCCCGTCGGTCTCTTGCCGAAGGATCAGATCAAGATCATCGACGACAATGAGCAGGTGGTTGAGAAGAACAAGAAGGCATGGCTCGACAAGTTCAAGGACATCTTTACGAGCGTGCAGTAATTGCCATTTTAAAGTAAAGAATAATACCGGAAGGTGCATATCCTTCCGGTATTTTGTATTGGTGAAGATTCTGTTATAATAGAAACTAAGGGGGGCGCGGAAAGGAGAAGCTATGCGGCGTTTTCAGGATGAAGTGCGCAGTGCGCTTTTAAAATATGCACTGACCCCGGTCATTCTCATTGCTCTGATCTGTTTCTTCCTCGCTGCGCTCGATTGGGAGCGGAATGTCATGATGCGCACGGCAGAGGAGGCTCACGTTGCGGGGGAGATCTTCACGGAGCTGACGCATGAGTACGAGGCACGTGCAGCGGCGATTGCGATGAACGGTACGGCTTCGTTCACCGGAGATGCGGAGGCGCGGCGTGCATCCTATGAGCGTGTCTATGCGGAACTGAATTTGCATGGTGCATTGCCGCAGTTTTATCTGCTGGCGGCGGATCGGCAGCCACTGTTTCAAACACGCAGTGAAGTTCCTTCCTATCTTGTATCATCGACGGAGAACTGGGGCGTGCTCTCCCGTATGGAGACGCAGGTGGGCGGTGTAGAGGAGTTTGTTCCGCGCAGTGACCGCGAATGGGACTATGTTGTCGGTCAGGCGATTCGACCGGCTGCGGTTGTGGGGCAACCTGCCGTGGAAGGGTATGCCGTTTTTGTTGTGTCTATGCGTGAGTTGGAAAAGCGTTTGCAGACGGGCGAGAAGGTGTATTTTGCCATTGTTGACCGTACGGGACGTGTTCCATTTTCGACGATGGCGATGTTGCGGGACTCCGTTTTTTACAAAATTGTGCCGCCGTTTGCCGATGCGTGCGGATTTTGTGAGATAGAGGGACAACAGTTCTATGTGGCGCAGGAGCAGGTACTTGACGGACGGTTTACCGTCTATGCGATTTTACCTGTTGGCAGCCGCATTGCACAGTTTGCGACAGGTATGGCGATTCTGCTGGCCGTGCTCCTGCTCATGATACCGTTCATCTATTTCCGCGTGCGTCGGGAAACAAGGGAAAAGACATATGTGATGGATGAGATCGTCGATGCGTTCCGTGCTGTTCGGCATGGACATCTGGATCGGGAACTCGCCATTTGCACGGGTAATGAGTTCGAGGAGATCGCGGACGAGTACAACCGTATGGTGCAGAGCCTCGTCCGCCTCATGCAGGAAAATGAAGAGAAGGCACGCGCAAGCGTCATTTCCGAGCTGCGTCAGCTCGAATCACAGTTTAACCCACATTTCCTCTTTAACACGCTCGAAAATATTAAATTCATGACGAAGCTTGACCCCGACGCTGCAACGCGTATGATTACCGCGCTCTCGGCACTCCTGCGCTACAGCATCGACAATCGCGTGCAGTGTGTCCGACTCGCCGAGGATATCCGCCATCTCGGCAGCTACATCGAGATCCAACGGCAGCGGTTCGGCGCACGCCTTACCTATCAACAGGAGGTCGCGGAGGCGGCGGAGGCGTGCCTCGTGCCGAAGCTGCTCCTGCAGCCTGTCGTAGAGAACGCCATTCACTACGGGGCGGATGCAGAGGGGGCGATTCACATCACCACGCGGATCACGATTGCAAACGGGAAGATGCAGATCGTCATCGAGGATATGGGCGTCGGGATGGCGGAGGAAACGCTGGCATCGTTGCGGCAGATGATGCGGCGCGGAGAGAACCGCTCCGTGCACACCGGGCTCTACAATATTCATCGGCGCATTCAACTGCTCTATGGCATGGCATACGGGATGCAGATCGAGCGTCGAGCGGAGGGCGGTACGCGTGTCACGATGGTGCTGCCCGTGAACGTCGAAAAGGAGGAGGGCAATGCTGCGCATTCTGATTGTTGAGGACGAGGACTTTATACGTCGCGGGTTGCTGTGTACAATCGACTGGGCGGACATGGAGTGTACTGTGGTGGGGGATGCCGCCGATGGTAAGGCGGGTCTCGAACTCCTGCGTACACTGCACCCTGATGTCGTGCTGACGGATATCCGTATGCCGCGTATGGACGGCATTGCAATGGCGGAGCGTGCACGCGCGGAGGGCATCCTGCCGCAGCTCGTCTTTCTCACGAGCTATGCGGAGTTTGACTATGCCAAAAAGGCAATCCGACTAGGCGCGGCGGACTATTTGCTCAAACCCGTCGACGAACAGGAACTCGCCACGCTCATGCGGCGGATTGCGGCAGACAGAATGGTGCATGAGGAGATGCCGCAGACGGTGGAAGGAATGGACCGTCAGCCGTACCTCTTGGATGAGTCGATTAATCCGTATGTGCGTCACGCGATGGATCGTATCCATGCGAGCTATCGGCAGCGTCTCAGCATCGAGCAGATTGCTGAGGAGTCGGGTGTGAGTGCGAGCTATCTCAGCCGTAAGTTCAAGGAGGCTACGGGGCAGACCTTTCTTGAATGCTTAACGCGGACGCGTTTGCAGAGTGCTGTGGCGCAGCTCCGCTCAGGCAAGTTCCGCGTCTACGAGGTCGCGGAGGAGAACGGCTTTGGCGATTACAAGAATTTCTGTACCGTTTTCAAAAAGTATATGAATTGCTCGCCGCGTGCGTTTATGATGGAGAAAAGAACCGCTGCTCTGCGGCAGGAGACAGAATAGAAACGCAATCCCCCCGCAGCATTTTTGCTGCGGGGGGATTGCGTTCAGGGAGAAATGTATTGATGTATGGAATTTACGCCGCAGGGAATGCGACGACAAGAAGCATCTTGAACGGTGTTTCCTTCGCCGCATAGACGGAGTGCGGATGGGTTGCGGGCATGACAATGCTCTCGCCCGCCTTGAGCGTATAGGTTTCGTCATCGATTGTGATGATGCCCTCGCCCTCGAGTGCCGTGACGAGCGCATCACCCGTGGAGGCGTGTGTGCTGATGCCCTCGCCCTTTGCGAAGGCGAAGAGCGTGATTCCGAGCCCCTTGTTCTGGATGAGCGTCTTGCTGACGACCTGTCCCTCGGCGTATGCAACCTGCTCCTTGAGCAGAAGTGCCTGTTGATGCTGGATATTGTTCAGGATTGCCATGATGTTTCCTCCTTGTGTGCTGTGAGAATTTCTGTGCACATTATACATGGAATATCTTCTAAAGAATGTGATCCAAACCACAATTCCGAGAAGAACACTCGGAAATAAAAATCAAAAATTTTTTCAGTTGTCAAACGTGTACCTTTGTCCTATAATAACGAATAGATTATTTTAGGGAAGCACTGATAAATTCAGCCGCGCCATCTTAGCGCATCTTTTTTGCCCGCACTGTGTCGACAAATCCTCCACATAGCTTTGGCTATGCGTCCGGTTTGTCTCCTTGTTCGGACGAAAAATCTACGCCAATCTGACGGACTTCATTTTATCAGCGATTCCCTAGAGACACGAGCATCAGAGAATTGAGGAGGATGAAGGATGGCGTTGGATCGCAGTGCTGTGATCGATGAGGTGCAGAAGCTGGCCGATGCGCCGTCGGTCTACGAAGGACTGAAGGCGAAAGCAGAGGCATTTCTGGAGGCGGTGGACACACCGCAGGAAAAATCCGCGTTTCGGACACTCATGGATGAAATAAAGAGCGATGTGCTGACAATCGACCAGCTCATCGGTTTTACGGAGTCGCCGGACGGTACGGCTGTGTTTGGCGCACAGAAAGCAGGGGAACTTGCTGCTGCGGCAAAGCAGGCGAAGGAGCAGGGAGAGGATACCTGCATCTGCCCTGCGTGTCAGGCGGGCAAGAAAATCCTTGCGAATCAGGCGGTATTTGCATCGTAGGAGTGTATGGAAAGGAGCTGTTGCACGAATGCATTCGTGTAACGGCTTTTTTGGTGAAGAAAGTGAACATATGACCGTTGCGGATGTCTATATCAACATTCCGGTCAAGAGCATCCGACAGGAGTTCACCTATCGCCTGCCGGAGGGCCTCGCGCAGGTCACGGCAGGGTGGCGTGTCTTCGTTCCGTTCGGCAGTGTGCGCAAGGAGGGCTTCGTTACCCGCATACGTCCCTACGACGCGAAAAGAGACGGGGAACACGCACTGAAGGATGTCATTGGAGCGGTGGATGAGGAGGCATGGTTTTCGCCTGAGCTTCTGGCTGCCGCTCGGGAACTCGCGGACTTTTACCTCTGCTCGGCGGCGGAGATCATGCGTCTCTTTATGCCGGGCAAGAGCGGGGTGCGTATCTTTCCCGTCTATGCAGCGGCACAGGATGGGGATGAGGAGCACCCCCTGCTTGCGGACGTGCGCGTGCATACCGTCTATGCATATCTGCGGGACCATGGCAGTCAGCGCATGGCGCAGCTGCGGCGAGCACTGCCGGCGATCGAGGTCGATGGGTGTGTGGAGAAGCTTCTGCGGTATGATCTTGTGCGCAAGGAGTATGATGCGGATAAACGTGACAAGGCACAGTACGAGAAGTACTATACTGCGGGGGAAATTACGGATGAGCTGCTCGCGGGTCTTACGCGCAGGCCGGCGCAGATGCGGACACTTGCCCTCTTTCGGGAACAGGACACCTACACGCGTGCCGCGCTGGATGAGAAGGGCGTGTCCCTGGCGACGATCAAGAACCTCGTTGCAGCCGGGTATCTGACGGAACACCTGCGGCGCAGACTGCGCTCCAGCTATGGCACGGGGACAGCAAAGACATACGCAGAGGAGCTGACGGAGGCGCAGACGGAGACACTTGCACAGCTGTATGCGGGGATTGGGGAGAACGCGTTTCATGGATATCTGCTGCACGGCGTGACGGGCAGCGGCAAAACGCGCGTCTATATCGAGACTGCGCGCGCCGTGCGTGCAGCAGGACGACAGGTGATCGTACTCGTTCCCGAGATTGCGTTGACGGGGCAGCTTGTCACGGCTTTTCAGGAGGTGTTTGCGGACGATATTGTCGTCCTCCACAGTCAGCTCTCACTCGCCGAGCGCAACGACGCGATCTTTCGCGTGCGGCGCGGAAATGCGGGCATCATCCTCGGTGCGCGTTCGGCACTCTTTACGCCCGCCGCCGATGTCGGTGCGATCATCCTCGACGAGGAGCAGGATATGTCCTATAAACAGGATGAATCACCGCGCTACCATGCGCGGGTGGTCGCGGAGTTCCTCGCGCGGCGGCACGGTGCCATCCTTGTGCTCGGCAGTGCGACACCCTCGCTCGAGTCGTATGCGCGGGCACAGGCAGGGGAGCTGACGCTCCTTACGATGCCCGAACGCATCGGCAGTCAGCCACTGCCCGAGGTGCGTGCCGTCGATATGCGCGAGGAGCTGCGGCGCGGGCGGCGCACGATCATCTCGCCTGCCCTGCGCGACCTCCTTACGGAGACGCTGGCACGTCACGAACAGGCGATTATCATGCTGAATCGGCGCGGCTACTCGACCTTCATTATGTGCCGCTCCTGCGGTGCAGTGATGACGTGTACGGACTGTGGAATGCCGCTTGTCTATCATGCAAACGGCGTCCTCGTCTGCCATCACTGCGATCTGCGCGTCCCTGTCCCCGATACCTGTCCGAAATGCGGCAGCCGATACATCAAATACTTCGGCTCGGGCACGGAAAAGCTCGAAGAGGAGCTGGGACAGCTCCTCCCGACTGCGCGGCTCGTACGCATGGATCGTGATACGACGGGGCGAAAGCTCGCACATACAGAGATTTTGACGCAATTTCGCAACCGCGATTTTGACATCCTCCTCGGCACGCAGATGGTAGCAAAGGGGCATGACCTGCCCGGCGTACACGCTGTGGGCATTATCAGTGCAGATGCGAGTCTCAATCTGCCGGATTTTCGCGCGGCGGAGCGCTGTTTCATGCTCATCACACAGACGGCGGGACGTGCGGGGCGCCATGGTGCACGCGGTGAGGTTATTGTACAGACATACAACCCTGAACACTATGCCGTGCGCACAGCAATGCGGCAGGACTATGTGTCGTTCTATGCGCACGAGATCGCGCTGCGCCGTGAGCTTTTCTATCCACCGTTCAGTCGTCTGGTCAAACTGCTTTTTCGTGATCCACAGCGTGCGCGTGCATGGGAGACGGCACGGGATTTTGTCGCCGTAGCGCAGAGAGCGTTTGCGCGGCGGCAGGACTGCACGATCATTGGACCCTCGCCCGCACTGATCGAACGGGAGCGCGGTGTTTATCGCTTCATTGTGCTCATCAAGACGGGGGTGTTGGCATCGGTACAGGAATTTTTGCGCGAGCAAGGGGTACATTTGCGTGAGGACATTGCAATTGACATCGATCCTATCGCGATTTTTTGAGAAATAATAGAAAAAACTATTGAATATAGTTGTAAATCCTGTTAATCTGGAAATAGAAGGAACAACTGATGATATGCGAAGCGGCACACATCAATTTTCCTCGGAGCAATGGAGGCTTCCTATGGTGACGATTCTCGGACGGGCGAAGATCAATCTGACGCTCGATATTCTGGGGCTTCGGGATGACGGCTACCATGAGATTGCGACGGTGATGCAGTCCCTCGCACTCGCGGATACGCTTACACTCACGCGGCAGGAGGAGGAGATTACGCTGCGTGTGGATCTGCCGGGACTGGAGGCGGACGAACGCAACCTTGCCCATCGCGCGGCGGCACTCATCATGAAGGAGTGTGGTGTGCGCGGCGGTGTCCGCATTGACATCACAAAACGTATCCCTGTCGCCGCAGGACTTGCGGGGGGGAGCGCCGACGCAGCAGCAACGCTGCGCGGTATGAACGACCTCTACGCACTTGGACTCACGGATGATGAACTCTGCGCGCTCGGCGCACAGCTCGGATCGGACATACCGTTTTCCCTCATGGGCGGCACTGTGCTTGCAACGGGACGCGGGGAGCGTCTGCGCCGTCTTGCGGATTTTCCGGCGACTACTGTTGTGCTTGCAAAGCCGCCTCTCTCCGTGTCGACACCGTGGGCATACCGCAGCTATGACGCACATCCGTCCGCATTTCACCCGGATAACGCAGCATTTATGGATGCGTTGGAGCACGGGGATCGGGATCGCTGCGTGCAGCTCATAGCAAATGTGCTTGAACCGGTGACAGAAGCGGCACATCCCGTGATCGCCGACTACCGCGCACGAATGCGTGCGCATGGTGCGCTCTGTGCGATGATGTCGGGCAGCGGACCGACGGTCTTCGGACTCTTTGCGGAGGAACAGGCGGCTGCTGATGCCGCAGAGGTATTCCGCAAAGAGACGGATGCAGCGGTACATCTGACGCACACCATAGACAGTTGCGGCGTGCGGCAGAAGCCTCGGAGGGATTGATATGCAGGGAAAATTATCACCGGTTGTTGTCAACAGCTACCAGCCGCTTCGTGAAATCGTCTGTGAGGTTCTGCGCGATGCCATTCGCGGCGGGATATTGAAGCCCGGCGAATGGCTCAAGGAGAATGATCTCGCGGATGAACTGCTCGTTAGCCGTACTCCTGTTCGTGAAGCGATCCGAAAGCTCGAGCAGGAGGGGTATGTTGTTACGGTTCCCCGGCGCGGTGCCTACGTTGCAAGCGTATCCATCCGTGACATCAACGAGATCTTTGAGATTCGTGCCGCACTGGAGGCTCTGGCGTGTGAGCTTGCATCGGAGCGGATCACCGACGAGGAGCAGGAGCGTTTGGAACGGCTTCTTGTCGCCATCGGACGTGCGATCGAGGAGCATGATATGGATCGCATTGTACAGACGGATATTGAGTTCCATGAACTCCTGTACCAAGCTGCACGCAACGAGCGACTGCTTACGATCATCGGCAATCTGCGCGAGCAGCTCACGCGGTTTCGCACCATCTCCATGTCATATCCCGGGCGGCTCAAGGCGACGCTTGAGGAACACCGTGCGATCGTCGATGCAATCGGTTCGGGCGACGCGCGCTATGCACGAAAAGTAGGGGCAAAGCATATGGAAAACTCAGAACAGACATTGCTTTGCGCCATTGAGGAACAGGAAAAAAAGACGGGTACTACCATCGTCAAACGTAAGAATAAAAAAAATGTGGAAGATGCCGAATAGGTGCTTTCGGAGAACGGGAGGAGCATAATGTTGGATTTTGTAACAGTTATTCTGGCAGCGGGCAAGGGGACACGCATGAAGTCGAAGCTGCCGAAAGTTTTGCATCGTGCCGCGGGAAAATCCATGCTGCAGCACGTCATCGATGCGGCGAATGCAGCGGGCGCACGGCGCAATATTGTCGTTACCGGATTTGGCGGTGATGTGGTGCGCGAGAGCATCGGAGACAGTGTGGAGTACGTGGAGCAGAGTGAGCAGCTCGGTACGGGGCACGCCGTCCTGCAGACGAACGACCTGCTCGCGAAGGAGCATGGAACGATCATGGTGCTCTGCGGCGATACTCCTCTGCTGACGGCGGAGCTGTTGGCACGCTTTCACGAGGAGCACGTGCAGGCGGAGGCGAAGGCGACCGTGCTCACAGCGATCATGCCCAATGCGAAGGGCTACGGGCGCATCGTGCGCCGCGCGAATGGCGAAGTATTGAAGATTGTCGAGCACAAAGACGCGACAGAGGAAGAGCGTGAGATCCACGAGGTCAATGCCGGCATTTACTGCTTTGATGCACAGGCTCTGTTTGCCGCACTTGCACAGGTAACGAACGATAATGCGCAGGGCGAGTACTACCTGCCGGATGTACTTAGTATTCTGCGCGATGCGGGGGAGAAAATCTGGGCGGTAGTTGCGGACAATTACGAGAGCACGCTTGGTATCAACTCACGCAGCCAGCTTGCCGTAGCGGAGCGCATCCTGCGCCGCCGCAAGGCCGAGGAACTCATGGCGGACGGCGTGACCATCATCGACCCGCATACCACCTTTATTGATGCGGAGGTGCGTGTCGGTATGGACACGATCATCTATCCGTTCACCTTCCTGGAGGGGAGTACCGTCATCGGTGCGGACTGTGAAATCGGACCGCACGTGCGATTTCGGGATATGGCGGTCGGCGATGAGGTCACGGCACAGTACGTATATGCACATGATGCTGAGATCGAGAACGGCGCGAATCTCGGACAGTTCAACCACATCCGTCCGGACAGCCACATCGGTGCGGGAGTGAAAATCGGTAACTTTGTTGAGGTGAAGAACTCCAATATCGGTGCGGGTGCAAAACTGCCGCATCTCTCCTACATCGGGGACTGTGATCTCGGTGCGCGCGTCAATATGGGGTGCGGTACAATTACAGTCAACTACGACGGGAAGAAGAAGTTCCGCACTGTCATTGAGGACGATGCCTTTGTCGGCTGCAACTCAAACCTCGTCGCGCCTGTCACCGTCGGCACGGGAGCCTATGTCGCCGCAGGTTCTACCATCACGCGCGACGTTCCCGCCGGAACACTTTCTGTGGCGCGTGCGCGTCAAAAGGAAATCGAGGGCTGGCACGACAAACGGAAATGACCTTCGCATCGGATTTTCGTATATGGTTCTGAACACTGCGAAAAAGCGCGGTAAACTCCCTTCCCAAAACAAAGTGTGCGTGTTATACTGTAAATAGATTTGTGTATTCTGTTTATAGCTGACGCGTCTGGTTTTTAGGAGGAACAGAGAGATGAGTTTTCCGACCGACAACGTATGTATCCTGACGGGGAATGCCAATCCCCAGTTGGCGAAGGACATTGCGGAACGTATCGGTATACCGCTCTGCGAGGCTTTCGTAGGGCACTTCAACAACGGTGAAATTCAGGTGATGATTGAGGAGAGCATTCGCGGGAAGGATATCTTCATCATTCAGCCGACCAGTTTCCCTGTGAATGACAACCTCATGGAGCTGCTGATTCTCACAGATGCCTGCAAACGCGCCTCTGCACACAGCATTACGGCGGTTGTTCCGTACTATGCCTACGCGCGGCAGGATCGCAAGACGCGCGGACGTGAACCGATCTCGGCGAAGCTCGTTGCCAATCTCATGACAACGGCGGGCGTGACCCGCGTGGTCACCGTTGATCTTCATGCGGGGCAGATCCAGGGATTCTTCGACATCCCTGTAGATCATCTTGCTGCCGCACCCGTGCTTGCAAGCTATTTCCGTGAACAGGCGATTGAGGATCTTGTTGTTGTTTCGCCGGATCTTGGCGGCGTTACACGCGCACGCATCATGGCGGACTTCCTCCATGCGCCGATTGCGATCATTGAAAAACGTCGCCCCTGCCCCGGCTGTGCCGAGGTCATGAACCTCATTGGTGAGGTTGAGGGGAAGACCACTCTTCTCATCGACGATATTGTCGATACGGCAGGTTCTCTCTGTGAGGGAGCGAAGGCACTCAAGGAGCGCGGGGCAAAGCGCGTGCTTGCCGCCTGTTCGCATGGCATTTTTAGCGATCCTGCCATTGAGCGCATCAACGCATCCGTCATCGACCAGCTCGTCATTACGGACTCGATTCCGCTTCCACCGGAGAAGCAGTCCGATAAGCTCGTCACACTCTCTCTCGCACAATCCCTTGCGGATGTTATTGTGCGCATCCAAAGCCATCGTTCGGTGAGCCTGCTCTTTAATCATCACTAAGCAAGTTCCCCGCAGACAGAGAAGAGACGTCGAAGGGGGCGTCTCTTTTTTCATACATTTATAGGAGAAGTTTCTTTGCAGGAGAGGTTTATGCACGTTATCATCATTGGTTCCGGTCCTGCCGGCATCTCCGCTGCACTTTATGCGCGGCGCGGCGGTGTGGACGTGACGGTCATTACGAAGGGGGCGGGGACACTCGCTGCGGCGGAATGGGTCGAGAACTACTACGGATTTCCGGAGCCGATTACGGGGGCGGAACTTGAACAGCGCGGCATTGACGGTGCAAAACGTCTCGGCGTCCGTTTTGTATGGGATGAGGCACTTGAGATCCAGCCGTCGGCTGATGGAGCAGGATTTCAAATACAAACGGTGCATGATACCTATGAGAGCAATGCTGTCATATTGGCTGCGGGAGCACAAAGAAAGAAGGTCCCCTTGCTCGGGATACGGGAGTTCGAGGGGCGCGGTGTCAGTTACTGTGCAATCTGTGATGCATTCTTTTATCGTGGGAAAAAAGTTGCGGTTGTCGGAGCCGGTGAGTATGCTCTCCATGAGGCACAGACACTTCAGCCGCTTGTCGCAGAGATCCATCTTCTAACCAATGGGGAGGAGCCAGCGATGATGGTGCCGGACTCCATTGCGGTGAATACGCGCAGGATTGCCCGCTTGGAAGGAGACCGTCGGCTGCGTCACATTGTCTTTTCGGATGATACGCGCATGGATGTTGACGGGATGTTTGTGGCAATCGGGACGGCGGGGAGTATGGAACTCGCGCGTAAGTTGGGCGTGCTGCTTCACGACGGCAGAATCGCTGTCGGCGATCATATGGAGACGAATGTGCCGGGCGTGTATGCCGCAGGGGACTGCGCAGGCGGACTTCTTCAAGTTGCGAAAGCAGTCTATGAGGGCGCAGAGGCAGGGCTTTCTGTTGTGCGGTATCTGCGTCGGCAATCTCCCAAAAATACAGTAGAAAAGATTTGACAAAGGGGAGGGACGGATATGTCGGCATTTATTGCGGGCGGCTATCATTTTCGGGATTATATTGATCAATTCGAGCTGTGGCAGCTGCTCACAAATACGCAGCGGGATGATCTTGTCTCTCATACACGTTTTGAACACTATAAAAAAGGGACTTCGGTCTATCGAGGTCCGTTGAGCTCCGCGGGTACGCTGCACGTCATATCCGGCGCATTGCGCGCGTTCGTCCTCTCAGAGGAGGGGCGTGAGTTTACACTCTTTTTTGTGCGCTCCGGTGATGTTGGTCTCCTCGCGGCGACGACCTTTTCCGATACCGCTTCCTGTGACATTTCGATTGAGGCAGCGAAGGACACGGAGCTTTTCGTTTCGGATACGGAAAAGCTGCGCGACATTCTTCGTGTCAATGTGGAACTCCGCGCGTGTGCATATGAATACACCGTAGTACGCCTAACGGAAATCCTGTGGAAGTTCCGGCAGATGATCTTTACCCCCGCAGACCGCCGCCTTGCAAAATTTCTGCTCACGGAGTCGGCGCGAACGGCAGGGGATGAGATCTGTTTGACGCATGAGGAGACGGCGCAGTATCTTGGGACAGCGCGGGAGGTTGTCAGCCGTCTCATGCGGGAGTTCAGTCATGAGGGATTGGTGCGCACCTCCAGAGGGCGCATACATATACTCAATCGGGCGGCACTTCAGGAACGTGCAGGTGCCTGATCTGCTTTTCATCGGAGGGGTTTATGCTGAGCTACGTTCTGGGAACTCTTGTCATTCTTTTGCTTGTCATTTTATTCCGCTATCTGCCGCATCGCGTTTTTCTGATCTTTGTCACGCTGCTGTTTGTACTCGTTGGCGTAATCTTCTATATGCAGACCGCAGAACGCACACAGGAGCCGCTGACGGTGGCGGAACGTGCGGCAATCACACATGACCAGGATATCTTTATGCCGTGGTGGGAAACCTATCAGAAACAGATTGCTGAACTCGACCGCACATGGACGCGCTATCATCAGATTCTCGCAGATGCAAAGACGGGGGAACAGTCGCTTGCGATTACATACGCACGTCTTGTCGATCTGGAACAGGATATGAAGGATCTGCGTGCGCGTATCGCACAGACTCCGCCGCCGACCGAGCTGTCGAATCGTGTTTATGACCCCCTTGCCGTCATTGTGGCAAAGACGGACGAATATGCCTCGGCCGAGCAAAAAGCAATCACACTGACGCGTGCCGCCGCCGATCCGCAGAGCATGAAGGAGAAGAAACCTGCCGAACAGGCAAGACTCCTCGAACTTGTCATGCTCCGTGAAAGTCCTGTGGCACTCTTTGTTGGCGATGAAATCGGTATGATTCGTCATTATTTCGCTCCCGTTTCGGCCGCACAGTCCCATACGAACCCCGCGGAAGCGCGCGAAGAAAAATCTCTCGACAAATAAAATTTTTTGGAGTATAATATGTGTGTTTTGATTGTGCGCTCGTAGTCCAGTGGATAGGACGTTAGCCTCCGGAGCTGAAAGCGTGGGTTCGACTCCCGCCGAGCGCACCATTTTGCATAGTTGTCCTGTGGATCTCCACAGGACTTTTTATTATGCCGTCCCTGAAAAAGGATTTTGATGGATGGTGAAGAATACTTACTAAATAAAGAGATGATTGCTTTTTCGTTAGGAGATGAATGAATGGCGCGAAAAGAGGTGCAGGCATCGGTGCGCCCGGTGCTCATGCGCAGCTTACATTTGAAGAAGAATGCGTTTCGAGATTTTTTTTACGAGAGTTCTCTTCAGTTCGGGAGGCAGATCGGCAAGGATATTGCAGAGCTCAAGGATGAGACGGCATCCATCGTCAACAAGAAGTATATGTTTTCTCTTGCGACGGAGCAGAGCGGGGCACAGAGCTTTCTGAAATGGATTGCCGACGAGTTCAATGCGGAGGATGTTTCGCATGAGCAGGAGGAACGTCTGCGCCGCCTTGTCGCGGAGTATCCAAAGATCCGCTCCTACATCCGCATTGAGGAGGATCAGCTTCTCTTTGACCATGAACGCTTTGCTGAGGATGTCGTAGCGGGACGGTTCAAAGAGACGATCTTCGGCATGACCTTTGACATCCAGAGTGTAACCGAGACGGCGATCAACACGGGATCGGTGGCACTTGATTTCTCCATTGAGCCGTTTAAGAAGCAGCTTCTTTATGCCGATCATGTGCGTGCGAACATCCAGCCGTATGCCGACCGGCTGCTGACGGATATGAGTCTCGGGCACTGGGATCTCTATGAGGAGCTGACGGAGGAGGGGCGCGACGACAGCGTCTGCCTGCGCCTGCCGTCGACGGATTTCCTCGTGGCACGGCCGCCGCAGATGGATGTTATCATGAACGGCACTTGTGCGATCGACTTCGGTACGCGCAGCACCGTTGTTGTCTGTCGTGACCGTGAGGCACGCCTGCTGCGCATCGGCAAGGGAGACTACAGCAACGAGCCGACGATCCAGGACTATGAGAATCCGACTGCGATCGAGCTGATTGACATTGAAAAATTTAAGCAGCTCTATCGGGCACGGGAAGGCCGTCCCTATACGGAGTGGGCACAGGTCACCGCGTCCCATCAGGCGGCGGACGCGATTTTTGAGCGCCAATCCACGGAGGGAATTTCGGTGTACTACTCCGTGTTCAGTGAGCTTAAGCGCTGGACACGCGATACGGCGAACTCGCCGATCCTGAAGGACAGGCGCGGCTACATCCAGGAGGTCAAGCCATACACGGAGACGCAGCCACTCGACGCGGGCGGCTTTGATCCGATCGAGATCTATGCCTACTATCTCGGTCTCTACATCAACAATATGCACCGCAACATCTATCTGGATTACATTCTCTCCTTCCCCGTGGGGTATGAAAAGAGTGTGCGGGAGCACATCCGCATGAGCTTTGAGCGCGGCATTCGAAAGACTCTGCCCAAGGCACTGCTCGATGATCCGGAGATGATGCGCCGCTTCCGTGTCTATGACGGGGCAAACGAACCGGCAGCATACGCAATCAGCGCCCTTGAGGCATACGGGCTCGAACCGAAGCGCATCGGCGAGGAGGTTGCCTACGGGGTCTTTGACTTCGGCGGCGGTACGACGGACTTTGACTTCGGCGTGGAGTATGTGCCTGAAAACGGGCGGCGAAAATTCGTCATTGAGCAGTTCGGCTTCGGCAGCGATATGTATCTCGGTGGGGAAAATATTCTCGAACTCCTTGCCTATGAGGTGTTCAAGGACAACCTTGCGGAGATGCGTCGGCACAAGATTACCTTTGCGCTGCCGCCCGAGAGTGAAACCTTTGCAGGCGCGGAGGCTCTCGTGCGTGAAACGCGCGACGCTGCGTCCCACCTGAACAACAAGATCCTCGCCGAGCGTTTGCGTCCCTTCTGGGAACGCCGTGCGGGCTATGAGGAGTTTGCAGCGGGGGACGGATTCGATACAAAGATCACGCTGTTCTCGTCGGAAAAGACGGGGAATGCAGGCAATCGCGCCGAGATCCGTCTGCACATCGACGTACGCAAACTGGAGCGTACGCTGGAGGATCGCATTCGGCGCGGTGTTGACAACTTCTTCCAGGCGATGGCGGCGGCATTCAAGGGGCGTGATGTGCGTCAGATCCACATCTTCCTCGCGGGCAATTCATGTAAGGCACCAATGGTGCGCAAGCTCTTTGATGAGTACATCGCCCGTCAGATCAATGCGCTGTGTACGGTACAGGCTGCTCCGGTAGAAAAGGAAGAGAAGGACGGCGGCAAGAAAGGGGATGCCGCTGCCGTAAAGCCGTCTGCGCAGAGCAAGGATGCGCCCTTCATCCTGTATCTTCCGCTTGGTATGGAGGATGCAGAAAAGGAGGCAAAAGTACTGCACGATGGCTTTGACCGTCTGCGTACGGGAAAGACGGGCGTGGCGTTCGGACTCCTGCGCTGCCGCAAGGGCGGCAAGGATGTCAAGATCATCAACAAGAACGTGGATGAGCACGACGAACTTCTTTTCCCGTATTTCCTCGGCAGCCTGAACGAGCGCGGCTGTTTCACTGTGGACATCGACGCGCGTGTCGATTACGGCGTGTGGACGTACTTTACCTATGCAGATGAGGATGAGTTTGAGCTTTACTATACGCAGGAACCGCGTGCTCTCAAAGGGCACATGAAGGCGGCAGAGGTGCGTATGGTACGCTGCATGATTGATCCGCATGATGTGAGCGACGATGATACGATCGGCGTTTACATTCGCAAGAAGTCTCCGAATACGATCGAATACACGGTCGCCTCGGAGAAGAGCCTTGGGGCAAAGACCTACAAGGGGACGATCTATACCGTTCGCTTGAGCTGAGGAACAGATCGGAAAGGAGCGCCATGATGGAACACTTGCCGTTCAAAAACTATATGGAGGATGCCGTCGCCCATATGATGCAGCGTCTCGCGCCGCAGTATCCGGACATCTGTATGTGTGAGCGCTGCCGTACGGATATGATGATGATTGCATTGAACAATCTTCCGCCGCGCTATGTTTCCACCCATAAGGGGGATGTCCTGAAGCGTGCCGAGGGCATGGAGATCCAATATGAGGTGGAGGTGCTGACCGAGACGATGCGTGCCATGCAGATTGTCGGCGGACAGCCCCATCACGGACGCGACGAAGAGGGGATCTGATTTTTCGCAGAAAAACACCCGCAGATAGGATTTGTCAAGCGGGTGTTTTTTTGCTAGAATAAAGGTGAAATCAAAAATGATCTGCGTGTCCGCGTCGGGAGAGGCGCGGGCGCATTTCTTTTGTTGTCTGTGTACTGTGGAGAGGAAGCTGTTATGTTCGCGAGGCTGAGGCGTGATATTCGCGTTGTCTTTGAGCGTGACCCTGCGGCACGAAGTACCATTGAGGTCTTGCTCTGTTACGGCGGTCTGCACGCAATCTGGCTGCATCGTATCGCGCACGCGCTCTATGTGCGCGGCTGGGTGCTCCTCCCGCGCCTGATCTCAAACTTTGGACGGTTTCTGACGGGCATTGAGATCCATCCCGGCGCAAAGATTGGCGAGGGTCTCTTCATCGACCACGGTACGGGCATTGTCATCGGAGAGACGGCAGAGCTCGGAAAAAATGTCACGCTCTATCAGGGGGTGACACTGGGCGGTACAGGCAAGGAGAAGGGGAAGCGCCATCCGACGATCGGAAGCAATGTCGTCGTCGCCTCGGGGGCGAAGGTGCTCGGTTCGTTCACCGTGGGCGATCATGCGAAGATCGGTGCGGGCTCTGTCGTGCTGCGCCCCGTGCCTGCTCATGCGACGGTGGTCGGTATCCCGGGACGCATTGTCATGATGAACGGTCAGCGCGTCCGTACGGAGGAGGATTTTCTGCGGGCGCGGGAGCTCTCGCTCGAATGCGAGGAGAGCGCAGAGGAGCTTGCGTGCGAGTTGGATGTTGATCTCGATCACGATATGCTGCCGGATCCGGAGGCAGAGATGATCGAGGCAATGCGGCAGGAGATTGAGATGCTGAAACAGCGTCTTACCGAACTGGAAGAACGAAAGTAGTGGAGGATATATGCTTACCGTATACAATACAATGACGCGAAAAAAAGAAGAGTTTCGTCCGCTGCGTGCGGGCGAGGTCAGCATCTACTGCTGCGGGGTGACACCGTACAACGATCCGCACATCGGAAACGCACGCCCCTTTGTCACGTGGGATGTCATTCGCCGCTATCTTGCACGCAAAGGGTACAAGGTTCGCTACATCCAGAACTTTACGGATGTGGACGATAAGATCATAGGTGCGGCGAATCGCGAGGGTGTGACGTGGAAGGAGATCTCTGACCGCTACATTGCTGCGTATTTCAAGGCGATGGACGCGCTGAACGTGCGCCGTGCCGACGTGTTCCCACGCGTTTCCGAGACTATGGAGGAGATTCAGCGCATGATCGGGACACTGATTGAGCGCGGCTATGCGTATGTGACCGAGACGGGTGATGTGTACTATCGCGTGGAGGCGTTCGATCACTATGGATGTCTCAGCGGGCGCAGTCTTGACGATATGGAGGCGGGGGCGCGCGTCGAGGTCAACGCGGCGAAGGAGCACCCGATGGACTTCGCACTCTGGAAGGCGGCGAAGCCCGGTGAACCGTCATGGGAAAGCCCGTGGGGCAAGGGGCGCCCCGGCTGGCACATCGAGTGCTCGGCGATGTCTGTGAAGTACCTCGGCGATGCCTTCGATTTTCACGGCGGCGGCAATGATCTCATCTTCCCGCACCACGAGAACGAGATTGCACAGGCGGAGCCATGTATTGACGGCGACGAGAAGTTCGCACGCTATTGGCTGCATAATGGATTTATCACAATTGACAACGAGAAGATGTCGAAGTCGAAGAACAATTTCTTCACGGTGAAGGACATCCTGCGGGAGTTCCCGGGTGAGGTGATCCGTTTCTTCATCCTCCAGACACATTACCGCAGCCCTCTGGATTTCAGCGACGAACGGCTGCATGAGGCGCAGACCGCACTCGACCGTCTGCGCAACGCGAACGCGGTCATTGCAGAGCTGTCGGAGCACGAAGGCACGGCGGCGGATACGGCGGCAGAGCTGGCCGCACAGGCAGAGACGTTCCTGCACGCCTTTGATGCGGCGATGGACGACGACTTCAACACAGCACTCGCGATCAGTCAGATGTTCGGGCTTGCAAAGGAGATCAACCGCTATCATCAGGAGGTCGAGCGCGGCGCGGCATTTGACGCGGCGAACTTCGGACGGGCGGCGGACGCATATCATGCGATGGCGGCGATCATCGGCATTTTCGAGCAGGAGGAAACGGCTGCGGATGACGGGCTCACGGATGCGCTGATGGATCTCATCATCGGCATTCGGCAGGAGGCGCGAGCGGCGAAGAACTGGGCGGTTGCGGACAAGATTCGCGACGGGCTCAAGGTGGCGGGCGTTGCACTTGAGGATACGCCGACGGGCGTGCGCTGGAAAAGGATTTGACCACGCATGAAGTTTGAGCGGTTTCAGCAGCTTGTACGCATGATGTTCCTGCCCGATGAGGCGGGCAATATCCGCACGCGCTATGAGAATGTGGATGCGGCGCAGATCCATCCGCTTGTTCTTGCCTATGTAGGTGATGCCTATTTTCACCTCTATGTACGAATGCGCCTGCTCTCGTACGAGCAGACACAGGTGCAGGCACTCCATGCGTTCAGCGCACAGATCGTCTCCGCGCTCTGGCAGGCGCGCGCCTATCGCGGTATTTCGGAGATGCTCACGGAGGAGGAGCAGACGATCTACCGTCGCGCGCGCAATACGAAGAGCCACGCGCCGCGCAGCGCGTCCGTCGCGGACTATCATACGAGCACGGGCT
>ERZ773063.731-NODE-731-length-20868-cov-3.363523_pt1 | contig 20868 bp, 23 predicted proteins | sample MGYA00580625_ERZ773063 | MGnify/ENA primary metagenome ERZ773063 (study PRJEB29015, sample SAMEA2738022) | human oral metagenome | biome: human oral; feature: human-associated habitat; material: dental | place: China | collected 2042 ... | reverse complement strand
GCTAATGTTACTGCCAAGCAGAACGAACTAAATGATGCAAAGGCTAAGCTGGCAGCACTTACTGATGGTTCTCCAGAATATCAGGCGGCTGTAACAAAGGTGCAGACAGCAGAGGCTAATCTAAACACCGCTAAGGGAGTTCTTGCAGACAAGCAGAGCGTACAGACGTCAAAGCAGGGTGCATATGCAAATGCAGAGGCTAACTACAACTCAGCTCTAGCAAGCGTACAGGAGTACCAGAATCTAAAGATTGCACTAGAACAGGCTAGACAGGACAGGGCAAGCGCTGATACTAATAGGGCAAATAAGGTTCAGGGGCTTACCGATGCAAATAACGCAGTAAGAACAGCAGAAGATGAACTAAAGACTCTAAAGAATGATGTTGAAGCTAAGACTAACGCAGTTAATACTGCAAAGACAGAGCTTGATACTGCAAGCGAGGCTGTAAAAACAGCTCAGGCTAAGTATGATAAATCTGTTGCTGATGCAAAGACAGAGCTTGAAGCTGCAAAGGTTGCTCTAAACAAAGCTGGTGGCGAGTTCCTCGATTCTCTAGCAAAGTACAGGAAAATGGAGCAGTGGGAGCAGAAGCTAAGGAACACTAGCGACAAAGATATTCAGGATTTCTTTAAGCTGCTTGGTGATAAGCCTTATACAGACGAGAACGATAATACTCAGAAGAATGCTGACGGCAGTGTAAAGACTGTATGGCAGCAGAGAATTGAGAGTCTATCTTCGCCAGAGGCGCTACTCAAGGCTATGGATATGGTTGATCAGGTCAACGAGAGAATCGCTAGAAACGATCAGCCAAAGGGTTCTAAAACACCATCTAAGGTCAATGTAGATATGATGCTCTACTCCATGATTTCAAATGCACTTTGCATGAATATGGACGCTCATTCGCTTGTGAAGTCAAAGGACGATAATCTTGATGGTCCAGATGCTGTTTCAGAGTGTCAGGCGTTCGGATTCCCTACGATCGAATCTGCGGTTAAGGCTTGGTATGAAGATGAGAAGGCTGAATATGATGCTGGAAACACCAATTTTGGTGAGGTTGGTCACTATTTGATTATCAGAGCTGCTGGCGGGCCTGAAAGTGTTATTGGTTGCTCTACATCAGAACTTGGTGGTCACACTATCAATTTTGGTAGAAGCGATATTCTTTACAGGGAAGGTATGACTACTAACGAGTTCAGAGCGCAGCTCAACGATTTTGTTGCAGCTAAGCAGAAGGCTGTTGCTGATGCACAGGCTAAGCTAAACGATCTCGTTAATAATGAGACACCAGAGCTGAGAGATGCAAAGGCAGACCTTGTAAGCAAAGAGGCAGCTAAGACTAATGCTGATAATCAGCTTGCTAACGCAAACAAGGCTGTTTCCGATAAGGAACAGGAAATTGAAATTCTGAACCAGAAGCGTACAGAGGCAGACAAGGCTCTTGATGAGGCGACTGCTAAGCTAAACGCTATAATCACAGTAGAAAGTGCTGCTCAGAAGGCTGTTACTGATTACGAAGCAGCAAATCCAACTGTTGCTACAATGGTTGCTGATGCAGAACAGGCTATGAACAATGCAAAGGCAGAGCTTGATAACGCAACCAAAGAGGTTGAAACTGCTCAGGCTAATGTAGATGCTAACGCAGAGGCTCTTGAGACAGCAAAGACTGAACTAAAGGAAATGAACGCTGAGGCAGCTAAGGCTCAGGAAAAGGTTGATGAGGCAACTACAAACCTTAACGCAGCTATTGAAAGAGCAAAGACAGCACTAGAGGCTGGCATTGAGGCTGGTAAGGCAGACATTGAGGCTCAGAAAGATGTTACAGCAAAGACAGCAGAGAGAGATAACAAGCAAACAGCATATGATACAGCAGTGGCAGATCTCGCTGATAAGACCGACAAGGTTAAAACAGCAGAAGATAAGCTATCTAGTGATATGCAGAAGTTTGCTGAACTCTTCACTGCAAGAGAAGTGCTAGAGAATAAGACTAATGCTTTCAATAAAGCAACTACAAATCTTGATGCAGCTAAGGCAGATGTTGAAGCAAAGACAAAGGCTCATGATGAAGCTGTTGCTAATGTCGCTAAGGCAGAGGATATGCTTGCAAAGGCTAAGCTAGTTAAGCGTGATGATCCATCTACCTATAAGGACAACTTCCCAGAGCTTGTAGAGCTTGAAAAAGCACTTGCTGATGCAAAGGCTCACGAGGCTGAAACTGCAAAGGCTCTTGAGGTAGCTAAGGCTGAACTCGATAAGGCTAAGGCTAATTACGACAATGCTAAGGCTCGCTATGCAGAGGCTCTCGCTGACTACACAGTAGCTAAGGCTGATTACGATTCATTCGTTAAGGCTGAAAAGCAGAAGGCTAATAAACGTAGCAACAAGAGACATGGCAAGATTGTAAAGACTGGTGACGAAAATGATCTTGGTCTTGCAGCACTCGGACTCTTTGGCGCAGGAGCAGCTCTAGCAGCTACAAGAAAGCGCAAGAAGCAGATTGAGGACTAATTCTCGCATGCAAACAAGCCCCCTAAATGGGGGCTTTTCTTTACAAAACATGTTGGGAAATGTGTCTAAATATGATATAATATATAAGAGGGGTGAAACATATGGTTATAAAAATTATATTAATTCTAGTTTCCGCAGTTCTAATAATTAGTGTATTACTACAAGAGAGTAAATCAGATGGTCTATCTGGTGTTATTTCTGGGGGTGCGGAACAGTTATTCGGCAAAAAGAAAAGTCATGGATATGATGATATGCTCAACAAGATAACAATAGTGTCATCTGTTCTCGCAATTATCTTAATTGTGTTCATGCTAGTAAGGGGTGTATAGAATGTATTTTAAAGAAGTAAGAGATGAGGTAAGAAAGACAGTTTTTCCTGATAGAAAGAAAATTGTTAAAGATACAGTTATTGTCGTTGTTACTTGCTCAGTATTTGCACTTGGATTTTTTCTTGTAGATTCTGGGCTGCTATACGGCTTAAAGGCGCTTGTTAGGTAAGGGAGGTATGTATGGTAAATAAAGAAGTAAGAAAAAGAATACTGTTTACTGTTTGCATGCTGCTCTTGTTTGCAGTAGGATCTAATCTACCTGTGCCAAGCATAAATAAAACAGTGCTAACACAGATGTTCTCTAATGGAAATATGGGGGTGTTTGAACTATTTAATTTGTTCACTGGTGGAGCGTTTAAGAACTTTACTGTTTTGGCTCTCGGTATTACGCCATATATTACGGCAAGCATTATTGTACAGCTACTTACAATTGCATTTCCTTATTTTGAGAACCTGTCAAAAGAGGGCGATACAGGAAGAAAAAAGATGGCATCTATCACTAGATACCTTGCCGTAGTGCTTGCACTAATTCAGGCTATTGGGCTATCTTTCGGAATGTTTAAGAGAGCCATTGTGGACCAGTCAGCAATCAGCATGATAATGATAGTAATGCTATTAACCGCTGGTACTGCTTTTCTTATGTGGCTAGGAGAACAGATTAACGAATTTGGCGTTGGTAATGGAATGTCACTACTTATTTTTGCAGGTATTGTAGAAAGACTTCCATCTGGTGTACAGAGCATTACATCAAAGATGAAAGAAGGAGAGCTGTCATTCGTAGCTGTGATTGCTATGGTGATTGCAGTAGTTCTCCTTGTTGCAGGAATCAACTATGTGCAGCAGGGAGTCAGAAAGATCCCAGTGCAGTATGCAAAGAGGGTGGTCGGAAGAAAGACCTATGGTGGTCAGACGACGCATATACCTATGAAGCTAAATGCTGCGGGAGTTATTCCAATCATCTTCTCGCTATCGCTTATACAGTTCCCATTAACGCTTACATACTTTAAGCCAAATGCGAGTGTTTCGATATTTCTAAGTAAATATCTATCACCATCTGGAAGCGTGGGAGTATATGTCTATGGACTACTAAATATTGTGCTGATTATCGCATTTACATATTTCTATACTGCGGTAATCTTTAAGCCAGATGAAGTGTCAAAGAATCTCGCAAATGCTGGAGGTATGATTCCAGGAATTAGGCAAGGAAAGGAAACAGAGTCTTACCTTAGAGGTATTATGAATAGGCTCTGTCTCCCAAGTGCATTATTCCTAGCAGCAGTTGCTACACTACCGACTATTGTTTCACAGTTTACGAACCTAAATATGGGCTTTGGTGGAACATCAATACTCATTATGGTCGGAGTTGCACTTGATACGGTGCAGAACATAGAAAATAGAGGTCTGCAAGATAAGTATGTTGGCTTCTTAAAATAGTAAATGGGGTGGCCTTAGTGCTACCTCTTTTATTTTACCCTCACATTTTCGCAGATGAGTATTTTATTGATGACGCTATTTTACAAATTATTCATCTGCGAAAATCTATTTGCTAAATATTTGCGTTTTCTCGTAAATTTTTCTAGCGGTGGTATAAATACCCATTAAGCACCTAAAAACCTCGCTACGGTCAAATTTCGCACGATTTCGGGCATATCTACACAACAAGCATACTGGCGCTCGTAACAAACTAATAATTTTGAAGAAATTTATTTAAAGGTGTTTCAAAATTGTTTCAAAAATGGTATAATATGATTAAGGAGAGCTGTTGATATGAAGTTTGAAAAGAAAAAATCATTAATACAATTATTTTTGACAGATCGCTTGTTGTCTGCGTTAGGTATATTAATCCTTGTCTTTGGAGTTATACTAGTTTTTGCTTTCTTAGTGGGCTTAGTATTTGTTTTAACTCATACACCAAAGTGGATATTTAAGTATATGTTTTTTGCTTTGCTTGGTGGGGCTGTTTTCTTTTGCATAATAGCTGTGGCAATCAATATTAAGAGGGCATTTGTAGGATTGTGGCTCTCATCAAAGCTTCCGTTGTCTAAAGATGAGCTTGAGAAGCTTAATGTTTCTACACTAAAGGAATATTTGATGTTTTTAGATAAGTATATTGGAACTAATAAGCTATACATATCCTCAGAACATTTAGCTTTTATGTCAGAAATGCATTACTGCGGGCCTCTGTTCCTTGTTACGGAATCGTCAATATGCCTCGAATCGAAGCATTATTGGCATAAACTCAACAAAAACAGATTTGCTTTATATGACCTAGAAGAAGATTTGGAAGAATACGATCGCTATGGTGTTGAAACAAAATCATGGCGAAAGACAGGCGTTGTACTCGCAATCAACAATGCTGCTATAAATAGAGATATTGAAAAAGATAAAATTCTTACAGTTTGGAGTAAGCCTCTGTATAGTTATGTTGACTTTGGGTTTAGAGTGACACCACGCTGTGATTCGATATGTGGATTTACATCAAACAGTCATATAATAAATCACAAGGAAAATATCGGAAGGAGAGTTTAATAGTGAATAACGAACTAAAGAACAACATAGATAAATTAAATGATGAACAAAGAGCCGTGGCATTACATAAAGATGGTCCACTTCTTGTCATTGCTGGAGCGGGTGCAGGAAAAACTCACACGCTAATTACTAGAGTTGCTTATCTCATAGATCAGGGAGTTAGACCAGAGCAAATATTGTTGCTTACATTTACAAATAAAGCTGCTGATGAAATGAAAGAAAGAGCAACCAAGATGGTTGATGGAGCTGGCGAAATTGTTGCTTGCACATATCATTCTTTCTGCGTAAAGATGCTCAGGAAATTTGGAAGGGCTATTGGGATATTTCCTAACTTTTCGATCCTATCAACAAATGATGTAATTACAGCACTTAATCTTGTAAAGGCTAAGGCTGGTGATAAATATAGCGTGGAGAACTTTACTCCAAGCGGGAAAATTGCCGAACTTATATCTAAAGCAAGAAACAAAGAAAAACCATTATCTACTTACTGTAATGCAGATAATGGCGTTTACCAACCAAAGCTAGTAAAGGAACTTGCTCACGAATATTATAGGTATAAGCTAGAAAATAACATGCTTGATTTTGACGATCTGCTTTATAAGTTCTATAAACTGATCTCAGAACGTGAAGATGTGAGAGATATTATCTCCAATCACTTCACCTATATGATGGTTGACGAATATCAGGACACAAATACTTTACAGGAGAAGATAATCTTAAAGCTGAGGGAGAAAAACGATAACATTGTCGTAGTTGGTGATGATTCCCAATCAATCTATGGATTTAGAGGAGCAGAGATTGCAAATATTTTAAACTTTGATAAGAAGTTCAATAACTGCAAAAGAGTTACAGTAGATAAGAACTATCGAAGTGGTCAGTCAATTCTTGATATTGCAAACAACATGATGTTAGAGGCAACAGAGGGATTTAAAAAAGTGATGAAGGCCCAAAGGCCAATTGAAGTTACGAAGTCGGTTGTTAGACCAGCCAATCAATATGAAGAAGCTGAGTATGCACTTAGCATAATCGATCATCTTCATACAAATGGCGTTCCATATAAGGATATTGCTGTACTTGAAAGACATTCGTATTCATCCAATATGCTAGAGTCAATGCTTACTGTTAACGGTATTGGATATGATAAATATGGTGGAATTAAATTCATGGATAGAAATATTGTTCAGGATTTACTTGCGTTCTTCCGTTGTTCATTCAACAGCAGAGATGAGCTTGCTTGGTTCAGGCTTTTGCTTCTCGTTCCAAACATTGGTAAGAAGAAAGCCTCGTACTTTTCGGAAAAGATCTCGAATGGTGGCTATGATGAAAGCGAATTGTACACAAAGGCTGGCAAAAAGAAAGTGTTTACTGACGATCTACTAAAGCTAATCGAGTATGGAAATACTCTAAAAGATTCCAAGATGGAATTTTCAAAAATCGTTGATAATGTTTGTAGCTTTTATATGAGCATGAGAGAGCGTTCCATTCAGGTCGCTAGAGAAAAGGCTAAACCTAATCTCGCTGGGCTTCTTGATCAGTTTGATAGTGACAAAAATATTCTTCCACAGTTTAAGATGATTGCAAATGGATATTCTTCAGTACAAGAGTTCTTTGATGGTGTTGTGCTTGGCAAGGAAAATGAGTCCGAGCAAACAGATAATTTAATAATCTCTACAATCCACTCTGCAAAGGGACTTGAATATGAAGCTGTAATCATTTTAGATGTTGTAGATGGGGTCATTCCTCATTCTAATGTTGAAGAGGGTACGCCAGAGGACAACGAAGAAAGAAGATGTTTTTATGTGGCTGTTACAAGAGCCAAGAAGTATTTATACTTCATGATGCCAGATGTTATCAACGTATATGGCGAGACGGTAAGGACAGAAGGTTCTAGGTATCTCAGAGGAATAATGTAAGGGAGGTTTGATATGAGAAATAGAGGTAGACCAAGCATAGATGATTTTACTAAACGAAAAGTCATTGATTTATATGAAAATACTGCTTTAACAACAGCGGAAATTTCAAAAAGAACTGGTGTTAGTAGGACGTCTATTTGGCGAATAGTGAAAGAATATGAGGCTGGCAAAGGCTTGGGAAATTGATTCAAGTATGATATAATAAAAGAAAGGAGAAAATAAAAATGAAATATATTGCATTAATTATGGTTGCTGGAATGTGGGCATATTTTATATATGTGTGCAATTTATTGTTCAGAGGGATTCTAAACAACAGCGACAAAAACTATAAAGAATATCTCATTAAGATGATAGTTGTTGCACTTGTGAGCTATGGGATTTTGGCGCTTGCTGTGAATATCATAAAGCCGAGCGTTTTCCTTAAGCCACTGCTAATTGTTGGCACAATAATCTCGTTTGAAAGAATTATCATAATTGTTGCCTTAGTGGCACTTGCAATCAGACATATAAGAAGGAGATGTTAATTTGAGTAAGTCAATAATACAAAGTGAAAAGCGGTGTTTTATGACGGGCAGAACAGACAATCTCGATAAGCATCATATATTCTTTGGAACTGCTGATCGAAAACTATCTGAAAAGTATGGATTGTGGGTATGGCTATGTCATGATAGGCATATACATATGAGTCCGCATAGAACGCCACACAATGATAGAGAAGTGGATCTTGAATTAAAACAGCTTGGTCAGAAGGCTTTCGAAAAGGAATACCCATATTTAGATTTTATGAGTATTTTTTACAAGAATTATTTAGGTGGCGAAGATGATTAGACCAAGCATTAATAATATAATTAATTCAGATCCATTTGAGCTTCTTGATTGGGCGAAGGAGAACTTTAGCTATGAAGTACCATCAGGAATAAACAGCATATCTGATATGGGGCGTGTAGGAACGCTTCTCGGTACGCTAACTAATGAATATTCCTATTTAGTTTCATTAACAACAGAGCTTGCACTACATTCTAAAATGGCTAAGCTGAATGTTCCAACTAAGCCAAAAAATGCTGATGATATGCCCTATTATATCGAGAAGAAAGAAGAAGCGGAGATTATGGAACAAAGAAAGAAAGTTATTGAGTGTTTTGCAAATATGTTAAAGCAACAATATAACGCTGTGTCGAGAATGCTTACTGTATACTCGCAGACGCAGGAAGAATTAAAGATGACTGACTATAAGAAATAAAAAGGAGAAAAATTATGTCAAAAAACGAAAAAATTGATGCAACATTTAACATTGAAGAAGAGGATTTAGGGAATTGGGTGATTTCACTTATGGAAGAGTTTATTGAAAACGAGGATTTAAATGATTATATGTTTAGTTCTCTTCCAGAAGATTACAAGCTTAATGACGAACAGGCAGAAATTATTGCTAGTGTGTCAATGAATTCTTTCCTTGCTGGTGTTCAAATTGGCATTATGGATGCCTTTGATAAGATTAACATGGCGGTGGCAGAAGGCTATAAAGAGTTTGATAAAGTGGTTGCCGCTGATGGTCTTAGCAAGCATTTATCATAAGGAGGTAAAGATGGTTAGTGAAGAAAAACTAAAACATTATTCCATTAACTTCCTTAAATCTGAAATAGATAAAATTCACAAGGCGTTAGAAGTTATTCAAGATGATGAAGAAAGAGACGGTGAAAGAAGATTATTGACAGAGCTTGTAAGAGACTACAAGCGGGATCTTGCAGAAATAGAGAATAGCCTTGAAGGGTGTTAGAAGGTGGTGTTTATGGCGAAAGAGTTTAGGCCGACAATTAATTTAGGTGCTGGGTCGAGCAGACATGGTAGAAGCACTATGATGGTAAAATGTCCGTTTTGCGAAGAAGAATTTGAAGTGTATATATGGAGCTTTGCTGGTTCTGGCAAGAGGTGTTCTTGTGGAGCATTACTTGGAAGGACTACTTGTGTAAAGGAGGTAGAAAATGAGTGAAGCTGAAAAAATCATGGTAGTTCCTCAGTTTGAATTTAGAGAAGATAGTATAAACGAAATAGTAGAAAATCTTAGAAGTAAGCATATTGATCAGGTGCTATTGTTTATGGGTGGTAGCGTGAGCGGTCATCAAGAGAGAGATGACAAGATTAAAGAGCTTGGTGAGATGTTCAGCTTTGGTGTGAGGGCAGGGATTCGTGAAACATTAAACAAAATCAATAATGCTGTATTGATGTCTGTTGAAGAACTTAGTGAAAACGAATTTTCAAATGAGTCTGTAGAACCTATGTCATTAGAAAGGAGAGAAATATGATTAATTTTGCAGAAAACGAGAAAAGAGGGGCTTTATCAATCAAAGAGAAGATCGAAGAAGCAAAGATGATTGCTGGCAATCACAATCTAAACGTAGTTATGTTTCTTTATAAAGAACTTGGAGAGGTAAAGCTTTCTACTGCGTATTTTAACGATATGGATAGCGCAGAGGCGTACTATGACGATAGATGTAAATATATGCTTGGCCAATACTGGAGCTATATGGGCTATATCAATGGAATGTGGGATAGTAAGCGTGGCGTATATGTTAGAGACCTTGAGAAGGAAATTGCATAAGTTTTATGGGTATGTCTAAAAGCATGATAGATGCCTTCCCTCCGCATATACAGAAGCAGATAAGAAGCCAGTTTGCTAATAAAACTCGTATGGAAGAAATCGCAGAGGAAGAAAATCCTGAGAAGAAGTCAAAATATTCATCTGCGAAAACGGATGTTGAAGGGATTAGGTTTGATAGCAAAAAGGAGGCTGAGTTCTATGCTGAATTAAAGCTTCGGGAAAAAGCTGGTGAAATTTCTCATCTGCGATTACAGCCAAGATATTTACTCCAAGAAGCTTTCAGGCACGAAGGCAAGCAATATAGAGAAATTGAATATGTTGCAGACTTTGAGTATATTGAAGATGGTATTACTGTTGTTGTAGATGTTAAAGGATTTAAGACTGCTGTCTATATGATCAAACGAAAACTATTTCTATATAGATACGGAGATAAGGTTAAGTTTATTGAGGAGTAGAAAGGAGGTAATATATGGATTTTGACTGGAAAAAAGTTGAATATATAAATGAGCAATTCAAAAGCAAGCCGCCGATCGGAAAGCCTCTCTTGTTAAGGGAAGATTCTTACTATACTTGGATTGACGAACTCTGTGAACTGGAAGATGGAACAATATTCCTCCCATCAAGGATGGTTTTGATCTATGTCGAGGGCGTAGGTGTCGTTGATGACCTTATTTCGGCTTATGCAGAGTTAAACACGCCAAAAGAGAAATTCGAGGCTGCTGTTGCTAATGCGAAAAACTGCCGCACAAACTCTCTTCAATCATCTCTTAGAATGTACACGCTTACAAAATATGCTGATGATCACACAAACAGACCTCTCAAGATTAGAGGTCTTAAGGGTATCACTGGTATGTTTGGCAAGTAGAAGGGAGATAGTTTGAAAAGAATTAAAAATAATATCTCGAAAATTTTATTGGTTGAAATGCTTGTATTGTTTATCTTAATTGGTGCGGTTGCAAGTAATGCACAAGAAGTTAATAGCCGATCTGCGTTTAAGCGGTTACGACCAATGATTGCCACGAAGTCATTCAGACGAAGGCAAGCACGGTGGTTGAAGAAAAGGCAGAAGCCGATAAGAAGGCCGAAGAAGCTGCTAAGAAGAAAGAAGAAGAAAAGAAATTGGCAGTTGTCGAGACCTCATATAGTGGAAGCAAACTGACAAGATCAAGAGGCACTATACAAGGGCCATCTGGAAAAGAAACGTACTACAATCTTAACATGACAGGAGTTATCTCAATCATGAGAAAAATGGGATTTAGTGAATCAGAGTACCCATATAATGTAAGGGCTGATGGAGTTAAGTGTTTAGGATCTTATGTAATGGTTGCTGCTCACTTAGGAAAGCGGCCAAGGGGTTCAAAAGTGCAAACTAGTCTTGGTACTGGATTAGTTTGTGATACAGGTGGCTTTGCAGCTAACAATCCAACACAAATTGATATTGCAACGGCATGGTAGGGGCTAGTAAGCCCCTTTTCTTCTGCCTAAACTCCTGCGAAATTTAGCCGCAGCGAGGTTTTAATGACTAATAGGTATATTGATATGGCTAATGCAAATAGACTGTAAATAAACCCTCCATATTTCGCAGATGAATATTTTTTGTTTTACTCATTTTCGCATACAAGTATTTTATGATTGAGAACTTGCTGCGTTCTTAAATTTCTCATCTGCGAAAACAACTTGTTTGTTCTTAGTTTCCTTCTAAATATAACACTAATTGCACCTATAGAGCTATTCAAACAATTGCTTGAATACATAACCCTAAAGGGCGAGGTTGTTCTCGATCAGTTCGCTGGTTCTTGCAATCTTGGTATCGCTTGCCTTGAATCTGGCAGAAGTTCAATCCTAATAGAAAAGGATGAAAAAACATATAGACTTGCCAGTAAGAGGTTATCTAAGATGTTCGCATAATTAATAGCCCTTCGGGGCTATTTTTTTATGTGTTTTTATGAATAATAATTATTTGTAAATAAAACCTGAAAAGTAAACATTTCTCAATTTTGTACAACGAAATATCTTTGTAATAGAGCAACAATATGATATAATAATGATAATGTTTATAACTCAAATTTAAAGAAAGGATAAGTTTGTTATGTTTTTACGGAAATCGGGGGGGGGGGTAAAGACCCACCTTAAGAAAGCTATAGGGCTTGGCATTGCTAGTGTCTTTATTGTTGGAGGCTCTATCGTTCCAGCATTTGCAGATGCAGCAAGCAGAAACATTCCTATTCCAAATGTTGAATATACAACAGGGGATTGGTATGTAAAAGAAAACGCACACCTTATAAAAAACAAAGATGTTTCAGATTTAAGAAATATCGTTGAGTTTACTGTAGATACGAGTCAAGGAATAGACAAAGATACAGGAAGGGTGTGGGATGATGATGACGCTCTAGGAGAAAAATATGTTTACGCCAAAGGGAGTAGAAAGACATCCAATATTTACGGCTCTATGTTCTATGCAACCAATGGATATTCTGCGAAATTCCCTAAGTTGTTTATCGACAGAGATTCTAAAAGATATGTTGATATGATCGTTAAGGGTGATACAACGAATCTTAATGCGGTTGGATATGAGCCATTTACTAGAGATAATTCTCCGCTTTTATCTGTCACTAAAACAGATGTTCTGTTTAATGGATTAAGAGCGCAGCATACGGGAACAATAACGGTAGAGCTTAGGTATAACGACAACGGCTCTTTGTATGATAAAGATACCATGATGCGTTTTGTTGATCTTGATACTGCTGGAGAAGAAGTAAAGATGGATAATAGCTTTGATGGAAAGTATTATGTGCCAGGTGTTTCACCTAGTGATTGGTGGCTAAAAAAGGATGCTGACGGGTGGATAGGTAATAGCACTACTAATCCAGACAATGAGACATTTAAAACTGGATTTGCGTTTTTCGTTCATAACGGCAAGATTACGTTCCAAGCAAAAGCTAATTCCGCAGGATTCTGTATAGCAGCTAATGGTGTAGACAACATGTATGGCTCTTTGAAAGTAATTAAAGAGTCGAATTAAAGAAAGGGAGAATCAAACTGCACCGTAGGGCATACGGGAACAGTATAATCTAGCTTGTGGAGACCTTGTAAAACTAAAGCTTTTGTGGCAATGTAGTGGTCGTTGAAGCAAGAATCCCTATCGTGGGGAGTGTCAAGGTAATGACAATAAAGAAAGGAAGAGTTATGAAATTTAAGAAAATTTTGGTCATGGCAATGGCATTTGCAATGCTTGTTCCGTCATTTGCTTTTGCTGATGATGGGCCATTTATTAAAGACTTATCAAAGCTGAGAGCTAAGCCATATGAATGGCAATTTTATGATGAGAATGGCAAGGCAATCGATAAAAGAGTTATTCTTGCTGATGTGAAAATGAAAGCTATTAGTGCTAGACATATAGAGACGCATGGTGTTAAGATTCAGCCAGATGGTAAAGAATTTGTTAAAGACTACTTTAATGATCGTGATAAAAAGGTAGAGGATCTAAAAATTAGAATTGGCAACTCTGAATTGTTTGAAGACACTATATGTGTTATTAAAAATCAAGATGTTAAGTATAATGATAAAGAATTGCTTAAAAAGCGATACTTAAAAGATCTTGGATTAGATAATAAGGTTGAATTTGCAGATGATTGGTACTTTAAGGAGGTTCTATATGTCTGCGCTTTACCTGGAACTGAAATTGAAGTTACAAATCTCTATACTCGTGGGAAAATAAGAGATGGTTCATTTAAGCTAAAAGTTAATGAAGATTGCTCTCTTTCACCTGTTGATAATACAACACTAGTTGATGGAGATACAGTAAAGATGTTTTTAGGGAAAAAGCCAGCAGATGCTGATAAGCCTGTGGTTAATCCGTCAGACAACAATAAGCCTTCTGACAAGCCAAGCGTAGATAAACCAAATACTGATAAGCCAGTTGTAGACAGTAATAAACCAGTAGATAAGGTTGATGTGAATAAGCCTGTTGACAAGGTGGACTCCGTAAAGCCTGTAGTCGATAGCAAGGCAAGCCAGAATGTGAACAATGTTGTAAAGAGACCTGCTGTTGCTAACGCAGACACACCAAAGACGTCTGATAGCTCTAACATTGCTTTATATTCCATGCTATTAATCGGCTCTATAGGTGCAATTAGTGTTATATTTAGAAGGAAACTAAGAACAAATAAGTAAAGGAGGATTAAATGAGTTTAAAATTTAAAAAAATCGTAACTATTGGACTAGCAACCATCTTTTCTGTTGGTGCTTCAATAATGGCTGTTTCCGCAGCTACACTACCGAATATCCCAATTCAAAATGCAAAATTTGTAACTGAGGATTGGTATATTAAGCAAAATACTCACTTGATCAGAAATGATCAAATTACAGACCTTAGGGCTGTTGCTGAGATTACAGCGAATAACGGCCTAGTCGTTCAGAGGAACGCCAATCAGTGGTATACAGATAATAGTGAAACGCTTATCACTTTACCAAAGGGGCTAAAGGGTTCTAACCTATCTGGAAATTCATGGGGAACTACAAATGCTTATACTATTAAGCTACCAAATTATTTCACAGATAGACAGTCTAAAAGATCTGTAGATATGATTATCAAGTGTGATACGCTTGCATATACTTTGCAGAGTTCAAGCAACTTGCAGCATGATAGTGCAGCGGCTTCAATCACTAAGACAGATATTTGGATTGGGCCTTATTACGGTCAAATGACTCAGGGTATGACAATTGAGCTTCGCTACCATGATACAGGAGATCTGTATGACAAGGACACTATGATGAGAGTTGTAGACCTTGATGGTGCAGGAGCTGAGTATGTTAAAATGGGTGCTGGATTTGATGGCAATCATTACATACCAGGAGTTAGCGAGTCTGATTGGTGGCTAAAGAGAGATGCTGACAATTGGATCGGAAATGGAAGAAATTCATTTGATAATGAAACTTTCAAAACTGGGTTCGCTTTTTATATCCACGGTGGTAAGATTTCATACCAGATGTGGCAAAATGATTGCGGAACAGGAATTGGTTCTAACGGTGTAGAAAACCAGCTTGGTTCTCTAAAGCTTATTAAAGAGTCTAATTAGTGGGGGGAGTAGAACTATGAAAAGATTTAGACTGCCCCTCATTTTAGGGCTAATAATGATATTTTCGGTTATGCCAGCTTTTGCTGGTACGCCAAGTGTAACAAGTGTTGTAAGTAGCTTGCCAAATCTTACAGGCGGTAGACCTCTTAAAGATATATCAACTGTAGATGCAGGACTTACTCAAGACACAATGCTTATCAATAAACTTGATGATCCAAATCATTTACCGAAGTTTGTTGTTAATGATCCATATAACACTTTAACCAAAGTGCCAAGTAGCCATCCACAGAACACTGCTGCTAATGGCGCATGGAGAACAAACTTCTCAGATAAAACTTACAAGTATACTGATGATTCTACATATATTCTTATAAAGGATTATTTTAAGTTTAAAGGTAAGTGGTATGACAAGAAGATTATTCTTCGTCAAATTAACAACCAGATGAGTTTTTATTTTAGTAAACGTGAGGTTTCTTTCTCTAGTGATATACTGTTTAGTAACGGTTCTATGTGGGGAGAAGTCAAGGTTGATACCCAGATACTAGATAAAGATGGGAATAAAGCTAAAATACCAAATCTCATGATTGGAGTTGATGACATAGATTTTGCTGGTATTCCGAGAGAAACATTTAGGATTGAAAATTTTGTTATAAACGCTAATAATACGTTTGTGCATCACCTAAGCACATATCTTGTTACATCAAATAATGCTGTTTATGGCACAGATGAAAGTGACGACTATAGACCAGTATTCTTTGCTCAAACAGGCATTGAGAATGGTGAAGTAAAAGGCATGTGGTATGGAACGCCAAGAGGTGCATACTCAGGTTGCTTTGTTAGTTCTGGACTACATCTAAGGGTAACAAACGTACATTACCGTGCTGATAATGGTGGTGAAATTATGGGCGTAAAAGATGAGGTTGTTTATCTTGGAGATAATGCAAGTCTCTCGGAGACAACAGCAAAAGCTAAAGAAAACTACAAGTTCACGACATGGACGGCAGATAGAGACGTTACATTAAATGACGGATCAATTATAACTGCTGGAACAGAAATGTCGGGAGAACAAGTAGGACAGTCGGTTATCGACAGAGAAACGACTTTTACTGCTCACTTCAATAAGACTGTGGGTAGTTTAAAAGTAATAAAAGAATCTAACTAAGGAGGAAATATGCGATTCGAAAAACAATCTAATGGCAAAAAGCCAAGACTGCTAAAAATGATTTCAATGATGGTTCTCGCATTTGTGATACTAATTCCATCATTCTCGTTTGCGGCAGAAACTTCTAGTTCTACTAGTAAGGTTGAGAACGTAGTAACTCAGCCTAAAAAGCTATCAAGAACAAAGCGTAGCGTAGTAGCATCTACTGTTCCAGATAGCGAAAAGCCGACACTAGAAGGATGTGAGTTCGGTGTTTATACTGACGAGGACTGCACGCATAAACTCGATACGGTAGTTATCAAGAAGAATTCAGATGGAACGTATTCTGGAGTAAACAAGGGTGGTGAAACACTTCCTGCTGGAAAGCTTTATGTTAAAGAGCTAAAGGCTGCTACGGGATATAAGCTAAACACTAATGTTTATCCTGTAAATATTCAGGCTGGACAAGAAATTCCGCTTACAATCAATAATGAGCTTGATGTAGTAGAGCCTGTTATCGCTAAGACATCTGATGTGCAAAAGATTAAATTGGCTTCTTTGAAGAACCCACAGTATGTTAAATATACTGTAAAAATGAAGAATCCAAGTTCAACAGCTATGGTTGCTAATTATGTTCTTCAAGACGAAATTCAGAAGCCAAACGGTGATGCTGTTGCTATTGAAAAAAGCAGCGTAGTTGGTGATATTAATGGAGAGGCATTTACTTCATTTGAGTCAATCACAGAAAGAGGATTTAAGACAAATCCAGTTATTCTAAAGCCAAACCAGACACTTACCATTAATTACACAGTAAAAATTACTGGAAGAATTGGTAGAACTGGTCTAAAAAATGCTCTTACTACTGCTGACCCTGTTCCAGAAGTTTACAACATTAAGACTAGTGTTGAACATGGAACAATCGATCCAAGCATAGAAAATATTGATGGTGGTTCTACAAAGACTATCAATTATACACCAGATACTGGATATCAGATTAAGTCTGTAACTGTTGACGACCAAGAGGTTAATGCCGCTGATCATCCAACATCTTATGAGTTTGCAAATATTGGAGATAATCACAAGATTCATGTAGTTTATGAGCCAGCTCCTAAGGTTGAAAACCCAACAAAGACTTTTGATAAGCAGGTTTATCATGATGGAGAAAAGGTTGAGTCAACTATTGTTGCTTCACAGACTGGAATTGAGGGTTCTGTTGCTAAGAATGTAGTGATTGCTGATGCAAGCAATGATACACTAAAGTTTGACCTTGATTCTGTAAGTGCAAAGATTGTAGGCAACCACGGTTCATCCGAGCCAGTTATTACAAAAGATGAGGCTACTGGTAGTTTCAGAGTAACAATTGCTGAGTTTAAGGGTGGAGATGCTGTTAATGTTAAAGTTAACGGAAAGGCTATCACTAAGAACGAAAAGATTGTAAATGATGCTACTGTAACAGCTCTTGGAAAGACAAATAATGTACACGCAGAAGCTGCTTCTGTGTATAAGATTGATACTAAGGTCGTTAATGGTACTATCACAGATAGTATGAATGAAGTTGCTAGAGGTTCTGATAAGGATGTTAAGTATTCGCCTAAGGAGGGTTATCACCTTAAGTCAGTAACTGTTGATGGAAGCGAAGTTGATAAGACACAGTTCGAAAGTAAATATAGCTTTACTAATATCACAGCTAACCACAAGGTAGAAGTTGTATATGAGGCTACACCTAGCGTTACTGATCCAACTAAAACTTTCGATAAGAAAGAATACCTAGAGGGTGAAACAGTAAAGAACGAGATCGTTGTAGGGCAGAATGGAACAGAGGGATCTGTTGCTAAAAACGTAGTTGTTTCAGACCAGAATACGACAAGCATGAAGATTGATACCGATTCAATCAAGGCAGTTGTTGAAGGACAAAACGGAACATCTGAACCCGCTATCGCTGTACAGAACAAAGATAATGGTGAATTTACAGTAACTGTTGCTGAGTTCAAGGCTGGCGATAAGATAAAGATTACATTTAACGGTACAGCTCTAAATAAGTCTGCTAAGATCGATAATACTGCTAAGGTAGTTTATGACGGCAAGACAAAGACTGTAACAGCAGAAGCTGAATCAATCTATAAGGTTGAGACAAAGGTTATTAACGGAACAATTACTGATTCCGATCTAAAGGTTAAGCACGGCAACGATAAGAAGATTTCTTACTCTCCAAAAGAGGGTTATGAACTTAAATCAGTAACTGTTGACGGAAACGAAGTAGACAAGACTCAGTTCAAGAGTGAGTATGGCTTTACTAATGTAACAGCAAATCACAAGATTGAGGTTGTTTACGAGGGAACTAATGCTCCTAAGATTGAAAAGCACTTTGACAAGAGCGAATACAAGATTGGCGAGACAATTCTAAACACTATTATTTTCAGAAATGATGGAGTTAAGGATGCAATCATCAAGAATCTTGTAATAGCTGACCAGAACAAAGATGGCGTAAAGATTGACACTAGCTCAATTGAAGTCAACTACACTGGCTCTGGAAACCCTATTGTAAAGGTTATAGATGCTGCTACAGGAAAGTTCAATGTGCTGTTTGATGAATTCAGGGGTGGAGATCAAGTAACTATTAAGTTCAAGTCTATCTTTGAAAAGAACGCAGAAAAGGTTGAGAATGATGCAGATGCAACTGGTGATAATATCGAGAAGATTACTGCTCATGCAGAAGCTACTCCAAAGTATGAAGTTATCACAGAGGTTGTAAACGGAACTATCTCGCCTAATGTAGAAGTTAAGAAGGGCGAAAACGCTAAGATCGAATATACACCTAATGATGGCTATAAGCTAAAGAAGGTGACTGTTGACGGCAAGGTTATAACTGATCACCCTGAAAACTATGACTTCACAAACATCAATGACAATCATAAGATTAAGGTTGAGTATGAGGCTATTCCAAGACCAACAATTACAAAGAGCTTCGATAAGGCTAACTACAAGGTTGGCGATGTAATCAAGGCTACTGTAACGGTTAAGGAAACAGGAAATGCTGGTGCTGTATCTCACGGAGTTCTTGTAACTGATGCAAATCAGACAGGCTTTAAGATTAAGACAGATACAATCAAGGCAACTGTTTCAAAGTCTACTGAAAGAACATCTAGTGATGAACCAAAGGTAACTGTAAAGGATGCTGATAAGGGAATATTTGAAGTAGGTCTCGATAGCATTGATTCTAGCCAGACCCTCACAATCACATACGATATGGAGATTACAAGAGAATCTGGTGATATTAAGAATCAGGCTAATCTAAAGACTACTGAATATCCAAAGGATGTTCCTTCTGAGGCTACTGGAAAGGTAACATTTGATGTTGCGACAAAGGTAACTGGAGGTAAGATTACTCCACCAGTAAATGATGTGCCATTTGGAACAGATGTTGTGATCAACTACACGCCTGATGAGAATCATTACCTAGAGAAAATTTCTATTGACGGCAAGGAAGTAAAGACTGATAAGATTGAAAAGTCTTATACGTTTAAGAAGATTGAGAATAACCACAAGATTGAGGTTGTTTACAAGAAGCTTCCAACACCAAAGCTAGAAAAGAAGTCCGATAAGGTTGATTACATTAAGGGTGATGTAGCTAAGTACACGGTAACACTAACTAATGGTGATGCTCTTGCTGAGAATGTCGTTCTAAAGGACGTATTCGAGAAGGAAAAGATTGATGCTGGCGTAATGCAGCTTGACAAGGATTCAATCAAGATTGATGGAAAGAAGGTAAATTACGCAGAAAGCTATAACTTTGAGAAGCTCGAAGCAGGACAGAAAGTAGTTCTCACATATGAAGCTAAGGTTCTAAAGGATGAGGATAACTCAGTTAAAAACGAAGCAAGTGTGATTGCAAAGGGCATGGATAAGGAGATTAAGGCAAATAACACCGTTAAGATCCACGAAATTCCAAAGCTAAAGATTGAGAAGAAGTCCGATAAGAAGTCTTACAAGGTTAACGAAATTGCTAAGTATACAATTACAGTAAGAAATGACGGAAAGTTCGATGCTCATAACGTATCTGTTAAGGATAAGTTTGTACAGGAAGGACTGATGGAAATCCAGAAAGACTCTGTAATGGTGAATGGCAAAGCAGCAAGCTTTGATAAGCTATCGGTAGAGTCTCTAAAGGCTGGCGACACTATGACTATCACATATAGTGCTAAGGTTCTAAAGGATGTTAATGCAGAGGTTGTTAATACTGCTACCGCAACAGCGGATTACATGGAATATGTAATAGATGGAAATGGCAATAAGGTTGTGAAAAATCCACCTACGGCAAGCAATAAGGTTAATATTGAAAAGACACCAGTAAAGCCAAGCCTAGTTAAGACTGGCGATGCTACAAGAGTTCTCTCTTACGGAGTAATTCTTCTTGGTTCGGCTCTAGCTCTAATCATTACCATGAGAAAGAGAAAAGCTGTTAAATAATAACAATTAAGGCTCTCGTTAAGAGGGCCTTTTGTTATGAATTGATATTTGAATAAGTGCATAGGTATATTGATATGACTAGGTAAATTTACGCTTGTATTTGGCAGTAAAATATGCAATAATAATCAAGAGCTTTCAAAGCAGACTTTAAAATCTAACTTCGGTTTAATCGGAATTGGCCCTCGAAAGAGGGTCTTTTCTGTTGCTTTTAAATCCGCGCCGGACAGATAAATTAAACAGAACACGGCCGAGTTCATAGGGTGCGAGTTTTGCATCCAGCGCTCTTACGCGGAGTTCATAAGGATTTAAC
>ERZ773063.726-NODE-726-length-20964-cov-10.203214_pt1 | contig 20964 bp, 19 predicted proteins | sample MGYA00580625_ERZ773063 | MGnify/ENA primary metagenome ERZ773063 (study PRJEB29015, sample SAMEA2738022) | human oral metagenome | biome: human oral; feature: human-associated habitat; material: dental | place: China | collected 2042 ... | reverse complement strand
GGGGAGTCCTATCAGTATTCACCTCGAGACCGGGCCTGGAAGGCCCTGGTGGTGGCCCTCAGTGAGTTCCAAGCGAAAGAAGTCGAGCCGCTGCTACAGTTCCTGGCCACCATGGACCGAGGGCTCGACGAGGAACCCATATCTACAGTATCGCACAAATCGCAACGGAAAACTAGGAAACAACACTATAAAACACTAACAAGGGCAGAACAAGACGAAATATGCCACTTATATTCCACTGGCACACTAATTACGACAATCTGCTCAAAGTTCAGCATTTCAAGGACAACCGTTCATCGAATCTGGCGTTCGCGCGGACTCCCTCCTCGTCAGCGCGGTCTCAACGAGACCCAGAAGAACGAGGCGAAAACCCTCTACCTTGAAGGCAAGTCCCTTGCCGCCCTGGGCAAGCTCTTCGACGTCAGCCCCAGCACCGTGCGCGACTGCTTGCTCCGACAAGGAGTGGCGATGCGACCGAGAAGAGGGCGGAAATAGAAGGTTCGTATCTATACGTTCAATTATATTACTCTTTATATGTAACAACCACGCGCTCGAAGCGTCCCGTTTTGGAATAGATATCGTATAATAGATACGACGCAATGTGCGCCAAGAACACAAGAAGGAGATTGAGCCATGAAGTTAACACATGCCGAAATTCGTCGCTACAGAAGCATTAGTGAGCCTACTAGTTTCGATGTCGAATCAGATGTGACATGCCTTGTAGGAAAGAACGAGTCAGGTAAAACAGCAGTTTTACAAGCTCTGTATAAGAGTTTCCCCGTTGGAAGCTCCTCTTGCTTTGATACAGATCTTGATTATCCAAGTCAACTGACACGCGAAATTAGAGGAGATAAGAGGGCAAAGGTCACGAAACTGACCTACGAACTCGATGAGGCCGATATTGCTGCCGTGGAGGATGTTATCGGACCGAACTCTCTGTCGAATAATGTGGTCTCAATAAACAAAAGTTACAACCAATCTGAGTGCACATGGTCGGTTCCTGTAGACGACGAAAAGGTGCTCCACTTCCTGCGCAGTCAGCTCGATCTTCCACAAGGGGATACCGAACGGATTGAGAAAGCAGATACCGTCGAAAAGTTTATCGAGATCTTGGGTACTTTGGAGTCAAAGACTCCAAGTAGCGGCGATGTCACCAAGAGGATTAACGGGTGGCGTAACCAAAGTCCGTTGCTCGCAGCAATTGACGTTCTCCATAAACGTCGCCCAAAGTTTGTCTACTTCGGCGATTATGACGTAATGCCGGGAAAAGTATCAATCCCACGACTCATTGATAAGGAGAATAACGATACGCTTGAGCGAGGTGAAGAGGCACTGCTCGCACTCCTGTCTCTGGCTGGTGTTGAGCTTAGGGACTTCACTTCAACCGACAATCATGAACATCTAATCAGACAGATGGAAAACGCGTCTAATACGATCAGCGACGAAGTATTTAAGTACTGGAGTCAGAATAAAGAACTTTCAGTAGAGCTTAAAGACATTTCCTCGCCAGAACCAGATGCCGAGCCGCCACTTGATTTGGCGCCCTTGCTCCAAGTTCGCGTCCGAAATCAACGTCATCGAGTGACGGTCCCATTCGATGAACGGTCAAGGGGATTTGTTTGGTTCTTTTCATTCTTGGCATACTTCTCAAAGTTGGAGTCGGAATCCGAGTATCCATTAGTGTTGCTCTTGGATGAGCCCGGCTTAAACTTACACGCTACAGCCCAGAATGACTTACTTCGGTTTATTGATGAACGTCTAGCGCCAAAACATCAGGTCATATTCACGACACACTCTCCATTTATGATCAATCCACATAATATCAAGAGGGTACGCACGGTTGTAGATGATCGAACATGTGGAACAACTATCTCGGACGACGTGCTTCGAACAGATAAAGAATCTACCTTTCCGCTACATGCCGCACTTGGTATCGAATTGACGCAGACGTTGTTTGTTGGCCCCCACGTTCTCCTTGTTGAAGGTCCTTCTGACGTGATATTTCTTCAGTTCCTTTCCGAACAACTGCGTCAAGCCGGGAAGGAATTTCTTGACGAACGTTGGACCTTAGTCCCCGGTGGAGGAATTACTAAGCTTCCGGCTTTTCTTTCATTGTTTGGGGCAAATAACCTAACGGTGGCATGTCTTTCAGATTCTTCAGTCGAAAATAGGTGCATTCTTGCTGAACTAAAAAAGACAGGGAAACTGTATAACACTTCATTGGTCCAAGTCGGCGATGCTCTAGACACGACAGAAGCTGACATAGAAGATCTTCTCCCAGAGAGTCTTTACATTGAGCTTGTAAACGAAGCTTATGCTGGCCAAGTTTCAAAAGATCCTCTCAAGGTAAGTGACCTTCCTGATGGAGACCGCATTACAAAACGTGTTGAATCCGTATTTTCTGCGCGAAACATCAATAATGGACACCTCAACCACTTCGCTCCCGCAGGCGCACTTTTGCGTCGAGATACGACGAGCGGACTGACAGAGTCGATTCTTTGCCGTGCTGAGAAACTGATAAAGGAGATCAATAGTCTGCTCAAGTAGTGTGCTCGCGATGTGTTGGCCCATTGACAACGGGCCAACACATCGCATCTCATCTCACCTCATTAGCTCCTCTACCTCTACGCCCATCTGCTCAGCGATGCGCTCCAGGCTGCGTAGGGTGAGGTTACGCTCCCCTCGTTCCAGTCCTCCCATGTAGGTCCTGTGGACTCCGAGGACCTCGGCGAAGGCCTCCTGGGACAGACCCCTCCTCTGCCGGTAGGAACGGATGTTCCTGCCGACCTTCTTCTGGAGATCTCCTTCTGCCACATCGGCAAGCCTGACGGCTTGCTACTTGAAGGTCTACAGACTTATGAGTAGCATCGTTGGTGTAGGAAGGAAAAGTCGAAGCTGCCCATACGCCCGAAAGGAAGAACTGAGGTAGAACCATGACCGTCAGAATCCACGCCTTCACTGAGGAGCACATTCCTCACATCCTTAAGGCATGTGCAGATTGGGAGGAGCTGGCCAAGCACGGGCCACCTTACTGGCGTCCGCGCTCCAGCGCCGAGCTTCGCCGCAAGATTGCTGCAACCTCCGGCCCCCAGCCCGCATCCGACTATAATTTCGTCCTGGAGGATTTAGGCCGACTGGTCGGCGAATGTTCCCTACACGGCATCGACTGGCGCAATCGTCACGCTCAGATAGGCATCTGCATCTGGAGTCCAGAGGATCGTCACCACGGCTACGGCACAGCGGGTGTCACACAGATGGTCCACTGGGCAAGCAACCATCTCGGGCTCCACCGCCTTGAGGCGTGGATCTTGGCCGACAATGACGCTTCGCGGAGCCTGTTCCGCCACCTGGGCTTCACGCCAGAAGCAGTTCTCCGCGAACGCTACTTCCATGACGGCACATACAAAGACTTCCATGTCTACGGACGCCTGTTGAGCAGCGATAGGTGACACACTGTGTGCCAGGGAGCAGATACGGACTACATGGTCTAACTGTGTGCCAGCTCAGGGAACTTCGCCTCACCGGGCGCAAGCGTCTGTCGAGCGAGCCGTAGAGAGTGTAGTCCGCGACTTCATGACCACCCGATTCATGGAACAAGTCTCGCCGTAACTCGGCAAAGTCAGCCCGAATATCTGCCTGATCAGCCTTTAGTCGTTCGAAGCGGCTTCAAACCACAGCTTCATATCTTTCTAGGAAATTACAAACTACTTTGGTAAAATAGTCCTAGATATGAAGCATAAGCGAAAACCCAGCACGCCACTTACTAAACGCCTCCGTAAAACCAAAGCCTTCCTTTTGGCCACATCGCTAACACTTGCAGGCGTCCTTCTCATCATGCTCAATGGCTGGATGAGTAATCTCAATCTTGGCGTCTGGGACTGGCTCCACGCATTACCAATCGGAGAACTCGGTGGCACATTGTTCGGAGCGGGACTACTCAGCACACTCTTCGAATACACCTTCCGCAAAGATCAGGAAGAGGCAACCATCGAGCAATTCCGTCAGATCATCCACGAACAAGCACCAGCCATGAGGGACGCCGTCATCGAAGGATTCGCCATCCACCCCGAAGACCTCAAGCGCGTCGCTAACCCAGATCTGCTCGACGATATCGCCGCCAACGTCATGGCCTTGCGCCTCGGCGATGAGCAGTTCGCACGTGAAATCTACACCGACATCCGCGACCAAGCCATCCACGCCGCCGAACGCTGGTATGACGTCGAGGTCCGTATCCGACTCTCCAGTGCACTGGAGAGGAATACCAATGGTACTCCTCTCTTCGACGTTACTGTTGAATGGGAATACACAACGGTACCGTCGAGCGCAACACGCCGGTTCGCTTGTGTCGACAATAGGGAAGAATACACAGACCTTCGCGAAGATCTTCCAGCGACCTCCGCCTGGATGATGGCTCCACGCCCCGGAATGAACGCCTCGAGCAAGGAATCCTATGAACTCCTCGAGTTCACCGTTGACGGCCGTCCGCAAACGATCCGCCGAGCTACCAGAAAGTCAGGTCAGACATACACCGTGCACCTGGACGCAAAGTCACGCACTGGTGAAGCCGTCCGCCTCCGCCAAATCTTCAGGACCATCACACCGTGTTGGGGACACCGTCTGTTCTTCGAGCTACCGCAGCCAGCGAGGAATATGGCGCTGAGCTTGGACTATACCAACACGGACATCACACACATGCGGGTCAGCGACACAGTCGCATCGGCTCGCCCAGTCCATGTCGTCCGCTCGCCGCAAGAAGTCACCGACAAGGTCATCAAGGTGAGTGCTGATGGCTGGCTCATGCCGAAAAGCGGCTTCGCCTTCACCTGGACCCTTGAGCAGGAGCTGCCCCGCGACCAGAGCCGCGAGGCAGCATAACGCTAGACATTCGGGTCACTCGCCGCCGCTCAGCATGGATCGTCACCTCCTCACACCGACCTTTCCTTCCTACACCAACGATGCTACTCATAAGTCTGTAGACCTTCAAGTAGCAAGCCGTCAGGCTTGCCGATGTGGCAGAAGGAGATCTCCAGAAGAAGGTCGGCAGGAACATCCGTTCCTACCGGCAGAGGAGGGGTCTGTCCCAGGAGGCCTTCGCCGAGGTCCTCGGAGTCCACAGGACCTACATGGGAGGACTGGAACGAGGGGAGCGTAACCTCACCCTACGCAGCCTGGAGCGCATCGCTGAGCAGATGGGCGTAGAGGTAGAGGAGCTAATGAGGTGAGGTGTGATTGCACTTCGACATTATGAATATCTAATCTGGTTGGCCACTAGCTGCAAGTATAGCTTCTGCAAGATTTGTACCAAGCACCTTCATATAACTAACAATTCCTACTCTCAATTCAAGATCTGCCGTTGAGAGAAACGACTCCATTTGCTCATTTGGAACCGACAATCGTGGTGTGGGGTCAAAAAAATTAGAAGGGGTAATAAACTGGCTAACCCTGTATGTTGACGCAAGCGTGACTACACCGATAGTTACATCAACGTTATATTTTTCAAAAGAAAGTGGAATTGGAACAGCAAGAAACGACTGCCAGCGACCTGCCGTCATGCTCTTAGGATCTTCCACCTCTTTGAAGCCCAGTTCTAATTCATCTAGAGCAATTAGTCTCGGAGCGCCGTCGGAAAATGCCTTAACGGATGCAACTCTCAACTCATTCGATTCAGAAACCGTCTCAACTCTTCGCAGACCTTTCGTGTATGTTGGCCCCACCGAGTTAGTCCAAATCCGTAGAACTCTGTCGGTTGAAGTGCCGTCAGCGTCATCCACAAACCAGAATTCTATCTTCAGAAGCTCATTTTCATTAATATAAGTACGTAAAACCTCACGGACAAGTGTCGCCGACAAGTCATAGCCTATTTCAGAAATATGTCTTGAAAATTCTGCGCGGGTAATCCAGTCATCTATCGCGCAATCACAGGGTAACTTGTCTTCGTACATGTCAGGCCCTTGAACATATAGCGCAAGTAGGTTTGAAAAAATATCCGGAATGTCGTCGTAACACTCGTAGAATAATGGTTCAACTCCTAGCGCTTCCGCCCGCGCAAGTTGAAAGTACTCAGAGCTGTCGTCGCCTGTAATTCTACCCTTCATTACCGCAAACCTATTGTGATGCGTTCCCCCATTTCTCTTAATTTGCAACAGGCTCCTTACCAGAGGAGTGTCTACGAGGCTTGATCCAACTATAATAGTCGGCCCTTTGCGAAACAAGTCGCAAAGTAACTCAATAGTGTGAGAATGACTCTCCTCGTACTCCTTTTCCGAGAAGACTGTCGTTCCAAACAAACTATGATCTACAGCAATTCGACCATGTACGTATGTCAGTTCAATAGGAAAAGCGCTACCACGAGCTGGCTGACGAACTAGCTTGATAGTATCGAAGCACTTTGAAGAGCTATCGTATTGAAAGGCGTAGGTATCTAGCCCTGGCACAGAGTCCTGTCCACGGCTGAGTTCCGATAAGCGCTTGGCAGGTTCATCCTCAAGATAAGTATCATAGTTCGTTGTAACTATTGACACGTGTTTGCCGAGGTAGGCGGAGGCTATAATAAAAGTAACTAATTTTAGCAACAGCCGCCCGTGCGCCCAACCCGCATCGTGGTACAGTGCTTTAGCAATGCTAGGAACAATAGTATTTTGGTTGCTCTGCTCAAAAGAACATGCCACCGTCGCCTTCATCTCGGCGGAAAACTCGCTACTTCCAAAGAAGTTTGAGCATGCTGTACTGAATGTATAGAATCCATTTTGATCGGTATTGTCAAACTTCTTTGCAAAATCAAGCATCGACTGGGCTGCAACTCGTCTTGTTAATTCAGTCCACGAAACTCCAGTTCGATCATTTGTTACACCGGCGCCGCAATACACCACAATATGGTCGGATTTATCTACTTCACACCAAAGGTCGTATACGTCAGCTTCACTACGCAACCTCGCCCCCGCATCCTAATCGAGATCTATTCGAATTCAAGCATGCCGAAGCTCGCTTAAACCAGCAACTTAGTTCGCATCCTAAGCGCTTTTGCTCAAACTTCTGATAATAGTCTGAATCGCATCTTCGTCGCCACGCTCCAATTCGTCTGCAGTTTCACTCCAAGTTTTATCTGGAAAATCATCAATAGCGCTATCCATGATAGCCTTGCTATCTTCCCACTGTTTTGCTATCTGCTCCGGCGTGTGTGTACCCGGAAAATACGTGAACGCATTATTCCGTAGAGGTATGTCTATCTGGCTCATATCGGATCGTCTTACAGCTTGTCGCCCCAGCTCTCTCCCACAACACTCACACAGCTGTTCATGCTGTGTTTGGCTTTCGCGCCGTTCCGGTCGATCGTATTTACTAGGCATTACACTACATATTTTAGCAAAATCCATTGCTAAAACAAGTAGCAACCAAGTGTGGGCGGCAGCTTCCTCCTTTCATGCTCTGGTGCGCATCGAAACCGCCCATCGAACGGTTTCTGCACAACTACTGGACTGTCTGTTGAGTTTGCGATGGGGCTTCCGTCCCAGATGTGAGAGATTAACACACATTTTCAGGGCTGTATAGTGTATTTTGCACCGGCACTTCCACTCTTATGCTGAAAATCACTTGCCATATTGGTCCACTTCTTCCTCGTCCATCCTCGTTTGGAGTTTCCGCCACGCCACCATCCGTCGTCGGATGGTGTTCTCGCTGTACTTGCGGCGCCGCAGCAGGGCACAGTACTGCCTGAGGTCGCGGTCCTCCAGCGCCAGGACGTCCTTGTCCCGCTCTACCGCCCACTCGAAGATGTCTTGGAGATCGGCGTAGTACGCCCGCGCGGTCTGGTGGCCGTAGTCGATGAGGATGTCCTCGCGTAGGTCGAAGAACCGCTTCCAGCGGGCCGCAACCTCGGGTGGGATGTCGGGTGGGAACTCCATCAGGTAGTCGGGGTAGCGCGGCTCAACATCGCTCGACGCCTGTTTTGTGGGCTCGTCAACGTCACCAGGGAGGTCTGGCGATTGCCCCCATACCTCGCCGGGGCCTCTGTCGCGTGTCGTTGGCATAGAGCAAATCTACCACTTCCACGGTCTGCTCGTTGTTATCACGCTTATGCTTTGTCCCTGAATTGCAAGGATTTAACCTGATCTTGCCGTCACCGGTTGTTATCAGGAGGGAAGAGTCCCTCGGCCGGGAGGCGGTGGGAAGGAGCTGTCCATCATGCCCAACGAGATCATCTCCATGCCAGAGCCCTACGCCACGGGAGTCATGCCGTTCCAAGGGCCGTCGTCACGGGCGGTGGCCCGCCAGTCCCGACGGGAGGTGGACACAGTGCTGGGACGCGCCGAGGTCGCGCACACACGGGATCAGGTGCGGGCCGTGCTGGCGTCCAGTGCCCTCAGCAACGTCAGCGCCTTAGTGGGGCTGGCGGAGCAGTGCTACGAAGCAGCTCCCTCTGGCGGCCCGTACTACGAGGCCATCATCAAGGCGTACGGGTTGGGCGCCGCCCGCCAGATCGCCGGGTTCTAGGCGCCGTCGGCGGAAGGGAGCAGGGGCAATGCAGTTCGTCATCAACGTACTGGCCCTCATCGGACTGGTGGCAGTAGCTATCGCAGCATGGGCGGTGCTGTCCTCGGAGGACTCGACGTCCTCGCGGACGAGACGACCACCCTTGGGCAGCGGTGCTACCGGGGGACTCCGTCGAAACACGAACGCCACAAGGCGGCAGCGCGAGTTGGACGACCTCGCGCACCGGGCTGTGATCGTGCGCTTGCAGCAGGACGCGGCAGCCCTGGAGGCGGCACGGACCATGCAGGCGATTGCCCGCAGTCTCCGGAAGGATTAACGCATCAGAGCAGGGCCACACCACTGGTTCTCCGCTGAGTCGTTGTGTTTTCCACAACAACGGTTTTCAGCGCCGCTACTGGGCGGTTGCCCGCATTCTACAACAACGTAGTCGCCCGGTCCTCGAGATCATTGAGTTGGTCCGTCCGTCGGGGAATGTCCGCCCGCGCGGTCTTGTAATTTACGGCGTCTTGCCTCGTAATACGGGGCAGAACCCCCGGGGACAGCGCCGTCCTCATTGCCGGAGCCGTTCCCGGGGCGAGGCAAACAACCAGTTAAGTCGAAAGCGAGGTCTATCTATGTCCACACCACCAACCACCTTCACGACCATTTTGGCCGATCCGCCGTGGCCGGATCAGGGCGGGGAACGCCACTACCAGACGATGAGCCTGGAACGCATCGCTTCACTGCCGGTCTCCGACCTGGCGGCTGATGACGCCCACCTGTGGTTGTGGACCACCAACGCCCTTCTGCGCCAAGCCTACGAGGTTGCCGAGGCGTGGGGTTTCACGGTGCGCAGCCCGTTGACGTGGGTGAAGTTCCGCCTCGGCCTGTCGAGCCAGTACCAACTGCGCAACGCCACCGAGCAGTTGCTGTTCTGCACTCGGGGCCGCGCACCGGTCAATTTCCGGTCCCAGCCAACCTGGTTGCAAGCACCGGTCCAGGAGCACTCCCGCAAGCCCGCTGAACAGTTCGCCATCATCGAACGGGTCAGCCGGGGACCGTACCTGGAGCTCTTCGCCCGGCGCCGCCCCGAATCGCGGGCCGACTGGTCGGTGTGGGGCTTGGAAGTCGACTCCGACATCACCATCCCCGGCTTTCCTGTCCCGTCGGACAGGGAAAACCGCCAGAAGAAAGGGGGACAGTCATGAAACAGATGAGAGGTGAGGACTATGAGCAATGGTGGGAGTCGCAACCCGTTTTCGAGCCTACTGCACGGCGCACTCGTTCTCCTTTTGACCGCCGTATGCGTCAATCTGACGGTGAGACTACTGGTCGCCGTGTGGTTGCCGCTGACCGTCGTCGCCGTCAGCGTCGGTCTGGCCGCCGCCGTGGCGGGGGCGGCAATGGCGTGGTGGAGAAGGGGCAACCACTGGTGAAACCCGAGCGCTTCCCCGGAGGAGACCGTCATGTCTAGGCGTGGCAGGCGCAGGGAGGTGGGACTTGGGCGATCCCGCTCCTCACAAGTGAGGGTCCGACCGCAGTGGCGGCGGCCTCGTGACGACCGCCAGCTCGCCCGCGCCCTAGCGCTCTACATGTTGTGGTGTCTTGATCACAGCACCGACGACGAATCATCGACGGATACGGCGGAGGAGCCGTCATGAGCCGACAGACATCCTTCACCTGGCGTATCGCCCACTTGCCGCGTCCACTGCGGTGGCCGACTGTTCTCGAGGCGGTCCACCGGTTGGTGGCCGATCCAACGTTGGGCACGTTGGCCTTCGAGACCAGAGCGACTCCCGCAGAGCTGCAATTCCTAATCGGGGCTGACCAGGGAAAGATCCGAGCGGTCGGGGAGTTGCTCGGCGATCTGGTCCCCGGGTTGTGCCTGACTACTCTGGAGCGTGCTCGCAGACCCCTCGATCTGGCTGCTGGAGTGTCCGTGTCTCATCCGTCGCTATCTCTCGAGACCGGCCGCGTCGAAGCGCTTGCCCGCGCCATCCTGGCTGGCATGTCCGGGCTAGCGGAGGACGAAGAGTTGGCGTTGCAGGTGATTGTCGGCTCGCGCTTGGCCCCGGTAACGACCACCATGGAAATCCCGGACGCCCGCCAACCATGGTGGAGTTTACTCACCATTGGGACTCGCCATCTCAGCGGCGAAGCGCTGGCACGCACCAGCGCCCGGCGGCGTCAGCACGGCGCTCTGGTCAGTTTGCGGCTGGCGGCCACCTCGAGCACTCCCCCAAGGGCGAAAGCACTCATACAGCGCCTTTTCGGCGGTCTCCGGGTTGCCGAGGCAGCAGGGGTACGGCTGCGCTTCACACCTGACAGCCCACTCCACTTCAACAGTGTGAGGATTCCGTGGCGCTACCCATTGCGTCTGTCGGCCAGCGAGATCGCGTGCTTGCTGGGTTGGCCGATCGGAGACGGCGACCTGCCGGGACTGCCACCCGTTTCTCCCCGCCTCATCGCCCCACCGGCGTGGCTGGACGCCTCGGCCCACCTGTTGCGAGGCCGTGTCTTCGCCCGCACCAACGGCCCCGGACCGACAGCACCAGTGGGCGTTGGTCCAAGCGACGCACTGTTGCACACCGTGCTGCTCGGACCCACCGGGGCGGGTAAGTCCACGGCCATGGCCCATCTCATCCAAGCCGACATCGAATCAGGACGGGGCGTGGTCGTCATCGACCCGAAGAACGACCTGGTCACCGATATCTTGGAGCGTGTGCCCGACCAACGCCTCCACGACGTGGTCGTAATTGATCCGACTGACGCCTCTCCCGTGGGGCTAAACCCGCTCAGTGGTGTCAAGAGCCCGGAACTCGCCGTCGATGCCCTGTTGGCGACCTTCAAGGCCTTGTTCGCCGACTCGTGGGGAGTGCGCACCGAGGAGATCCTCACCGCGTGTCTGCTCACCCTCGCCAAAGCGGGCGGCGATACCGCCACCTTGATCGCCATTCCCAGCCTGTTGACCAATCCCGCCTTCCGTCGCACCGTGACCGCCGCCGTACGCGACCCCCTTGGCGTCTCCGCCTTCTGGGCGAAGTACGAGGCAAAGAGCCCTGAACAACAGGCGGTCGAGATCGCCCCCGTCCTCAACAAACTCCAACAGTTCGTCATCCGCCCCCAGATACGCGCCGTCCTTGGCCAGGTCACGCCCCGCTTCCAACTGCGCGACGTGTTCACCAAACGTTCCATCGTCCTAGTCAGTCTCAACAAGGGGATTATCGGGGGAGAGTCCGCCCGACTGCTCGGCTCGCTGCTCATCGGGCAACTGTGGCCGCTCATCCTGTCCCGCGCCGCGCAACCGAAGGAGCGCCGCCACCTCGTCAGCGTCTACGTCGATGAGGTCCACGACTTCATCCACGGCATACCCGGGGACCTGGCCGACGCCCTCGCTCAATCCCGGTCCCTCGGCGTCGCCTGGCACATGGCGCACCAGTACCGCGCCCAGCTCACCACGCAGATGAAGGGAGCCATTGACGCCAACGCCCGCAACAAGATCTGTTTCGGCCTGTCCGCACCGGATGCCCGCGACATGGCCGCCACGGCCGACAGCCTCGATCCTCTTGACTTCATTCGTCTGCCGCGATTCGCCACCTACTCCAACACCTGGATAGGCGGGCGCGCAACCGGATGGATCTCCGCCACCGCTTTACCGCCGACTCCCAGCCGCCACACAGCCATCGACATCAAGGCCGCGAGCAGCCACGCCTACGGAGTTCCCGCCCACAGCACCGAAGCACTCCTTGAGTCGTTCACAGGTGCCACCACGGCGCACGCAGCTCCGTACCCGAGGCAGAAGACCCAGAGCTTTGGCCGCAAACCCACCAAATCCGACCATCTCAGCGACGACGAACCGATAGACCGGCCGACGCAGTGAGCGCGTCGTCACCAACCGCACACTATCGCCCGCACCCCACCACCAAGGGAGGTGACTGTCTGCCCCTATTGGCAGACACTGCCGTCCCGGATAGTAAACAACCACGAAAGGAGTTCCTATGACCAGCCGAGTCTCCCGTCCACGCCTCGAGCGGATCGCCGCCTCTCTGGACGAACGCAGCTGGCGTGTCGTCCGTATTCTCGCCGAGCACCGATTCGCCACCACCAACCAACTCGCCCGCCTCCGCCAGTCTCATCACAAGACCGCTGCCTCGGCGCTGCGGCAAACCACCCGCCTCATACGCCACCTCCAAACGCTGTCACTCGTACATCACCTCGAGCGGCGCATCGGTGGTCAACGCGCCGGATCCACCGGTCTCATCTGGTACCTGACCGAACCCGGCTTCCGCCTCCTCGCGATCAACGCTGAGAGGCACACGACCACGCGCCACCGCAACGCCGAACCCTCCACCAGGTTCCTCGCGCACACCCTGGCTGTGATGGAGGCGCGGGTCCTGGCCGAGGAAACCAGTCAACGACGAGGCGTGAGACTCCTGCGCGTCAACACCGAACCCTTGTGCTGGCGCAGCCACCTCGGAATACACGGCAACCCCGAGTGGGTCAAGCCCGACCTTGAGATCGTCACCCAAGTGGAGGGGTACGAGGACCACTGGTGGTTGGAGATCGACCTCGACACCGAGCACCCCAAACGACTTCTCGTCAAAGCTCACGCCTACCTGCGCCACTACCAATCCGGCATCGAGCAGAACCAGCACGGCGTTTTCCCAGTCATAGTCTGGGTCACCGCGACCAGTGACCGTGCAGGACGCATCGCCGACCTCATGGCCGCCGACCCGCGATTGCCCGAAGGCATGTTCGCCACCGCCTGCCTCAACGATCTCCAGGCCCTCCTTGCTCCAAGCCTCGCAGTACGCGCCTCTGAAGGCCCGGAAAATCAAGGAGATCCATCCTGAGAGGACTGGACTTCCACGCCGAAATGAGCGTCAATAGAAGAAAGAGGAGTATCCGCGTCAAAGCTTCATTAAATGTTATGAAAAATTCACAGAAGAGAAGGAGGAACATTATCATGCGCCCCACCAAACACGCACCACACCCACTGGCGATCGGCTACCACCGGCATGCCACCGCAAGCGAGACCACCGCCAATTTGGCCAGCATCCGCGCCCGCGCAACCGGGGAAGGCCTCGACCTTGTCGCCGTCTACGCTGATCCACCCACCGGTCGCCGAGGAATCCACGCCGCGCTCGGTACCCTCGAAAACAACCCGGCCGTGCGCTACTTCCTCGTCCCTGACGGCTACCAGCTCAACGAGGGGGACAAGGAGCTAGCGGACCGCATTGTCACGGTCCTGGCCCGCCGGGCTATCACCTTGGTGCTAACTGGGGAAGGAGACGACCGATGACCGCCGACCCGCTGGAAGCCATGAGCCAAGCCCTCACTCCCAAACGCGCTATCTCCTATATCCGTGTCTCCACCCGCGGGCAGGCGCAGCGGGGCGGGGCGGCGGAAGGCTTCTCCATCCCCGCCCAACGCGAGGCCAACAAGAAGAAAGCCGCCAGCCTGGGCGCGCTCATCGTCAAGGAGTTCGTCGACCGGGGAGAATCCGCCCGCAGCGCCAATCGCCCTGAGCTCCAGAAGATGCTCGCCTACATCCAAGAAGCGGGGGACATCGACTACTGCATCGTCCACAAACTCGACCGTCTCGCCCGCAACCGCGCCGACGACGTCGACATCAACAGGGCCCTCGACCAGGCGGGCGTCCGCCTGATCTCCACCACGGAGAACATCGACCAAACCCCCGGCGGCATCCTCCTGCACGGCATCATGAGCTCCATCGCCGAGTTCTACAGCCGCAACCTGGCCAACGAAGTAGTCAAAGGAATGAGCCAGAAAGCCCGGAGCGGCGGCACCATCTGCAGGGCGCCCCTGGGCTACCTCAACAAACAGGGCCGTGACCCGCAAGGGCGGGAGGCCCGCTGGGTCGAGCTCGACCCCGAACGCGCGCCCCTCATGCGCCTGGCCTTCACCGAGTACGCCACAGGGGAATGGACCCTGTCCACCCTCACCGACCACCTCACCGCCCGTGGCCTGACCACTCTGCCCACGCCGACCAGGCCCTCCCATCCACTCGACCACAACAAACTCCTCGACCTGCTGCGCAACCCGTACTACCAGGGAATCGTCACCTACCAGGGCGTCCAATACCCCGGCAAACACGAGGCCCTCGTAGACGAAGCCACCTGGCAGCGGGTCCAGGCCGTCCTCAGCCAGCACCGCAACGGGGAGCGCCAACGCCTCCACAACCACCACCTCAAAACCACCATCCGCTGCGGGCAATGCGGTGGGCGCCTCATCGTCCACATGGCCAAATCCCGCTCCGGACAGGTCTACCCCTACTTCGTCTGCTCCCACCGCCAGCGCCACCGCGACCAATGCCAGTTCAAAGCCGTCCTCATCGACGAAGTCGAAGCCCGCGTCACCGACATCTACCGCCGCATCACCATCACCCCCGAGGAGAGGCGAACCATCGAAGAACACCTCCACGACGAACTCGACCGCCTCCACACCGCCGCCCACCAGCACACCAAGGACCTCACCCGCCAGCAGGGCGCACTCAAAGCCCAGCAAACCAAACTCCTCCAAGCCCACTACGCCGGGGCCATCCCCCTCGACCTGCTCAAAGCCGAACAGACCCGCATCGCCCGCGAGCTCGCCGCCATCACCGAAGAACTCCACTCCCTCGCCTCCAGCCACCACGCCGTCAAGCACCACCTCACCCAAGCCCTCGACCTCCTCCAGGACTGCCACCGCCTCTACGCCCGCGCCCCTGCGCCCCTCAAGAAACTCCTCAACACCATCTTCTTCGACCACATCACCGTCAACCCCCAGGACGACGACGCCCCACAACCCCACCGCACAGCCATCCCGCACCCCGCACCGCCCTTCAACCACCTCACCAACCCCGCACTCATCCACGCCGCCACAACCACCGCGCCCGGCCCCACACACGCAAAAACTCCCCCGGCGAACGCCGAGGGAGCCCAGAACCATATTCACTTCGACCCAGTTTCGTGTAAGACCCTGGTGGTGGAGCTAGGGGGATTCGAACCCCCGACCTTCTCATTGCGAACGAGACGCGCTACCAACTGCGCCATAGCCCCAAGGACGGGGACTAGCATAGCACCTCCGCCCACTGAGCGCGAACCGGGATGGCCGCGCCCCGTCCTGCCGAGCCCTGCCAGCGATGGAGCTGATCCGGTCACCGCCAGGACCGGCAGGCGCCCCCATCACCGCCAGGACCGGCAGGCGCCGCACCGCCCGCGGGATGGGCCGGGCCCTCCCTGACCCCCGTCGCGCGCGGGGTAACCCGCCAACCCACGACGACGGTGACAGGCACCGCCGCCCCGGGCGCGCAACCCGCGCGACCCCGGGGCGGCTTCGTCAGTCAGCAGTCCGCCGCGTCACTGGGCGCGCTTGGAGTCCAGGACGGCCTCCAGGTTGAGGGCGACCGCCTGGTCGGCGACGACCTCCTCGGTGGAGCGCTTGCCGCCCTCGTAGGTGGCGGCGACGGGGCGCGCGGGCACGGAGGCCGCGACCTTCGGGATGCCCCGCAGGTCGGTGTCGGCGTGGACCATGCGGCCCGAGATGCGCCCGCGCATCACGTAGGTGGGGGCGGGGACGGGGACGACCGTCCACGTGCGCGACTGGGCGAGGGAGCGCGCGGCGCGCGCGGTCTCCTCCTCGGAGACGGGCACGACCTCCGCGTCGTCGACGTCCGTGTTGAAGACGAGGCCGGGGGCGCCCCCACCGGCGACGGCCCCGGCCCTTGCTGCGGGAACCACAGCGTCGGATCCGCCAGGAACCGCGGCACCCGAACCGGCGCCGGCCCCGGCGGCCGCCGCGTCGGATCCGGCGGGCGCCTCGTCGGCCAGGGAGGGCCGGGCGGAGGAGCGCCCGGAAGCGGGCGGGAACGAGGGGGGCGCGGCGTCGCGGGCGCGGGGGGATTCGGATTCCGCCCTGGCCCCGGAGGCGTGCTGGGCGCCGGCCCTGGGAGCTCCCGGAGCGGAGGACCCGCGCTTTTCGCCGTTGCCGGAGGCGCCCGGAGCCCCCGCACTGGACGACGCCCTGCGCAGGGAGCGCGCGAAAGCGGAGCCACTGGACGCTCCCTCGGCCTCGGCGGAGGGGGACGAGGCGCGGGGGGCGCCCCCGCGCAGCTCGCGCAGCAGTTCGACCTCCCGCTCGCCCTCGCGCTGGGAGCGGACTGCGGCGAAGCGGGAGGCGCCCAGGGAGGCCACGAGCGCTGCCCCAGGAATCGCCGTCCACACCCACGCCAGGTCGGCGGCCCACACTCCGACGCCGAGGAGGACGGTCGCCAGCGCGAACACGGCGGAAGCGGCCATCCGGCGCTTGGACGCGGCGGCCTCGCTGGCCAGGCGGGCAGCCCGCTTGGCGCGCAGCCGCGCGATGTCGCGGACCGCGCGCGGACTCACGCGCTCAGTCGACCGGGGCGCTGCGCCGGTGCGTTCCATGGTGCCTCCACCTCGTCCTGTTTCCTTCGAGGGCGCCAGCAGCGGGCCTGTGGCCCGCCCGCGCGGCTCGTTCTTGTCCTCGGGGGCCCGGATCATCCTCAGCCCCGGCGAGAACCGGTCGAGTTCACGGGACTGGGTTATCGCGCTCCGGCGTGCTACCAGCGCCGGCACGGCCGCCACCAGGACGACGCACACCGCTGCGAAAACAAGTCCACCGATCTCCACTCCTCCAAAGGTAGGCAAGTCGGCTGGCCGCGCGCGCGGCGGGCGGGCGCGTGTCGAGGATTGGACCCCACTTAACTTTTCGAATAATTGACAAACGCCACATTCGCAACACATGCACCTCGTGCACCGTCCACGAATGTGAGCGATCACTCATCTATTCCCCTGCCCCACTTGGCGACCACCAGGCCCCCCTCGGGCAGCGACTCCCGGTCGATGGAGAAGGCGACGTGGTCCGCCCATTTCCCCGCGATGTGCATGAAACGCCTGCGCATGCCCTCCTCGTGCAGGCCCAGGCGCCTGCACAGCGCCAACGAGCGCTCGTTCTCGGGCCGGACGCACACCTCGACCCTGTGCAGGCCCAGTTCCCCGATCGCCAGATCGATGACCATCGCGGCGACCAGGGCGCCTAGGCCGCGCCCCGACCACGACGAGGCGAGCCAGTAGCCCAGCATCCCCTGGCTCATCGCCCCGCGCTGCACATTCGACAGGGAGTACTGGCCGACCACCTTCCCATCCGCCTCGACCACCAGCATCAGGGTGCGCCCCTCTCGCTGCTCGCGGTCGATGCGGCTGCAGTACTCGGCGATGGCGGGGACGGGCTCGTCCGCCTCCGGCGGCATCGTGGCCTCCCACGGCGCCAGCCACTCGCGGTCCCCCCGCCTCACGGCGTCGATGCGCAGGTGGTCGCGGCCCAGAGCCGGGCGCACCACCAGCTCGCGGGGGTCCCCCGTGCGAGCGGAGGGGGAGGCTGGTCCGATGAACCCCCTCCCCACGGGGTCGGCCACCCTCAGCACCAGGCGCGCCGGACTGCCCCCCCACACTTTGCGCAGCAGGGGCATCAGTCCAGGACCAGACACTGCAGGCGGTCGCCCGCACGGACGTTCGTCACGTCCTCGGGAACGACCGCGAGGGCGTTCGACTCCGCCAGGGCGGACAGCAGCAGGGCGGTCGGCGAGCCCATGACCCTCGCCTGGTAGCCCGAGCGGGGGTCCCCCGCCAAGCGGACGCGCACGAACTCGCGCCTGCCCCTGGGCGAGTACCACGTGCGGTCCACAGCGGCCCGCACGACCGGGCGGTTCAGCGACTTCCACCCCTGCATGTGGCGCAGGGCCGGGCGGACGAACACCTCGAAGCACACCTGGGCCGACACCGGGTCGCCCGGCAGGCAGAAGATCGGCGTCGCCGTCCCCCCGTCCTCACCGCCGACGGTGCCGACCCCCAGGATGTGGCCGGGCCACGCCGCCACGTTGTCGAAGCGCACGGTCCCCAGGGAGCCGAGCACCTCGCGCACCGTGTCGCCGCTGCCGTAGGATATGCCGCCCGTCGTGAGCACGAGGTCGGCGCGCACCAGCTGGTCCTCGATGGTCTCGCGCAGCTTGGCCCTCTCGTCGGGGACGGCCGCGACGCGGAAGGTCTGCGCGCCCGCGTCCGTGATCGCCGTGGACAGGGCGTGCCCGTTGGCGTCGAAGACCGTGCCGGGGCGGGCCGTGCGGCCGGGCTCGACCAGTTCGTCCCCGATGGACAGGACCACGACGCGCGGGCGCGGGTGGACGAGCACCCGCGAGCGCCCCACCCCCGCCAGCAGCGCCACCTGCCGGGCGCCCACGCGGGCGCCGGAGCGCAGGACGACCTGCCCCTCAGCCACGTCCTCGGCGCGGCGGCGGATGTTCTCGCCCACGGCGGGCGCGGAGCGCACCCCCACCTCGGCGACGCCGTGGTCCGTGAACTCCAGGGCCACGACGGCGTCGGCGCCCGCCGGAACGGGCGCGCCCGACGCGATGCGGATCGCAGTGCCCGGCACCAGGGCCGCGGGGTCGACGACGCCCGCGCGGATCTCCTCCGTGACGGGCAGGGTGACGGGGGCGTCCAGCGCCGCCCGCGAGCAGTCCGAGGCGCGGACCGCGTACCCGTCGCAGGCGGCCAGGTCGGCCACGGGCAGGTTGAAGGGCGCGCGGACGTCCTCGGCGAGCACGCAGGACACGGCGTCCGCCAGCTGGACGTCCAAGGGCGGCTGCTGGTCGACTGCGGCGATGCAGTCCTGGTAGAAGTCGGCGACGCTGCGCATGGGCTCAGTCCCCGACCTTGGTCTTGAGGAACTCCTTGAGGGCGGGGCCGAGCGCCGGGTCCTCGAGGGCGAGGGCCACGTTGGCCTCCAGGTAGCCCAGCTTGTCGCCGGTGTCGAAACGCCGCTCGTCGATGACGACGCCGTACAGGCCGCCGCCCTGCTCGGCGGGCAGGTCGATCATGCGCGCGTAGCCGTCGGTCAGCTGGTACTCGCCGCCCGCTCCGGGCTCGATCTCCTCCAGGGCGGTGAACACGGCGGGGTCCAGCACGTAGCGTCCGACGACCGCGTACTCGGACTTGACCTCGTCGATCGGGGGCTTCTCGGTGACGGCGGTGATGCGCATGAGGCTGCCCTCGGCCAGGTCCACGCCCTCGGGGACGGGCAGCGGCTCGACGGCGGTGGAGGCGTAGGCGGTGGCCTGCTCGGGGGTGACCCGCAGCAGGGCGACGACGGTGCCGCCCAGCGCGCCTCGCACCTGGATCATCTTGCGCAGCAGCTGCGAGCCCGGCTCCATGAGGTCGTCGGGCAGCAGCACCGCGAAGGGCGCGTCGCCCACGTGCTGCTTCGCCTGCGCGATGGCGTGGCCCAGGCCCAGGGGGTGGCCCTGGCGGACCGAGTGGACGCGGGCGTACTGCTTGTACTCGTTGACGGAGTCGAGCGCGGCCCGTTTTCCGGCCCTGGCCAGGTCGGCCTCCAGGCCCGGCTCGGCGTCGAAGTAGTCCTCGATGGACTGCTTGCCCGCGCGTGTGACGAAGAGGACGTCCTCAATGCCGGCATCAGTGGCTTCTCTCACGATGTACTCGATGGACGGCCTGTCGACGACTGGCAGCATCTCCTTGGGAACCGACTTCGTGATCGGCAGGAAACGGGTTCCCCGCCCGGCCGAGGGGACAACTGCGTGGATTACGGTCTGTTTTTTGTCTGCCATACCCGCTAGAGTAGCGAATATGGGGGCAAAAGTGGATACGATCACAGCTAAGCAGAGACTTCGGAGCCAGATCCGGGCGGCCCGGCTCACGCGGAGGCGCAATGGCGCCGACATCCCGGGCAGCCTGGAGACCGAGCGCGCCGGAATGGTGCGCTCGTTCGACAAGGCGTGGGCGCGCCTGGGCGGGCCGCGCCTGCCCGCCCTCTTCCTCCCGCTGCCGACCGAGCCGGACCTGACGTGGGCCGTCGAGGCGGTGCCCGAGTGCCTGCTGCCCGTCGTCACGGTCGCGGGCGTGCCCATCAGGGATCCCGAGTGGGGGCTGCACCGCGCGGGCGAGGCGCTGGCCGCCCCCTGGCAGTGGCGCCCGTCCGATGGCAGCCACCCGCGCCGACTCGCCGGGCCCGAGGGGATAGCGAGGGCCGATGTCGTCGTCATCCCCGCGCTGGCCGTCGACGAGTCGGGCACGCGCCTCGGGCAGGGGGGCGGATGGTACGACCGCACCCTGCCCCACCGCCGCGACGGCGTGCCCGTCCTGGCGTGCGTCTTCGACGACGAGGTGCGCGAGGCCGGCTCCCTGCCCCGCGAGGCCCACGACGTGCGCGTCGACGGAGTCATCACGCCGTCCACGTTCCGCCTCTTCGACCCCGCATAAGGACTTGAGCGCGTATATCGCCTGGTCACAATGTGAGGAAGATACCTTCGGCCCACCTTTCCCCTCCATGGAAGTCCTTATACCCTCGTTGGTGGTTCTTGAGTCCTCCGTCGGCGGCCTCAGGGGCCCGCAGCGCCCGCGGCGCCGCGCTCCCCGCGAGCGCCCGGCCGCGGCCATCCCGCCCCCGGCGGCCCAC
>ERZ773063.725-NODE-725-length-20967-cov-3.680184_pt1 | contig 20967 bp, 23 predicted proteins | sample MGYA00580625_ERZ773063 | MGnify/ENA primary metagenome ERZ773063 (study PRJEB29015, sample SAMEA2738022) | human oral metagenome | biome: human oral; feature: human-associated habitat; material: dental | place: China | collected 2042 ... | reverse complement strand
TATAAATAAAAAAGCCTGAATTAATTTCAGGTTTTTTTCTTGATTTTTTTCTTGGTAGTCCTATAGTTGCTCTTGTTTATTTGAGATGATAACAATGAAATATATTCATTATGAGGATGAATATTGCTATTATATTCGAAAACCTGCTAATAAACCATCCACATTCTGAGCTTCTTATTCATTTCTAGAAGAGTTGAGAGATCAGAAAGATGATTCTTATATTATGAAGATGATGGATAATCTAAAGAAGAATTTTACAGAAATGGAAGAATATTGACTGCTTAATAGATTAGATACACCAACAACAGGATTACTCTATTTTGCAAAAACTCCTCAGATAAAACAAGTATATAAAGATTTGCAGAAGCAGGGAAGAGTTCATAAATATTACTTGTTAGAAGTATGGTGAGATATAGGATATTGGATAAAAAAATATGGGAATAGTATCGATTTTCCTATAGCACATCATAAATTTCAGGATGATCGCATGGTGGTATTATTAACGAATGATCTTAAAAGTAAAATAAAATGAGCTTCTCATGAGGTGAAAACAAAGATAGAGGACTATAGTTATGATAAACGGAGTAATAGAGCCATAGTACTTGTAAGTATTCAGAAATGAATTCGTCATCAGATCAGGAGTCATTTTTCTGCTATAGGATATCCTATTCTTGGTGATACAATATATGGTAAAAAGAAAGAAAGGTACGATGGTAATTTACAGCTTTTCTCGATTGGTTTAAGAGTGGGCTTTTAAAAAAAATGAAGTCTGATTAGAGATGATCAGATTTTTTTTAAATAAATCTTATTTCTTTAAAAGATTTACTAATTTAGTGAAGTAGTGAAAAAAAATAATTCACAGAAAATGTGAAAAAGTTCACTAAAATTGTGAAAAGAATTTTTGACAAAAAGAAAAAAATCTTTATAATTTGTAAGATGGAATTTACTAATTTAGTGAAGTAGTGAAAAAAATGATTCACAGAAAATGTGAAAAAGTTCACTAAAATTGTGAAAAGAATGTTAAAAGATTCATAGAATTAGTGAATTTTTAGAGAAGAATTTAAAAATATTTAGTGATATTAGGGTATTTATATGAATAGTCTCTGAAAGGAATTATTGGAAAAAATAGCGGAATTCTGACTAACTCAGAAGGCTTTTTCAGAGAAAATAGGGAAAAGAAGTAGTGAAATCAATGAGCTCATTAAATGAAAAAGAAAGATAACTATTGCATGGGATATTTTGCTTTCAAAAGTATTGCATACTCCAGAAAAATATTGGATATATAAGCAAATTGATCTTGATTATGAAGAAGCGAAAAAAATATGAGAAGATAAGGATAGTAAAAAAAATCCAGTAAACGAATGAGATTTTGTACAATTAAGGGAAAATATTTCTCAACATATAGAGGGAGAGTATTTTGATAGAGGAGAAGAGAATGCAGTAGTAAATTTTAGTCATAAAGGAGGAATAGAAAATGATTTAGTAAAGAAGGAAGAGGTTTATGAAGGATCTAAATTGTCTATAGAGGAGGATATCCTAGAAAATACTGAGTCTATAAATATTTGAAACCAATGAACGGAGGAGAATATTTATAAGGAAGAAAGACAACTTCAAGAAAGAAAAATTATAGATTTTATTCAGTTTTAAGTGTTGTTTTATAGATTTTATTCAATTAGAGGAGGATTCCTCTTTTTTTATATAAAAAATGTCAAAAAAGAATTTTAAATTTTATAAAAATATATTGACTTTATTATGAAAAAGAGTATGATACTTCCGATGTACAAAATATTCATAGCAAAAATAATGCAAAGATTTAGTAAATAGATTATTTTTTTACTTTTCAGATTGAAAGATATAAAATGATAAAAAAAAGCGTATTATGTGCTATGTTGACTACTGTACTAAGTATGGGCCTAGTTTCTGCAGAAATGCCTATCTTTTCTCTTGAAGCTACAAACCTGCCACACACTTTTTCTGGCCAAATGACACTAAATCTCCAAGCAATTTGACAAAACTTACCACTTTCTGGTATGATGACAAAACTGGAGTATGATTTGACATGACAAAATAGACCTTCTGACTTTCAATTATTCTACCAAGGGCAAAAGAAAGAAAATCAGATTTCTCAAAATCTTTTTCATTCTAATGAAAAAGTGAATTTTCCAATTCAGCTGGTATATTCAGGAGTAGATGCTTCTTCAATAAGTTTTAGACTTAAGGATCAGCAAGATAAGACTCTGACAAATACTACTGTAGCCTTATTGCCTCTACAGTGTTGAACTCCGATTGATTTTGATGAAGATAAGATATTGAAAGAGGTAGCTCAAAACAGTAAAACAGTTTCTGGTGAAACTCCAGAGAATATGCAATCTCCACTAGTATCTGAAAAAACAAATAAGAAAAGCTTTTATAAGACCCTTTTGCCTATATATGCAAATTGGGAGTGGACTCCTGAATTTGAAAGATCTTATGAATGGGCATTACAAAAGGGATTTTTTGAGAATAATGAAATTAATCATCAGAGTTTTCTAAAGCCTCTGAGAAGAATTGAGCTTGCTCAGATGATTATTGCCTTAACTGAAGTTACTTGACAAGAGCCAAATATTGAAAAGAAATGTGAATTTGCTGATCTAAAGTGAGCTCTAGAATCTACAAGAGTAGCTGCGCAACTAGTTTGTCAATTTGATATTATGGGAATCAATCAAGATCTCACTCCTCTAAAGAATTTCAATCCAGATGAGATTGTTACTAGAGATCAGTTAACTACAGTGATTTCAAGAATTATTCGAAGATCAACATATAATCAAGGAGGAAAAACTTTTTATGAAAGACATATTGAAAAGTTAGTAGAAGAAGGACTACTTGCAGGTACGGCTCCAAGTGATGAAAAAATTATAGATACAACACCTAATCTTGTAGAGGTAAAAGGAATTTTCTATCTTCTTCTTCAGAGGGCAGAAAAAAAGAATTTGATAGCTATACCAAATCCTGTAGTAGAAGAGACAACTGTTGTTCCAACCCAAACTGAAGAAAAAAGTTGGCGAAAACTTTGGTAAAATTAATCTAAGTTATACTTGAGTTTATTACTTGAGCTGAGTGGGATAAATTTTATTCAAAATATCTTATAGCAGTAGAGAAAATGGAGTCTTGATCAGATTCAAAGAGAGCTCTGTCTGATGAAGTCTAAACTTTCTTCTAAGCTATGTTCAGACCAATCATATATCCTAATACTATCCTTAAAAGCGGAATTTTCTAATATCTTGGGATCAAAATTGAGATCACAAGGGAAGAAAACTCGCTTTTTTGTTTTATCAATGATTCTTAAAAAATCTTGTTTATTAATGGTAAGCGTTGGACTAAGGTTTAAAATACAGTATTCATCTTCTTTTTTCTTATTATCGTTATTAAAAGATTTTAAAAATTCCAGTAATCAAGTACTAAAATCCTGAATCAATTCAGGTTTTTCTTTGATTTCTCAGTCGTTAAAAAGTTCTTCAGCTACACTATAGGAAAAGATGTCTCTAAGTAAGAGATTTTTTGCGTTTTTAAGTAAGATACGGCTCAGAAAATGAGTTCCTTTCATTATTTGACTTCAAATACCTCACCAAATCGCGAAATTCTTCTTAATAATTGTTTTTGCATATAGCAGTGGAATATTCCATCAATTATGTGGAAAAGATCTTGTTTCATCTATAACCTCACCTCCACCAAAAATCTTAAAATACTTGCTATAAGGATGAAATCAGAGGCCAATCGCTAGATGAGAAAAAAATCTTCTAAATTTTTGAGGCAACCAAGAAAATCGATCATCAAGAGAAAAAAAACTGATTTTCTCCCGCTCTACAACTACTCATTCTTTCTTATATCGAGCAGTAATGAATTTTTTATTCCTTTCTATCCATTTTTTTATTCGAAGATGATTTCCTACTTCAATAACAAGGTGTTCAACAGCATAGCGAGAAAAAATCTCCTTGATTACACCAAAAAGAAGGAGTTCATCGCCAAAATTTTTATATCCGTAATAACCTTTTAAATAAATTTTCATCGCAAGCAGTTGTCTAAATCTTTCAATAATTTTTTCGCAAACTAATTACATTTTCAAAGAGAGAAACAATTGTTAATGGTCAAACTCATCATGGAACTGGAGTGATATATTTAACTATCCCTTCCACAGATTCAAAATCGATATCTCCTGCAGCTTTACCGTCCAAATGTCCATATCAAATATCAACCAAAATCTGATTCTTTTTTTTATTAATATAGTTCTCATTTAGAAGATGAATAACTCCAGTTCCTGAAAAAATATATTCAGCTTGTTGACATCATTCCTGAATTTCTTGCTCAGTATTTGATATGTCAAAACATTGTACAATTGCTCATCTTTTGAGGCATTCTAGAGCAAGTGGCTTTCAAACAACAATACTTTGTCCAATAATGGCAACTCTTCTACCCTTAAGATTTCAGAGCTCATAATAGTCAAGTAAGCTCATAACTGCTTTCGGAGTTGCGGGAGTAAATGAGATAAAATCAGCGAAACTTTTCCCAACAAGTCCTCATCAGAGTCCATCGATATCTTTGCTTTCATTGACGGCAGATACTAGTCTATCTCTCTCATCTTTCAAAAAATCTGGCAATGGCATCTGAATCATAATTCCAACACACCTTTCATCAAGATTAAGTCTATCAATAAGTTTAAAAACCTGATTTATATTTTCGTATCTTCTCACGATATCTTCAGATAAATCCTCAAATATTCAAAGGTTCTCCTCTTTATATTCTTGTCAAAAAATGAAGGCTGGTAGTCAGATTTTTTGAGCAAAAGCTTGCTTATTTCTAACATACACAGCTGATGAACTATTTGTCCCAAAAAAGAGAATTGCAACATAATGTTTTCAATCAGAAAAGTATGTTCAAATATCAGATTTTAGTTTTTGGGTATGGAGTTCAGCTACCGGTTTTCAATAAAGCAACATCGCTTAAAGTGGGAAAATAAAACTCTATTTGTTAGTTAAGACCTCTAGTGCTTTTTCAAGTTGATTATCAATTTTCTTTTCAATATACCCTGTCATGTCAAATGCTACTTCAATATCAGGAGTGATACCTATTTTATCAATGCTTGTTCACTGAGGTCAAAATCGTTTTCCGACAGTATATTTAAGTGAGGTCTGATCATCAAAATCTTTTAAAGTCTGAATAGTTCCTTTTCAAAATGAAGAGGTCCCCAGAATCTTAACATTTGATCCCTGTTCTCTGAGAGCTAATGCTAATATTTCACTAGCACTAGCACTCATTTTATCTATCAAAACTACAATTGGGAACCCTTTTAGTTCACCAAAACCCTTAGTACGATAATCAGCCTTTTGATAAGTATAAAAATCTGTTTTTACTACCAGAGTTCAAGGCTCTAAAAAATGGCCAGCTAAATCAACAGCCACTGGTAAAAGTCCTCCACCATTTCCTCTCAGATCAAGGACAATTCCAGAAACATTCTCATTGATAGAATCTGATATCGCTCTTGTTAGAAGTTTATTTGTCTGTTCTCAAAAGATAGATATTTCAATATATCAGATTTTTTGATTATTATGAGTTAGAATTTTCGATCTAACAGAGGGTACATCAATAGTATCTCTTTCTACTTCAATCACTAAATATTGATTTTCTCAGCTATTTTGAGGTCTTTCAATTCCAAATTTAACCTTTGTTCATTTTTTCCCTCTAATGAGACTTACTGCTTCATAAGTAGTTAGATTTTTTGTTTCACCAGTCCCTATCATTATAATTCTATCTAGAGGGAGTAGACCTGCTTTAAAGGCCGGAGATCCCTTTATAACCTCTTCAATTTGGATATAATATTCTTTTTTCCCAACGACCGCTCAAATACCCTCTATTTGTCCTTCTCATTCAAGTTCATGCTGAAGCCCTGAAAATTCTACAGCATCTAAGTAGGTAGTATAGGGATCTCCAAGTCCGTCAACATATGCTTTAACAGCAGAGTTTAGCATTGATTTTTCTCCACTTAAAAGGAGTTTTTGATCAACATATTCCTGGTTTAATACTTGTTGGATTTCCTCAAAACGCTCATATTTTTTGATAAAATGTTCAATCTGACTATAAATCGTCTTATTTTGCGAAGAAATCCAAATGAGCATAATTCAGCTTCCTAAAAATATTCCACCAATTGCAGCCAAAAGACAAGAAATCAGATTTTTTTTCTTTATTTGCATTAAAATCTTGTATCCAGATTAAAAAACAATAGACTAAGTGTAGCTATTTACTCCTCTTTTGCAATGAAGAAATTAGAAAAAAAAACAAGTGAAAATATCAGACCAAATCTCTATGATTATCTCAAAGTTTTTGCAATTATAGCGATGATTATTGATCATATAGGATATTACCTTTATCCAGAACTTGAAATTCTTAGACGGATAGGAAGATTTGCATTCCCTATCTTCCTATTCCTTGTTGGATTTAACGGAAAATATACTTGGAGTCGAAAAGTTTTTTATTCTGCATTGATCGTCCAATGTGTTATGCGGGCAATGCTGTTTTATACAGGAGCTGGAAGTTTTACACTCAATATTCTTTTCTCAATTCTTTTGGCAAGGGAGATATTAGCTTATCTTGTTTCAAAACTTCAGAAGAAAGATAGGGTCTTTCTGATCTTTTGTGTCTTATTTTTCGCTTGTGCTCATCCTTATTTGAGTCAAATATTAGATTATTGAAGTCTTGGTTTTTTCTTTGCTTTTGCGTGAATGATTGCAAGATATTATTCATGCTACTTTCGAGTCGTTTGATTTGTATTCATCTGACTGCTGGTAAATACTCAAGCAGTCTTTCGCTTCTGAGATGGAAGTTTTCTGAATCCTCAAGTGATAGGACTTGCATTAGGATTTTCTGTTCTAATTTTACTTTTTTATCTCCTTTACAAAAATAATATTCCACTAAAAACCTGAAACTTTCTTGATAGAATTATACTTTGGATTTCTCGCTATGCACTCTGGATTTATGTAGGGCATATTTTGATTCTTTTTATATGAAAAATACTTTGAGAAATTTGATATCTATTGTTTATTTAAGAAGTTCTTGAGTCTAACTTCTCTAGATTGGCTAATAAAATTTTATTATAAAAATCGAAAAAAGAAATCTGAATTATTTACCTTGTATTTATTCAGATTTTTTCTATACTAAAATATCGTTTTAATCACTAAAAAATATTAAAAAATGCAAGAAACTGTATGTACAAGTATTAACTGATGCGCAAGAATTGAAGATACATTGCCAAATTTTGACCTTACACTTTATAATCCTCTTACAGATGATGTAGAGAAAAAAACAATCAATGATTTTAGAGGAAAATGGCTCGTACTCTGCTTTTATCCAGCAGATTTTACCTTTGTTTGCCCAACAGAACTTAAAGATCTTAATCAGAAATTTGAAGAAATCCAGCAGATGGGAAATGTTGAAGCAATGGTAGTAAGTGTTGATTCAGTATTTTCACACAAATCACGAATTAACTCTGAAGAGCTCCTCAAAGGGTTCAAATTCCCAATGGTCAGCGATAGAACAACAACTTTATCAAGATATTTTGGAATTCTCAATCATGATTCAGGAAACTCAGAAAGAGGAACTTTCATTATTTCTCCAGATGGAGTCTTGAAGACTATTGAAATCCATACTGATGCAGTAGGAAGAAGCGCAAAAGAGCTTGTTAGAAAACTCTATGCACTTAAATTTGTGAGTGAAAATAAAGGGCATGCATGTCCAGCAAGCTGGGAACATGATATGAAGACAATGCAACCAACTATCAAAAAAGCTGGAAATGCTGGAGAAACACTCTCTTAATACAGACTTTTAGTTATTTATTACATAGAAGAAAATGAAAAAAGGTTTTTACACAAATATTGAGCAAGAAACGCTCGAAAATCAGAATTTTAGAAAGGTTCTTTACACCGCAAAGGGATTACAGCTTGTGCTTATGGCATTACAACCAAATGAAGATATCTGAGCTGAAATTCATCATGAGAATGACCAATTCTTCAGATTCGAATCTGGAACTGGAGAGGTGCAAGTTAATGATACTGTTTATGAGGTTGAAGATGGAGATGTTATCATTGTTCCAGCTGGGGCAAAGCATAATGTGACTAATACCTCAGACAGCGAACTCTTGCAGTTCTATACCATTTATTCCCCTGCTCATCACAAAGACGGAGTGATCCATGAGACTAAGGCTATTGCAGAAGAGGCAGAAGAAGATTGAACAGATGAATTTGAAGGAGAAACAACTGAATAATTCTTTTAAAAGATAAAAAAGAAACCTGAATGTGATTTCAGGTTTTTTTCATATCTTCTCTAGAGAAATAATTTTACTCTTCAATTTCAACAACAATCTTTTCAGGAACAAGTGCTTTCGGAATAATAATCTGAAGAGTATTTTCAGGTGTAAGTTTACTATGAATTTTCTCAAAATAGATCTGGGCTGGCAGATCGATAATCTGATGAAGTTTCCCCCAGTAGCATTCCTCTCTAATAGAAACAAGATTTTCTTTTACTTCAGGATTACTTCTTTCTCCCTCAATCAATAGCTTATAATCTTCAATTTTTAGTGATAAAGATTCCTTTTTTACTCCTCCAAGTGGCATAATGATTAATAATTCTTGAGAGGATTCATACATGTCATACGGGATGTGTGGGATTTCTTGCATATTGCTCAATTATAATGATAGTAAAATTAAAGAGGAAGTTTCATGATTCTCGTGATTTCTTTTTTAGCTCATTCTGGATTTTTAATATAGTGAAGCACAATTTCTCACTGGTCTGCTTTATCTCCCTCAGAGAGAAAGATAAGGTCTCCATTATTAAAAATATTATACAAGAAAGAATGTTTCTCAATTGATATAGTTTTGATATTCATGACATTACTTGTTTTGATATCTCTTGCCATGATTCAGGATTGATTGTATCTTGTTAAGTATTCTGGAGTAATAATTGAAAAGTCCATAGTATAGTCAATATAATACTTCAATAGAGGGGAGATAACAATCAGATAACTTAAACTAAAAGCTCATAGAAGCCATCGTCTTACCTGTCAAAAATCACTCAGTCCAAAAAAGATCGTCAAGTCTAATACAGCAAAAAGCAAGGTCCATCCTAGTACGGGAATTAAAAATTTTACAAGCAAAAAGAGGAAACTCTTCTTGAGAACAAAAATATTTTTTTCTCCAAATTTCTCAATGGCTTCACTATAAGCCTCTTTTTTTCGCTCAGTATTAAAGTTGGAAAAGATCTTCATAGCTAGGATATCCTTAGAGACTAAAAGGTCTTCCAATCAGGTAAAAGCCTGAGGAATACTTTACCTATCATATAGTTGTTTGGAACAAGATAATTTGCTCATTTATAACATTTTGCATGAAAACAGTGGAGAGAATCTGTTGTATTACCTCTATTGTCTCCCATTACAAAGTATCCATTTTCTACTGGGAATTCGTCTCGACCTTCTTGAGGAACTGTTCTAGCATCTGGAGCAATATAATCTTCCTTTAGCGCAAAACAATAGTGTCCATTGCGTGATTGAATAGTTCCTGTTTGGGTTTCATCATTACAAATATAAGTTGCATTGTCTACAAACTTCACAGTTTCTCATGGAAGCCCAATAATTCTCTTAATAAAAGGAATATTCTTCCCAGGAGGGACAAATACGATTACATCTCCTCTTTTAAGAGTTCAAAATCTCTGAGAAATCTTTTCCACAACGATCCAGTCTCCTGGTTCAAAACTTGAAGCCATACTGTACCCTACAACAGTATATGGAGTTCCTACAAAAAGTCTAACAAACAAAATGATTCCAAACACAAAAATCAGGAATACAATAAGATCAAAAGATTCAAGTCAGATTTTTTTCACTTTAGTCAACAGGTTTGCCATATGAATAATACTATGATAATGTATAAAATTTTTTTAAAGCTACGAGATTTCTAAAAGGGAGTCTCATCTTCACTCATTTCAAGGAGTGGGTCTCCAGCGATTTCATCGCTATTTGCCAGTTTTGTATCCAAAAAGATGAAATTATTGAGCAAAACTTCAGTAGAAAACCTATCATGTCCTTCAGAATCTTGCCATTTTTTAGTTCTTAGTCTTCCTTCTACATAAATCTTTTTACCTTTAGTTAGGTATTTCCCAAGGATGTCAGCTTGATTTCCATAAGCTACACATCTATGATACTCGCTATCCTCCAGAATGTTTCCTTCAGCATTCTTGTATTTCCTATTGGTTGCGAGTGAAAAGTTAATTACTGGGGTATTTGTGCTTTCAATGAGTTTGAGCTGTCCGACACTAGTCGCTCTTCATATTAGCATTACTTTATTTAGATCCATAATCTCCTATCAGAGAAAAAAATAAAAATCACAAAATCTCAGCTATAACTTAGCTATTTTCAGATAAAAAGCAACAGTTTTTTGCTTTTTTGAGAAGATTTATGTATAATTAGCAGTGAGTTTTACTTACTCTCAAACAATAAAATGTCTGCTGCAGAAATACAGAAAAATGAACTCCTTAATGGACAAGATAAGTTGGAAAAAAAACTGAATCAAGCCCCAGAACAATTTCAAAATGAGATTGAAGCCAATACTGCGCTCAGTGGAGTAGAGAGTCAGATTACGACTTCAACTGCTAAAAAAGAAGCTTCAAAAATGGCTTATGCTATGGAAAATCAAAAATTCGAACAGCTTCCTTTAACCAACTATAATGAAATTATCCAAAATACGCCTCTCCATCAAAAAATCCTCACTGTGGTCGCTATGCCTGAATTTAATGATCATCCGGAGTTTAAAGGCAAGACACCAGAGCAAAGAGCTGAATACTTATTTAGAAAGATTAATGTCTGACTTCTTCATTTTTATACAAAGAAACTTGATATTTCTGCTGGAGAGCCAGTTCCAGAGTATCTTCATAAGGTAATTCTCCCAGCAAGTGAATGGACATTGATGACGATGTTGAAATACAATAAACATGAGAACAATGTTAATTTTCTCTGAGAATTAACTAACTTTTCAATGAATAGTATTTCGACAATGTTTACAGGGGTAACTTCACTGGCTAAAAAGTTTACCTATCCTTATCAACAGGCAAAAAAACTGATGAATGTTTCAGATTTTCTTTGTTTGCCAAAAAATAGATCTGCATTACAAAATCTCAAAAATCCTTATGATTTCTATGAAAAAGTAATGCAAAATCCTATCTGGGAAAAGGATAAATTAGACATCAATAAGATTACTTGGTCACAATTTAATCTTCCAGATTTAAATGGACAGGAACTTTCTCAAACAGAATTAGAACAGAAGCTTGCCTCTCAAAAAAATAAACTGCAAAAAGAAATCTGATCAATCCAAATGGTAGAATCTCCAGAAACAGTAAAAAAGCTGCTCTGAGTTTTGAAAAAAACTGATACTTTTTTTGAACAAACTAATGCATTATCTAATAGTTTACTTGACAGCTTAGACAAGTATAATTGACTTGATACAACACTTAAGAATACTTTTTGATTTGATATGTTTGAAGCCGTTAAATCTTCTAAATTTTTGACTGGAATTTTAAATTTTGTGTTGAGTTTATTAGGATTTTCAGGTGGAATTACTGGGCTGGAAAGATCATGGAAAAAAAGAAAAATTGACAAAGAGATGACTGCTCCAAGGAGAAAACTCATTTCTGAATCCTACGAAGAATATGTTAATGATAAGAAAACTGATGAAAATACCGCAAAAAATTTAGTGAAAACCTACTGAATTGAAAAGCTTCCAGAAGATCAGATTGCTAAATTTAATCTTGATCTCCCAAAAATTCAGGAGATTTTGGATAAGAGGTTTCTGTCTTGAGATGGTGCAGGGCAAATAAATCCTTATACTCTTCTCGCAATAAAAACCGACCGTTTTGATGGAAAAGATTTTTTAGTTGAAACAAAAACAGCAACTGGAGAAATAAATTACAAAATAAAACCAGAATTATTTTCTGATTCCACAAATAAAGAGCTATTTCTTGATGCTTACATGACAGTAATGTTGACAAGTTTTTGAAATAATCCAGCTTTCTTAAAGCAGGCTAGCGATGCTGATAGTTTAGCATTTTGTCTTTTTTCTGGTCTAGTAATCCAAAAAGACAATATTATTGATGGGATGAAGGCTGAGGCTATTCTTCCAGAAGCCTTTTATAAAAAACTAGAAACTCAGCAGGAAAATAATTGACATTCAGAAAAAGAAAAAAAAACTGAATCCAATGGATGAAAAAATACTAACAAAATTTCTGAGTCCTGAGAATCAGTAGACAAAACTCTTGCCGATACATTAGCAGATTTGATTATCGAATGAGAAGCTAGGGAGAATTACTGAGCTGTAAATAAAAAAGACATTGATGGAGTGTCGATCGGACTTATGCAATGGCATAAAGTAAGAGCTGGAAATCTTCTTAAAAGACTTAAAGCAAGAAATCCAAAACTATTTGAAAGTATTATGACTGATCCTCTTTTTGATAAGCTAGCGCATGCATGAGATGTAGCTTGGCAAGATAAACATGTAGATCAATTTAAAGAATTGATGAAATATCCTGAATTTCAAGACGAAATGAAACAGCAAGTGAGAGATGATGTTTTAGTGTATGTGCATCAGATTAAGAGCCGAGGTATTACTGACCCAAGAGCTATTTTAGCGATGGGAAGAATTTATAACGCGGGAAATTGATTTGCTGAACGTATCAAAAATAGCATACTAAAGAAAAACTGAAACATTAATGACTATCAAACCATTATCGCTGAATATAATGCAACAAAGCACGGTAGAAGTTATAGAATCTTTGATAAAAAAGACAAGACATGAGAAAGCTATGCTCAAGTAATAGGAAAGTATACCATGGACAGATCGACAGCAATCGTTTAAGAGAGAATTAGCCGTATCAGAAGATAAAACTAGTAAAAATAAAAAAAACTAATTCAGAATTTTGAGAATTAGTTTTTTTGATCAGAATATTATAACTTAGATCGTTATATAATATTGACAACAATCTTGATGATTGCACTTGAGAGCATTGCAATACAGAGTCCAACAGCTACACCAATTAGTGTCCACTGGGCTTTTTTCATAGCTTTTTTGTCCCCATCTCAAGTGATAACCTCATATCCAGCATAAATTGTAAGCCCCATAGCAATCGCTCAGAAAGACCGCCATAAGTAATCATTGATAAGATTTAGTGTAGAATAAAGAGTTTCTTCATTCCCAACTACAGCATTTGAGGTTTTTCAAGCGGTCTTGATATTGACATCATCCTGTTTTGTTCATTGATCCCAAGGTACACTTACTCTAAGTAGTCATTGATTACTCGATGCCTCAGTGATTCCCCCAAAAAAAGGGAATAAAGCAATCCCAAACAGTAGGCTCCAAGAAAAAAGCTTTTTCATTATTTGCTGAACTAAAATAAAACTAGGAAATACCAGTCAGTGTTGTCTGTCAAATAGAGCTGATAAGTCTGATAATGATTACACTTGAAAGTCCTAGAAGAATTCAAAACACAATATATAGAATATTTGAATAAATCTCTTTTGGATTTTCTCCTTTTGATGCCTTAACGACATACATTACTCCATTATAAATAACCATTGTAATAGAAAGAATGATCGTTAGTCTCAATAAAAATTTAGAAAACTGAACTAAAAGAGATGGTCTTCTTTTCTTTTCAAGTCATTTATCTAGACTCAGACTAATTTCATTTCCTTCTCTTAATACATAACTTCCTACCTGATCTTTTGTCGTACCAATATCGCCTCCTCCAATTACGCTATTTGCTTGGATGGCAGGATTAAAGGCTTGTTCTAACAGGTCATGAGCATTACTCCCCTCAGTAGCAAAAGAAGGATTTAGTGTTAGCAGTCAACTTCCTAAGAGAAGTATTCATGAAAGTAGTAAAAATTTCAGTTTTCTCATTTTTTAGATTTGAGCAAGTAAACTATCAGCTTCTTCCAATTCTTTCTCTCTACTTTGATTTTCCTTAGCTCCGAGTTCTGCTTGAGCTCTGTAATAGGCTTCAGTATTAAAAGCTTGTTGATATTTTTGATTAATTTCAGCTTGTTTTTGAGCATATTTTTGATTGATTTCTTCAAGCTTTTGTTTCTCTCTAGTGAGAATATCTTTAAGCTTTGCCACCTGTTCGTCATTCATCATCTGAAGAAGATTAAACCAATTCTGTTTTTCATCTACGCCAGCGAGTGACTTTGACTCCAAAATGAGTTGGATGAGTACAGGATCTTGACTCAAAACTTCATCAGCAATATCAAAATTCTTAGCTACTTGCCAGAGGTTTTGAGGTAATAATTGTTCAATAAGTGATACAGTTGTCATTGTAGATGCTAATTTATCAAAATAAAGCAGATTTTATTTTTTCCCATCGGGTTTTTGTTTTCTCAGTGGGAGATTCGAGATTGGCTTGATTTACTTCTTTTTTCTCCACCGTTCAATCAAGTTGAGTTGCTAGAATGTCTTCAGCTGCCAGTTCCTCATTACGATGATACAGGTCAGATTTCTTTTGGATTTCTGGTACTTTTCTCATATTTTCTTTCATTTTCCTTATTTGAGCAGGGGAAAGTCTCTTTACTCTACCTCCTCATCAATAACTTTCTCGCATTCTATTTGTGCTAGTAAATAAAAGTATTAAGACTGAGATGGTTGAGCTTTTAGAACTAACTCAACCTCTTTCATATGAACTAGACCTTTGTCTACCAGCTTTTTCGCATACTGTGAGATTGAGATCATTCCAAGAGAACTTGAGGATTCAATTAAGGCTTCTACTTGGCTAATATCTCACTTCTTAAGATGATTCTTGACTGCAATAGTATTGAGCAAGAGTTCAAAAACTCAGATTCTCGAATCAGCATTTGCCATTTTTACCAGCATTTGAGATTGTACTCAGAGGAGAATATTCGCTAGTCTAATTGCTACATTTTCTTGCATATTTGCTGGGAAAAATGAGAGGAACCTAGTCAAAGTATCGCCAGCAGAACTGGTATGCAAAGTACTAAAAACTAAATGTCAACTTTCTGCCACACTGAGTACTGTTTCTGCAGTTTCGGTGTCACGAATCTCTCAGACAAATACAATATCAGGATCTTGTCTCATCAGTCCTTTGAGGGCATTCTTAAAGGATCGGCTATCATGTCCAATTTCTCTTTGGGAGATAATGCACTTATTTTGTTTAAACACAAATTCAATAGGATCTTCAATTGTTATAATATTTTCATTTCTAATTGAGTTGATATACTCAAGCATTGAAACGATTGAGGTTGATTTTCCGCTTCCTGTTGGTCAAGTAACGAGGAAAAGTCATTTTTTTGCCGTTAAGATACTTGATTTTAGTGTATCTGCCTGATTAGAAAACATCATCTCTTCAAGTCTCTTAACAGTATTATTGATCTTTCTCATTACAATTCAGATCTTCCCGGTTTCAAAAAAAGCATTCACTCTATAGGTTGTACCATCTTTCCCTTCATAGGCAAAATCACTCTCCCTATCGCAGATAAATTTATCAAAACTCTGAGTATTATTTTGAAACAGTTGCTTCAAAATAACTTCCATCATCTCCATATCTAGGAGGGGAAGTGCTTCATCTTTGATGATATCTCCATTGAATCTATACGAACTTCTTCCATGACAGGTCAGATGTATATCAGACACTCATGGATTCGATGAGATAGTTGAAAGTATAGAGTCAATATCAATTCTAACAGTATTCATATAATCAATCAGAAGCTAAAATCTTCACCCTAAAGTATACTCATAACTCTAGATTTGTCAAAAAAATCGCCACAAATAAAAACCTCTTTATTTACATTATCAGATTTATATATTTAATAGGAGTTTTATCGTGTATAAAAGATGAAAAAAATCTGATTTCTGTGAGTTATTCTTCTGATTTGATGCTGTTTTTTATTCTGGAAAATGCATTTTAAAAGTATTTCAGAGTATCATCTCTCAGATTTTTTTAGTTTTAGAAATTGGGATGCGATTGGTGTGCAGTTGGAGATAGATAGTTCTACTGCTCAGGGCTCTTTTGTTTGATATCTAAGCTGAGAGTTTACTAGATATTCGGGTGACCTTGATTGAAATGTAGAAATAAATTTTCAGCAAAAAACAAATAAACTCTGATCAGATTTTTCTTTCTCTGCTATTAGCCAGGTCTCTTTGAGAAAAGATAGTATGTATATGTATCCTTCAGTTTTAGAAATTTTTTGATGAACTGGTAATATTGCAAATAGTTTTCATACCAAGATTTCATCTGATTTAATTGGGAAAGTGTGGCAAATTCCTCGTAAGGAGATTAATCTTTCCTCCGAAAATATACAGCTATTGATAAAACTTTTTAATACACTTAGTAATAATGATCTATCAGGTGTAGCAGCTGTATTCCAGGAATTGCCACAGTTTTCATGATGAATACTTGTTACAAGCTGATATGAATGATCTGTTTGATCTGAGAAACTCCATTCATTTACTTTGCAATGAGATCATCATATCTTTTGATTCAGCCTTCTGAGTTTTCCGCAGCTGGTGAGAATCACAGGAAAGCTTAATCAATTTGATTATACACTAGATCTTTCTGAGGGAAAAGAGCAAAAAATTTGATCATTGGAGATAAAAAATCGCTTATCTTCAAATGGAAAAACTCAGATTTCTTTCTCTCTATTCCCCTTTAAAGAAAAAAAGTCTTTACAAATACTTCCAAATACCTATAGTTCTTTGCAACACTATTTAGAAAATCTGAATAGAGCCTTTTAATTCTTATGATTAAATAAGATGAAAATTAAACAATGATTGTATCTTGCTGGGGCTGGTCTCTTAACGCTCGTGGCTGCTGCCTGCGGAAATAAAGCTCCAGAGCTTAGCTTTGAGGAGACTTTGGCAGTCTACAATAAGCAAAATGAGTCTATTTCTAATCTTGTTTCTTTGATGACTTCTGATGAGCTTTCTCAGACTTCTACAAAGGGGACTATTAGCCTAAATGTTGCTAAGCAAGGTGAGGGAAAGATCGTAGTAGATAGCGAATCTTTCACAAATCCAAAGACAAAAGAAGCTGAGGCGTCTTTGGAACTTAATGCAGATGCAAATATTTCCGATGAGTCTGCTGGGATTGCAGGAAAGATTGCAGCTAAGCTTGGATTAAATGTTTTGATTCAAGATGCGAAACTTTATCTTAAGCTCTCAAATCTAGATATAACTGCAGATGAAAAGAATCAACAAGAGATAGCTTTCTTAAAAGGAATGGTTGAAGGATTCAAAGGAAAGTGGATTAAACTTGATAATCAAGAATTCGCTACACTCCTAGAAACTTCTCGAAAATCTGGTGCTCAAAAATTTGATCCAAAGGAGTTTATAACAAATGATCTTTATAAAAATCCAACTTCAACAACCTACGAAGGGCAACCAGCTTGGAAAGTTGATCTTGATCAGGATGTCCTAAAACAGCAGATCAAAAAAGTGATGGAATTCAGTATTAAGAATGCTGCTTCTGCTCTAACAGGAGAACAAGCTGAGGAATTCAAACTTCATGAACAAGAATTAAATGCTCAGATTGAAAAAACTCTTGCAAATCTAAAAATTGAAAATACTGATGCATATTTTGTGATCTATGCAGCAGATAATGTAAAATGGGTTGCAAAAAATACTGATATTAGTTTTGATGGTTGAAAGATCAATATTCAACAATCAGTTACTGCTGATACCTCAAAAGGAAAGATTACAATTACTCCAGCTAGTGAGCAAAGTAAATCTGAGACTATTCTAATAGATTACACTGTAAAAGAAGTTAATAAGACAAAATACGACTTTACAGTACTTGTTTCTGATGGAACAGCGAACTCAAAAGTAGTAAAAATTGAAGGATCTTTAGCTCTTGCTCTTTCTGAGAAGGGATTCTCTATTAAGCCAGACTTCTCAGTTACTTATCAAGATGTGACTGCGAAGGTTCAGGGAGAATATAAGGTAAATTTAATTGATGCTCATACATTTACTGCTCCAACTGAAACTATTGATGCTGCAAGTATTCTTGGAGGATTAGTTCCAGGTTTAGAGAGTAGTGATGCTGATTTCTCAGGAGATGGGGAAGAAATCATCGGTCTTGAAGAAGTATCTTCTCTTAGTGATGCACAAGCAGCTACGAGAGATACTGCTAGACAAAAGTATCTTGCTGATTTGGCGAGTGCTATAGAAATCTATATGGCCGCTAAGGGAGAATATCCAGCTCAACCAGTAAATGGAGATACTTCAAAACTAACTGTCTTCGTAGAAAGGGGATATCTCAAAGAGCTTCCATCAGACCCACTAAAAACCACAGCTGCTGTTAAAGTTGGAAGCGACAATAAAACAAATGGAGCTCAGGGGCAATTCACTTATAGATTGATTAAATCAAAGGATGGTAAGGATGCAGGATCATACCTTCTTGCTGCGAGAGCAGAAAGCTTAAATATCGCAAATGCTACGAGTAAGATGCTTGAGTCGGTATCTAGCTCAACAACATCAAAAAATTTCGAGGATCTATGCGAAACTATTACAAAAGATTCAAGCAAGGCAACTTCTACTTCTCCAGACCCTAAGACCAAATCTTGTAATGTGAAGGGTGAAGAAGATTTGAGATATGTTCTTGCTAGATAATTACTCCTAACCAGAATAAATAACTAAAAAACTGACTTTCATTCTTGAGAGTCAGTTTTTTCTATTTATTAGTTTATCTTAAGTTTTAAAAAAACGAAAAAGAAATCTGATTTCAGATTCTTTTTGTTATAAGTATTTAGTTTTCATCTTTTTTTATCCTCGGAATGATTAGACTATTGCTTACGCAGCCCATTGGATCGATCTCAGCGAGGAGATAGCCAAGTAGGCTGCTAGCATATGCTCCCGTTGGTAGTCCAAACTTGAGTAAGAGATCTCAGCTATCCCATCCCCACTCTAATGATTGAGGAACTACTCAAAGTGGTCTCCTAAAGCCATAGAGCTTATAAAACCTTGAGACCTCTACCCCATGAGGGAGAAATTTACTCTGTTTGATGAGTTCTTCATCCCACTTTCTCGCCTCACTTCCAGTCGGTGCTAAGAGTTGGTTATCTCCTAGAACACATCCTGTAGAAAACCATTTTCCTTCCTCATAGTCACTCACAAAACTGAAATGATCAGGTTCAAAAAAATCTGATTTTTCTTGTTCTTGCTTGCATTTCCAATAGTCGAAATGATGAAGTTTTCCTCCTTGGTATACAGCAACTTTTGTGCCAAAGGCATTGTACTGATTCACCATAATATCTCAGTCTAAAATCTTTTTCCCATTGTTAAATCTTTGGAGTAAGAGTTCATTAAACCATAAGCTTCCAAATGCTTGGAGTTTAAATCTTACCTCATAACTCAGTTCCCCTTTCACTCCGTCAATAAAGAGTAGTTCTATTTTTTTATAGTTCTTGTTTCCTTTTCAAAATCTTTGCACTCAAAAAGCATTGGGGAATCCAGATTTTTTTATCTCTTCAATCTTTTCTTCGAGTGCTTGTATTTGTTCATTATCTAATGTGCTCCTCTTTCTCAGCCTGATTTCAAAAAGGTTCCCCTTATTCTTTCCGACAGCAAGAGGTTCTGTGTGCCAGCTTGAGCTGAGAAGTCTTACTTTTTGTTTGAGAAAATGAGAAATCTGATCAATACCTCAGCATTGCTTGATTTTCTTTTTGTAGATACTAAGCCGCTGCTTAGTTATTCCAGCTTTATCTTTGAGTCCTGCAATACCGATATCTTCTCTCTTGAGTGGAAGTTTCTGGATGAGGTGTTCAACGACCTCCATAGTATTGATCCCTCTCTTTTCAAAGAAAATATAGTAGCTCTCGCCATGTCCACACGGAACTTCCTCTAAAACCTCCTCAACGATAAAATCTTCGATCTGCTCCTTAAATACAAAATGCATTAGCTAAAAACTATTAGGACCATATAAATGCTGTCTTTCATTAAAAGACTCTTGAACCCATCTTTCATTGAGACGCTGAAATCTACTAATTGAACATGGTGTCGTGACTGCACACATTGAATCTTCTTTTCACAATAAGAGTGTAATCAGATATGAATTTACAATCGGGCTACCTACTACTAATACTCTTGCCGTAGATGGGTACTGATGAGTAAGATCGTGGAGAAAAGCTTGAACACGAGATAAAACCTGATTTTGACTTTCACTTGTATTTTGAAGTCCTCCAATACTATCCTGCTTAATAAAAAGACGATTGAGGATTTCAGTATTGTTGGATTCAATGGTTTTTTCTTGTTTGAGAAGGTTTTCCTTGGTCAGATTATTGCAAATATCAGCATCTTTTTCTCTGAGATTTGGATCTACGATAATCTGAAAATTCTGGTGTACCAATTCTTGTACAATAAGATCTGCAGTTGTTCTTCTATATCAAAAGTCACTGCAAAAAATAAAGTCAAACTCCTCTTCTTTTAGGGCTTTCGCTAATCTAAGTGACTCTAAGATTCATTTTTCAGAGAGTCTATCATTACATTTTCCTAAAGTAGCATAGTGGGTATTGATATGATCTCCATTACAAGTAATAATAAGTTGCATCCTCTCTTATCAACTTACAAAATAAATAAGTGCTAGTATTCAGATAATCCAAATAAATCCAATAAGGTAAAACTTCCACAAAAAAGCTGATTTTATTGTTTTATGTCTAAAAAAACCAATTGCCCCGATTGCTCCTATCCATCCTCATATAAGACTCAGTATAAGAAGCGTTTTTTCACTGATTCTCCATTTTCCCTTTTTAGCCTTATACTTATCGAGTCCTCGTATACAAAAGGTGATAATAGTAATAGAAAATAGATAAAATCATAGTATCTCCAATAAAATCCTCTCCATTTATGCACAAAAATCTTAAAATCTTTTCTATTCTGTATTCTTTATCTCCTATTATAGGAA
>ERZ773063.724-NODE-724-length-20984-cov-20.604138_pt1 | contig 20984 bp, 20 predicted proteins | sample MGYA00580625_ERZ773063 | MGnify/ENA primary metagenome ERZ773063 (study PRJEB29015, sample SAMEA2738022) | human oral metagenome | biome: human oral; feature: human-associated habitat; material: dental | place: China | collected 2042 ... | reverse complement strand
GATCCAAACCATCATTCAGGAGAAGGAGGATGCGGAGGAAAACAATCCACAGGCCACTGCCTCGTAAACACCTGTATCCGTCATAACTTATCCACAAATTCCACAGTTTCTCCCTGGGGAAACTGTGGATAACTTTTTGTCCGAAGATGTGCCCGCAACGCCTTTTCCCATCGGGATCTTCAGCGAATCCCCCCCTGTTTCCAAAAAATCCCTGTGGATAAGTCTGTGCAAAAACAACTAGATATAGATTTTCTATTGACGAGCACCCACTAGATGTTGTATAATCCTCACGAAACGGCAACACATTGCCGAAAAGGAAACCACATCGTCAGCGGTGTGAAAAAAGGAGAATGCAGCATGATTGTCAACGATATTAACGTCACCGTAAACGGGCTCTCGGACATCACCCCGCACGAGGTGGAAAACTACATTGCGTACATCGAGGGACAGACCAACGAAAAGCTTGATCGTCTCTCCATCACGGGAACGGACGACGGTCGCGTCACCCTCGGCTACGAGATGCGTCAGCCCAAATTCGAGCGCGTGCGCCGCATCACGGGCTATCTTGTCGGCACCACGGACCGCTGGAACAACGCCAAGCAGGCCGAGGAACATGAGCGTGTCAAGCACGGACTCCACTGAGATCCACATCTCGGGGATTGCGCGGGACTCCATCGTGGACGGCGAGGGCATACGCCTGACCGTCTTTACGCAGGGCTGCCCGCGCCGCTGCCCCGGCTGTCACAACCCGGACACACAGCCGCTCGTCGGCGGGCGCATGACGACCGTTGGAGCAGTGCTCGCGGAGATCGACGAGAATCCGCTCCTCACGGGACTCACGCTCAGCGGCGGTGAGCCCTTCCTGCAGCCGGCGGCACTGCTTCCGCTTGCACGCGGCGCACACGCGCGCGGCCTCGATGTGTGGAGCTACACGGGCTACACACTTGAGGAGCTGCGGGCGCAGAAGAACCCTGCTGTGGATGCGCTGCTCGACGAGCTGGATGTGCTCGTCGACGGGGACTATCGCGCCGAGGAGCGCGACCTCACACTGCACTTTCGCGGCTCACGCAATCAGCGCGTGATCGACCTCGCTGCAACACGCGCGACGGGTCAGCTTACACTACGATATGCAGACGAATAAAAAAGCTGTTGTACGAAGCATCCGCTTCGATACAACAGCTTTTTCTATGTGCATTATGCCCCGACCATACTGCCGACGATGATGCCGATGTACGTCCCGATCGCATAGCCGAACGTACCGACAAGCATCGCAGGACCGACGAGACGCGTCCACCCCTGCGCGATCGCCATGCCCGCCGCCGTCGTTGGTCCGCCGATGTTCGCGTTGGAAGCGATGATGATATCCTCCAACGGGAAGTTCAGCATCTTCCCTCCGATCAGGCAGAACAGCATATTGACAACGACCATGATGAAACAGAACACAAACAGAAGAGGTGCATTTGTCACGATCTCTGTAATGGAGGCGGGTACGCCGATGTTGAAAAAGAACATATAAATGAAGAACGTCCCGATCTCCTGCGCACCGTTCATGGCATTTGCCTGCTTCTCAAAGATGCTCGTAAAGAGAACCGACAGCAGGGTAATCCAGACATACTGGCTGCCGAGGAAGGTGCTGCACATTTTCGAGAGCATTCCGCCGTCGGCGGGGACAAGCGTCGCAAAAGTATCGCCGATCAGCTTGGAGACCGTCACCACAATAACGGCGTAGGCAATACACATGGCGAGATCGCGGAGTGAGATTTCCTTGCGCCCCCAGTACTTTGCTGCAAGTGTCTGCCCCTCCTCCGACACGCCCTGCCGCTCCACCTCGTCGATCAAGGGATGTTCGTAAAAACGTCGGATAAAGGCATTCCCCGCAATTCCGATGAGGATCAGGAAGTAGATTGCCATATTGAGGTTGTCTGCGACAATGGCGGAAGAGACGAGTGTTCCGTTGGCCTTGAACAGATCGGCGAGCTCCGTAAAATTTACCACGCCGCCGATGTAGGATCCGGTCATCATCGCCGTGACCTTCGGCAGACCTTCGATGGAACTTTGCAGGAGCGCACAGCCGATCACCGCACCCGCAATCGTCCCGATGGATCCGATGAGGAAAATCGCAAGCAGCTGCCCCGTCTCATTCCAGATCCTGCGAATATTCGTCTGAAGCAGCAGAAGCGGAATGGCCAGCGGCACGAAGTATCCCCAGACAATATCGTTATAGACAGGTGCGGCGGACGGAATGATGCCCACATTGACGAGCACCAGCGCGATCACGAGTGCAATCACCGGTCCGGTGAGACGCGATGCCCATATATAACGCTGTTCGAGATAGATGGAGACAGCGACGGCCACCATCATAACGGACATAAGAACCCATGTGTTTTCCGGATGAATCAGGGTATCCATTTCAGCTCCTATCGTTAAGGAAATATTGCCAGCATCAGCCCGCCTGCTGCAATCAGTACGATTGCAACACCGTGCAGGAAACTGACCTGTTCGCCAAAGAAAATAACGGCAATGAGCACGGCAAAGACGACACTCAGCTTATCGATCGGGGCGACCTGGGTCACATCTCCATCCTTGAGTGCCATAAAATAGAAAAGCCACGAGAGCGCACCCGCAACGCCACTGAGCGCAACAAAGGCGAGCGCCTTTTTGTCGGCGAACACCTGCGGCAGGTCAGCGGTATGTCCCTCGGCGACAACCACCCCCACAAGAAACACCGCCATGATCACGGCACGCACCGCCGTCGCAGCACTGCTGTCGAGACCTGCAACCCCCACCTTGCCGAAGATGGAAACGAACGCCGCACACAGTGCCGAGAGCAGTGCATAGACGAGCCATGAACTCATCCCTATCCCCCCCAAAAGTGAGATTTAGTATAGCATTATTTCCGCACTGCCGCAAACCCTTCTTTCAAAATATCGGAGAATCGTGTAGAATAAGAACATCAGGAGGAATTGCGATGATACGACAAGCCACAGTACGGGAGATTCCTGAGATTCTGCGCATCTATGATGCCGCGCGTTCCTTTATGCGCCGCTCGGGCAACATGACGCAGTGGAGCGGCGGCTATCCGTCGGAGGAAATCATACGCGCAGATATTGAGAAAAATGTATTATGGGGGATGGAAAACGAGACGGGGCATGTCTGTGCCGTCTTTGCCCTCGTCCCCGGCAAGGATCCGAGCTATGCCGTGATTGACGGCGCATGGCGCGACCCATCGCCCTATGCGACAATGCACCGCGCGGCAAGCGATGGCACGGAGCGCGGTACATTCCATGCCATGCTGGACTTCGCACGTACACGGTACGATCACCTGCGTGCCGACACCCACGCAGACAACCGCCCCATGCAGAGCTGTCTGCAAAAAAGCGGCTTTGTGTACTGCGGTATCGTACGTGTCCGGGACGGTACGCCCCGCCGTGCCTACGAGTGGAGCAGAAGACACTGATGACCTGTTTACTCTGTGTATATTTAGGAGAGAACCTCTATTATGGCTATTATCTTTTATCCGAGCTGCAAAATCCAAGCAGACTTTCCCGCCGAGAGTGTAGCGGTACGCCGCTATCTTGAGGAGCGGCACGGTGTCGTGACAGCAGGCTGCTGCCGCCCACATCACCCAAAGCTGACACCGGAGGATCACGCCATCGTTCTATGCAACAACTGCGCGAACATCGTCGAGGAGAGCTCCAATGCGGCCGCATTCACCTACGTCTGGGAGCTGATTGATCGGGATGCGGATTTCCCCTTTCCCGACTACGGCGGCGAGTGCATGAGCGTGCAGGACTGCTGGGCAGCGGTGGAGCGGCGCGATATGCAGGAGGCGATCCGCTCCCTCCTGCGCAAAATGAATGTAACCATCGTCGAGCAGGAGGAGAATTTCGACAAGACCCGCTTCCACGGGCACGCCCTCCTCGCCCCCTGCTTTCCCGGCAACGCGAAACTCATCCCACGCCGCTACGAGAACGGCAACTCCCCCATGTTCACCCCCATGACAGAGGAGGAGCAGCACGCCTACTTCCAGCGGCACGCACAGAAGCTGCCGTCGGAGAAGGCAGTCTGCTCGTGCAAGTACTGCCGCGACGGCATCGATGCGTGCGGCAAGACAGGCGTCCACATCCTCCAGCTGCTCTTTCCGATAAAGGAATCGCTGATAAAATGAAGTCCGTCGTATTGGTGCAGATTTTTTGTCCTGTCAAGGAGACAAACCGGACGCATAGCCGTCCGCTATGTGGAGGATTTGTCGACACAGACAGGGCGAAAAAGATGTGCTAAGACGGCGGTGCTGAATTTGTCAGTGCTTCCTTAAGACAGGAGAATTGATATGATCGAGTGTATGACCGTCGGCGATATGATTCCGACGAATGCTTTTTTCTATATTGACGATGAGACAAGTCACGGCTTTCTCATCGACGCGGGCGCAGACGGCGAATACCTTGCCGCGCACGCGGAGACAAAGGGCTGGACGATCGAGCGGCTGCTGCTCACGCACTGCCATTTCGACCACATCGGCGGCGCGGAGGAGTTCTCGACCCGCACGGGTGCGCCCATCTATGCCGCCGAGGACAGCCCGCGTTACTACCGTGACCCGAACTGGAACCTCTCGCTCTGGGGCGGCGGAAAGATTACACTCTCGGATGTGACGACTGTCGCCGACCGTGAGATCATACGTCTTGCCGCCAATCCCGCGTGCTGCCTTGAGGTACGCTATACGCCGGGACATACGACGGACTCCTGCATTTTCTACAGTGCGCGGGACGGCATCGCCTTCGTCGGCGATACGATCTTCCTCGCAAGCATCGGCCGCACGGACTTCCCCGGCGGCGATGAGCAGACACTCTGGGACAGCATTGCACGCGAGGTCTTCACCCTGCCGCCCGAGACCGTTCTCTACTCGGGACACACGGAGCCGACCACCGTGGGCGCGGAGATGGCGCGTTACCGCCGATGAACTACGCGGAGTTCATGGCATCGCTCGCAAGAGGCGAGCCGCCGCACGTCTTTCTGCTCGCGGGTGAGGAGAGCTACTATATACGCCGTGCAGAGGAGGCGATCCTGCGCCGCCTCCTGCCGCACCCCGAGGATCGTACCGACGCACTCATCCGCTACGAGGAGATGCCGCCCATCGACGCACTGATGGAGTCGCTCGAAACGGCACCGTTCTTCACGGACAAGATTGTCGTTCTCGTGCGTGATGCGGTGATCTTTCGCGCAGCGAAAAAAAAGGACGGGGACGAGGATGCCCCCACGCCGAAGGATACGTCAACGGATGCGCTGATTGCACACCTCGCCGATCTCCTCCCGACCACCTATGTCATCTTTACGCTTGACACGAAGCCTGACAAGCGGCGCAAGCTCTACCAGACGGTCGAAAAACACGGCCGCGTCTTAGAGAGCGAGCCCGTGCGCCCGTGGACGGTAGAAAACTGGCTGAACGGACGGCTGCGCGAGATGGGGCGTTCCATGCACAGGGAGGCACGCACATTTTTTCTAAGTGTGGTCGGCATCATGCCGACGATTTCGCTTGAGTTCCTGGATCGTCAGCTGGAAAAGCTGACACTCTATACAGACACCCCCCAGTTCACAGAGGACGATCTGCGTGCGGCGTTCTCCGAGATGCCCGAGGTGTCCGTATTTGCGCTGATGGATGCCGTGAGTGCGCGTGATGTCAGGCAGGCACTCGACCTCCTCGCCCGCTGCCGTGCGGACGGTGTACACTTCACCGTCCTGCTCGCCCTCCTCGTACGCCACGTCCGACAGCTCTGGCAGGCGAAACGTCTGCTCATGAGCGGCACGCCGCCGAAGGGGCTCGGCAAGGTCATGGGACTGCATCCCTTCATCGCCGAAAAACTCGGGGGACACGCAAGGGGATTCTCCGAGACAACGCTCGAACGCGCTGTCCTCGCCCTCGCCGATGCCGACTATCTGCTGAAAACGGGACAGGCGAGCGATGAGTTGTTGGAGGATGTCGTCATACGGCTTTGTAAAAAATAATCTTGCAAAAAAAAGACACCGTGCTATAATAAAGACAGAGCGAACGAGATGGTGTAATCCATAGTCACGGTATTACACAAAAACCCCCGCAACTGACATTTGCGGGGGTTCTCTTATTTGGGACAGAACCTTGAGGCGCCCCTATCGGCTCACTACGTTCGCCACTTCCCCCGCTCTGGCGGGGGAAGCTAATATGCCGTTATCTAAAGGCCTCCCCTGTGCGACACGGGGGAGGGGGACCGCGTAAGCGGTGGAAGGGGCGCTTTGAACGGCAAGCCGCCATCCTAACGACAAAAAGGCTGCTGTACGATTTGTTTTCGTACAGCAGCCCTTATTTTATTTCTTCAAATATCCCGTATACGCCCCCACGCGCAGGATCTCCTCCGCGCGGGCAATCTCCTCCGCCGTCGGTGCGGGCGTGTCCCCGAGCCGATACGGCAGACGCAGCTCCTCGTACTTGTGGAGTGCCATCGCGTGATAGGGCAGCACCTCCACGCGGTCAACCGTCTTTAGTCCTGCGATAAAGTCCGCGAGACGGCGAAGATCATCCTCCCCCGTCGTCCATCCCGGCACCAGCACATGACGAATCCACATTCGTTTGCCGCGCTCCGAGAGAAATCGGGCAAGTGCGAGCGCACTCTCGTTCGATACGCCCGTGAGCGTCCGATGCTTTACATCGTCGATTTGCTTTAGATCGAGCAGGAACAAGTCAGTGAGCGGCAACAGTTCCTCGAACGCGCTAAAAAACGGTTCGTCGTAGGTGAACGGCTCGCCCGCCGTGTCGATGACGGTGTTCACGCCCTTTGCCTTCGCGAGACGGAACAGCTCCGTGACAAATGCGAGTTGGAGCAGCGGCTCACCACCGCTGACCGTGATCCCGCCCGTCTGCTTCCAGTACGGGCGGTACCGCCACGCCTGTCGAAAGATCTCCTGCGCCGTCGCCTCATAGCCGCCCTCCCGCTCCCATGTCTCGGGGTTGTGGCAGTACTGGCAGCGATAGCGGCAGCCCTGCACAAAGACGATAAAGCGGATGCCGGGACCGTCGACCGAGCCGAAGCTCTCTGTCGCGCTGATTCTGCCCTTACATATGCTCATGGAAGGTGCGCGAAATCACATCCTGCTGCTGCTCACGCGTCAGGCTGATGAACTTGACCGCGTAGCCCGAGACACGAATGGTAAAGTTCGCGTAGGCGGGATCCTCGGGATGCTCCATGATGTGCTCCAGCGTCTCGCGCCCGAATACGTTCACGTTCAGATGGTGCGCCCCCTGATCGAAATAGCCGTCCATCGCACTTACGAGATTCTGCACGCGCTCGTCCTCGTTGTGACCGAGCGAGGCGGGTGTCATGCTCTGCGTGTTCGAGATGCCGTCGAGTGCCCAGTGATACGGCAGCTTTGCAACGGAATTGAGTGAGGCAAGCAGCCCGCAGCACTCCGCGCCGTAGCTCGGATTTGCGCCCGGTGCAAGCGGTGTCCACGCCTTGCGGCCATCCGGCATGGCACCCGTGTACTTGCCATAGACGACGTTCGACGTGATCGTGAGGATCGAGGTCGTCGGCTCGGAGTGACGGTAAGTGTGGCGTGCCTTGATCTTCGAGAGGAAAGTCTTGAGCACCCACTTTGCGATCTCGTCCGCGCGGTCGTCGTCGTTGCCGTAGCGCGGGAAGTCGCCCTCGACCTCGTAGTCCACGACGATGCGGTCGTTGTAGATCGGCTTTACCTTCGCATACTTGATCGCGGACAGCGAGTCCACGACGTGCGAGAAGCCCGCGATGCCCGTTGCGAACGTGCGGCGCACATCCGTGTCGATGAGTGCCATCTCCGCCGCCTCGTAGTAGTACTTGTCGTGCATATACTGGATGATGTTCAGCGCGTTCACGTAGACGTGCGCGAGCCAGTCCATCATGCGCTCGTACTTGATGATGACGTTGTCATACTCAAGGTACTCCGTGCGGATCGGTCGGTACGCAGGGCCGACCTGCACTCCGCTCTTCTCATCCATACCGCCGTTGATCGCGTAGAGGAGGCACTTTGCGAGGTTCGCACGCGCACCGAAGAACTGCATCTCCTTGCCCGTCTGCGTCGCCGACACACAGCAGCAGATCGAGTAGTCATCGCCCCACTCGGGCTTCATCACATCGTCATTCTCATACTGGATCGAACTCGTGCGGATGGAGATGCGTGCCGCGTAGTCCTTGAACTTCTCCGGCAGTTTCGAGGAGTAGAGCACGGTGAGGTTCGGCTCGGGGGAGGGTCCCATGTTTTCGAGCGTGTGGAGGAAACGGAAATCGTTCTTCGTGACCATGTGGCGGCCGTCCATGCCGATGCCCGCCATCTCAAGCGTCGCCCAGATCGGATCGCCCGAGAACAGCTCGTTGTAGGACGTGATGCGTGCGAACTTCACCATGCGGAACTTCAGCACGATGTGGTCGATCAGCTCCTGCGCCTCCTCCTCGGAGAGGATGCCGCGTGCAAGATCGCGCTGGATGTAGATGTCGAGGAAGGTCGAGATGCGCCCGACGCTCATCGCTGCGCCGTTCTGCGTCTTGATCGCCGCAAGGTAGCCGAAATAGAGCCACTGCACCGCCTCGCGCGCATCCTTCGCGGGTGCGGAGATGTCAAAGCCATAGAGCTGCGCCATCTCCTTCATGCCCTTCAGCGCGCGGATCTGCTCGGCGACCTCCTCGCGCTGCTGAATGACATCGTTTGTCATGACACCGTCGCCGTAGTTTAGGAGATCCTCCTGCTTGAACGCGATCAGCTGGTCAATGCCGTAGAGCGCAACGCGGCGGTAGTCGCCCACGATGCGCCCTCGCCCGTATGTGTCGGGCAATCCCGTGATGATGTGGCTGCGGCGTGCCGCACGGATCTCCTCTGTATATGCGTCAAAGACCGCCGCATTGTGCGTCTTGTGATACTTCGTAAAGATCTCGTGGAGTTTCGGGCTGACCTTGTAGCCGTAGTTCTCGAGCGCCTCCTCCGCCATGCGGATGCCGCCGTAGGGCATGAACGCCTGCTTCAGGGGCTTGTCCGTCTGAAGCCCGACCACCTTTTCGAGGTCTTTGTGGGCGGGGTCGATGTAGCCCGGACCGTATGCCGTCAGTTCCGAGACGACCTCCGTCTCCATGTCGAGGACGCCGCCCTTCGCGCGCTCCTCCTTCTGCAATTCTTGGACGCGTGCCCACAGACGGTTTGTCGCGTCCGTCGGCGGTGCGAGGAAGGACTCATCGCCGTCGTACTGGGTGTAATTGCGCTGGATGAAGTCACGAACGTTGACCTCCTCCTGCCAGACGCCCCCTTCAAAACCGTCCCAACTCTTGCTCTGCAGCATATTTTGCCTCCTATTCTTTGATGAAATCTCCATTGAGAATAAATCCCCACTTGTCGCTCTCATAATACTTCAATACAGTTTACATTTCAATAGAAAAGGCAAAATAAACGCTATCAATATTTTTCATAGAAATTATAACTCGCGTATATGGCTTTTGAGCGAACTCCGCGTTACCGCTCCGGCTCCGGCGTGATATACGAGAGCAGCGCCGCAAGAGGAAGCGCACCGACGGAGATGAGCAGCGCGGGCGCGAGTCCGATGTGATCGCCGAGTGCCGCCGTCGCCGCAACACCGAGACTGCCGAGGCCGAACGACATGCCGAGCATCATGCCCGACGCCATTGCAGCGTTCTCGGGAAGCGCCTGCTGCGCCCAGATGATCGAGCTCGGCTGCGGTGCCATCAGCGCAAAGCCCGCAGCAAAGAGCACAATACCGCCAAGCACATCCGCGCTTACATGGGTAAAGTAATAGGCGCAGGGCAGAATGCCGAACAGGAGGAAGCTCACAATGATCGCGCGTCCCGTAAACTTGTCCGCGAGATTGCCGCCGACGAGTCCGCCCGTCATGCCGCCCACCATAAAGATCGTGAGGAAGAGTCCCGCTGCACTCGTGTCCTCGCCATTTCCGACGAGAAGGAGCGGGAGGAAGGTGCCGAACGCGCCGTGCGTCCAGCAGCGCAGCCCCATCGCGAGGTTCAGTGTGATTGTCGTGCGCGCAAACAGAACGCGCGCGAGCTTCGGACGTTCCTCTGCCCGATGTTCCGGCAGCGACGAAACACCGCACAATCCCGAGCGCGCAAAGAGCACTCCCATGAGTGCGGCAGGCAGAATGAGCAGCGGCAGCGCATCGACCGACAATTTCTCAAGAAACGCGACGAGGACAAGCGGCACGAACGCCATGCCCGCATTGCCGCCCGCGATGAAATAGCTCATCATGCCGTTCCCGCGTCCGTCCGCCGCCGTCCGTCCGACAAGCATCGACGAGAGCGGATGATACGCCGCTGTCGCTGCACCCGTCACGGCAACAAGCAGAAAGAGCAGTACCATATCCCCCGCAAAGCCCACCATACAGATCGGCACAGCGGCGGCAGGGACGATGTACGGGAGCATGGGACTGAAGTTCCGCCGATCCATCAGATAGCCGAAGATGGGCTGCAGCATATTCGTCGTCACGGATGCGACCATGACAAGTACGCCGCACATCGTGAGCGACAGTCCGAATTTCAGCATGAGCAGCGGCAGGAGGATCGGCAGGAAATTCGCATAGAAATCCACCATTGCGTGCCCTGTCGAGAGCAGTGCCGTTGCGTGCCGTATCTTGTAGTTCATGATGTACTCCCTTGTTTATACTATGCGTACTCCACTTTAGAAGTTGCTTCGGAGCATCGCACAATAGACCTCTTTCCCCCTGTGACCAACATCCTTGCGTACAATCAAAAAATATGATGTAATGTATTGTAACAAAGTCACAAAAAAAGTAAAGGAGTATTCATAAACATGAGAAAATGGGCGGTCATCTACTCATCCACCACAGGCAACACTAAGGCAATCGCCGAGGAGATTGCGGGCGCATCGGGCGCCGATCTCTTCCGCGTGCAGGACGCACCGACGAATCTCTCCGGCTATGAGGTTGTCGCACTCGGCTACTGGCTGCGGCGCGGCGGTCCCGACGATCTTATGAAGGCATATCTGCCAAAGGTCGGGAATGCGAGTGTCGTCCTCTTTCAGACGCACGGCGCAGATGTCGGCTCGGAGCATGCCGTCACCTCGTTCGCGCGTGCCGCCTACCTGCTCGGAGAGAACATTGAAATTCTCGGCACCTTCTCCGCACAGGGGAGACTCGCCCCCGCGCTCATCGCACGGCGCAAAAAATCACAGCCCGATGACACGCACAACAGCCCCGAGGCACAGGAGCGCTGGGTGCGTGCCGCCGAGCACCCAAACGAAGACGACCGCGCCGCCGCACGCGAATTCGTACACAAGATGGAGCACAAGCTCGACCTGCTTGAGAAATTCCGCCGCGCGCAGGAGGAGAAGAAGAACGCGCACGGTTAAAGAATTTTATATACCGTTGGAAGGATTTATGCGGCTGGGATGGAATTGTTTCTTCTAGAGTCTGTTTTTCACCACAAGAAGAGGAGGCGCCGTATGAAATCCAACTTTGCATTCTTAGAGAAGCTCAATCCGGAGGCATATCAATGCCTGTACAAAGCAGAGTCGCAGGTACGCATTGACTACAACATAGGAAATAACGTGCGCAAAGCGTTGGAGGCAGTTATATATGAGTTGCTCCGAGAGCGAAAGCTGAGCGAAAAGGCAGAGAAAGCTGCGCGGAGCGAACGCAGAAAATGGGACTTGTTCGACAAAATATCCGCCTTGCGAAATGACCCGTTTCTGACCAAAATGGGCTGGCTGAAGCAGGGACAGAAAGTATCACAGCGCCCCTTTCTCCCCCCACTCGGCAAAATCTCGTATATGAAAGAGGATCACACCGCCGATAAAGCGGATGGTTACACCTTTTTGCGCCTGTTCGGCAATCAGGATTCCCATATCAAAAATCCCGCCGATACCGACCCCAAAATACAGGTGCTGTCGGATTATCCACATGCCGTACGCGCATTGAAGGTCATTTACAAGCTGCTGTACCAGATCTACCAGGGGCGCGTGGAAGGGCTTTCCAAGGAATTTCACGAGGAATACATGCCCATTGGCAGCTTCCATGTCGACAAGGCGTATGTACCGAATGATCAGAAATGGTCCGGCTGCAAAACGGAGTTTTTGGCGCATTATGATTCAGACGGAAACGAACGAAATCGCAGCTATGCCATTTTACGGCTCTATGAAAAGGATACGGAGCGCCGTGAATTTCTGAAACACAAAATTGATGCCATCCACCGCATAAAAGACCTCACCCCGTATGGGATTCGCGGAATGTCTGAGATCCGTGAAATCTGTCCCATGAACAACCCGAGTCCGTTTTACATCATCGCCTACATCTTCCCTCACGAGCCCATTCCCCTGTCGGATGCGCTGCTGCAGTCCATCACGATGAAAAACCGCTTGCAGATCTGCACGCAGGTATGTTACTGCCTGAAAGAACTGCATGATTTGAATCCGCCGATCTATTACCGTATGCTCTCTTATGACAGCATCTACCTCTGCAATTACAGTCAAGGAGAACAAAAGCGTTGGGCTCCCTATCTGGCGAATTTCGACTTTGCCAAGATCATCGAGAATGATGGCGTTACCGTATTGCCTGAGGCCAATGACAGTCTCACAGAAATCAGGGAGCAGAAACGAAAAAAATATATTCCTCCACAAACCCATCGTTGGGAAACCTACACCGACCGCGAATGGCGCAGTGTGGATGTATATTCACTCGGGATGCTGTTCGCCGATATTCTGTCCGGAAAGATACAGCAGGATTTGGGCGAAGATGTCTTCGAGAAGCTGGAAGAGGACTTGTCGGATGAGTTTCTCTCCTTCATCGAGAAAATGGTATCCGATCGGGCGGAGGATCGCCCGGATACCGAAGATGTGCTTTCTGCAGTCAGAAAAGAGGAAGCCGCATGGAGCTGATATTTTCGCAGGAACATCGCTACGAATATACCGATGAGCAAAAGATCGAAACAGGAAATACGATCTATCGGGCGATCGACCGAACGTTCGAGAGAACCGTATGCCTGAAAGTCGTGCACATCGACGGTAAGACAGAACAGGAACGCCAGAAACTGCTCAGCATTGCTAGGAACGAAATATCCATAATGACCAGGCTGGAGAGCGAGACGAATTATATTCCGCGCATCTATACGATACATTACGATGAGGACACGCACAATCTCTACATCGTAATGCAATGGATTTACGGAAATACGCTTGAGCGCTTTATGGGAAAAACGCCTCCACAGAAGATCCTGCTCTGGATGGCACAGCTATGCCGCATTCTGGCAGCAATGCAGAGCATAAAGATCACACACAAGGACATCAAACCTGCAAATATCATGATTGCCAAGGATGACCGGGTATATCTGATCGATTTCAATCTCAGTATATCACCGCCGCACCGCATGGAGGGCACAGAGGGGTACCGTGCGCCCGAGATGATGGAGAACTCAAAGACACCGGATCGTGAAAAAGTGGACATTTTTGCCATCGGTGTCATCCTCTATCAGCATTTTGTCGGGAAACGTCCGCAGCGCGGAGATGAGTATGCGCTGAGCAAGCGAAATTACAAGGAGTGGGAGTATTTCATCCCGCCCATAGAGAAAAACCCGAACATCGATAAAAAGATCAATGACATCATCGTCAAGTGCATGGCGTGCGATCCCGCACAGCGCTATGCCAACGCTTCTGCCCTATGCAATGCGCTGGATGATGCGCGAAAGAGTCTTGGAGGAAAAGGAGGGCGAAGACGGTGAGCACAGACATTCTTCTTCAAGCCGAATCAGACATTGTTACCGTGTCGTGCGGCATTTCTTTCGGGGTTACAAAGACGGCGTACGAGGCACTCTGCAGCAATGGAAAAGACCCGAACGAATTTCTGCAGCGGCTTTCCGGAGCAAAGATACTGATCTTCACACTGGATTGGGGACGGCCCAAACTCTTTACGGACAATGGCGTTTTTCAGTGTGCATTCCGGGATCCCGAAGGGGAAATCACAGACAACATCACGCTGATCGGCTTTGCCGAAAAGTCCTTCATGGATCAGAACCTCGCCCTGACACGAGGTATTTTAATCTCACCAGAGCGCGGCATTCACGTGGAGTTCACACACACCGATTACGGACGCTCCGCATGGCGGAATGGTGAGGAATATTTTGACGAAGAGAGCAAAAAAGACGCGTCCGCGTTTATGGACAAAGATACGATCACAACAATCGAAAAGCATCTAAAGAAATTCAAAAAGAACATCGAAAAGATCGAAAAGAAAACGGAGCGCCGCCTCGATCTCGCCGCAAGCTATGCAACGATGACCAACAGCCTCGAAAAGGAACGGAAACATCAGGCAGGCCGCCTGTTTTATCGGGATATACAGGCGGTTCATTATGACCGTTTGGATCGTCAGGCGTACAAGTTCATCACCGATCCGCTTGGGGAGGAAGCAGCAAACGCATACAAGGAGGGTGTACAGGTTCAGGTCAGTGAGCTGGGAGAGAGCAAAACAGCCGAAATATACGAAGCAGACAAGGACGAGGGATGGCTGACACTCCTGTTCAACCGACAGCTCAATCTATCAAACCTCGAGAAACAGGGCTATTTGGAACTCTCCATATCGGAAGTGTGTATGGATGTCCAGCTCGATGCCGTCGAAAAGCTGCGCAACGGAACAGCGGCAGCGAAATACATCAATCACGTATTCGGAAAAAGAAGTACATTAGGCTTTACGGAGCAGGATCTGTCCTCTTGGGAACGGCAGCTGCGCGAAGATGCGAAAAGTCCCAAGAACGAAAGCCAGATACAAGCCATCCTAAGCGGCGTTCGTGCAAAGGATATCCTTCTCGTCATGGGGCCGCCGGGTACCGGAAAGACCACGGTCATCCTTGAGTGGGTACGCCACTTTGTACGACAGGAGGAAAAACGCGTCCTCATCTCTTCGCAGAACAACAAGGCTGTCGACAACGTGTTGGAGCGCATGACCGGGGAAGACGGCATCAACATCATACGGATCGGTTCTGAGGCGAAGGTGCAGGACAATGTAAAAAGATATTTATTTGAACGGAAGCTTGAAAACCTGCGCAAGGATATTGAAACATCCGTAACCGCAAATCTCTTTCATCTGAATCGACTGGAAAAAACATGGAGTGATATTATCCATCGCGTGGAGCTCCTTGTGATCGCCTTTGACACACAGGCGGAACACGGTATAGCCTTTCGCCGCGAAGCGCCGACCCGCCTTATGGCACCACGCGCGCATTTTTTTCGTGCGCGTGAGAAAGAACGATCCGTCAAGGAGGAGATCGCATATACGGAGCAGGAATGCCAACGGCTGAACGAACGAAAAAATGAATATGCGCGCAAAAGCGTCGGATGGGCGACCGTGCCGTACTGGCTGGGCAAGCAGTGGATTCGCTTCACACATGCGAGAAAGCAGAGAAAACTGAAACAGCTGAATGAACTCGGCATCCTGTGTCATGAGGAGCACTGCGCCGCGAGGAACAACTACAAAGCAAGCCGCGAGGAATTTCGCAAAGAGATTTTCCTGCCCTATGCCGCATCCCGTGTGATGCGGAGACAGCGGCAGCAGGAGGTGCTGCACGCGTTGGGTGTCCTCGACTTCGGATTCTTTTCGGCGCTCAGAACAGAGGAAGCACGGCAAAGCATTCAATCCCCGGCGCAGGTGAAAAGCTATCGAGAGAGCGCCGCACGGGAGCTGCAGCGGCTAAAAAATGTTCGTGCCCTCGTAAGCGAGTGGAAAGCGGACGGACTTTCACAGCAGAACTACACCTTGAAAAATCTTCTTTTGAAGTCCGTAAACCTTGTCGGCGCCACGTGCATCGGCATCAATTCGCAAAAGCGTTTTGCGGATCTGGACTTCGACGTAACGATCATTGACGAGGCAGGACAGATTCAGCTGCACAACGCATTGGTCCCGATGAGCGTATCCAACAAGCTGATCATGCTGGGAGACCACAAGCAGATCCCGCCCATGACAGAGGAAGCCATGCTGAGCGCCTGCAAAGCGCACGGAATCGAAACAGAGCTTTTGGAAAAGAGCCTGTTTGAAAAGCTCTACGAGGAGCTGCCGGCAGAGAACAAAATCATGCTCGATACACAATACCGCATGCCGGCGGAGATTGCAGACACCCTGTCAAAGTGGTTTTACGATGGAAAGTATCTTTCTTGGGAGGGAAAAAAGGCACTCCCCGGAAAATTGCCCTTCCTGTCTCAAAAGCCCTATATCATCATCGACACCTCTGATGCAGGTGCACAGAGATTCGAAGAGTCAACGGGGAAAAACGGGGCACAGAATGCATACGAGGCAAAAATCATCATCTCCATTCTGAAAGCGATGATCTGTATCCCGGGCTATCTGGACGGTCTCCTGTCCTCCAAAAAAGAAGACGAACGGGAGAAGCTGCAAGAGGTCATCGGCATCATCTCCGCATATAAACGACAAATCCAATACATACGCGAGGAGATCAAAACCGTCTTCGACGATCCCGATGCCCCCAATATGGCAGCAACACTGGACAGCTTTCAGGGACAGGAACGCAAGCTGATTTTTTACAGTTTCACACGCAGTGCAAACAAGGCTCCGCAGCGGCCGCGCATCGGCTTCATGAAGGAACTGCGTCGGCTGAACGTCGCCATGTCAAGGTGCAAGCAGACGCTCGTCCTGATTGGAGACATGGAGTTTCTCTCCTCCTGTATGTATGTGGAGCCCGTTGAGGATGAGTCCGATGAGGCGAACGCATACGAATACAGCGAAAAACGCTTCTCCGAGTTCATGCGTCAGCTCTTACAGGATGTCGATGCCGGCAGCGGAGAACGCATGAGCAGCCAGGTGTTTTTCCAAAAGATGAAGGAGTTGGGCGTTCATGTGGAAGAATAACACGAATCCGTATGACGGCAAAAAAATACTGGACTTTGTATTTCACGAAATACTGGAAACCTATCCCGCAATTCGGCCCGAAACAGTTACGTTTGCGGCGATGGTCTTCTATCCGCTGGCATTGATCGAAGTGGAAACGCAGGAAAAAAGCTTCGAGGACTTTGAAAAGATCGAGCTTTTGCTGCTGCGCTTCATACAGCAAGGCGCAGGAGAAAAAGAGATCTCTGCCCTCATGGGGCTTTCTCTCGACTACATCCGGCCGCTGACACGCCTCCTGCGCGGCTATGGACATATCGACGGGGAAGGACATCTCACCCCACTGGGAGAGGAAGCAGTACAGGCGGAACACAAGATACAGCTTCAGACGGGCCGACAGAAAGTCCAGCTGGATGTACTGAATTTGGTTCTCCTGCCGTGGAAGCGCCAAGTGGACAATTATGTGCTCTATGAGCGCAGAGAAGCATCGACGTGGAATACAGGCGTGCTCTCCGGTCCCAAGACACTCGATGCAAAGATCATCGAGGAGCGCTTGAAAGAGCAAGGCTATGACGGTGATTTCCTGCAAAAGGCGCGCCATGTGCTCCATACAAACCTCGAGGCGATCACGGACATCAAATGTTTAGAACTGAAGTATGCACGCTCCTGCATGCTCCTATTGGACGGCATAACGGATCCCATCGTCTTCGGGCACCATCGCGTTTCAGATGAGCACGAATTGTATGGAACGAGATCCTATGTGTGGCTCCCCTTCAGCGTCAGTACAGAGGAGCTCCGGCAGCAATACAATTTCCCGTCAGACACACTTGTGCGTGCAGATGGCGTGAGTTATATGCACTCCCTCCATCAGCTCTTTGGGCAGCTCTACGAAGAAGAGAGCACGAAGATTTACAAGGAAAAGAATCAAACGAAACATGAGCGCGGCTCAAGTGAAGAAAAAGAATATGTATTCAAGCAGCATTTTACCAACGCGTACTTCGGCAAAAATGCATTTCGCTACCTGCCGGAAAAAGATATGGTCTCCATCACGTCGTCCGGCATGCGTCCGGATGAATTCTCACACAACCTTTTTGAGGTGTTGTATCGCCTTGGCAGCGGTGACCCCTGCTATATTGCCCACGAGGATGCCTGTGGTATAGTATTGCGCGCCACCGCAGGCGATGACGAAGTTCGCTCGCTGGCAGGATTGATTGTGGATACGGCACACCAACACGGAAAGGGAAAAACGGAGGGCATGCTTCGAAGCTGTTTTCATCAATGCAGACGGAAAAAGGAAGTGTCGCGACAGGAGGAAAACACACCTGCCGATCCTCCACACGAAGAAGGCATACGGGAGCCGGAAGAAACGATGGCGGCATCGCTGTCCAAAGCTCTGATTGAGCGGAGAAAACAGGAAGAAACGGCACAGCAAAAATGATCTTTTCGCCCCCTTGCCATCTTCTCCATAATAGAGTAAAATAAATGTAAAATTAGAGTTGTAAAGGGGAGGATTTTATGAAGTACCGCGTTACATTCACCGCCATTGGGGATTTTGCACTGCAGCTGCTTCAGACGCGCGGCAACCTCATCATCTTTGACAAGGACGTTCCCTACTCCTACGAGAACATGGTCGTCTCTCACACGAAAGGTACGCTGAGCGACGATGTCAAGGAAGGTGACACCGTTGTCATCGCCGAGCGCAGCTATAAGGTCACGCACATCGGCTCGGATGCGAATGCGAATCTGCGTGCACACGGACACGTCACCCTGCACTTTGAGAGCGAAGACACGAACGAGAAAGTCCAGCCCGGCGAGATTCACCTCATCGGCGCAGACCTCCCGCGCATCATAACGGGCGACACCCTCGAGATTCTGTAATGTATGCAAAAGACTGCCGCATGTGCTGAACGCTGGCGGCAGTCTTTTATTTTGCACAGAAGTGACACATACACTTGCGGAAAGTATTTCCCACATAGTATACTATCCATTGAATTGTCAAGAAAGGAGCCGAGGGATGGATACGGAGAAGAAGCGCTCAATGGAGATCGATGTCATGATGGAGATGATCGATCTATACTGCCGTGGGCAAGGGCACGCCAATCGCACAGATCTGCAGGATGACACGCCCGCACTCTGCCCCGACTGCCGCCGTCTCCTCGACTACGCGCGCAAACGCATCATCCGCTGCCCGCGTATGGCGGTCAAGTCCTTTTGTTCGGCATGCCCCGTCCACTGCTACACCACCGATATGCGGGAACAGATCCGCATCGTTATGCGCTACAGCGGGCCTCGGATGCTCCTTCATCGCCCTCTCATGACTTTGCAGCACATCTGGATCGATCTCGCGGCACGCAGACGTGAAAAAAAACTTGCAAAACGGTCGCAGCACAATCAAAATAAAGGATACCTCTCATGAAGAAAATTCTCCTGATCGCAACGGGCGGCACGATTGCCTCACGGGAAACAGCGCACGGTCTGCGCCCCGCCCTCTCCGGCGAAGATATGCGCACTGCCATCGGTGCCGCGGACGCCGCCATCGAGGTCATCGACCTTCTCTCGCTCGACTCCACAAACATCGCGCCCTCCCACTGGCAGATGATCGCGCGCAGAGTCTCCGATGTACGCACGGACTACGACGGCTTTATCATCACCCACGGCACGGATACGATGGCATATACCGCCGCCGCACTCTACTATATGCTTGAAAATATCGACCGCCCCGTCGTCCTCACGGGTTCGCAGCGTCCACTCGGCAGGGACGGCTCGGATGCGGAGCAAAACCTGCGTCTCGCGTATGAGGCGGCATGCAGCGACTTTGCGGGCGTGTGCGTCGCCTTCGGCGGGCGGCTCATCCACGGCAACGCTGCGAAGAAAATGTATTCGCTTGCAGATGATGCCTTTCGCAGCATCGGGCGCGCAGAGGTTGACCTCTCTGCCCCATCTGCGCCATCCACGCCCTTTCGTCTGCATGACGCCCTCGATGAGCGCGTCGCCGTCATCCGCCTCTATCCCGGCATGAAGCCCATCACCATTGATGCACACATCGCATCGGGCTATCGCGGCATCATCCTCGAGGGCTACGGGTGCGGCAGTATTCCCGGCGACGATGCGGAGGAAAGTTTTCTGCCCTCGCTTGACCGCGCACGGACACGCGCCTGCACCGTTGTCCTCACAACACAGTGCATCTATGACGGTGCGGATCTCTCGCACTACGAGGTAGGCGTACGTGCGGCACAGCTCGGCGCCCTCGCGGGCGGCAGCCTCCCCATCGAGGCACTCTACGCGCGCCTGATGCAGAGGCTTGCCGAGACGCCCGAGGGAGAGACGGTGAAATCACTCAAATAAAAAGGAATACATCATGCAGCTTCAAGAAATCGGCGTTGTGCATAACGACTACAAAAACCTTACAGACATCCCACGGCAGGGACGCATGAGTGAGGAGATCTCGGAGATCGAGATTCACCCTGCCTTTACGGACGGACTCTTAAAAATCGAGCAGAACAAATACCTCATCGTCCTCTACTGGGCACATTTGGCCAAACGCGACATTCTGAAGACACTTCCGCCCATGTCAAAAGAAATACATGGCGTCTTTGCGAGCCGCTCGCCCGGCCGGCCGAACCCCCTCTCCCTCTGCATCGCCGAACTCATCGCACGCGAGGGAACCATCCTCCGCGTGAAGGGACTCGATGCCCTCGACGGCAGCTCCATCATCGACATCAAGCCATATACACGGATGGATGTCATTCAACTCCCATAAATTCTCTCATCCCGTTCATGTTGAACGGGATTATTTTTATGAACTGGATTCAGAAACTTTGTATTGAAAAATTAGATTTCGACCATGCGTGAAAAACACTTGTAATGAATCCCATTCGCCTTTATAATACTCATGCGCTATTTTAACGCAATTATCTTGTTCATTTAGCTTGTCTCACAGATGTACGTATTGGATTCTATTTCCGTGTGTCCTGTGAGCAAGTATGCGCGTTTCCATGGATTGAAACGCATTCACGCATTGTATTAAGGAGGATCTCATGACGAGGAAACAGCGTAAGCGCTCGCTGCATCTGCTCACCTACGCGATTTTGGCAGGACTCACCCTGCCCGCCTATACGGCATGGGC
>ERZ773063.707-NODE-707-length-21329-cov-7.277334_pt1 | contig 21329 bp, 16 predicted proteins | sample MGYA00580625_ERZ773063 | MGnify/ENA primary metagenome ERZ773063 (study PRJEB29015, sample SAMEA2738022) | human oral metagenome | biome: human oral; feature: human-associated habitat; material: dental | place: China | collected 2042 ... | reverse complement strand
CAGAACCATCTCCGGCTTGTGATTGGTGTCCTTGTAGTTGCGAGCGGGGTGGTCCAGGGCGATACCCGCCTCTTCCTCCAGGGCGTAGCCCTCGGCCGCCTGCGCCTGGCTGGGGTGGACCTGGAGGGACAGGGGCCGTTCGGGAGCGATGAGCTTGAGCAGGAAGGGCAGGCGGCGCCCGAAGCGCCAGATGATGTCCTCGCCCAGGAGGCGCTCTGGCTCGGCCTCGATGAGGGTGGACAGGACATCTCCGCCGGCGACCCGGGCCGGTCCGGCCGGGTGGGATCCGTACCAGGCCTCGGCCCAGGGGGCGCCGTCCTCGGCCCTGCCCAGGAGGGCGGGGATGGCCGAGGTCGACCCCCAGGCGTACCGCTGGCGCGCCGGCTCAAGTCGTCTCATAGCGCCTCACCGTACCGACTCTCAGGCAGGTCCTAGGCGTTGGCCTCAAGCGACGGGAAAGGGGTGACGTCGGCCAGGCGGGGGTGCGCCTTGTCCTTGTCGGAGAGGATGGCCTCACTCAGTGCGATCGGCCAGGGCACGTTCACCGTCTCATCGGCCAGGTTGAGGAAGGTGTACTGGGCGTCGGGCGACCAGTGGTCGTTGACCAGGTAGGTGTAGGCCGTGTTCGGCTCGAGGGTCTGGTAGGCGTTGCCCACGCCCCGGGGCACGTAAACGGCCACGGAGGGGTCGATCTCGGTGGTGTAGACGGTGCCGAAGCTCGGCCCCTCGCGCAGGTCCACCCATGCGCCGAAGACCCGCCCCGTGGCCACGGAGACGAACTTGTCCCAGGGCTCGGCGTGGATGCCCCGGGTCACCCCGACCTCGTCGTTGAAGGAGATGTTGTTCTGAACCGGGCCGAAGTCCGGCAGACCCAGCGCGACCATCTTCTCGCGCTGCCAGTTCTCCTTGAACCAGCCGCGGTTGTCACCGTGGACGGTCAAATCGATGCGCAGGAAGCCGGGGATCGGCGTGGTCTCGACGCCCAGGGGCTTCAACATCTCTGTGGGATCAGTCATGGCGGCGCAAGTCCTCGTTCTCTCGTCCGGGAGCCGATGGGTGAGCTCATGGGTGGGGCGATCGCGAGTCTAACCCGAAGGCGCGACTTTCTCCGACACCGCCGTTCCCGCCGCCGGTCAGCGGACGATCCGCCGCGCCACGCCGACGAGCCCCTCGTCGACGGCGACCCGGGCTGCTCGCCGCACCAGACGCGTCCCGGAGCGGCCGAGTCCCACGAGCCCCTGCTCGACGAAGATTCCGCCCGCCGTCCGCAGTCGGCTCCGGCGGACGGGTGTCTGCGGAAGGGCGTAGGGGTCGACGTGGGCGCGGGTCGCGTCGAGGCGCTCGTCGTCCGTCACGGGCTCCCAGTCCGACAGCGGGCGGTGCCCCTGCAGACGGACCCGCGCAACAGCCTTCTCGAGGATGGTGAGGTAGCGACGGCCCTGGATCTCCGGCGAGTAGTGCAGGAGGGCCTCGCGCTGGGCCTGGGCGCCGACGCGGGCGCGCTCGGCCGCCGAACCGATGAGCAGCTCGATGGCCTCCTCCCACTCCTGTTCGGTGCCGGCGAGGAAACCGGTGCGTCCGGGGTCGATCGCCTCGCGGAACGGCTCCGTCGGGCTGGCGATCGTCGGCGTGGCGACGAGCGCGGCCTCGAGCCACTTGATGGCGCTCTTGGCCTCGTTGAAGCGGTTGTCCAGGGCGAGCGGCGCCAGGCAGATGTCGGTGTCCCGCAGAACCGCGGGCAGTTCGTACCAGGGGCGGAAGGGCATGCGGCGGACCCGGTCGCCGAACGCGTCGAGCGTCCTGGAGGGCTCGAGGAGTCCCCCGAGCCAGAGCTCGACCTCGGGGTGGCGCTGCATGACGCGCACAATGACGGGCTCGACGACGGCCCAATCGTGATCGTGCGTCGACGTGCCCGAGAAGTAACCGATCCGGATCGGCCCCGCGCTCCGCGGACGGGCGAGGGCGCGGTCGGACTGCTGGGCCAGCAGCCGCCCCACGCCGTTGGGGAAGCGGGCGGAGGGCATGCCGACCACCCGCTCCGCCTGGCGGCACAGCTCGGCGGTCGAGCCGATGTAGACGTCGCAGGCCTCCATGGTAGTCCGATAGCGGGCCACTCCGCGCCACCACATGCGCTGCTCCGCGGGCGGGAGCTTGGACAGGCCCGCCAGCTGGCCCCGGAGCTCGAGATCGAAGATGAGGTCGTCGACGTCGAAGAGGAGGGGCACGCGCCGGTGGCGCCTGATCTGCCGGGTGAGCGACATGATGTCGTCCGTGGCGGGCACCCGGTACAGGACGACGGCGTCGACCCGCGCCGCCAGCGAGGGCAGTTCAGGGTCGAGGTAGGAGCGCACGTAGGTTCGGACCCCCTGCATCTCAAGCGCCTCGGCGGGCAGCTGCGCCCGGTAGCGCAGCGGAGCGCCGTCGATCCCGACGACGAACAGGACGCTGCGAACGGGGGACGCCGGGGCGGGACTGCGCTGCGCGCTCCCGTTCACGAGCTCGTCGTAGAGGGCGAGGTCCCCCGCGATCTGGTCCGACAGGTCCCGGATCGGCGAGACGGAGCCGCGCCCCGTCAGCTCCCGGGCCGCCGGGGCGTCCGCCGCCAGCCCCGTCAGCGCGTCCGCGAGCGCCGCCGTGCTCCCCGCGGGGACGATGAGTCCGTTGTACCCGTGCCGGACCGCCTCCTCGGGCCCGAGGGTGTCGGAGCAGACGACCGCGAGCCCCGCTCCGAGGGCCTCGCGGGTCACGATCGAGTGGGACTCCCTCATAATGGAGGGGAGAACGAGGAAGTCGTGGGAGGCGAGGATGCCCTCGATCTCCTCGCGCCCGTACTGCGGGTGGGGGCGCACCCAGTGGGGCAGGCCCTCGGCGTCGCGCCGGTCGATGCCGTAGGCGTCGAGGATGAGGTCGTCGCGCTCCCCGAGCAGCTCCGCGGCGCCCCGCAGGATCCCCCATCCCTTGAGGGGGTTGGGGCCTCCCGTGTAGAGCAGTCGCAGGGCGCCGTCCCCCGTCCGGCCGGCGCCCGCGTGAGCCGGGGGGTTCTCGATACCGTTCTCGTCCACCCGGATCCGGTCGGGGTCCACGCCGTTGGCGACGAAGACGTCCCGGGCTATGGCGGAGGGGGCGAGGACGACGTCGGCATGGGACAGCATCTCCCGGAGACGGGCCGTGCGCTCCTGCTCCTCGCCGCCGCGGGCCCCGCAGCTGACGACGAGGCCGCGGAAGCGCATCTGCCTGTCGACGAGGAACTGGTGCGAGCAGAACCACCAGAAGTCGTGCATGGTGAGGACGACCCTGGCCCCCGCCTCCTTGGCGGCGGGCAGGAGGCTCCCCCCGAGGGTCTGGATCGAGTGGAAGTGGACGACGTCGGGGCGCCTGAGCTCGAGCCAGGCGCGGAAGGCGGCCTCGACCGCGGGGTTGTCGTAGTTGCGGCGGTCGGTCTCGTAGATCCACGGGGTCGTCACGACCCAGGTGACCTCGACGCCGCTGCCGTCGTCCTCGACCCAGGTCTCGAGCGGGGGGCGGCCCTCGTCCAGGTACCCGGCGAAGACCATGGACTCGTGGCCGGCTCTCGCCGCCGCCCGGGCGAGTCTCTGGGGGACGAGCGTCCCGCCTGATACGAAGTTCGGAGGGTAGTGGCCTGACACCTGGGCTACGCGCATGCGGTCATCATATGCGGGACCCGGCGGGGGAGCCCGCGCTCCGGGTCAGGCGCCGGCGGCCGCGAGCGCGGCCTCGTAGGCCTCGACGTGGGAGCGGGCGGAGGCGGCCCAGGTGAACCGCTCGCCCAGCGCCCGCTCCTGGGCGGCGGCGCCGAGGGCGGCGCGCCGCTGCGGGTGGGCGTCGAGCTCGACGAGGGCGCGGGCGATGGCCGGGGCGTCCAGGCCGCAGTAGGCCACGGCGTCCCCGCCGACCTCGGGCAGGCTCGTCTCGCGCGTGGTGAGCACCGCGGCCCCGCAGGCCATGGCCTCCAGGACGGGCAGGCCGAAGCCCTCGGCGATGGAGGGGTAGGCGAGGATCTCGCAGCCGGACAGGAAGCCGGGCAGGTCCTCCAGCGGCAGGTAGCCGGGCCGCAGGACGGTCATTCGGTCCGGGACCTCGGCAAGGGCCGGTTCGATCCCCTCGTCCCAGCCCTTGCCGCCGGCCAGGACGAGGGCGGGGGCGTCGGGGTCGTCGTGGAAGGCCCGCACCCAGGCGCGGATGAGATTGGGCACGTTCTTGCGGGGCTCGAGCGTGCCCAGGAAGCCGATGTAGCGGCGTCCCGCGAGTCCCAGCGAGGCGGCCACGCGCTCGCGCTCGGCGTCGTCGACGGGGTGGAAGGTGCTCGTGTCCACCCCGTGGTGGGCGATGTGGAAGCGGGCGGGGTCGCCGTCGACGAAGCGCAGGGTCTCGTCGCGGGTCGCCGCGGAGGGCACGACGAGGGCGTCGGCGCGCCGCACGGCCCGCCTGATCGCGGCGGTGAAGAACCTCCGCTTCAAACGCGAGTGGGCCTCGGGATGGGTGAAGAAGGTGGCGTCGTGGAGGGTGACGACGACGGGCACGCGGTGCAGGGCGGGGAAGGTGTAGTGCGGGCTGTGCAGCAGGTCGGGGCGGATGCGGCCGATGAGGGCGGGCAGGCCGGTCTGCTCCCAGGCCATGCGGGCGCCGCGGTTCGTCAGCAGCCCGGGCACGGGGAAGAGGTGGGCCCGCGGCGCCTTGGCGCGGAAGTGGGCGGCGTCGCGCTCCTGGACCGCCAGGGCCAGGTTGACGCCCGCGTTGATGAGCTCGGGGACGAGGTCGTCGACGTATCGGCCCACCCCTCCCAGGTCGGCGGGGATGGCGGTGGCGTCGAGCAGGACCTTCATGGGGGCAGGGTACCGGTATCACGGGGCGGCGGGGGATTCTCCCCGCGCCGGCGCCGCGGGCGGGCCCGTAGGCTGGGCCCATGGAGTGCACAACAGGCGCGGCGGCGCCCGACCGGGGGCCGCGCGTGGCCATGGTGGTGGAGCAGTTGTGGCAGAGCGTGCCCGGCGGCTCGGGGACCTACATCGTCGAACTCGCCCGCGCCCTGAGGGGGCGCGGCGTCCGGCTGGCGGGCCTGGCGGCCCGGCACGGCGCCTCCCCCTCCCCCGCCGAGCTGGGCCTGGCGGACGTGCCCGTCCGCTTCGCCCACCTGCCCCGCCCCGCCCTGTACGAGTCCTGGAACCGGCTGGGCCTGCCCCGCGCGGAGTCGACGCTGCCGGGGGCCGAGGTCGTCCACGCGACCACCTGGGCGATCCCGGGCACGCGCCTGCCGCTGGTCGTCACGGTCCACGACGTCGCCTTCCTGCGCTCCCCCGAGCACTTCACCCGCCGCGGCAACGCCTACTTCGCCACCGCCCTGGAGCGCACCCGCAGGGAGGCCGACGCCGTCGTCGTACCCTCGACGGCCACCGCCGACGACTGCGTCGCCGCCGGCCTGGACGCCGGGCGCATCCGCGTCATCCCCCACGGGGTGCGCGCCCGCGCCGTCACCGGCGCCGAGGTCGCCGCCCTCCGCGCCGCCCACGGCCTGGAGCGCGAGTACGTCCTGTGGACCGGCACGCGCGAGCCCCGCAAGAACCTGCCCGTCCTCCTGCGCGCCTTCGCCCTCCTGGCGAAGGTCCGCCCGGATCTCGATCTCGTACTGGTCGGCCCCGCCGGCTGGGGCGACGACGCCGAGGAGCGGACCCTGACGGCCGAGCTGTCCGGGCGCGTCCACGTCCTGGGGCGCCTGCCCGACGAGGAGCTGGCCGCCGCCTACACGGGGGCGCGCGTCTTCGCCTTCCCCTCGATCTGGGAGGGCTTCGGCCTGCCGGTCCTGGAGGCCATGGCCTACGGCGCGCCGGTGGTCACCAGTCGCGGCACGTGCATGGAGGAGGTGTGCGGACCGGCCGGGCTCCTGGCGGACCCCTCCAGCCCCGAGGAGATCGCGGCGCAACTGGCCGCGGCCGCCGGGGACGCCCACGACGACCTCGTGGCGGCCGGCCGGGTGCGGGCCCGGGCCTTCACCTGGGAGGCCTGCGCCGCGGCCCACGCCGAGGTCTACGCCTCGCTGGCGGACGGGGCCGCCCGGTGAGCGGCGCCGGTCCCCGCGCGCCCGCCCCCGGCGGCGCCGACTCCCGTCCGACCATCCGCGTCGTCGTCGTCAATTGGCGCCGGCCGGATCTGACCATCCGGGCCTGCGAGTCGATCCGCCCCCAGCTGCGGGGCGGCGACCGGCTCGGTCGACAACGCCTCGGCGGACGGCTCCGCCGCGGCCCTGCGCCGGGCGGGGCTGGATGTGGTCGAGACGGAGCGGAACCTGGGCTTCGGCGCGGGGGTCAACGCCGGCGCGGCGAACCTGGGCGAGGACGTCCTGGTCCTGCTCAACAACGACGCCGTCGCCGCCCCCGGCTTCCTCGACGCCCTGACCGCCCCGCTGGGGGCCGGCGGGGACCCGTCCCTGGCGGCGACGACGGCGCTCATCCTCCTGGCGGGCCGCTGGCGCCCCGCCCGCAACGGGGAGACATTCCTCACGGGTCTGGACGGGAGCCGGTGGACGCGGGTTCCCGCCGACGCCGAGGCGCGCGGCGAGGGGGAGGTGCTCGTCAACTCCACCGGCAACCTCGTGGACCCCTCCGGCAACGGCTACGACCGCGACTGGCTGGTCCGGGCGGACCGGCTCGACTCCCCGGCCGAGGTCTTCGGCCTGTGCGGGGGCGCCTGCGCGATCCGCCGCGGCGTGTGGGAGGAGCTGGGGGGCCTGCGCGAGGACCTGTTCATGTACTACGAGGACACGGACTTCTCCTGGCGGATCCGGGAGTCGGGACGCCGGGTGGAGTTCGTGGCCGGCGCCATCGCCCGTCACGAGCACGCCGCCTCCTCCGGGGCCGACTCCCCCATGTTCGTGCGCGTCAACACCCGCAACCGGATCCTCGTGGCGGCCGAGCACGCGCCGTGGCCGGTCCTTCTCCGGGCCCTGGCGCGCACGACGGCGCGGGCGGCCCGGCACGGCCTGCGCGGCCCGGTGATGCAGGGGCTGCGTCAGGGGGTCGCCGGGATTCGCCGTGCGCGACGGGCCCGTGCGATTAGAGCATCCGGACCACGTTCCCGTTAGAGTGATCGCATGCCGATGACACTATCTGACTCCACGCGCCAGTCACCCCGTGTCAGCGTTCTGATGAGGACCCGCAATCGTCCTGTCCTCCTTGCACGCGCCGTGGCCTCGGTCCACAATCAGACCTTCACCGATTACGAGCTCATCATCGTCAATGACGCCGGTGAGCGCCAGCCCGTCGAGCACGTGATCGCCTCACTGCCGGACGCGGAGCGGTGCCGGACGAGGTTCATCCACAAGAGGGAGTCCACGGGCATGGAGGCTGCGACCAACACCGCATTCGCAGCATCCCGGGGCGAGTTCATCGCCATTCTCGACGACGACGACACGTGGGAACCCGGATTCCTCAAGACCACTGTCTCCCATCTCGATGCTCATCCCGAGCAGGTCGCCGTCGCAACGCGGGCCGACGTCGTCGTCGAGTCCCTTGATGACGAGGGGCGACCGACGGAACTCGAGCGCCAGCCCTTCGCGGCCCAGTGGTCCTCGTGGAACCTGGTCGATATTCTGGCGAAGAACTACATCCCGATCAACTCGGAACTGGTGCGCGCCGATGCCGCGCGCCGAGCGGGGGGATGGGATGAATCGCTTCAAACTCAGGGGGATTGGGATTTCAGCCTCAGGCTTCTCTCCCTCGGCCCCTCGGGATTCATCGCCGGGGAGCCGCTGGCCCACTGGCATCATCGGCGGTCGGCGACCGGGGATGCGGGGAACTCGATCTTCGTGGCGGCGCAGGGACATATCGCGGACAATATGTCCGTACGTGACCGGTATCTCCGGGAGGCGGTGTCCCGCACCAACGGCTCGCCGGATCTGGGGCTCGCCCTCCAGGTGGCCTCGTACTACCAGCGCCTGCTTGATGAGTCGCGCCGCGAAGCCGATTCCCTGCACGAGGCGCTCGCGCGCATCAGTGCGCACCTGGAGAATCGGATCGACGCCATCGAGGAGTTGACGACCCGCTCGGCAGAGGAGTCACGCACGTCGGTGGAGGGCGTTCACACCCACCTGACCAATCTGGGCGCCGCGATCTCCACTCTTAACGACACGGTTGCGTCCCTGGCGCCCCGCTCCGTCTTCAAACGCGCGGTCCACTCGCTGTCCCGCCTCCGGCGAAAATGACCGGAGGCCACGGGCGAACCCGTGCGGTTCCCCTTTCCGGGACGGGGCGTCGGAGCCTCGGCCCCGAGTCCCGTCAATCGGCATCGGCGGGCGGCGCCTGCCTCGTCGGCACCTTGATCATGGGCATGGCGGGCGTGATCTGAGTGAATCGTGCGCCCAGCGCGACGACTCCCCCCGATTCCATGAGGGGACTCGGAACGATCTCGAAGGAAGCGGCCTTCTGCAGGGCATCGATGACAGTCGTCAGATGCGGTGGCTGAATCGAAGCCGACAGGAGGTAGTGGTTCGGTCGGAGCATCATCTTCGGAATGAGGACGTCGACGTAACCGTTCCCCTTCGGCAGAGCCTGAGGGACGAACCCCGCGTCCAAGCCATGGATTCCCCAGGCGAAGAGTCCGTCGCGGGTCTCAATCGAGGTACCGAATACCGCGCCCTTGATCGACTCATCGGCGCGGTAGTGCATGCGGATGGTCACCTGGTCGCCCACGCGCACACGATGAACGGGCTCTCCCGCCTCGTCGAGCAGCTCAATTCGCTCGATCTGCGCCTCTCCACTGCCGAAACGCCGTCCCCCGGTCTCGACCTTCTGAGCGTCGTGCGCCACGACCGAGTACCGATCAATGATCTCCGCGGCCTTCCCGACGCCCTGCAGCCGCCCGTGGTCGAGCCAGGCGGCCTCGTCGCAGAAGGTGCGCATCTGCTCCAGGCCGTGGGAGACGACGACGACGGTGCGCCCCGCCTCCCGGAACTCTGCGAACTTGGCCATGCAGCGCTCCTGGAACTCCACGTCCCCGACAGCGAGGACCTCGTCGACGAGGAGGATCTCAGGTTCAATGTGAATGGACACGGAGAAGCCGAGGCGCACGTACATGCCGGAGGAGTAGTTCTTGACCGGCTGGTCGATGAATTCGCCCACACCGGAGAAGTCGACGATATCATCGAATTTGGCGTCGATCTCCTTGCGGGGCATGCCGAGGATCGCACCGTTGAGGTAGACGTTCTCGCGTCCAGACAACTCGGGGTGGAAACCGGAGCCCACCTCCAGCATCGCCGCCATCCGACCCCGAGAGGTGATCGAGCCCTCGTCGGGAGCAAGGATCTTGGCGATGCACTTGAGTAGCGTCGACTTGCCCGACCCATTGTGGCCGAGGAGCCCGAAGGTCGCACCCTCGGGGATCTCAAAATTGACATCCCTGAGCGCCCAGAAATCCTCGTGGACGCCTCGACCGCGCTGGAGGAACGCGCCCTTGAGCGACTGATTCCGATTCTTGTAGATCCGGAACCGTTTGGAGACATTCGATACGGTGACCGCGGGTGCCGGCACTGGTGATCAGAGCTCCTCGACGATACGGGCGGAGTGCCGCTGGAAGAAGACCATGCCGACCGCGAACATGCTGAACCCCCACAGCGCGCAGGCCGACATAACGGGAAGGGAGGGGAATGCAAAGTCGTAGAGGCAGGCGCGATAGGCCTCAAGGAATATCTCCGCGGGGTTGAGACGGAATATCGTTGTGATCGGGATGGGATGGCCGTCAATCTGCCACCCCATGTCGAACAGTCGGTTCTGGACGTCGTCGAGCATGGACAGGGAGAAGACGACGCCGGAAGCATACATCCACACCTGGTTGAATATCTGCCATAGATGAGCGATGTCGCGGAAATACACGGTCGCAATCGACAGGATGAGGGCCAGGCCGGCCGAGAACATGGCCGTCAAGACGGTGACCAGAATAAGCGAGGGAATCATGAGAAGAACACCGAAGCCGCCCATGGCAATCGCAATGATAATCAGAACGAAAACCTCGAAGGAGAAGTCCACGACGAGCGCGAGGACAGCCGAGTACACGAGCACCTGTCGGGGGAAGTAGACCTTCGTCAGTAGCCCAGAGTTGGATACGAGGGCGTTCATGCCGCTCAGGATCGCTCCGGACAAGAAGTTCCAGCACAGAACACCGATGCCGATCCACAGAGCGAAAGAGTCGATCCCGGAATTGCGTCCGGGCGCCACTCCCCCGCGGAATACGACTCCGAAGATGAGGGCGAACACTGTGACCGTCGCCAGCGGGTTGATGAGTGACCACAGCCGTCCCAGCGCCGTTCCCTTGAACTCGGAGAAGACCGACCGCTGTGTCAACCGCAGAGTGAGGTCCAGGACGCGCCTCCAATCACTCCCGGAAGTCCTGGCCAACCGATTCGTCGTCATGCTACCTCCTGAGAGTCGATCCACGCGCAGAGCCTGGCGATTCCCTCGGTGACGGACACTCTCGGCTCCCAGCCGAGCCGTGAGCGCGCTTCGCGCGTGTCCGCCCAGGCGGAGCGCACGTCACCATCGCGGAACTGGCTGGTGATGTGAGGCTCGGGGGCGCCGTATCTGGCGGCGATGATCTGAGCGACCTGCATCATCGTCGTCCGTTCGCCGAGACCGATGTCATAGGGCTCGATCTGCGCTTCGGAACTCAAGACACCGGAGATGATCGCGGATGCGACGTCGTCTATGAAGACGAAGTCCCGGACTATCTCACCGTCTTCGTAGACGGGAATGGATTCCCCCGCCCTGGCCAGGCGCACGAAGAGAGAGATTATACCAGTATAGGGGTTGATGAGTGACTGACCGGGCCCGTAGACGTTCTGGAGCCGGAATAGGACCGGGGTCACTCCGAAGGAGCCGCACCAGGAGGCCACGAGGTTCTCCTGACATAGTTTGGTCGAGGCGTAGACGTTCGCCGGGGCCGGCCGGACCCGGCCGGATTGCTGGGCCACGGGGACGAGTCCGGGGAAGTCCCATTGACCGGCCTCGAGCATGGCGTGGGTGCGCTGTCCCGGGTAGCGGGTGGATCCGTCGACCGCCTTCCACATGCCCTCGCCATAGGTCGCGCGCGAGGACGTCAGAACGATCTTCTCGGGCAGGGCGTCGTGGCGGACGAGGGCGTCGAGCATGCGCGTAGTGCCCACGACGTTGACGAGAGCGTGCCGGGAGGCCTCGGTAAGGGACTGCCCGGTGCCGGTCTCGGCGGCGAGATGGAGGATGACGTCGGGACGGGCGTCATCGAGGAGCGCATCCCAGTCATCCTCACGGGAGACATCCCCGACGCGCAGCTCGACCCGGGGGTCGAGGGCGTCGGGACGTCGCCGCGTCGCGTGGATCTGCGGATGCAGGTTGTCCAGGGCGATGACATGGTCGAAAGCGTCGGCGAGGCCACCGGAGGTGGCGCAGCCGATGAAGCCTGCGCCACCGGTGACGAGGCAGGTACGGGCCATCGTTCCTTCCTTCGATACTCTGTGTCGTGAACCGCGCTCACGATTGGGCTTCAATATTACAACTCGACCTCAGTGTCCGGCGTCCACCGCTTGTGGCTTCCACCACTCGCCTTTGAATGAGCGTCCGAAGTATGCGGTCACAACCGCCGTCACTCGGTCCAGAGCCACAGCGAGAGCGAAGGTGACGAGACAGATCGCAGCCAGCATGAACCACCACTGGACGGGCAGGAAAGTCGTCGTGTTGATCTTGGCGTACATCTCCATAATGACGACATGATGCATCAGGAAGATCGGGTATGAATATTTTGCGATCAGGGATACGAGCACCTTGACGGGGCCGATCGCCACGACCCGTCCGAGAACGACGAGGATGAGGAAGAAGCTCATGCCGACGGCGGTGGTCGCCACATCCTCGGGTATCTGCCTGGGGAGCAGCGCCGAAACAGCGAGTACGACGGCGGCCGGGACGACAACGACCGGAGGGATTCGCTCGACATATTTGACGAAGTACATGCCGAATACTAACTCGGGGAGCCTGACGGGCAGCAGGATGGACGTCGGGAATCCGGGGTCCGAGGGAAGTCCCAGAAGGGTGGCGCCATAGATCAGGAGCAGAACGGCCGCGGTCAGCACGGGGAATCTCTCAACGCCCCACAGCAGCACAGGAAAAATAATGTAGAAGATGACGATGAAGCCCAGGAACCACTCGCCGAGGATGTAAGCGGTCGGAACATGGAAGTTCGCCAAGTACCCGTCCATTCCCAGGACGGTGAAGACCATATTCCTCAAGGGCGCTCTGATCGGCGGGGATCCGCAGGTGACGATGAAGTAGTAGACGACGACGCAGAACCAGGCGATCCAGAACATCGGGTAGATTCCCTTGAAGCGCTTCCAGTAGAACCGCTTGAGGTCCAGACCGCCGCTCCCTCCGTAGGTGTAGGTGAGGGCCGCCCCGGAGATGATGAGGAACAGGGAGACTCCGAGTCCGCCGACGTAAATTCCGAAGGGCTGGTTCGTCAGAAGATAGCCGCCGTCCGCGAGATAAGGATTATTGAAGTGCGTGAGAACGATAATGAGGGTGGCCAATGCGCGCACCAGGTCCAGGTAGAACAGACGGGGACGCCTGGGCCGCACGAGATCTGCAGTAATCCTCTGGCTCATCGAATGACCCGTCGCGCAGCCCGGTAAACCAGTCCCGCGGGCTTCCGAAATACTGTCGGAAGCCGACGCGCGACCGCCGCCTTCAGCGCCTGCCGGGGCGTCTTCGCCGTACGAACGGTGCGAACCATCTGGCTTTCCGTATCCGCCGTCCAATGACTGGCCACGGCGACGGTGAGCTCACGAGTGAAATAAGCCAGGTTCGTCAACTCGATACGGGCGAATGAATCTGAGAAGAGCCATCCGCAGAAATATCCCGACCCCTGGGCCACGTAGCCGTAGGCCCGCTCGATCGCGTGCAGGATAGTGCCATCGATATTATTCGGCTCGGGCGGGAAGTCCTCCCACTCCCAATCGTGATCGAAGAGCGGCGCGAGCGCCGCCGGCCTGAACCAGAACATCGTGCCCAAAGGCGCGATCGGCTCCTTGTCATGGTCCATCGGCACAGAAATCCCGAGTTCAGCGAGGAGTTTGCGGGTCCGCACGAAGTTGGGCCCCCACCCGAAAGCTGAGATCGGAAAGTAGTCAGCGTGATTGGGGGGAGTCGGCATGAGCATTCCCAGGCGCGGTTCCCGATCAAAGGTCGCGACTACGTTCGACACGAATTCCCTGGTGGGAAGGAGGTTCTCGAAGCACTTGATGGCGAACCCGTCGCCCTTACTGTACAGGGAGAGTTGAGTGACCTTCTTGTCGTGGATGAAACAGACAAGATCGTAGTTCGCAATGACGTCCTTAAGCCCGACGAGAAGCGCCGAGACGTCTCGCCCCCGGTTCTCGATAAGGCGAACCTCCACGTTGAAGGGAAGGCCCTCACAGGCCTTCCGCACCTGTTCGGCCTTCTTCTCGCTTTCGACAGTGAGTATGAGATCGCACCCCTCCGGCATATTCCTGATGTAGGTCAGCATCTTCTCCAGCAGATCCATGTAGTAGAGGTGGGCCACAAGGGCCATCCTCTGATGGCTGGGATTGGTGACGACGGCACCAGTCGGCAGGACATAGGTGAGTTGGAGGTTCTTCACCAGATCCGCCATGTTCATGGAGCGCAGGGCGTTGTCCCAGATGAGATTCGTATCGAATTCCGTGTGATCGCGGAGGTACTCGTAAAGATCCTTCGTCGCATTACCGACGGACTGGTCGAGAACGTCTTCGTAGTCGTGGAAGAAGGAGCGCCGCTTGAAGATCGGGCAGCGCTTCTCCTCGATGAGCTTCTTGGGAGCGAAGAGGATCGGCTGGTAAGTGTACCCCTCAAGATCTTCGGTGTTGACGTAGACGTCGGAGGTGAAGCCGAGGCGCTCGAAACGCTGGGTGAAGGGCGCCTCATGCATGCCGACCGACTCGGTGTAACTCGTGATCTCGGGCATCTCGTCCCAGTAGTCCTGGAACGCCTCGCTCATGATGAGGGAACGACGGTAGGCGTGGAAATGCGACTGTATGTGACGGGGGATGTAGCCCTCCGGCGTGGTTCCGAACGGGTCGAAGTCAACCTTGTGGAACCAGGTGATCCCCCAGAAGTCGACATCCCTTCCGGCCATCTCGGCGTACATCTCGGCGAAGGGGTACACCGGTCCCATGATCGTCGCATTGAACAGGACGACCTCGTCGAATTCTGCCAGACGCTCCCAGCCGTAGGACTCCATTGCCGTCTTGTACGCCCAGACGTCGAGGCCGACGTTCTCTCGCAGAATGATCTTGTCGGTGAAGCGGGCCAGTCTCGCGTAACTCTTCGAGGACAGATCTCCATTGACGACGACAGTGAGCTCTGAGAGATTCTTCACCATATCGGCGAGCATGGCCTCCACATAGGAGTCCACCACCCCGTCGCCATCGTAGAAGAAGAATATGCCGAGTCGCCTCGGAGCGTCATCAAGAATCATAGGAGTCCCTTCGAAGAGGATGCGGAATATTAAGGAGGGATAAGGGGCGGAGGCCGGACCCGCGGGTCAGCGTCGATCGGCGGCGAGAATGGCGCGGATCTTAGTCGCGTCTCCCCAGACGCCCGGGGAGTCGTAGGGCCGGTCGGGGAAGGCTCCGTAGTCCAGAGCGATATTGAGACCGTTATCCGCGATGTACCCCTCAACGCGTTCAGCGAGGGTCATGGGCCGGCCCGTACAGGCGTTGATGATGCCGGTGACGGCATCCTGGTCGACGATGGCGGCGATCTGAGTGGCCAACTCGTCCACGGAGATGAAGTCGTACTTGTTCTTACCGGTGGTGAACGGGAAGGTGTCCCTCCCCTCCTCCGCAGCAGCAAGGAGCTTGGAGAAGACAGAATTGCCGAACTTATCGTCACCGACAATATAATAGGCCCGGATCCACTGGAAGAGGGCGTCGTGGGCGGTCGCGGACAGGCGCGTCGCCTCGCGCAGCGCATTTTTGGCGATGCCGTACAGGGAGGCGGGCGCGCAGCGCGAGTTCTCGTCAATGGCGCCCTCCCAGTAGCCGACCTCGTGCATGGTGCCCATGACGGCAAGCTGCTTGAGACCTCCGGCGTAGAGATTGTCGATGAGATGGTAATGCTTGGCGAGGTCATCGAGGTGGGCGGGAGAGTTGTGCTTGAACCCATCGCGCCAGGCCATGTGGAGGACGACATCTGGACGACCCATCGCCTCATAGATGTCCGGGTCGCCGGAGAAGACATCGACCGAGATCCTCTCCGCCCGCCGATCGACGCCATCCATCCTCAGATCGAGGGCCTTGACCCGCAGGCCGCGCTCAAGAAGCGCGGTGACGACGTGACGACCGATGTAACCACCGGCTCCGGTGACGAGAACAGACTTACCCATGGCTCCAGATTCTAGCAGCGGGAGGGGCTCTTCAGGTGCTCCGTGTCTCGGTCCACAGGACGTCTTCACCGGAGCTACCGCGTTGAACCGTTGATAATCATGACGAGATCGCCCGCGACAACGGTTCCGGACTCCGTCGTCAGGTTGTGGTCGACGTCCGGGTTGATCATCACACGGGCCGTCCCGCCCTCCACGTTCGAGGAGGTGATGCTGAACGTGTAATGGTGCCCCGCCTCGAGGACGAGCCCGCTGGAGGAGAACTCGAAGATGCCGTCGCCGAGCCCATTGGCCGGAGTGACCGTGGAGAACAGTGGGGTCCCCGCCTCGTCGAGGACCGAGATGGTGACCTCGGAGGAGTCGAGCCACTCCACCGAGGAGGCCAGGAATCCGATCCCGATCGAGGACGCCTCGATGGTGCGCTTCGGTTCGAGGGTCTCGGTGACCGAGGCGCCGGGCGCGAGGATGTTGGTCGAGCCCACAACCGACTGCCCCCCGGCTGTCGTGTATGCCACAGGCACGGCCGGCACGAAGTAGGTTGCCAGCAGCAGGGCCGTGAAGGCGGCGAGCGGGACCAGGCGCACCCAGACGACGGAACGGGGCATGCGCTCGGTGTTGCCCGTTGCGCTGCCGAATCCCGCCCTGGGGTAGTTGAGGATGAGCAGGGACAGCCCGCAGGCGATCATGAAGCCGATGATGAAGGGGTTGCCGCCGCCGAGCCCCGCGGCGATGAGGATGTCATTCGGGATCGCGTAGCGCGGGTTGGCCGCTCCCCTGGTGATATGGGGGAGCAGGAGCCGCTCGAAAATCTCATGGTTGTACATCGAGTACCCGACTCGGCTGTAGAGCAGGACGATCGAACTCGTGAACCCGATCTCCAGCAGCGAATTGAGCACGAGGTGGCGAGTATTGAGGAAGATGATGAGGACCGTGAACGGCGCGACCAGGACGAGCCAATACGGGTTGAGCGGAACCAGCGCCATGAATACGAGATAAACCGCCATGCCCAGGTACACGGCAAGAACGTTGCGCTCACGTTCCGAGGACGGACGGGCCGCGTAGGCGAAGACGGCCACACCGATGATGAAGACGACGAAAAGCGGTATCGCCATCACCGGAGCCTCTCCGCCGATCCACCCGATGTGCGTCGCCCTCAGCCGGTCCATCATGCCGTCGGTGAAGCCTCCCGTCGCCGCCTGGTGCCCGGGATCACCGCGGTAGAGGAGACGGCAGGCGACGATTCCGAGCATCCCCGTCGCCAGTTCGGCGATCGCCACGCGAATGCGTTTCTCACGCAGGAGGATGAGCGGAATGAAAAGGAATATCGCGAACAGCTTGAGCGTGTTTGCGAGGAGGAACCAGCCCAGGAACCCGCGCAGACTCCCCCGAGCGTAGGCGCGCATCGCCAGCAGCATGACGAGCACGAGCAAGATATCGTACTGGACGACGACGAACACTGGCATGAAAACGCTCATCGACGACAGGAAGAAGAAGGCCACCCAGCGGGTCCGTGGACGCTCGACGCCGAGATCGCGGGCGAATTCGGCGAGCACCTTCGCCGAGGCCAGCGCGGCCACCACTATCATCGTCTTGAGCCACAGCTCTGCGGGGGTCGAGTTGAGGTAGCTGAAACCCGTGATCTTATAGACCGCATAGGTCGGCAGATTCCACAGGGCGAAGATCGCATAGAGCGGCACATCGTAGACAGCGGGGTGCCCCGTCGAGGTGTGCTGAATGGAGATCGTGTAGAAATCACGCAGACGCCCGCTGAAGACGGCGTCGAGGAAGTTGAAGGAGTGCTCGAAGGTCGCCCGCACGTCCCCATAGAGGAAGACGACGTAGGACAGAACGAGCAGTACGGCGAGAAGGGCCCAGTCGACGGCGCCGGGCGTCCTGGTCCTCGTCCACCACCGACCGGCGCGGCTCGCGACCACGGCATCGGACAGTCGTGTCCAGCTGGCTGCGGCGCGCTCGCTCAATCGGTCGAAACGCGAACCCGGTGAAGGATCCGCCGCGTCGTCGGGGGTGGAAGGAGAAGAAGGGACGTCGTCCGTCCGGAGGTGTGTGTCGTCTGTCACGGCGGCCTGCCTCAGATGAAAGTCTCGGAGCGCGAACGTGAGCCCATGCGCTCAAGAAGGAGTTTGCGGGAGATGAAATTGTAGACGAGCACGATCGCCGTGGCGACGATCTTGCCGAGGAAGGGGCTCGCACCCATGAGATCGGCGCAGACGTACAGTACCGCGGTATTGAGCCCCAGCGCGATGACGTTGAGTCCAACGTACGCGGTGAACTCGCGGACGATGTTCACATCTTCGTTGACGTCGAAGACGTACCTGCGGGAGAGCGCATAGTTGGCGAACAACGATATGGTGAACGATGTCGCACTGGCCGCGAGATGCGGAACGCCGACGGCGTACAGAAGGGTGAATAGCCCATAGTCGATGGTGAAAGAGACACCACCCACGATGAGGAACCTGGCGAGCTGCGCAATAAGCGGACGGTAACGTTCCATGAGTCAGTCGGACTCCGCTCGCGCGTCCCCGCCGAGGACGTCCTGCCCGGTCGTATCCGGCCCGGTCGAGGGGAGCGACGTCGGCGTCGCAGGGCCGAAGCCGACCTTTTCGCCGATGACTACCCTGGGTTTGCGGACGATCCGGCCATTGATGTTGAGGATGTACTCGCCGAGAACACCGATGAAGAACAGTTGAACCGCGCCGAGGAAGAACAGGGCGACGGAGCGCGAGGCCGCGCCGACCGGGTAGGAATCCCAGTCAATGAGCTTCTGAATGAAGACGAAAATCGCGATGCCGAGGCAGACGATGCCGACAAGAGCGGCGATGAAGGTCGCCATGCGCATGAGGAGCTTCGTGGAGGATGTGATCCCCTGCATGGCGAAGTCGTAGTTCTTGAGGAAGTTAAAATTCGACTTGCCCCGCGAACTCTGGGCCTGATCATACTGGACGATCTCGAGCCCGATGCCGTACTCGGCGACAACGGCCTTGAGGAAGGGCTGAATATCGTCTATCTCCTTGAGCACTTCGACGAAGTCCCGGTCATAGAGACCGTATCCGGTGAAGCGCGCGATCTGCGGAGTGTCTGCGAACCAGTCGATGAGCTTGTAGTACAGGTGGCGGCACGCCGTCATGAGCCATCCCTCGTCGGATGAGCGGCGCTGACCGATAACGACCTTCGCACCCGCCTCCCAGCGGGCCACGAACTCCGGCAGGTTCTCCGGCGGGTCCTGGAGGTCGCCGAAGAGCATGAATGTAACCTCTCCGCTCCCATAGGTGAGCGAGGAGAAGACATTGCGGTGGAATCCGAAATTTCGGGCGTTGAAGATTCCCTTCACACGGGGGTCGAGCGCGGAGAGACGACGAATCTCGGCCCGAGTGCCGTCGGTGGAGAAGTCATCAACGAAGATGATTTCGAAATCATACGCCGGAAGGCTCTGATGGAAGACCGCCGTCAAGCGGTCATACATCGCCTGGACGCTCTTCTCCTCGTTATAACTCGGGATGACGACGGTGATTGTCTTCGACGCCACTGGGGGAGGCTCCTTCACGTGCTGTCCGGGACCGACCGTGCAGCCTCGTCGAGAGCGCGGGCTCGAGCAGCAGGTCCCCATCCGAAAATTCACTATGCCACAAGTGCGGGAGATCGGCAAAGTCGGCGGAGTCGTCTGATGTTGCAGGTTGCGGCGCGCTGACGTGGTTCTGACGCTCCACTGGTGATTATGACCATAGACCGTTCCCGGGAGAGCGTGTGGCGGGCGCGACCCCACGGAGCCACGGGGCGGCGGCCCATCCCGGCCGGTATTGGTCACCGAGAGCATCAGCGGCCCCTCCGGCGACGCCGGATGTGAGCACCCGCACTCGCGAGTAGACGATAGACGGGTTTGAGGGCATCGGCCAGCCGAGGATGGGAACTCACCAGGGATGTGCGGACGGCGGCCCCGAAAGAGGCGCCGTCGCCAAGCCTCGCCGCGAGGAAGGGAAGCCGCTCCTCGACCGGGCCCGGGAGCAGGGCGGCGATGGCCTGAGAGCGGTTCTCCAGGAGACTGTAGTCGATGGCCGCCCAGCGCGCGGTCATCACCTGTTCGCACCACAGCCCCTGCGACAGGGCGGAGTAGCAGATGAGCCGTCCCAGCGCGCGAGCACAGGTCCCGTCCGGAAACGCGACCGCGGGGTCCGTCGGGGCGGAGAAGAGCCCGGCGAGCGGAGCAAGCGCCTGCGGCCGGCAGAGGAACACGCCCGCGTAGGGAGCCAGAGGCGTGCTCGAGTCGAAGGCCGTCGAGATTCCCGCGGCGATCGCAACGCGCTGGGCCTCCGTGCGCAGCCCGTCCCAGCCGTGCCCCTCGACGGCCGCGCCCACCTGGGGGATCGGCGGCAGCACCAGGCCCAGTGCGGGGTGCTCTTCGAAGAGGCGGCATGCGGCGGCGAGGAGCCGCACCGAGGCCACGAGGCAGTCGAGGGCGCGTCGGCCGGAGGAGGACGCGGTCGCGCCCTCCTCCGGCAAAGGGCACACGAGACGCAGTAAGAGGTCGTAACGTCCGGGTTCGAGAAGATCCGCACAATCGCGAAGGAGCGCCGCCGTCCCGTCGGCGCAGTCGTCCGCGACTCGGCGGATCTGCGCCCCGTCGCGCGCGCCGAGCAGCCGCTCGATCTCCTCCCGCTCCCCGGCGGGGAGCGCCGAGGGCACCGTCGTCACGACCGGCCATCCGATCTCGAGACGGTGCAGCCGCTCGGCGATGACGGCAGCCCCGGCGGCCGTCGTGGCGTGGACGACCGCGCAGCCCCGCACCCGCCCGAGCTCCTCGCGGGCGCGCTCCGGCGCGCCGGTCTCGGGGAGGATCTCAGTCAGCCCGGCGTTGGCGACGAGATCCCTGGGAACGGCCGTGCGCGCGAGGTCCGACAGGATGATGTCGCGCGGGTATCCCTGACTGCAGGCGGCGTCCAGGACGTCACGTCCGATGCTGCCGACGGCCTCCTGGTGCACGGGGTCGTGGAAGAGCACCCGGCGCTTGAGGAAGGGGCAGCCGTCGTCGAGGAGGGCGAGGGCCTCCTCGACCGCAGGATTGTCGCAGCGGTACCCGTCCACGGGGAAGACCGCGCGGTGGCGGAATCCCAGTGCCCCGAAGTGCTCCGTGAATCTGCTCTCATGCCACTGGATGGACGCGCGGTAGGAGTCGATCCCCGGCATCGATTCCCAATACCGTCTGAAAGCCGGGTGGAGCAGGACCGGCCGGCGCACGGCAATCCAGTGGGAGTTGAGGTGGCGCGGCAGCTCGCGGCGCGCCAGGAACGGGTGCGGGCGCATCGCCGCGTGCTCGGTGATGCCCCAGAAGTCGACGTCGTCCCAGGAATCGGCTCGGTCGAAGACCCCGCTCCACGGGCGGACGGGGGCGTAGAAGGTGTGGTTGGTGAGAACCACCTCCTCGTACTCCGGAAGCCGGTCCCAGCCGATGTGGCGAAGCGCGTCGCGGTAGGCTCCGACGTCGTAGTCGGTGTTCCCGCGCTGCAGCACGTCGTCGCACATCTGACGGAGCTCGCTCCCGGAGTGTTCCGGGACGGGCGAGTTGGAGACGAGCAGGAGGCGCTGCGCCTCGGGGCGGAGGGAGCGCAGCGCCCGCAGGACGTAGTCGTCCACGCGGTCGTGCGCGTCGTAGTGGAAGTAGATGATCGCCCGTGTCATGCGCCCCTCGCCGTCGTACTCGTTCCGTCCGGCCCCCATCATGCCCGCGCATCGCGCCCCGGTCGATCCGAGATCGGGAAGCGCCGCCGCGTCCGGTCACGTCGCAGTCACGCCTTCGCCGTCGTCGATGTCGTCATCAGCGGTGCGACGCATCCGACTGCGCCCGCGCAGCCGCAGGTCCTCCCAGCGGGGGGTCGCCGCGAGCACCGTGCCCGTGAGGATGACGA
>ERZ773063.704-NODE-704-length-21351-cov-5.171769_pt1 | contig 21351 bp, 15 predicted proteins | sample MGYA00580625_ERZ773063 | MGnify/ENA primary metagenome ERZ773063 (study PRJEB29015, sample SAMEA2738022) | human oral metagenome | biome: human oral; feature: human-associated habitat; material: dental | place: China | collected 2042 ... | reverse complement strand
GACGATCGGCCTACCAAGTCTCGCACTTGGTCGGCCGATCGTCTTTTCTGTTGGGCTCTGTGGCTCCCTAGGCGTGGGCAGAAGAGGCTAGAAGCCTCGGGTGATCATCCCGCTCCCGAAGCAGATCCTATGCTCGGTATCGTAGAGCACGGCATACTGCCCTGGGGCAATGCCCTGGATGGGCTCCTTGCTCTCGATGAGGTAGCCCCTCTCCGGGTGGTAGCTCAAGAGACCTCGGGTGAACTCTGGGGTGTGCCGTACCTTGAAGGTGATCTCCAGCGGTGTCTCACGGCTGAGGGGGGGCTTGAGCCCTTGGTGAAGGCTGGTGTAGGCCCATGGGTCGAGGCTGATGAAGTCGCACTGCTCCATGCCGACGTGATCGCCGTACTGGTCGGAGGGGTCATAGCCTTGGCTGACGAGGAGGATATTGCGACGGATGTTCTTCTTCACGACGAACCATGGCCCGCCACTTAGCCCGAGCCCCTTGCGCTGACCGATGGTGTGGAACCAGTAGCCACGATGCTTGCCGAGCACCTTGCCCGTCTCACGCTCGATGATCAGCCCTTCACGCTCGCCGAGCGCTCGCTGGATGAACTTGTTGTAGTTCACCTTCCCGAGGAAGCAGATCCCTTGGCTGTCCTTGCGTCGAGCGCTCAGCAGGTGGGCTTCCTCGGCGATCTGGCGCACCTGGCTCTTCAAGAGATGCCCCGTGGGGAAGAGGAGCTTGGAGACCTGACGGAAGTTGATCTGAGCGAGGAAGTCCGTCTGATCCTTCACGGGGTCGGGGGCGGTCGTTAGGTAGAGATGCCCGTCGATGAAGCTCGTCGTCGCATAGTGCCCCGTGGCGATGAAGTCGAAGTCCTTGCCCCACTTCTCCTCGAAGCATCCGAACTTGATCAGCTTGTTGCACATCATGTCGGGGTTGGGGGTAAGCCCTCGGCGCACCGTGTCGATGGTGTACTCGACGACTTGCGCCCAATACTCCTCGTGGAGGGAGACGATCTGGAGCGGGCAGTCATACCGATGCGCCAGATGGCGCACGATCTCTAGATCATCCTCCCACGAGCAGTCGGTGAAGCCCCGCTCCTCCATACCGATCTGGATGTAGAAGAGGGTAGGGCGGTAGCCTGCTTGGCAGAGGAGGTGTACCACGACGGAGCTATCTACGCCCCCCGAGACGAGGGCAGCGATGCGGGGCTCCTGGATGCCACTATGCTGGATACGCTCCCTGAGGGGAGCGATGAGGTCTTGCTGTCGGTTCATCGGGTGCAAAGATACGGCATTCGCCCCATGCGAGCCTCCTGAGCTCTGTCGCTCCTAGGGGTGAAGCCCGATCGATCTGGGCAAGCCTCAAGAGGCCGGGTGGGCTAGGGGCTTTGCCCTTACCTCAACTCTCCCGCCCAGTCCGCATAGGGTAGGGGCGAAGAGGTGGATATGCTCCACTCTAAGGTCTAAACCTCGTGCTGTGGGAAGAGACCATCCGAGGGGTGAGGGAGGAAGGCCTCAGTCCCGTGAAGTAGGGCCTTCTGAAAGGGGGAGGGAAGTGACTCCTAGGAGCTCGCTCGGGGAACCTACTGTGGGTCGCCGATACGACCCACGGTAGGTCGCCCCGACGACCCACGGTAGATCGTCCCGACGACCCACAGTAGGTCTTCTCGGCGACCTACCATAGGTCGCAAAAGTCACCCATTCATGGGTCCCTCGAGGGACCCATGAATGGGTCGGTCAGGTGACCCATGAATGGGTCGCATCTGTCCCTCATGACTGGGTTGGGTCTATGACCAGTCGTGTCGTCTCCTTGGGAGTAAACGACACCGCCCCACCACGACGAGCGTGATGGGGCGGATGGAAGTGAGGGATGCTGCTGGTGCTACTTGGCGAGCACGGGTCGTATGGAGAGACCAAGGTAGCGAGGACCGTTCCCATCTCCAGGATTTTCGTCGAAGGAAGGTATGCAGACTAGGGATTGAGAGTTCTTCTCGTATTCTACTCGAGCATCAATCTCATTGCTCCAGAAAGCAAGCGTTCCGGTTAGGTACTCTACCTTATCGCCATCACGATATCCTGAGAAGCTTAGGGTAATCGTCTTCCCGTTGAGCTTGCTTGTACCGATGAGGCATTTGACATCGTTGATATCCTTCAGCTCCCAAGTACAGTTAGCACAGAGCTCCTTGACTTCGTCGATGGTGGGCATGCGCCACTTACCTCCGAGCTTTACCTTGGCTACATCATCTTCTTCATCGAGGTGCTTCTTGTTGTCCATGGGACCCGCACCTCCCCAGTAGCTCTCATGGATGCAGTACTTCGTTAAGAGGTACTTATTGGGGTCGTCATCTGAAGGTCTGGCGAACTTGTAGTTAGACCAGTCGTAGACTTCCTTGGTCTTTAACTCACCCCAAGCGTAATAGTCACCGAATTCGAGAGGAGTTGCAGCTCCGAGGTAGGCGTCTGACCATAGGACACTGAGACCGAGGTCAATCGCCTCTGGGACAGATGGTGTGCTGTTATTGATCTTGGCGATCAGCTCATCGAGCTTCTTGAGGATCTCAGCAAAGGCCTTGGTCGCATCGGCCTTCCCTGCCCGTACTTCTTCGAGGATCGTATTCACCGTAGTAGCAAGAGTCTTGAGCTGCTCTTGGATCTGCCCATTGGTTACTCCATTGGCTTGGACTTGCTTCTGGAGCTCTTCCATAGCCTTGTTGAGGATATCGATCTTTTGGGAGATGGCGACCGTCTCAGTCTCTATCAGAGTCTTGAGTGCATCGAGCTTGGCCCCGAGGTTGATCGTCTGGGCATTGATCATAGCTAGGATGAGGTCGAGCTTCTCCTGAGTCGTCTTCTCATTGCTATTGATCGCTGTCTTGATCTGCTCGAGCTTCTCGGCGAGTGTCCCGCCTAGCTTGTCGATGGCCTGAGTGATCTTCTTCACGACCTCGTCCTGATTGAGCATATGGTCACCGATGGCCTTTGCGATGAGCTGTAGCTTCTCCTTGAGCAGGAGTCTCTGGGAGTTGATCGCCCCTTCGATGGCAGCTAGCTTCGTCTCCAGAGTATTATTGACCGAGCCGAGGACCTCAAGGATCTCACTAAGGATCTCGCTACTGCTTTTGTTCATGCCATCGATGGCCTCAGTGACCTTCTTGATGGCCTCTTCACGCTTGAGATTACCATTGTTGATGGCCTCTACGAGCTTAGAGAACTCATTCTTGACGGTGATATCTACTGTCTGGTTCACCGAGGGGGCATCCTCCCGACACGAGGTGAAGGAGGTAGGCACCGCTGTCATGAGAGCCAGAGTAAGAAGCGCCTTATATATTGCTTTCATAATTCGATTGTGTTTGGTGTATGCATTCGCAGCATACGATGATCGGAGTTAGCTCCCTACCTGCACCCTGCAGAGGATGCAGGAGGAGCTGTGAGATGCAGGGAGGCTCTAGGGTCGTACAGGACGGATGGAGATACCTAGATAGCGCTGCTGGTATGTAGTGTTAGCTTTAATGACTACATCAGAGCCTGCTGTCGTTTCGAACAGGTGTAGAGTAAGTGCTTGGTCAGGAGTCTGGAAGAGATTATCACTAACCCAGATGCTGGTGCTCCCATCGTCCCCTTCTAGTTGTGAGCTATTAACCTTACCACTAGCCTTAATGATGATGCTCTTGCCGTTGTACTTGCTCTTGCCACGGAAGCATACGTTTCCATTGATTACTTCCTTGCTCCAGGTACATGCTTGGAGAAGCTCCTGGGCCTCATCTCCGGTAGGCATACGCCAGGGAGCTCCGAGCTTGGCATGCGCAACGTCATCTTCGGGATCTAGCTTCTTCTTGTTGTCGACGAAGCCATCAAGTCCCCAATCTGGATCAGTGCAGTATTTCGTGAACTTGATGACTCCATTCACGACTTGACCATGCTTGTAGGTCGCCCAAGAGAATTCATTCTTATTAGGCTCGGTCTCGCCCCAGGCATAGAAGTTGCCACGCTCTTCGGGCTTCGTAGCACCGAGGTCGCAGGTCGCCCACTTGAGTCCACTAGGAAGTCCTAGGTCGACATACTCCCCTTCTGGTTGTGGGGTAGGGGTAGGAGGGGTGGGAGGAGTGGGGACATTGCCTTGAGCCTTCAGCTGCTGGAGCATGTCGAGGAGCTCTACGACTGCATTAGCGGGGGGAAGACCGTTGTCGATCTCGCCACGTAGCTCTTCTGCACGATTGACAAGAGCTCGGAGACGGTCTAGTACGTCAGGGGCAACCTCTCCGCTAGCCTCAGATGCAGTCAAGAGTTCGCTAAGGCTGGTACTCAGTATCTGGAACTGATCCTGAGGCTTATCCTTGTTGATCTCCGAGGTCGTAGCTGACTCGATGAAGTCAAGCTTCTGTGCGAAGGTCAGTGTCTTGCTATTTATAGCTCCGAGCAAGAGATCGATCCGCTCCTGAAGAGCCTTCTGTGGGTCATGTATCTCCTTCGTGATCTGGTCCAGCTTATCCGAGAGCGTCCCGCCTAGCTTGTCGATAGCCTCAGCGATCATCCCTACGAGCTCCGACTGCTTCTTCATGTGCTTGTTGATAGCTTCGGCGATCGCAGCGAGCTTGCTCTTCAGCACGAGCGTCTGTGACTCGATGGCAGCAGCGATGGCAGCAAGCCTTGTCTCAAGAGTCTTGTTGACATCCCCTAGTACCTCGAGGATGGCTCGTAGCTTGGTAGCTTGGTCCGTATTCATCTTGTCGATCGCCTTAGCGAGCTCCTGGATGGCTTCTTCGTCCTTGAGAGCACCGCTATTGATGGCTTCTACCACCTTGGTGAAGTCATTGGTCATGGTGACCTCCATATTGTAGTCGACCTCGGGCGAATCCTCCTGACAAGAGGTGAAGGAGGCAGGGACTGCTAGGAGCAGTGCGAGGGCAACGAGGGGTCTAAGTATTCGTTTCATGATGATGTCTATTGTTAATAGGATATACCTAAGGCATATATTCAGCTTGACCGCTTACCCCACCCGCCGTATGAGACGGGTGGGAGTGAGGGATGCTGCTGGTGCTACTTGGCGAGCACGGGTCGTATGGGGAGACCAAGGTAGCGAGGACCGTTCCCATCTCCAGGCTGTTCGTCGAAGGAAGGTATGCAGACTAGGGCTTGAGAGTGCTCTTCGTATCCTACTCGAGCATCAATCGCAGTGCTCCAGAAACCAAGTGTTTCTAGGTGCTCTACCTTATCGCCACCACGATATCCTGAGAAGCGTAGGGTAATCGTCTTCCCTGTGAGCTTGCTTGTACCGATGAGGCATTTGACATCGTTGATATCCTTCAGCTCCCAAGTACAGTTAGCACAGAGCTCCTTGACTTCGTCGATGGTGGGCATGCGCCACTTACCTCCGAGCTTTACCTTGGCTACATCATCTTCTTCATCGAGGTGCTTCTTGTTGTCCATGGGACCCGCACCTCCCCAGTAGCTCTCATGGATGCAGTACTTCGTTAAGAGGTACTTATTGGGGTCGTCATCTGAAGGTCTGGCGAACTTGTAGTTAGACCAGTCGTAGACTTCCTTGGTCTTTAACTCACCCCAAGCGTAATAGTCACCGAATTCGAGAGGAGTTGATGCCCCAAGGTAGGCGTCAGACCATAGGACACTGAGACCGAGGTCAATCGCCTCTGGGATACGTGGTGTGCTGTTATTGATCTTGGCGATCAGCTCATCGAGCTTCTTGAGGATCTGGGCAAGGGCTTCAGCGGTAGCGGTCTTCCCTGCTTGTACTTCTTCGTAGAGGGTATTGACCGTAGAGGCAAGAGCCTTGATCTGGTCGAGGATCTTTCCCTGAGCCTCTCCATTAGCTTGGACTTGCTTGAGGAGCTCTTGCATCGCTTTGTCTAGAGCCCCAAGTCGGTCCTTGATGGTAGCCGTCTCAGTCTCGATAAGGGTCTTGAGGGCATTGAGCTTTTCGTTGAGGGTGATCGTCTGAGCATTGATCGTAGCCAGGATGAGGTTGATCTTCTCCTGCATCGACTTCTCCTTGCTATTGATCGCTTCTTGGATCTGCTTCAGCTTCTCAGCGAGTGTCCCGCCGAGCTTGTCGATGGCCTGAGTGATCTTCTTCACGGCCTCCTCTTGATTGAGCATATGATCCTCGATGGCCTTTGCGATGACCTGTAGCTTGTCCTCCAGAAGGAGCTTCTGAGATTCGATAGCCCCCTCGATGGCAGCGAGCTTCGTGTCCAGAGTGTTATTGACCGAGCCGAGGACCTCAAGGATCTTACCAAGGATTTCGCTACGGCTTGCATTCATGCTGTTGATGGCTTCGGTGATCTTCTTGATGGCCTCTTCACGCTTGAGGTTGCCATTGTTGATCGCCTCTACTACAGCAGAGAAGTCATTGGTCACGGAGACCCTGGTTGTATGGGTGATACTTGGAGCATCCTCCCGGCACGAGGTGAAGGAGGCAGGCAGTGCGGTGAGCAGTGCCAGAGCAACAAGTGATTTGAGTATTCGTTTCATAATGCTATTAGGATGCTAAGGGTGATTACTTCTTGATGGAGAGGGTGACGCGTCGGCCTTCAGCAGTAGGCTTACCATTACGTTCGCCGATAGCAAGCTGAGGGTTGAGATCATCGGCAGCGAAGCCTTCGAGTAGGAGGACACGGACGACTTCCTTCAAGCGACGTGTAGAGAGCTGCTGGTTGTAGTCGGTAGCACCAGGCGTACTAGCTTCGGCTAGCAGTTCGATCTTCTGCCCCTGAGCACTGCGGGCGAACTCCTTGAGGCGCTCCAGCTCGGCACGGCTGATCATGTAGCTGTCGTGAGCGAACTGTACGAAGTGTGCTGGCTGTGCTACGCCTGCTCCTGCCTCACTACAGTCAGCTAGACGACGCTCTAGGTCGGCGCAGAGACGCTCTGCTTCGGCACGAGCTTGTGCTTCACGGTCGGCACGAGCTTCGGCATCACGAGCCGCCTGCTGGAGGGCATTGAGCTGGTCATTGAGCACAGAGATCTGCTCGCCGTAGTACTTCTTCAGGTGGTATGCTTCGCTGTGGACGAAGTTGTAGCGGAGTGTTGCCAGACCGAAGATGAGGTTCTTCGGAGAGATGTCCTTACGATCGAGGATCCAGTCCATCTCTCCCTTCAGCCCGATGGTGAACTGTCGGGATACGTCGGCTTCGATATGTAGCGAAGCAGGGACATAGACGCTCTGGTAGCTCTCGTGGCGGTTCTTGGTCTGGACACGACCAGAGAAGGTCAGAGTACCCTCATTGCTGATGCTCGTCCCGTCGTAGAGGGGGATGGTCTTCCCGCCTTGGGTCAGAGTATTGTTCAGTAGGAAGGTGTACTCATTGCCCTGTGCATAGGTGTAGCCTACGCCCGTACCGAGCCAGATATTCAGCCACTGGGCACCACGGCGAGGCCAGAGCTCCATGAAGTTGAGGCCAAGACCTAGCTTAGCGTTGTGGAAGTTCATCAGATAGTTGCCATAGACCTTGATCGGCATCGTCTGTGCACTGAGGCTAGTCATGCGCTGCTCACGGCGGTAGCGAGACCAGATGTATTCGGCGCCTACACGTATCCAGGGGCGGATGGTGAAGTCGATCCCTCCCCCTACAGCAGGAGACTGCTTGTAGCTGCGTTTGGCGTGAAGGCTGGGGTACCACACGTCGGTAGCCCAGGATAGGCCTCCTTGGGTGAAGATGCTCCATGTGTTGGTGCGTAGCTCACTGTTGAGAGCTCGGGGCATCTGGTGTGTCTCCTCGCTCATCGTCTGCGCCTGGGAGCCTATGGCTACGACCAGAGAGCAGAGAGCCGTGAGACCTACACGTGCCCATCGGTCACTGAGTGACGTGATGAGTCGGTTTGCTCGTTGTTTGTTCATGTTCGTTTGGAGTTAAAATAGCGTTGATGTATGCTGTCTTGTCTTTGAGCTCAGCTACTACCCATATACTATATAGGAGGTATCCTAGTGCTACGAGGGGGATCATCCCTGTACTCTAGAGGGATCGTCCTTGTACGCTATAGGGGGAGTTCTTGTGTCCTATAGGGATCATCCTCGTACTGTATGGGAGCGTCCTTACATTATATATAGAGTAGGAGAGCGTGGATGTCGGGAAGAGGGACTCACGAGTCGCTACTCGGAGGCGTGGTAGGTGGAGGCTTTGCTGGGGGCTTGTCGCTGGTATCTTCCTCTGAAGAACCTTCGTGCTTAGCTCTATCCCCAGGCTTCACCTCACGACGATCGAGTTCGTCTTGGACGATCTCTCGTATCGTATCGAGGAGTCTAAAGCGATCCTCTGAATGCTGTCTACTCCGCCTCTGCTTGGTGGACGGAGTGTCATCTCCTTGTCGCTTCATGGTGCACCGAGATCTATGCGTTTGACTTCTGCTACAAAGCTAGGGAGATATGATGGGTATTCTCCTGTTGATTTCGGACAAAAAGCTGTCGTTTTCGGACATTCTTCTCCTAACGATAGATGTCAGTTTAGGACAGCTTCGGTAGTTAATTCCCTGCTAGATAGATGATTGTATCGGACATCGCTATTGTGTAGCCGAAATTCTTCAGTCGTCGGAGGGGGGGCGTGTGCTTGCAGATTACCCTACCGATACTAAAGATCAAGCCTTCCCCTGCAGGTGCAGGGGAAGGCTTGATCTTATATAATAGGATTGGGTCGAGCGCTTGGGGGGAGTGCCTTTGGCTGACGCTCAGATGCTCGTGCTAGAGATCTTGCTTGATGTCCTCGAGTTCGACGAGCTTATTCATGATGGCATAGATCGTCAGACCACTTGGACTGTGGATCTGTAGTTTCTTAGATATATTGCGTCGGTGGGTGATGACGGTGTGGGTGGAGAGGTAGAGTTGGCCTGCGATCTCCTTATTCGTCATCCCCTTGACGACACAGATGATGATCTCCCGCTCGCGGGGAGTGAGCGCCTGTGAGTCTGTCGCAGGAGAAGTAGCTACCGATTCATTCTGCAGGAGCCGGTCGATCGTCTCCGATATCTGTAGAGGAGAGTCGGCGAGCTGTATGATCCCATCGAAGTCCTTCAGCAGACTTGGGTCATAGGCTCCGTAGCAGAGGGCGATGAACTTCGTGTGCTCGGGCAGATGTGGTAGAGCAAGGCGGGGCGAAGGACCTGTAAGTAGTGGGTTGATGATGAAGATATCCGCAGAGATGACCGCTGCGATATCCTGCCACTCACGGCGGTTCTCATCGATCAGATAGATGATCTGAGCCTTGTAATGAAGGAGCTTGCGTAGCTGAGCCTCTAGTCCTGATCGGACAATAGCAGTGGGCTCGGCGACGGCTATCTTGATAGGAGTAACCATGGGGTCTGTGTCGTGGGAGATGGTGTCAAGTGAGGGGGCGATCTCGTACGATCTGTCGGGTAGGTACGGATGGGCTAAGCCATCTTCTGCTCCAGATGTTCGATGAGGGGAGTGAAGATAGCGTCCTCGATGTAGTTATGACCAGCCAGGTCGATCTCTACGGTGAAGATGTCCTGGAGTACTGAAGTCATCTCGTAGCCAGAGGGAGCGGTGTAGTACTTGATCAGGAGATTCTTGAGCTCAGTGATCTTGAGTTCGATCTGATCATGTCGCTTGATGAAGATCCCTATATTGTAGTGGCTGTCTCGCTCGCCTGCCATGAGCTTGCGAGCATAGGGGAAGACCACCCGATCTTCGTAGCTCATATGCTTGCGCACTTCCTCTGCGTACTCGTCGAAGAACCTACGGATCACGTAGGTTAAGTCTTGGGGACAGTTCGACATGGCTGATAGGAGCCGCTGTCTGATGGCTGGTAGACGGAAGTCTAAGAAGTACGAGTGCGAGTTCGTCAGGTACTTGAGCAGACTGTCTAAGTGTACGGAGGCGATCTGCTCGGGAGTCGGATCGTAGTTCTCTATGATCGAGCTATTGAGTAGTAGTAGGAGCGTCTTGGTATCTACGTGATGCTCCTGGCAGATTTGCCCGATACTCTTATCTCCGAAGCCTAGAGGTATCCCACAGCGTGATATGATGAGCAGGGCTGCCGAGCTACTCAGGATGACGTCGCTCATACGTGAATGTGCGGTGAAGGGAGTGGCAAACGCATGTCCCTGGAGATGTCTATAGGAGTTCATTGATCGGAATAGTTGATTTAGTACGACGGACTCCACCGTGGGTAGTCCTGAAGGATACAGAGCAAAGGTAGCCTATTCCCCTTCCCTGTACAATCCACGAAAGTAGGTAGATAAACGAAAGATAATCATGATAAATAGGTATTGTAGCCTCGTCTACGAAGCTCTACCTTTGCATTGTGAGAGTGATACAACTCTGTGTAGTATAGCATCAGCTCTTGTAAATAGTAAACCGTTTAAGTGATAAATCGAATGACCTGGCTATCTCGGGAGAGATGGTCAGGTTAGTTTTTATACCCCCATGAGTCCCTGTATTGAGATCGGGTAGGGGGGGTGAAGGCTGGTCGGAGAGCGGCGTCAGAAGGTAGAAGGTGCGCCGTCAGAAGAAAGCTGAAGCTCCATCAGTAATAGTGCTCATCCCCCTTGGGCAGTCAAGCATGCGCCTTCAGAAGATGGAGGAAGTCGCTTCAGAAGAAAGTGGAAGCTCCATCGGTAATAGTGCTCGTCCCCCTTGGGCAGTGAAGCATGCGCCTTTAGAAGATGGAGGAAGTCGCTTCAGAAGAAAGCAGAAGCTCTATCAGTAGATGACGCTCGTACCTTCAGGTAAAGAAGGAAGCACCTTCAGGAAAATGAAGGTGCACCTTCGATGGGCAGAGAGGGAGCGATCAGTCTCGCTCCTCCAGATATTCCTTATACTCTTCGGGTAGTGTCGGCATCGCTCCGTGGTGGGAGCAGACGAAGGCGGCCACACGGGTGGCTAGGGCGACGGCCTCCAGTAGACAGCGTCCAGCCAGAAGTGCTGAGACGAAGCCCGCTGTGAACGAGTCTCCAGCCCCCACAGTATCTGCGATCTTCACCCGAGCAGAGGGATGATAGACGCTTCCCTTAGGGTGATAGATGTTGCATCCATCTGCTCCACGGGTCAGGATGACGGCCTGAAGGGCATAGCGCTCTAGGATAGCTCGGCAGATCTCTTCCATCGAACCCTCGAGACCAAGTAGCTGTCCGAGGATGGGTACCTCTTCATCATTGAGCTTCAGCAGGTCAGCGTGCTCCAGAGAAGTATGGACGATCTCGTAGGTATAATAGTGGAGGCGGATGTTGATGTCGAAGATGCGCAGGCTCCCTGTAGGCATGGCCTCGAGGAAGCGCTGTATGGTCGAGGCCGATCGTGGTGAGCGCTGGGCGAGCGAACCGAAGCAGACGGCATCGGTACGCCGAGCCAGTGCCTCCAGCTGGTCGGTATACTCGATGTAGTCCCAGGCTACACCTTCGGAGATCTCATAGGAGGGGACGCCTCCTTCGCTGAGGGTGACCAGGACGGTACCCGTAGGATGCTCGTTCTCCTGTAGTATGGTCTGCAGTCCCCGTGTGTGAAGTTGGTCCTTGATTTCTGCACCGAGGCTATCTCTACCGATAGCACTGATGGAGTAGGCTTCGTGACCGAGCTGCTGACAGTGGTAGGCGAAGTTGGTAGGTGCACCTCCAAGGGCTTTGCGGTCTGGGAAGACGTCGAAGAGTAGTTCGCCGATCCCGACGATGGTGTACTTCTTCATATACCTTATATATATGTATAGGGAGAGTCGAGTGGGTGTAGCTGGGAGAGGGAGTGCAGGTGCTCCTAGTATCTACGCCGGGAGGGGCGTCTGGTCTTAGCCTTCTTGCCCGAGAAGAGTCTCAGTAGAAGGCCCTGCGCCTGACCTGCTAGGATGCCGAAGAGTGTAGGACTGAGGAAGTCCCATGCCATGAGCATGTAGGGGACGTATTTGGCTAGTTTCCCCTTGGGTTGCTTATCCTGCTCGTTGGGTCTCTTGCTGAAGAGATGCGAATGCTCCGGAGCCTTGTAGCCGAGTCGCTCTAGTAGGTTGCCCAGCACTGGGATGCTAGCGACGCAGTAGAGGGCTTCGTCACGGACGTAGTCGGAGATGATCTCCCGACGGTGGTCACGGAGATAGGTCATCCCACGTACGACTTGGGGGAACGTATCATCTTGGAGGAGGAGCGTCTGGTAGCGAGTCTGCTCGAGGACAAGGTAAGATCCGCCGTTGCGTACTGAGCGTGCCGGACTGTTGTACTTCTGTCTCCGGAGGTAGGGTATGAGATCTAGGCGTAGATTGATACGCTTGGTCTCGGCCAGAGCCTTGCGTGCCACGACATCTCTCACGCCCTTGAGGATCCAGGGACGGATAAGTACGACCAGCAGGATGAGTGCGAGATAGCCGACTGCTAGGTAGAGGAAGCCCAGAGCAGGCGAAGATTCGCTCCAGCTGGCGAGTGCGAAGCCTAGCGCTATATTGAGTGCCAGGAAGAGGAAGAAGGCAAGTAGAGCCACGATCCCCCAGAAGACCAGCGAGGAGGCTCCACGGGCTACAGCGCCTCCTACTGAGAGGGCTGTGATGTCTATCCGCTCTCGGGAGAGAGCTGTCAAGTGATGGGCTAGCTGCGAAAGGGAAAATCCGCTATTCTGTGACTTCATAGAGCTTCGTACTGCGAGGGGATGGGTAAGCTAAGAGGCGAATACGCCGAGATCTACGTGCGAGAAGTAGCGCCTATCTACGGGTATTCGCCTCTTGATTGGGCTGAGGAGGCTAGTCGTTGCCTTCGATCTCATCGAGCAGATCGTTGGTCTCTTCGGTGAGTTTATTGCGGTAGCGATTGTAGCGATCCTTTGCTTCGTAGTATCCTTCGACGATACTGTCGCGGGCACGCTCTACAGAGCTGGAGAAGTTGTCTGCGAAAGCTTCACGCTTACGACGGTCAGAGAAGTAAGCTGCAGCAGCACCTGCGGCTGCCCCGATGAGGATACCGAGGACGAAATTGCCATTTGAGCACTTAGACATAATCCTATTCGATTAGAGATTAATAATGTATGAACAACGTAAAGGTAAGATTATTTCCTGATTTTTGCTAGTCCCCGCCCGCTCCTCCCGCCTGTACTTCCCTCAGAGATTGGTCGGGATCGGCTCCTCGAGAGCCGGTCATGGGCTCCGAAGAGGTTGGTGCTTGGCGGGGAAGTCCCTGTATCTGCCCCTTGGCTCTTCAGCCTAGGGTGGGGGAGCTGGCAGGTCGTCCCGCCTCTCTCTTACTGCACAGCTTCGCCCGATTACTTGTCATGACGGGTATCCTAATGGGTAATTTCTCCGATCATCACAGCTAATCGTATGAGTGATTACGGGCAATGGATATGCTGGGGACGGATAGTAGATCACTTCGCCGTGGGAGGCGCTTCCGATCGTCTCCCACGGGTTGGAGCACTATGTCGAGAGAGCCGCTTGCCGATCGCCTTGCGTCGTTTCCTCTTTTAGAGGAATGTGCGGGGCGATTTTCATGCTTTTGCCTCCCATGCATCGGGTGATCGCTCCAGATCTTCGTCGTTGTCGATTCGGCTGGACAATATCATGAGATAAGGATTTGCGGAAATATGTAAAGACTCGGTAATAACTGAAAATTCGTCTTTTCGTCTAATTACACCCCTGATTTTAGTCAAAATGCCTGATTTTTTGCGCTCAGTAGAGAGGTGTCCGAAGGCGATCTCGGAGCGGGCTACCCGAAATCGGCTTCGGATTGAACCATAATTTTTGTAGATGGTTCACGGCGCATAATGTTCGGTTTGCTGAGATTCTTGGTTCAGTATACTGGTGGATCTTGGCATAATGACGTGGATTTATCTGATATTAAGTAAATAAAATACATTAATTAAATAATTAAGGAACTCTGGTTGTTAAATGACGTTGCTCTATCTAGGCTTTTCTTTATTTTTGTCCCGCAATCAGCACAAAACAAATACAGCATCAAGATTAGATTATGCTTACTAAACTACGTAGTCTCATCGCCTGCCTGATCCTAGTGATCGTCAGTACACTGCCTGTGTATGCTCAGATGATCTTGGTACATGGTAAGGTCGTGGACCAATCGGGAGCTCCGCTCTCGGGTGTATCCATCACCGCCAAGCAAGACGCATCTAAGCGTACGCACTCAGCGACGGACGGGACCTTCTCGATCCAGGTGGCTGAAAAGACCGTGCTCGTCTTCGCTCTCAACGGGAAGAAGACTGTGGAGCTGCAGGCCTCAGCAGACTCTCTACGCGTCAAACTTGAGAATGAAGTCCACGCCGCTGGCGTCACAACGATGCGTCAGGCTACTTCTGTCAAGAGCACCTATTACCCACTGTGGGTCATCGATGGTGTGATCTACAAGGAGGATAAAGACTTCAATGTCGCCGACCTTGCATCGCCAGAAGCTAAGCGACTCATCGCTGCTGCTCTCCCAGGTCTCTCAGAAAGTGACATCCAGAGCTTCCAAGTCATCAACGACGCTTCTGCTACGGCACTCTACGGTCAACGTGCGCTCGGGGGCGTCATCTCGGTACGCACCAGCAAAGCAGGGCAAGGGACGAACTCCTTCACCTATCAAGCCGAGCTGACTTACCGTGCCATCCCCTCCTATCGTGACTACAACATCATGAACTCTCAGGACCAGATGGCCGTCTTCAATGAGATGGCTAATGGTAAGAGCCTGGACAACGAAGCCGTCTTCATCGCCTCTCAGTATGGCGTCTACGGCTACCTATACAATAGTATATACAACTATAATGATGCTACTGGCCAGTATCGTGTACTCAATACCGATGCTGGTCGTGCTGCTTATCTACGTGCAGCTGAGCTCCGCAATACGAACTGGTTCAAGGAACTCTTCCAGCACAGCATCCGCCATCAGCACACGCTGACCTTCTCTACCGGTACGCAGAAGGCGAACTACTATGCTTCGCTCAATGCTAACCTAGACCCAGGGTGGAATAAGTATGAGAACTCTCAGGCGTATTCCTTCAATTTCAACGCCGACTTCAAGCCATTCAAGGGTTGGAGCTTCGGTATCCGCTCTACCGCTTCCTACTCCAAGGTGCGCTATGGCGGTGACTGGCGCCCCGGTAGCTATGCACCCTATGCTAGCCGTACGCTGGATCCCAACGCTTTCTATGCGTACGACTACACGCCGTTCAATATCAAGCACGAGCTCCAGCACAATACTCGTGACTACAAGACGGCTAACCTGACCATACAGGCCACGATCGACTGGCAGCCCATCACGCAACTTCGCTTCTCACTACTCGGTGCACTCCGCTACCGTGACCAGTATGGCGTCACCGACCGCGATGAGCAGTCCAATCAGTCTCAGGTATACCGCAACATCAGCAAGAGTGTCATCCGAGAAAATAATAGCTACCTCTACAAGCCACTAGATAATCCTACGGCCATCCCACAAATAGTCATGCCCTATGGTGGTATTCGCAATTCGCAGAATATCATCGATGAGCGCTACGACGGACAGGCTAAGGTACACTACAATGACAGCTTCGGTAGCAATGGTCAGCACAGTATCTCCGCTGTCGGTGGCCTAGAAGTCTTCGAAGAGCGTCACCTCAATGAGTGGTTTGATGCCTATGGGGTCAACTACAACCTCGGCTACATGACCACCTATTCACCACTACTCTTCACGAATCTTCGTAATAAGAGCAAGCAGTATTACAGCATTCACCCCACGCTCAATCGTGGTGTCTCCTTCGTCGGTAACGTAGACTACACCCTCCTCGGTCGCTATCGTCTGAATGCTTCTTACCGTCGTGAAGGGACGAATCAGTTTGGACGTGCTCGCACGATTCGATGGATCCCCACCTGGAATGTCGGTGGTACTTGGACGATCGATCAGGAAGCTTTCTTCCCAAGTCTCCGTCCACTCTCCTCGCTCTCTATGAATCTCTCCTATGGGATGTCAGGGACGATCCCCTTCGTTCACAATGCACTCCCTCGTCTGAAGACGCTACTTCCCTTCTTCGGGGATGCTAATCTCATCGAGCCTGGTCTATATATCAATGAGCCTGCTAACTTCAATCTCACCTATGAGAAGATGTATGAGCTCAACTGGGGTATTAATTTCGGGCTCTTCGACGAACGCATCTCGGCCGGTCTTACCCTGTTCAATCGTCAGGGACGTGACCTAGTCGACCAGGTGAATCCTCAGGGAACCGGTGGCTTTGTCGATGGACTCTACGGTAATGTGGCTCAGATGGAGTCTAAGGGTCTCGAAGTATCGCTGACCACTCAGAACGTACGCACACGTGACTTCTCTTGGTCTACCTCGATCACTTACACGCACAATACCAACAAGGTCACGCGACTCAACACCAATCCTTCGGTCACTAACCTCACCGATGGCGCTGCTCGCCAGGGTTATCCTCTGAATGCGCTCTTCTCCATCCCCTTCTACAAGCTCGACGAGAACGGCCATCCCCGCTTCTATCTTCCTTCTGGTGCTGACGTCCTACCTGATGGTCGCCACATCACTAGCCCGAAGACAGGGGGGCAGGTAGAATGGACTGCGTACGCTCCTAACGAGATCGACTACCTCGTTTATTCCGGTACGCAGACGCCTACTGACTTAGGTGGGATCAACAATAGCTTTAGCTATAAGAACTTCCGTCTTGGTGTCTACATCTACTATTCCTTTGGAGCAGTGATGCGTCTACCTGAGCAGTTCGCTACTCAGTACAATGACTACCAGGTCATGGGTAAGGAATTCAACCGCCGTTGGCTCCGTGCTGGAGACGAAGAGCGCACGAATGTCCCTGTGATCGCTACTGATGCGCACCGTCAGGCTAACCCTTATCTGAGCAACGCTTACACGAACTACAACAAGTCAGATGTACGTGTCGCCAAGACCGATTACATCCAGCTGCGTGACATCTCTCTGAGCTACACCGTGCCCAAGACCTTCGTCAATCGTCTGCGTCTGTCGTCACTGGCTCTGAAACTACAGGCATCCAATGTCGCTCTCCTCTATGCTGACAAGAAGCTCAACGGTGCTCTGCCCTACAGCTATCAGCCACACTCCTACATCTTCACCGCTACTGTCGGACTCTAGTCATCGATAGTATAAAGGATCTATATAGAATGAAGAAGTCATCATTCAGCCTGCTAGGTCTGGCATTGGTCGCTAGCTCTGTCTTCGGGATGAGCTCTTGTGAGAAGTTCCTCGACGAGAATCCTGACGGACAGTATGTCGAAGGGAACACCCCTTATAAGATCAGCCGCTTCCTGACCTATGCTTATCCACTAGCTTCTCTAGCTAATATCTCGGAGCTCTCGTCTGACAATACCTACGAGGACGAGACACGTAACCCCTATCGTCAGGACTTCCACGACTTCGCTGTGTACTGGAAGCCCATCACTACCACGGATGGGGTCGCCTACTACGATGGGACGCTCAAGCTCTGGGAGTCTTACTACTATGCGATCGCTCAGGCAAACGAAGTGCTGACACTGATCGAAGAGACTCAGAACTTCGGTGAGCGCAACATGGCTTCACGAGGTGAAGCGCTAGCTGTACGTGCCTGGTCGCACTTCCAGCTGGCTAATGTCTTCTGCCTGCCCTACAACTTCGACGGTCAGGGCGGTGCGACGAACCTCGGGATTCCTTATATCGCAGAGCGTGTCACGACCATCCTCCCCGACTATCCTCGTGGTACCGTCAAGGAGACTTACGAGCAGATCGAGAAGGATCTACTGGCAGCGATCCCACTTCTAGAGAAGTACAACGTCTACCAGAGCGATATTCGTCGCTTCCACTTCACGCCAGAGGCGGCCTATGCTTTCGCAGCTCGCTTCTACCTCTACTACAATAAGCCCGAGAAGGCTAAAGAATATGCTGACAAGCTACTTGGAAGCAATCCCACTACTAGCCTACGTAACTGGGCCGGTGACTACTTAGGCATCGACGCTGCTAATGCCAATGCGAAGGCGCTTACCTATTATCGTCCCACGAATCAGGCTAATCTTCTGGTGATTTCACTGTACAGCAACTTCCAATTCGTAGTATCTTCGGGCGAATTCTTCACGAACTCTCGCTACACGCACTCTAATAAGTGCGCCGCTGACGAGACTCTCTGGAAGAATATCTGGAATGTCGGGCGCAATCGTGACGAGTACAACTTCGCCCCCTATATCTATGATAAGGTATATGTCGATAAGGTCTATCAGCCTAAGATGCCTATCCTGAATTCCTATCGTAGTGTCGAGGTCCAGCTTACGACAGACGAAGCGCTCATCAACCGTGCAGAGGCTAAGATTCGTCTCGGTGATCTCTCGGGCGGACTAGAAGACCTCAACACCTGGTCCAATAACTATCTCCGCTCGGGTGTCGCTAAGCGCGCCTTCACTCAGGACGAAATCGTAGCCTACTACAAGGCTCTTCCCTATGCTGACAAGACGACTCGCTCGCCTAAGAAGCATCTGACGAAGGCACACTTCAAGCTACACGACGGCTCTTCTATCACAGAGGGCACCGCTACAGAAGCTCTTCTGCAGTACGTCCTCCAGTGTCGTCGCATACTCACACTACACGAAGGTCTCCGCTGGCAGGATATCAAGCGCTTCGGTATCGATGTCTACCGCTGGAAGAAGATCGATGCTGGTGCTGACTCCTTCGCTGTCCCCGAGGATGGCGTCCTTCTAGGTACGGATCTTCGTCAGGCTATCGCTCTGCCTCAGCAGGCTGTCGTCGGCAAGATTCAGCAGAACCCACGCTAATGCTATACGGCTATGAAACTATTCAATAAGATCATTGCATCGCTTCTCCTGTCGGCAGCTCTCATGAGTTGCGGTTCTTCTTCGGATGAGGTAGACCCCACTCGCCCGATCTTCTCGCCGAAGGATACGACGACGATGACCGAGGTCCAGAAGTACATACAGAACTACTTCGGGAAGAAGTTCAATGTAGATATCCGCTACAACTATGAGGACCGCCTGGCGAGTAACCTCTATAAGCTCGGTCCTGCCTCAGAAGCTCAGGCGCTGAAGTATATCAACCTCATGCGCTATACCTTCTTTGAGGTCTACGAGAAGGTCGCTCCCAAGGGATTTGCTGAGCGACACACGATCAAGCAGCTTGTACTCTTCGGTACACTTGGCTATGGTCCTACACAGAATCTCCTTGGGGAAGCTCCGTTTGGGATGATCCAGGTCTATGACATCAATAGACTCACCATCCCCTACTACGATGATCCTAACTACGAAGCTTCCTCTTTCATCTACTACTATCAGCGCGCTCGAGATAACTATATCCAGACGCTCTACCACGAGTCGGCTCATACGCTCCACCAGGATACACCTGTCCCAGAGGAGTTCATCAAGCTGACGATCTCCGACTATCAGCAGGATAATGCGTTCTCTTACTGGTATACCCGTGGGATTTCTTCGCTAGTGGCAGGCTTCATCTCGGATTATGCGAGCAAGAGCCCCGAAGAAGACTTCGCCGAGCTCTATGGTACCTATATGGTACTCCTACCTGATGAGTGGGAGAATCTAATGGTCCAGGCAGACAAGAAGTATAAGCCAGAGTCTCGCTATACTGGACGTCAGATCCTGGAGCGTAAGCTGACCATCATGAAGGAATATCTCAAGACCAACTACCATCTCGATATCGATGTCGTCCGTGCTGAGGCAAATCGTCGTATATCTGCTATGGCGGACTATAGGAAGTTCCCTACCATTGATGACTACGATAAGTTCATTGAGAAAGACTTCTCGAAGCTTCCTCCCTCTTATTTCTCTACTATCCCTAAAGACTAGACTGCTATGAGACGTTATTTTGCTTGGGCTCTAGGAGCCATGGCACTTTTCTCCTCCTGCCAGATGTATGACAATCTGCCCGTGGGGGACGATAAGCCAGCTCTCTATCTGACAAAGGAGATGGGGAAGCTGAACGACCTACTGATAGGTAATGAACATGGATGGGGCCTCGTGCTTCTGCCAGGCAGCTACCAGTATGGTGGTATCAATATCGCTTTCAAGTTCCATAAGGGGGGGGCAGTAGAGTCCTTCTCCGAGGATCTTGACTATGTCGTCAACTCCAGCTATCGTATCTATAATACGGCAGGTATCCGCTTGACGTTCGATACGCGCAATCCAGCTCTGGGCCGATATGCTGAACCTCGCAACACGCTCCTCCAAGGGCTGGAGGGTGACTTCGAGTTCACCTTCGGCAAGGTGAGTGCCAATCAGGACACGATCGAGCTTATCGGCGCCTACAGTCGCAATAAGATGCAGCTCGTTCGCCTGAAGGAGGACGCTCAGTCTTATATAAATAAGATCAAGGATGTCCGTAATGCCGTCTATGGCAAGGCGCTGGCCACGACGACGATTGGTGGAGAGCAGGTCAAGATGTCCGTCTTCGGCCTCATCCGTCAGCTACAGGTCAAGGTCGGCTCTGCTAAGGAGCGCCTCATCCCTATCCACTTCTCTACAGAGGGTATCGAAGTCATCGCCCCTGAGGATCTAATCGATGATCGTGACGCTACACAGGGCAAGGTCGGCCAGATCGGTACCGAGCTCCTTCGCCAGATCAAGATCCAGAAGGAAGGGGATAGCTATCATGCCGTCACCCCTTCGGGGCAGAAGGTAGAGATACAGTCTAGCTACTACGACCTGACGAAGTACAAGATCCGTGCTCTTCTTTATGAGTATTGGTGTGGTAGTGCTGTCCGTGATGTCATGAATCGTACCAATGGCGCGAAGTATCAGTATGGGCCCAATAAGGGTCAGGATAGTATCGTCGGTGAAGTCACCTATGACCCCTACTATAGTGAAGGAGAAGTCTTGAATGACTTTGCATATATTGGGCGTACTGATGCTGGAGACCATAAGGTTTCCTTCCAGCTCTACTCCCCATCGTCGGGTAACTCTTGGCTGAGCTACTATCTTGACTTCGCTCCCGTCAGTGATCAGCCTAGTCAGCTCTACATCCGCAAGTTCGTGCAGAATGGTGATAACTGGCGCTACCGTCGCAATGTGATGCGGGGAATGGTCAATGCGCTTGCTGACAATTCTCCCTACAAGATCACTTGGCTCGAGCGCAATGGGAACTATGAATACCTGATGACTTCGCAGGTGAATGCAGACTTCTGGATGAGTATCTCCGCCTGCTACGAGCCTGGGCATGCGCTCTCTGACATGCCGGTCTATCTGAACGGGCATAAGTTCTAAGAGATCGCTCTCTACCTTACGGCAAAGCCCCAGCGTACTTACATCGTACGCTGGGGCTTCGTCATATCTGTCGCTGATGAAGCACAAAGGCATCTGTTTTTCGGTGAAGTAAAAAACACTTCTTCCTCAGCTAGTTAATTCCCCTTGCCGAAGACGCAAAATTTCCTTCCGCAAGGAAATAAATTTCCGTGCGCACAAAAAAATATTTCCGTGCGCACGAAAATTTATTTTT
>ERZ773063.703-NODE-703-length-21352-cov-4.318402_pt1 | contig 21352 bp, 27 predicted proteins | sample MGYA00580625_ERZ773063 | MGnify/ENA primary metagenome ERZ773063 (study PRJEB29015, sample SAMEA2738022) | human oral metagenome | biome: human oral; feature: human-associated habitat; material: dental | place: China | collected 2042 ... | reverse complement strand
AAAAGAAGATAAATCTTTAGAATCACCAGAAGATGCTAAAGAAACACAAGAAGTTCATGAACCGACAAGTAAGGAAACTGAAGAATCACATGGAGGAGATGAAGCTTCAAAAGAAATAAAAAATTCACCTAATGCGGCAAAAGACGGAGAAAATAGTGATAGAGAGAAAAAGGTAGAAGAAGGTAAAAAGTCAGATAATAAGGAGAATGCAGAAACTAGTAAATATGATGGGAGTAACAATGGTCAAGAAGGGCAAGGAAAAGGAACTGGAGACAAGAATAAAGAAGGCATGGGTGAAAAAGACATTAATGATAGTGGAACACCGGAAAAAGGAAATAAAGATGGAAAACAAAAAAACAATACTGGTGGAATAGGCGAAAATAATGATATAAGTGATGAAGAAAAAAATAATAATAGAAAAGATGAATACTATATTACAGGTAGTGGTAAAAATCCATCAAAAGTAAAGCCGATTACAAGTCCTGAAGAATTAGAAGAACAGATAAAAGAAATGTTCGAAAGAAAAAGAATACAAGAAGAGTTGGCTAAAAAAGAAAATAAAGATGAGTATTTAAAAAAATATATGATTGAAATTATAAAAAAAATAGCAGCAAAACATGCTGGAATAGACAAACAAGACGGTAGTGAAACATATGATAAAAAAAGAATATTAGAACATATATTAAAAAAACAAAGTTATAAAATAATGGGCGATAAATATGACTTAAAAGATGCTAGATATATTCAATTTTTTATAGATACATCAGGAGTATATGGGAATAGTTCAAATAGGTTACTTCAAGATTTTATGCCAGAAGTAGTTTCATTACTTGCAAAGCAAGGATATGATTGCCATTTAGCAGCATGTGGTAATGGATTCTATAGTAGAGATATGGTAGAAGATAAAGTATATAATACTAGGAAGACATTAGAAAAATATAATGCAGGAGAAGTAAGTAAAATTGCATGTCCAACACCTCTAACTGCAGCAAAGATGGCAAATGATGCAGAGTTTTCAATAATTCTTGCAGATTTTGATGGGTTATCTTCAATATGTGAAATGGCAAGTTTATGTAATTCAGATAAAGTTCCATATTTATTTTGTACAGAAGATAGATATTCATGGGATGATCCTACTGCTCATGATTGGGTTGATCCAAATATGTGTGATTATAATCCAGAATTAGTATATGATGTATCGATTAATGGAAATCCAACATTAGAAAAATATCATAATGGAGAATATAGTTCTAATTATTATGATGAACGTGATGATGAAGATGATTATTATGATAGAGATTATGATGATTAATAAGTATAAGGAGGAAGAATGATTGATAAAATAGATATAACTAAAAGATTGACAAGATTTTTTAAAAGAACTAATATTGAAAGTTTTTTTAAGATAATTATAGTAAGTTATTTGTATGATAAAACTAGTCATTTGGAAAGGATAGTTGGGAAAGAAAATAGTATTGCAATGTTAGATAAGTACATATATAACTTACAAGAAAATGTTATAGCATTTAAAAAAATAGAAAAATATCATTCAATATATGTACAATATAATTATGATGAAAAAAAAGTATATTACCATGTATCAAATAATTATAATAAGCTTACAGAATTAGATGAAAAGTATTCCAAAGAACAAATTATAAAAGAGTTTAAAATAATGATATATAAGGAATTAGAAAAAGTTGTGAATATTCATAGGAAAGGTGGAAAGATCTTTTCTAATGGATATTATATAGAAGATGAAGATGGAAGATATCCAGATTATGGTGGACATTATTCAAATATAATAGATATTTTTGCAGAGTATGAGGTTTGTGATATATTAGGAATTAATGATAATATAATTGTATATTTAGATGAAACAAAAGAAAACTTTGTATATGCAAGACATATAAGTGTAAAGAATTCACAAGTTATGTGTTATGCAGAATTTATTAGAAAAATAATATCAGAAAAATTATTCTATTTTGCAATGAATAATCCAAAAAAATATTCAAAAAAAATGATAGATGAATTTAATGAAAAATATAATTATATATTAGATAAGAAATATGAGTTAAAATTAAAAAGAAATGATATATTTTCAACGATAGAAAGTTATTTAATACATATCGTAGAAAATCCAGATGATAAAATGATCCTTGAATATCATAAAGATTTAACATATATATTTGAAGAAATAAATAGAAATATAGGGATTAAAAATGCAAATAAGTTATGTTTAAATCAAAAAATAGGGATAAATAAGATTTGAAAGAAGGCAATAAAATGATTGAAACTTGGGTGGAAAAAAATAATACAAATATGAAAAATGAATATTTTTATACTAATGATAATAGATTAAATGATTTTTTGAATAGACAGATTTCATTAGATACTATAATAGAAAATGAAATGTTTGATTTTAATAAAGAATTGTATAATAAATAATATAATAATATACACATGCTGAATGAATTGAATCTCAGACTGCATATTTGACAATTAGCTAGAAATATAGTATTATTTACTTACGAAAAAGAAGAAAATGATCTCACCTTAAGAATATGTTAGGACTAAGGTTAATAATATAATAATAAAACACATGTTATAGTTATGTGTTATATATTTTATGTGGACTTTCTTTTTTTTGGTAAGTCTATTTTTTTGGAGGTAAAATATAAAAGGACAAATAATGAATGACCAAATTAAGGTTAAAAAATTAAAGGTTATTGATGAAAATGGTGAACAACTTGGAGTAATGGATACAGAAAAAGCACAAGGAATTGCAGATTCTAAGGGATTAGATCTAGTTTTAGTGTCTCCAGATATGACAAATCCAGTAGGGAAAATAATGGATTATGGAAAGATGGCATTTGAGAGAGCTAAAAAACAAAAAGAATCTAAGAAAAATTCTAAAATGGCAGAGACTAAGGAAATAAGGTTATCTGCTAATATTGCAACACATGATATGAATTTCAAAGTGAAAAATGCTAGGGAATTTTTAAATAAAGGAAATAGGGTTAAAGTAACAATGAGATTTAGAGGAAGAGAAATTGTTAAAACTGATATGGGTAAAGAAGTATTAGTTAAGTTTGCAGAAGAATTAGAAGAAATTGCAGATGTATCAAAACAACCATCACTAGAAGGAAAATCAATGTATATGATATTATCAAAGAAAAAATAGTATATTTTTAAAGGAGGAATATAATGCCAAAAATAAAAACAAATAGAGCAGCAGCAAAAAGATATGCTCACACAGGAACAGGTAAGTTAAAAAGAACTAAAGCAAATAGAAGACACTTATTAGCAAATAAAACAAAGAGACAAAAGAAGACAGCAAGAGTACAAGATGGAATGGTTGATAAATCAAGAGTAAGACAAATTAAGAAACTATTACCATATGGAAAGATTAAATAGGAGGTAGAAAATAATGGCAAGAATAAAAGCAGGTAAAACTACTAGAAAAAGACATAAAAAAGTAATAAAACAAGCTAAAGGATATTTCGGAAGAAAAGGTACAAACTACAAAATAGCTAAACAAGCTGTTATGAAATCAGGAGTTTATGCATATTTCGGAAGAAAGAGAAGAAAAAGAGAATTTAGAAAACTTTGGATAATAAGAATAAATGCAGCAGCAAGAGCAAACAATGTTACTTACAGTCAATTAATAAACGGTTTAAAGAAAGCTAATATAAACATTAATAGAAAAATGTTAGCAGAAATGGCTGTAAATGATGCACAAGGATTTAAAGCTTTAGTAGAAAAAATAACAAAATAATTTAAATGATTTGAATTAAAGATCTCATTTTTGAGATCTTTTTCTAATATAACTGTTTGACAAACCACATATGTGAATATATAATTTAATTATTATTGATAAAAAAAGGAATTATTATGAAAAATAAAGGGATAATGGATAAAGTAATAACTATAGTAAAATGGGTAGCTATAATTATTATTGCAATAGCAGCAGTTCAAATAACAGTAAATTTAGGAACAAAATATATAAGTTCTTCACCTAAAACTACTAAACTAGGATTTGAAAATGTTGGACAACTTGTAACACAAACAGCATATTTAACAGTTGTAAAAGATAATAAGAAAAATATAGATTTTTTTAATTTGTTTAAAATACCTTTCACAGAAACAAGAAAGATATTTAGTTATGATATAGAAGTAGATGCAGGAGTTGATTTTAGCAAAATAACATATGATGTAGAAAAAGAACAAAAAAATGTTAAAATAAAATTGCCACATGCAAAAATATATAAGGCTAAGATAAATACAGATTCATTTAGATCATATTTAGATTCTGATAGTATTTTTACAAAAATAAATATGAGTGAACATAATGAAAGTTTAAAGAAAATGGAAGAACAAGCTGTAAAAGATGCAGAAGCAAATAATATGTTAAAATTTGCAGATGAAAATGCTAAAAGAATTATAAAAGGGCTTGTAAATTCAAGTGATGAGTATAAAGAATATAATGTGCTATTTGAATACTTAGAAGAAAAATAATGTATATACTCTACTTATTTCAATCTTTTTTGAAAATAAAGAAAAAAATATATAAAATAGATTGACAAAAGAGAGTATATATATTAAAATAATTCATGTACTGAAAAGTATGGTTGCACCCTTAGCTCAGTTGGTCAGAGCAACCGGCTCATAACCGGTGGGTCCAAGGTTCGAGTCCTTGAGGGTGCACCATTAATTATATTCGGGTAGGTGGTCGAGTGGTTAAAGGCGGCAGACTGTAAATCTGTTCTCGTGAGAGTACGTAGGTTCGAATCCTACCCTGCCCACCATATTAATGGATGTTCCAAACAATATGCAGTTGTGGCGGAACAGGTAGACGCACAGGACTTAAAATCCTGCGAGGGTTAAACCTCGTGCCGGTTCGATTCCGGCCAACTGCACCAAGAAAAGCAACCAGTTATCTGGTTGTTTTTTGTTATATAGAAATAAGCAATTAACAATAGTTTAACTATTTTGTTAATTGCTTTTATTTAAATTGTGACCAAGACTAAATCAGGTCCTAGATTATTAAAATATAACCCTAATCTGTATTGATGCAAATTAAGCTCATATTTTAATAATCTCAAAATAAAATTAAATTCTTCAGTTGATAGTATAATGAGGTTTTCTTCATCCCAGTATGCAGTTATACCTTTGATTTTAACTGCATTTTTTACATTAACATTAATATTAACATCTTCTGTTGTTGTTAACATATAAATTCCATCTTTATATGTATGTCTTAATGGAATTTTGTTAATTACAAAGTTTTTATCAATTTTAAACTTTTGTGATAACATTTGTATTCCACTATCTTGTTCACCCAAACAAGCATATGGGAAAATGATACCTTTGATTTTGCTTTTTATAATTTTATTAATTATAGATTGTATATCTGTAATATTTAAAATTTCATCTTTAAATATGAGACTAATCCAAAAACATAACTTATTTTCCATAATATTCCTCCTAAAAAATAATTTTAATTTTTAGTTTATTTTAATTATTATATATATTACCATCAAGTAGTATTTGTGTCAAAATAGTGCTTAGCATAATTATTAAGAATGAATGTATATAATATTGCTTTTTGATTTTGAATTAGAGTTATAAAAGTTTAAAATATTAAGAAGTAAATGATATTATAGCAATATAGGTTAGAAGTTGAAATAGTCATTATTATTTAATGATGCGGTCCCAACGTGCCAAGCCCTTAAGGGAAGGTGTAAAGAGATGTGGGGGTTGGCAGTCCCACCTAACCTATTTAAGAGATACTTGAAAATAGTGTCTCTTTTTTTATATATCTAGATATGATAAAATATATAAGGAAAATTATGCTAAAAGATAAGGAAGGAAATATTTTGAAAAAGGTATATTTAGATAGTGCATCAACATATTTAAAGAATTGGAAAATAATAAAAGAGGTTATAAGAGAGTTAGAAGAAATAGATGCTAATCCACATAGTAACCATACAATGGGGAAAACTATTAAGAGGAAAATAGAAAAGGTAAGAAGACAAATAGCAGAATACATTAATTGTAATTATGAAGATATATTTTTTGTATCTGGTGGAACAGAAGGAAATAATATGGTATTTAACTATATATTTAATAAGTATTCTTCTAGAATAGCAAATGGAGAAAGTTTTGATATATTAACAAGTAATATGGAACATGAATCAGTACTTTCAAGTCTAGAAAGATTAAAAGAGTCTGGATTTAATATTATATATGTTGATACTGATAAATATGGAAGAGTAGATATAGAAGACTTAAAGAAAAAGTTATCTTCAAAAACAGTACTTGTAAGCATAATGGCAGCAAATAATGAAACAGGAGTTATGAATGATATTAAAAAAATAGGAGAGATAATATCAGAGCATAACAAGTTAAGGGAAACAGAAGATAAGATATTATTTCATAGTGACTGTGTTCAGGTATTTGGTAAGAAGAAAATAGATGTAGAAGAAATGAAACTAGACTATATAACAGTATCATTTCATAAAATAGGTGGACTTAATAGTTCTGGAATAATATATGCAAGAGATAAGAAAATGATTCCAATATTTTTAGGCGGTAATCAAGAAAGTGGCATGAAGTCAGGTACTGTAGATGCTTTGGCAATAATAGTAGCAGGAAGAATATTAGAAGATATTATAGAAAATGATATACATTCAAAAGTTAGAAAGTTAAGAAAATATTTAGAGGATAAATTAAAGAAATCGAATATAGAATATGAAATTAATTGTAATGATAGTCTAAAAGAAGATGAATATTTAGATGAAATTATAAGTATATATTTAAAAAATATTGATATACAAAGTGCAATAACTATATTAGATGCAAATGGTATATATATATCAGGAGGAAGTGCATGTTCATCTGGAAATATATTACATAGTAAGGTAATAGAAAAAATATATGATGAAGAAAGAGCAAAACATAGTATTAGGATAGGAATAGGTGGATATAATACTTTTGAAGATATAGATAGGATTATATCTAGTTTAGAAAAAATAGAGGAAAAAAGAAAGAATAATTAGTAGTAAGAAATAATTGTATATGGAGAAAATATGGAAAGAAAGACAGTAGTAGTAGGAATGAGTGGAGGTGTTGATTCATCAGTATCAGCATACTTACTAAAAAAACAAGGATATAATGTAATTGGTGTTTTTATGAAAAACTGGGAAGAAAAAGATGAAAACGGTGTATGTGAAGCAGAAAAAGATTACAAAGATGTTGTAGAAGTATGTGAAAAATTAGAAATACCATATTATTCAGTTAATTTTGAAAAAGAATATTGGGACAAAGTTTTTGAATATTTCTTGTCAGAATATAGAAAAGGAAGAACACCAAATCCAGATGTAATGTGTAATAAGGAAATAAAATTTAAGGTGTTTTTAGAATATGCAAAAGAACTTGGAGCAGATTTTGTAGCAACAGGACATTATGCAAGAATAAAAAAGGAAAATGGAGAAACATTTCTTTTAAGAGGACTTGATAAAAATAAGGACCAAACATATTTTTTAAGTCAATTGAAACAAGAACAGATAGAAAATATATTATTTCCAGTAGGAGAAATGGAAAAACCAGAAGTTAGAAAAATAGCTGAAGGAGCAGGACTTTCAACAGCAAGAAAAAAAGATTCAACAGGTATCTGCTTTATAGGTGAAAAGAATTTTAAAGAATTTTTAACAAGATATTTACCAGCTAAAAAAGGAAAAATGATTGACTTAGATGGAAATGTAAGAGGGATGCATGATGGACTTATGTATTATACAATAGGACAAAGACATGGACTTCGGAATTGGTGGAAGTAAGGATGCAGAATTTGATGCATGGTTTGTATGTGGTAAAGATTTAGAAAAAAATATACTATATGTATGCCAAGGATACCATAATGAAAAACTATATTCAGATAGATTAACAGCAACAGACTTTTCATATACTACAAAACATGATTTAGGAAAAGAATTTGAATGTACTGCAAAATTTAGATATAGGCAACCAGATACAAAAGTTAAAGTAATTGTTGGAGAAAATAATACTGTAGAGGTTATATATGCAGAAAAAGTAAGAGCAGTAACTCCAGGACAATCTGTAGTATTCTATAATGGAGAAGTTTGTCTAGGTGGTGCAATAATTGATAAGGTATATATGGGAGAAGAAAGATTAAAGGTTTAATATATGAGAAATATTAAAATAATATTAGAATATGATGGACTGTTATTTAAAGGATGGCAAAAACAAACAGGTAAAACAGTTAAAACTGTTCAAGGGGAAGTAGAAAAAGTACTTTCATCAATACTTTCAGAAGAGATAGAGGTTGTTCGGGTCTCGGAAGAACAGATGCAAATGTAAGTGCATTAAACCAAGTTGCAAATTTTAAGACAGAAAATGATAAGATACAATTAAGAAGTATAATGCTTGGCTTTAATTCAAGAGCTAAAAATGTTTGCATAAAAGGGATTGAAGAAGTAGATATAGATTTTAACAGTAGGTTTAATGCAAAGAAAAAAACATATGTATATATATTAAATGATAATAAATATGTTTCAGCACTTACTAAAAATAGGGAATATTTTGTAGGAAAAGAGCTTGATTTAAAAAAAATGAAAGAAGCTGCAAAATATATTATAGGGGAACATGATTTTAAGTCATTTAAATCTTCAGGAGAAAATAAGAAAACAACAGTAAGAACAATATATGATATATCAATAGAAAGAAAAAATATTGATATATATGGTAATAATACAGAAGAAAAAAAGGAGAACAGGATTATTATACAAATTACAGGAAATGGATTTTTGTATAATATGGTAAGAATAATAGTTGGAACACTTTTAGAAATAGGACTTCGGAAAAAGAAGACCAGAAGAAATGAAAGAAGTGTTAGAAGCAAAAGACAGAACAAAAGCACGGAAAGACTGTTCCACGGAAATGGACTTATGTTATACAATGTGGAATATTAGAGGATGATATGGGGGAATTTGTACATTTACACTTACATAGTGAATATAGTTTGTTAGATGGTGTAAACAGGATTAAAGAAATACCAAAAATAGTTAAAAGTTTAGGAATGGATGCAGTTGCATTAACAGACCATGGTAATATGTTTGGAGCTGTAGATTTTTACAAGGCGTGTAAAAAAGAAGGTGTAAAACCTATAATAGGTGTAGAAATATATATGGCTAAAAGAAGAATGCAAGATAAGGAACCAGGGATTGATGATACAAGATATCACTTAGGACTTTTAGCTAAAAATGAAATTGGATACAAGAATCTTATAAAATTGGTGTCTATAGCAAATACAGAAGGAATGTATTATAAGCCGAGAATAGACAGAGAAATATTGAAAGAATATTCAGAAGGATTAATATGTTTGTCTGGATGTTTAGCTGGTGAACTCGCAAGAAATATAATTGAAGATTATGAAAAAGGAAAAGAAGTTGCTAAATGGTATAGAGATGTTTTTGGAGATGATTATTATTTAGAAATACAGGCAAATGGTATTGAAGAACAAAAAATAGTAAATCAAAAGATTGTTAAACTTTCAAAAGAACTTAATATACCACTTGTTGTAACAAATGATGTTCACTACACATGTAGAGAGGATGTAGAAGCACAAGATATATTAATTTGTATACAGACTGGCAAAAAGATAGATGATGAAGATAGAATGAAAATAGATGTTGATACACTATATATTAAGTCACCAGAAGAGATAAAAAAAGAATTTGTAAATTTCCCAGAAGCATTAGAAAATACAGTTAAAATAGCAGAAAAATGTAATTTTGAATTTGAATTTGGAAATACAAAACTACCTAATTTTGATACACCAAATGGTGAAAAACATGAAGAATATTTAAAACAAAAAACATATGAAGGTATTGTTAAAAAATATGGTGAAAACTATGTAGAAAACAAGGAAATAGTTGATAGGATAAAATATGAGCTAGATGTAATTATTAAGATGGGATATACAGACTACTTCCTTATAGTCTGGGATTTTATAACATATGCAAAATCAGAAAAGATACCAGTAGGACCACGGAAGAGGTTCAGGAGCAGGCTCAATTGTTGCATATGCACTAGATATAACAGATATTGACCCTATAAAATATGGATTACTTTTTGAAAGGTTTTTAAATCCAGACAGAATAAGTATGCCAGACTTTGATATAGATTTTTGTAATGAAAGAAGAGAAGAGGTTATAAGGTATGTTGAAAGAAAATATGGAAAAGATCATGTAGCACAGATTATAACATTTGGTACAATGTCTGCAAGAATGGTTATAAGAGATGTAGGAAGAGTTCTTAATATGCCATATGCAAAGGTAGATAAAATAGCTAAGATGATACCAATGAAAAATAAGATAACAATAGAAACTGCATTGGAAGAAAGTAAAGAATTAAAAGAAGAATATGATAATGATGAAGAAGTTAAAAATCTAATAGATAATGCTAAAAAATTAGAAGGAATGCCTAGAAATGCATCAACACATGCATGTCGGTGTAGTTATAACAAAAGACCCTGTAAATACATATGTACCACTATATTTAAATGATAATAATGTTGTAACACAATATACAATGACAACATTAGAAGAACTAGGACTTCTTAAGATGGATTTCTTAGGACTTAGAACCCTTACAGTTATAAGGGAGTGTGAAGATATTGTTAAAAAAACAAGAGGCATTGATATAACATATGATAAAGACTTTAATGATAAAAAGGTTTATGAACTTTGGCAAAGTGGAAATACAATGGGAATATTCCAGTTTGAATCTGCAGGTATGATTAAGTTTATGAAAGAATTAAGACCTGATAATTTAGAAGATATAATAGCAGGAGTTTCATTATATCGTCCAGGACCAATGGACCAAATACCTAGATATATTAAAGGAAAAAGAAATCCGGGACATAATGTATATACACATGAAGCATTAGAAAGTATTTTAAGTGTTACATATGGATGTATGGTATATCAAGAACAAGTTATGGAAATTGTTAGAAAACTAGCAGGATATTCTCTTCGGAAGAGCAGACTTAGTTAGAAGAGCGATGGGTAAGAAAAAGCTTGATATAATGGAAAAAGAAAGAGAAATATTTATAAATGGACTTGTAGAAGATGGAAAAGTTAAAGTTCCAGGCTGTGTTAGAAATGGTATAGATGCAAAATCTGCGAATATAATATTTGATGAAATGGCAGAATTTGCTAAATATGCATTTAATAAGTCACATGCAGCGGCATATGCAGTTCTATCATACAAAACAGCGTACCTAAAAACATATTATTTAGAAGAGTTTTTGGCAGCAACAATGAATAGTTATTTAGGAAATCTAGATAAAGTTCCTATATATATTGAAGATGCTAAAAGGCAAGGGGTTGAAGTATTAAAGCCAAGTATTAACAAAAGTTTTATAAAATTCTCTGTAGAAAAAGGAAAGAAAATTATTCGTTTTGGACTTCGGAAGTGTAAAAAATGTTGGGGCTTCAGCAAAAATAGTTGTAAATGAAAGAATGCAAAATGGTGAATATATTAACTTTACCGATTTTATAAAACGTGTATCAAAACTTGGAGTAAATAAAAAATCAATAGAATCTTTAATAAGAGCAGGAGCATTTGATGAACTTGAAAATAATAGAAAAAAATTACTAGAATCATATGAAGATATTATAGAATATTTTACAAAATCAAATACAAGTGTTATGAAAGACCAAACAAGTATGTTTGAAATGTTTGAAGAAGATGATGATAAAAAAGATGAAGTAGACCACCTATATATAGATGTTAAAGATATGTCAGAAAAAGAAAAATTACTTGATGAGAAAGAAATGATAGGAATATATATATCAGGACATCCAATTACTAAGATATATGATAAACTTAAAAATGTTATTACATTTAACTCAATAGATTTTGCAAATCTTACAGGAAATGCAGAAAATATAATAGATGAAGATATAGAAGATGAAATAGAATATAGTGATGAAGAAGAAAAGACAACAAAATTTAAAGATGAAGATATTATAAAAACAGTAGGGATTATAAACAGTGTAAAGAAAAAAATAAGTAGAAAAGGAAATATGATTTGCTTTGTTGAGCTTGAAGATATATATGGAACAATGAACCTTATGATATTTGAAAGTGTATATGATAGATATAAAGATATTATAAAAGAAAATAATATTGTTGGTATATATGGAAAATTAAGTATAAAAGAAGATGAAGCAATCATATTAGTAAATAATATGACAGAGGTCATTAAGAAACAATAAATAAAAAATAGTAGAAAAATTTGTAAAAAACAAGAAAAGGTGGTAATATTTAATTATAAGTTATAAATATAATACTATTGCTAAAAGTTTAGCATAAGGAAGGTGGTTGTCATGAGAAATAATAATACAAACAAAAAAAATAATAATCTTTTTATCCCTAAAGGCATAGTCCTTGTAAATAATACAGGAAAAAAATTTACTCTTACAGAAAAGAGTGATACAGAGAAAGTTCTAAAAAAGATAATAAAAGGGTATAATAAAATATACTCAATAAAAGAAGGCAAAGGTGTAGAGAAAAGCATAAAAAGAATAGAACGTATCGACGATCTGTTAGCATGTAAATTCCAGGGAGAAAAGGATTTACATGTTGTGAAATCCTCTAAATTGTTAGAAGTTTCAAGCCTTTATGCCATTAATTATGTAGGAAATCTAGAATTAGTAGATTATAATTATGAAATAGATGAAGAAAATCATGATGTTTTTAAGATCAATCGGAAACACTACAAATTAGAAGGCATTTTTATTAATACAAAGTTAGTGACTTTACATAACATTAATGAAGTTGAAAAGATTATAGAGGATATCTTAAATAATTTTCAGAATATTATTATTAATTCATTAATAGTTAGAAACATTGACACTAGTGAATTAAGAGTATTAAATCTTGATAGGATTAATACTGAGTTTGAAATGGGGATTCCTAAAGTCAGCCTGAAGATAAAAGGATTTAAAGGGGAAAAAATAATACCATTAAATAAAAGTTCAGTTTTATTTGAAATGGTGTATAATTTGGCATCTATGAAAATAGAGTATTTCACAGATGCATAGGAAAAAAGACTATATGACAGTTAGTTATATAGTCTTTTTTATTGAATAATAAAGAATAGATGATATAATAATTATATATAATAATATTATAAAACTTGCTTGATTAAGTAAGTAGGAGGTAGAGAGATGAAAAGTAAATTGATTCTAAATAGAGGGAATGAGACAGTTGTAATAGAAAAAAGTTCAGATATATTAGAGCTTATTAAAAAGCTTTCAGAAAATGAAAGTGGAAAAAGTTTTAAAATATCAAAATTAGTTGAAGATGGAGTTGAAAATGAAATAAAAGGATATATTTATGATGAAACAAATGAATTGATGATCCTTAAAGATCATCAAGAAAATATATTTTATTTCAAAGAAGACATTTTGGAAGAATTTTCAAGTGTTTATGATATAAATACTTTGAAGATTAGAAAAAATATCTATTCTGGCAAAGAAGATGTAATAATAATAAACGGAATAGAATATATTATTGAGTATGCTATTATAGACAATAAAGTTTTAAACAGAGAAAACTTTATAGAAATAGTAAATTATATAATTTGGGAAAGACTGAATGGAAGAATTCCTAAATTTAGAGCTTTAATAATGAAAGAAATAAGTACAAATATCTCTTTTGTTCTAGAAACAGAACTAGATGCAATTTTTAATAAAGAAAAGTTGCAATTGATTATAAAATATAATAAAGAATTTAATTTGATAGTTACTGTAAAGAATCCACCTTCAAATGCAGAGCATAATTTGATATTCCATTTAGGAAAATTGATTATTAAATATTTGAAACATAAAAACTTTATGTTTCCAAATTACGTATTAAAACATTGAGTTATTATATTTATTTGACTATATAGTATTTGTATACTATATAGTCTTTTTTATGCAAATATATTTTGTTATTATAGAGATTTTTAGGTTAAAATATGTTAAAATATAAATAAATTTTAATAAATTTATTTAATAGAAATGGAGAATAAATGGGATTTTTTGATAAGATAAAAGAAAAATTAATAAAAACAAGGGATAATATAGGGAATAAGATAAATGAAGTTTTTTCTGGATTTAAAAAAGTTGATGAAGAACTTTTAGAAAGTTTAGAAGAAGTATTAATAATGGCAGATCTTGGTATGGATACAGTAAGTAGTATAATATCAAGTTTAAGAGAAAATATTAAGAAAAAAGGAATAGAAGAACCAGAAAAAGTAAAAGAAGAACTTAAAGAAATAATTGTAAAAATGATTGATATTGAAAAGAAAGAAGAAAATGTTAAAAAATGCATATTGATAATTGGAGTAAATGGAGCAGGTAAAACAACAACAATTGGGAAAATGGCAAAAGGATATATGGATGAAGGAAAAAAAGTTTTACTAGTACCAGCAGATACATTTAGAGCAGCAGCAGGAGAACAGATAAAAATGTGGGCTGAAAGAGCAGGAGCAGATATAACAGAAATAAAAGAAAATGCAGATCCTTCAGCAGTAGTCTATTCAAGCCTAGAATATGCAAATGAAAGAAATTATGATATAATAATAATAGATACGGCTGGTAGACTTCATAATAAGAAAAACTTAATGGAAGAATTGAAAAAAATAAATAAATCAGTCGACAGATTATTAAAAGATAATTATACAAAAGAAACATTACTTATTTTAGATGGTACAACAGGACAAAATGCAATAGAACAAGCAAAAGCATTTGCAGAAGTTACAGATATTGATGGATATGTGTTAACAAAACTTGATGGAACATCAAAAGGTGGAGTAATAATAGGAATAGTAAATAGAACAAAACTTCCTATAAAATATATAGGAACAGGGGAAAAGATAACAGATCTTCAAAAATTTAATGCAAAAGATTTTGTTGATGCAATTTTTGAATAGCCTTAAGGGGAGGAATAATGAAAAAAAAGAGAATATTATCGACACTTTTAACAATAATGGTAATACTAGTTTTAGCTATAATAACAAGTGTTTATTATATATCTGAAACGGTTCAATTTAAAGAAATAGGTGAAGAATATTTAAAAATATTTAACACAAATTTTATTGAAAGAGTAGGTATCTTTTGTTTTACAGCGATAAGTACATATTTAATAATTATATTTACTAATATTGGGATAAGAAAAGGTCTTAAAGAACATTTTGAAGCTGAAGAAAAACAGCTACCTAAGCTACCTAATAATAGTATATCAATAATAGTTGCTATAATATTAGGACTTGTAGCACAATATTATTTAGCAGGACAGATTTTAAGTGTAATAAATATGGGATTTTTTGGAAAAAAAGATTCTATATTTCATATGGACTATAGTTATTTTATAATGGCAATACCTGTTATACAAACTATATTAAAAATGATTTTAGTATTTTTAGCAATACTTTCATTATATATAGTTCGGATATTATATATTAGTTATTAATACAAATTTAGAAGGAATAGAATTTAAAGGTTTTAAAAGCCTAAAGATGGTAAAACAATTAATAAATGTAATAATAGCAGGAACAGTTGTTGTTATTATGTATAATTTCTTATCACATCAAGATATATTAATAGGCGATATGCTTCAAAAAGAATCTGTAAAAGGAGCATATTTAACTGGTGCAGGATTTTTAGATGTAAATATAAAATTATGGATATATAGAATTATAAGTATAGTTATAATAATTGCAGTATATAATTTTATAAGAGGAATAAAAAAAGAAGAATCTAAAAAAATATTATTTTCAATAATTTTAATTCCAGCAGCACTTATAGTTGTTTTTATAGTAAATATAGCAATTGATTCAATTTTCTTAAGAGGAAATGATATCGATAGAGAAAAAGAATATATCTTACAAAATATTAGAGCAACAGAAGAAGCATATAATATTAATGTTGAAAACAAGGAAATTGCAAAAGGAACAGATATAACATCTGAAAAAATAAAAAAAGATTCAGAATTGATTGAAAAATTACCAATGGTAACACCAGATGTTGTTAAAGAAACTTTAGAAAATAATACAGATAATAAAGAAAAAAAATCATTATATAAATATGGAAATCCAAATTTAGTTAAAAATGGAAATGCATATGATTATTTAACAACAAGAGAAATAGATGATAAAGATAAAACACTTACAAATAAGATATATAAATATACACATGGAAATTTTGGTATACTTACATCATCTAGTAAAGTAAATAAAAATGGTTATCTTTTAAATGTTTCGGAAAAATTTGAAGGACAAGAATTAAATGGAACAAAGATTAAAGAACCAAGACTATATTATGGTGAAAATACTAATTCAAATGCAATTGTAAATGCTAAAGATATAAAAGAATATGATTATCCTACAAGTACATTGACAAATAAAGAAAATAATTATAATGGAAAAGGTGGAATAAAGTTAAGTTTACTTGAAAGAATAGCATTAGCAATTACAAAAGGAAGTACTGAACTTGTATTTAATAATAATATTGTAGAAAATACAAAAGTATTACTAAATAGGCAAATAGTTGAAAGAACTAAAAAAATATTACCAAATATAAGATATGACAAAGATCCATATTTAGTAGTTGAAGATGATGGGGGACTTGCTTGGGTTATAGATGGATATACTGTTACAAGTAGATATCCATATTCACAAAAAGTTTCAATAGAAGCAGATAAAGGTGGAAAAGAAAGAATTAATTTTATAAGAAATTCAGTAAAAGTAGTTATAGATGCATATAATGGGACAGTTGATTTTTATGTTACAGATACAACAGATCCATTTATATCTACAATAATGAAAACATATCCAACATTATTTAAAAATTATAATGAATTATCAGAAAATATTAAAAAACAAATGAGATATCCACAATACTTATTTGATATTCAAGCAAAAGTATTAACAACATATCATAATTCAGATGTTGATAATATATATAGAGCAGATGACAGATGGGAAGTTGCAGAAGTTTCAGGATCAGGAACTAGAAGTTCAACATCAATGTATACATTATTAAAAAAAGGAGATGAACTAAAACCTGCAATTATAACAACATATACACCAGAAAAGAGAAAAAATATTGTGTCATATTTAGTGGGACAAACAGAAAATGGAGCTAATAAGCTTACAATGTATAGATATAACGAAAAGTCAGAACTTAGTCTAAGTTTTATAGATACACAAATAGAAAAAGATGAAAAAGTTCAAAAAGAAATGAGAGAACTTACGACACTTGGTACAGAATTAAAAACTGTTAGAATATTACTTCCATATGAAGATACAACATTATATATAAAGAGTATATATCAAGTATTCTTAAATGAAGATTCAGTACCAGTTCTTAAGAAAGTAATTGTAGCAAATAAAGGTAAAGTTGGTATAGGAAATACTTTAAAAGAAGCAATGCAAAGAATGCTTACAGAAAATGCTATAGATATAGATGTAAGAGATTTAGCAAATGAAGATGAACTTAAAGATGCAATAATTAAACAAAATAAGACATTAAAAGATGTAATGAAACAAGGAGATTTTGAATATACAGGTAAGGATATTCAAAGACTTATAAAACTTGTAGACCAATTGGAAGAAGTTTCAAAGGAAAAGAAAAAGAAAACAAATATAGAAAAGACAAATTAATTTAACAAAAGAAAAGAGGAAAAATGGAATTATTAAGTTATATGGTAAATATGTTTGCTATAATGTTTTGGCTTTTTAGAGTATATGTAGCATTAATGGTATCTAGTGGATCAGAAATACAATTTACTACACCAGGATTAGAATTAGAAATAACTGTTATCTTTATTACATTAATATCAATATTTATGATTTTTAAAAGAAATTTAATATTTGCAAGTATATATTTAGGAACATATTTTGCATTCTTTACATATGGAATTGCATTAATGAATGGAAATATATCAACAAATAAACAATTATTAAATGCTATGGTTATGATAGCAGGAATAATAATAGCACTTTTAAATTTCTTAGATGTAATGTTTAATAAGAATAGAAAAGGTAGTACTAAGGATAATAAGACAGATTGGTTTTATGCTACAGATAAATATGATAGAGAATATGATGAAAGAGCAGATAGAAATCAGTATAAGATTAGATAAAAAAGAGAAAGATGAGAAGATTGATATTTTCTCATTTTTTACTTAAATTAAGATATATAAATATAAATATAAATAGAAATATAACTACAACTATAATAATTATACTATAGTATATTTAGATGTGTTTAAGTAAGAATTATGTTATAATATAATGGAAGGGGTAGGTGGTGATATGATAAGAGTAAAATTAACTGAAAATTATACGGGATTTAACATTCAGGGAACATTTGACGATTTTTATGAATTATATGATGCTATTAGTCATTTTATAGGATTTGAGAAAAATATTAGAAGAAAATTCAGAGGTGATATAGTATATGCAAGCATTTAATAGAAAACTTTATACAAAAATAATTGAGCAAACATATAGGCAATATACTATTCCTGTATATCAAAGATCTTATTCTTGGAAGAAACAACAATGTAATCAATTATATGAAGATATAATCGATAGTATAAAAAAAGGAAGGAATCATTATCTAGGAAGTTTAGTATATTCAGAAAATACAGAAGATAATTTTTCATTTTGTCCTATCATTGATGGACAGCAAAGATTAACAACAGTTATTTTACTTTTAAAGGCCTTATATGATTCAATAAATGAAGATAGTAGAATTAAAAATAGAATATATAATTCACTCTATAATGATAATTGTGAAGATAGGTATAAATTAAAATTAAAATCAATTGACAGTGATAATGAAGAATTAGAAAAAGTCTTAATGGGCAGTTTTGATGATTTAGGTACTGACTCTAATATTGCTATTAATTATTATAACTTTAAAGATAGAATTAGAAAATCAATTGATAATGGAATGACTCTTGAAGAAATATTTGAAGGAATTACTAATTTAGAAATAGTAGAAATTATCCTTGCAGAGGAAGATGATGCTCAATTAATTTTTGAAAGTATTAATTCTACAGGAATGAATCTTGAAACATCAGACTTAATAAGGAACTTTTTATTAATGGGAATTAAAGATTCTGGAATACAAAAAGAATATTACAAAAAATATTGGGTAAAATTACAAAATGATATTGGTAAAGAAAATGTAGAAAAATTCTTTTATGATTTCCTTGTTATGAAAGATACAAGGTTTATCGAAGAATCAAAAGTATATGAAAATTTTAAAACATATTATAGAAATATAAATGATCAGGATTTTGTTTTTAACGAAATTATAAAATATGGGGAGTACTATAAATTAATTATTTGTAATAATTCAAAATTATATGGAAAAAGAAGTAATGAATTATGTTCATTATTTGGTATGTTAAAACATAATACAATTAATCCCTTTTTATTGAAAGTATGTTATGACTTTGATGAAGTTCAAAATTTATATAAAAATGTTTATCTTGCAAATCAAGTTGAGTTGAGAGAAAAAGAAAACGAATTAAATAATATATTATTTTTATTTGTTAATTATGCAATTCGAAGAGCAGTAACTGAAGTACCTTCATCTAGTTTAAGAAGATTTTATGCTGGACTTTATGATAGAGTTTTTGGAAAGAACAAGGATAATAAAAATAAATATTATAAGGCTTTAGAATCGTATATTTGCACAATCAATACTTATGACAAAATGCCAACTGATATAATGTTTAATGACGGATTACATTATAAAAACATGTATAAAAAATCAAGAATTTTAAGATACTTTTTTGATATAATTGAGAATGCTGGCAAAGAGTTAGTTGATATGTCAGATTTAACAATAGAACATATTTTACCAGAAACATTAAGTAATAAATGGAAAGAAAATCTAGGATTAGATAAATTTCAAGAAATATATGATAAATATGTTCATACTTTAGGAAATTTATCAATTACAGGATATAATTCAGAATATAGTAATTATCCTTTTGATGATAAAAAGAAAATGTTTAAATCTTTTAATGAAGAAGGGAAAATTAAGATTGCTAAATTAAACAAAGAATTACTAGATGAGACAATTACTTCTTGGAGTGAAAAAGAGATATTAGATCGTGCTGATAGATTGTCTAAGGTTATTATTGAACAATATCCATATCCTACTAATATAGATAACACATTAGAATTTGATAAATTTTATGAATTTTATATAGATAATGCTGAAGATGATGGCGATGAATATGTGGATAGTCCGAAATATAAATTATATGGATTTTCATATGATGGAGTTAAATATAAATGTGATAGTTTCAAAAAGATTTTTATTGAAGTTATTAAATTACTATATACAACTAATCCAACAATTATTGATGGATTAGCAAATGAAAAATTCACTTTTGAGAATGGTTCAAGAATAATATTTTCTCATGAATATGAAAATGATTATCAAACTGAAATATATCCAAATTTATTTGTAATGGCAAGCTATAGCCGACACATGATATTTTGGTGGATACGACAACTTTTTGATAAGTATCAATTAGAAATCACAAATTTCAATATACTATTTACAGATAATGGTTAATAAATAATTATAACAGTAAATATTATGCATGAAAGATCAATTTTTATTGTTAAAATGACATTTTATACCTTAAAAACTACATTTTAGACATAATTCAACATATTTTGCACTATTTGTGTGTTATTATATTAACCAATTAGATTTTGAGAGAAATTTAATTGTTGCAATGTCAGTTTTTTACATCGTGATATTGTTTCAGGGGTTTGTTTTGGTTGAATATAATTAGTCGGTTAAAAGGATAATGCAATAACTTATATATATTATATGTATTTTTCGTTTTAATTATGTAATAAGACAAAACTCTCACATAAGGCATTTGCTCATGGAATTTTTGTCTATGAAAAAGATAAATCGAAAATATTATTGGATAGTTTTTAGAAAGAATAAAAGGAAAAGATTAATAATATATATTGCTAGTAAAAAAGTCTTTTCTAATTTTACTAGTCTTAGTTTTGTTGACGTCAGATTAGGAGTCCTTAAATGGATTACCTTGTCTGATGTCTTTTTTGTTTGTATAAATGCAATTTTAAATTATAGAGGTCCACCTTCAGTCAATTCAAAAAAATGAATTGATTGGAGGATAAAGAAATGGTTGATAGACCAAAAAGAAGAAAAATGGATAATCCATATAATTTAAAAATAATTAATAATTTATATTACATAATTTTTAAAAG